>Ga0247843_1000532_pt1 | contig 89819 bp, 74 predicted proteins | sample LaCruzMarch2017__FD_192420 | JGI IMG/M metagenome (GOLD analysis project Ga0247843, IMG submission 192420) | Freshwater microbial communities from meromictic Lake La Cruz, Castile-La Mancha, Spain - LaCruzMarch2017_8m | ecosystem: Environmental > Aquatic > Freshwater > Lake | place: Spain... | reverse complement strand
CCCATTTACAAAGACCTTTCGGTACAAGGCTCCCCAGTAGAGACCTGGCTTCTGCCACTTCCCGGCAGCCCGATCAATGAGCCTGCCGAAGATTTCGTACTGCGCCGCTGGATCATGACTTGGTGGTGCAATGAAGCGCTGCGAGACACAGGCATCGGCCATAAAATGCAGTTCTTTTTCCACCAGTTCATGCAGACCACGGCCAACACAGGACGGAGTGCTACATTCTTTGACTACCTGCAACTCCTCCGGTGGGGCGCATTGGGCAATTTTAAAAAATTGGCCTACAAAATAGTGGTAGACAACAATATGTTGCTCTATCTGAACAACAACCAGAATACTGCAAACAATCCAAACGAGAATTTTGCACGCGAATTTTTCGAACTCTTTACCATCGGAAAAGGCCCACAGATTGGTCCTGGCGACTATACGAACTATACGGAAGACGATATCGTGGAAGCCGCTAAAGTGCTTACGGGCTTCCGAGTTCGCGGCAATCGTGATGTGGTTGATATTGAAACAGGTATTCCTCGTGGTGATGTTCAGTTTGGTCAACATAAGCCTGGCGCTAAGACTTTTTCCGCCAAATTCAATAACACGGTCATCCCTGGCGCCACCAATGCCGCTGGTATGTGGGTTGAATTGCAGGCATTCGTGGACATGATTTTTGCCCAGCCCGAAACGGCAAAAAACCTTTGCCGTCGCCTTTATCATTATTTTGTAAGCCGGAACATTACCACAGAAATCGAGACAGACATCATCGTTCCGCTTTCCAATACACTGATAGCCAACAATTATGAAGTGCTGCCCGTGTTGCAGCAACTTTTCCAAAGCCAGCACTTTTTCGATGCCGACGATTCTGACAACGTGGATGAAATCATTGGCGGAATGATCAAATCTCCGCTCGAGCTCAATTACCAGACCATGTCGTTCTTCGGGATGCCGCTGCCTGACCCGGTGACCAATACAGCCGTCTACCGACAAATTTTTGAACTGGGGATGCTTCAACGTGCTTTTGGCACGGCCAATCTCCCGCTGTTCTTTGCTTCCGATGTGGCGGGCTATCCAGCCTACTATTCTGAGCCTGATTACAGTCGCCAGTGGTTCAACTCCACCACCATTATTACCCGCTACAAGGTGGGAGAGATGTTCCTGAGTGGAAAACTAACCATTGGCAATCAACCCAATAGCCCCCTCGGCACCAAGATCGACATTGCGCCCTGGATCAAAAACAGCGGTGTGATTTCCAATGCCTTGGATTCTCAAATACTCGTAGAAGATTTGCTCAAATACCTTTTGCCCGAAGCAATAGATACGGATCGTTTCAACTATTTCCACATTCAGGTTTTCCTCGACAGTTTACCTCCCGCAGACTGGACATACGAATGGCAGAACTACCTGAATACCAACGATGCAACAGAGGTTACCCTCGCGTTGGAACGGCTCATCAAGGCCATTCTCTATTCACCTGAATTTCAAACATTCTAAGGATTATGAAACGTAGAAATTTTCTAAAAATATTTCCTGCCGCGACGGTAACGCCGTTCGTGGTGAACGGCCATGCCTTGCGGCCATTTGCCAATAGTAAAATGGCCCGTCTGCTCAGCAGTTGTGAAGGCGTGGAAGACCGCGTGCTGGTGCTGATTCAGCTCAAAGGTGGCAACGATGGACTTAATACCATCATTCCCATCAATCAATACGATACCTACGCCAATCTTCGCCCTTCAATAGGCATCCCGGAAAGTGCTTTTATCAATTTGGACAGCACTTTGAGCAACGATGACCAAGTGGGCGTCCACCCTTCATTATTGAAAATCAAAGAATTGTACGAGAAAGGCTGGGCCACCGTCGTGCAAGGCGTTGGTTATGAAAGCATGAACCAAAGTCACTTTAAAGGCACCGACTTGTGGATGAGCGGTGGGGATGGCACTATTGCCAACAACAACATCAGATCGGGTTGGATGGGCAGAGCGCTCCAAGCATTTTATCCAGATGTGGTGGGCGTGCCAACAGCCTCCATGCCTGATCCCCTCGGTATCCAAATAGGAGACCCAACTACAGCATTGGGTTTCCATACAGAGACAGAACACCAGAATGTCATCAATCTGAGCGGTCAGGATGCAGCAGGATTTTACTCGCTGATTCAGACTATTGGAGGTGCCCCGATTCTCAATGTTCCTGATTCTGAGCATGGAGAGGAGTTGGAATTCATCATGGGCGTGGAAAAAAGCACCAGTCTTTATGCCCAGCGTATTTCACAGGTTTTTAATGCCGGATCGAATTATTTGACCACCTACACTACAACGAACCCAAGCAGTCTCTCTTCTCAGTTAAAAACGGTAGCAAGACTCATCAAAGGTGGTTGCAAGACCAAAATTTACCTCTGTCAATTGGGAGGCTTTGATACGCACAATGCACAGGTGGATGGAGGCAATCCCACTTTTGGAGATCACGCCGACCTGCTGCTTGACTTGGCGGAGTCTGTCAAAAATTTCATGGACGACTTGGAAGGTCTGGGACTTGCCGATCAAGTGACGGCCTGTACCTTTTCAGAATTTGGCCGTTGTGCCAAGGAAAACGGTTCGGATGGTTCGGATCACGGCACCCTTGCTCCTATGTTGATTTTCGGTAAAAATATAGCAGCGGGTGTGCGCGGTACCAACGTGAACCTCTCCAACCTAACCAATGACAATCAGTTGCAAGGGGCACAGTTCGACTACCGTCAGGTGTTCACGACCTTGCTTCAGGATTGGCTCGGCGCAAGTGAAGGCGTACTTACTGAAACGATGTTTGAGGGTTATTTAAAGGTGCCCCTGGTGGATACTGCGGCTATTGTAGGCCCCGACTGCTATTTACCTATGACGGTTGGCACGAATGATAACTATTTGACAGAGAAACCTTTGTCTATCTTCCCCAATCCAGCCAGTATTCAGGCAGAGGTGTCGTTTAGCAACCTGAGCTCGGCTTTTGATGCAAGGCTTACACTACACAGCCTGGGTGGTTCCATGGTGTCTGCCAGCAATGTGAGGGTTGAACAGGATTTCAATGTCTATTTCCTGGATGTGTCGTCCTTGCCACCGGGCAGTTATTTTGTACGTTTAGAGAATAATCTGACGGGCAGGGCTCATGTGGCGAAGCTTAATGTAGTCCGATAACATAAATTGAATACTGTGAACAAAGGCACATGGGTCGCTCCGTTTGGGGTGGCTCATGTTTTTTTAAAAAGAAATTTGGCCGTTCTGATAAGACCGCCCTACCTTTGTCCCATGAAATTTGCAACCGCCGTTAGTATGCACCATCACCATCATCTCCTGCCACTGGCAAGCGGTAAGGTGTAGGCGCGTTTAAGCGTATCAAATTTTCACACCAAACCCGGCTTGTCGTTGCGCACGACAAGCCGGGTTTCTTTTTGCCCTAAACCCGCTCAACCCTTTTCAACCCTCAACATACTCAACATGCTAAGAATCGCTATTCAAAAATCCGGTCGCCTATTCGAGGACTCTGTTGCCTTGTTGCGCAATGCAGGCATTTCCTTCGGTAGTAGTCCCAATCGGTTGCTTCGTGCGCAAGCCTCCAATTTCCCCTTGGAGATCATTTTCCTTCGAGACGACGATATCCCTGAGTATGTGGAAGGCAATGTCGTGGATGCGGGTATCGTCGGGGAAAACGTAATCATGGAAAAACAAAAGACGGTTCAAATCATTGAACGACTTGGTTTTGGCAATTGCCGCATGAGCATCGCACTGCCCAGAAATGTAGCCTACAACAACATTCAATCGCTTGAAAACCTGCGTATTGCAACCAGTTATCCGCGCATCCTCGAAAGTTTTTTAACAGCGCAAAACCTTCAAGCCGAAATCCATGAGATCAGTGGGGCCGTAGAAATTGCTCCGTCATTGGGATTGGCCGAGGCCATTTTCGACATTGTTGGGACGGGCAGCACCCTACTGGCAAACGGATTGCGGGAAGTGGAAACCGTGCTGGAATCAGAAGCGCTGCTCATAGCCAACCCAAATCTTGCTCCTGACAAACAAGGGGTGCTAGATCGGTTGCTCTTTCGGCTCCATGCCAACCGGAACGCCAAAAATCACCGCTACATCCTGATGAATGCCCCCAATGACCGGCTTGCAGAAGTCATTGCCATTATACCTGGCATGAAAAGCCCCACCGTACTTCCCCTCGCCGAACCGGGTTGGAGTAGCCTGCACAGTGTCGTCCCGGAGAATATTTTTTGGGAGGTTTTGGAAAAGCTCAAAGCTGCGGGCGCAGAGGGCATTTTAGTAGTGCCCATCGAAAGAATGATCCTTTAATTCTTTGAAAATGAACATTGTAAAATATCCAAATCTTGTTAAATCCGAATATTTGCTGGCCCGTCCGGATGACTTTGGCGCAGCAGAACGCCGCGAAAAAGTAGCCGCGATCCTACAAGCTGTACGCAAAGACGGCGACGCTGCCCTGCGGCTTTTTTCGGCCCAATTTGACGGTTTTACCCCCGAAACCTTCGCTGTTTCTGCGGATGAAATTGCCTTTGCGGAACAAACGCTCCCTACCGATCTAAAGAACGCCATCCAACAAGCGTACGCCAACATTCAGCGATTCCATGCCCAGCAATGGGAAACCGAACAGCGACTTGAAACCATGTTAGGAGTTCTGTGCTGGCGCAAAAGTGTAGCCATCGGTAGGGTAGGGCTGTATATTCCGGGTGGCACCGCCCCCCTGTTTTCTACCGTGCTGATGTTGGGAATACCCGCACAATTAGCGGGTTGTCAGGAAGTTGTGTTGTGCACGCCACCTCAAAAAGATGGCTTGGTTCATCCGGCTGTGCTGTATGCGACCCAATTGTGCGGTATTCGGCAAGTTTTCAAAATAGGCGGGGCACAGGCCATTGCCGCCATGGCTTATGGCACAGCATCCGTGCCCAGGGTTTGGAAAATTTTTGGTCCTGGGAATTCCTGGGTAACGGCCGCCAAACAACTAGTAAGTCTGGAGGGGGTAGCCATAGATATGCCGGCTGGCCCCTCGGAAGTCTGCGTGGTAGCCGATTCGAGCGCCAACCCGCGTTTTGTGGCCGCCGATTTGCTCAGTCAGGCGGAGCATGGCCCAGACAGTCAGGTGCTATTGATTTCTGATTCGGAAACCGTGATTTTGGCCGTTGAACTCGAAATCGAGCAACAATTGAAATCACTTCCCCGTATGGATTTTGCCCGCCAATCGCTTAAAAATAGTCACGCTATTTTGGTGAAAGACCTTCAGGAAGCCATGATTTGGTCCAATGCTTATGCGCCCGAACACCTGATTCTGGCAGTGGAACAGCCGGAAAAGTGGGCCGCACAGGTGACCGATGCGGGCTCCGTTTTTCTGGGTCATTTTACCCCTGAAAGTGCGGGCGATTATGCTTCTGGAACCAATCATACTTTGCCTACTCATGGCTATGCTCGGGCGTATTCAGGGGTTTCGCTCGACAGTTTTTTGAAAAAGATCACTTTTCAGCACATTACACCCGAAGGACTTGAACAGCTCGCTCCAACCATCATAAGGATGGCAAAAGCCGAAGGCTTGGAGGCACACGCAAAGGCGGTGGAAATTCGCGTAAAAAATTGAATATGAATCCAATAGAAGAAAAGATAAACAGGCTTGCCCGGCCAAAAATCCAGGCTTTGAAGCCCTATTCTTCGGCACGAGACGAAGCACCCGAGGCGGGGAGCATGCAACGTATTATGCTGGACGCCAACGAAAATAGTTTTGGTGGGCCGCTGGACGACGACTTTTCACGATACCCCGACCCGCTGCAAAGAGTCTTGAAGGAATCCCTTGCAAACTTGAAGCGGCTCCAATCGGAACAAATTTTTATTGGCAATGGCTCTGATGAAGCGATAGATTTGTTGTTCCGCGCCTTTGTAGAACCCGGTCAAGACAATATAGTGCTCATGCCCCCAACGTATGGCATGTACGCGGTGCAGGCCAATATTCAAGGGGCTGAAATTCGATATGCGCCCCTACGCCCAGATTTTTCGCCGGATGCGGATGCGGTGCGCAAAGTGACGGACGAGCATTCCAAACTGCTTTTTATTTGTTCGCCCAACAACCCAACGGGGCAATGTTTGCCGGAGGATTTTGTGTTGGAAATGCTGAGCGATTTCCCAGGGCTGGTGGTCATAGATGAGGCTTATGCAGATTTTTCCGGGAGGCCATCCTGGGTTGACCGCCTGGATTCATTTCCCAATCTCATTGTATTGCAAACACTTTCCAAAGCCTGGGGATTGGCTGGCTTGCGTTTGGGTATGGCCTACTCCAATTCTTTCGTTATCAACCTCTTGAATAAAATAAAATACCCTTACAACCTCAATGCCATGACCATCCAACTTGGTTTGGAAGCTTTATCGAAAGCAGCAGCGGTCAGCGAAAAAGTATCCCAAATCCTTCACCAACGCCATCGCGTGGAGGCTGCGTTACCCAGGCTTACCGTGGTGGAAAAGGTGTTCCCCAGTGACGCGAATTTTCTGCTGGTACGGGTGAAGGATGCCGATGGTTTGTATCAACACTTAGCAGAAAACGGCATTGTAGTCCGAAACCGAAGCAAAGAATTGCATTGCAAAAACTGTCTGCGGATCACCGTAGGTACGGATTTGGAAAACAATCGTTTGTTGGAAGTTATGGCCAGTTATCAAAGCATATAAAAACTAAATCATGCAGAAAATACTATTTCTCGATCGTGACGGCTGCATCATTCAGGAGCCACAACCTGACCAACAGGTAGATTCACTTGAAAAACTCGAATTTGTGCCGGGTGCTATTTACGCGCTTGCCCGCATTGCCCGCGAACTGGATTACCTTCTGGTTATGGTGACAAATCAAGACGGCCTAGGAACGTCTTCATTCCCGGAAGAAACCTTTTGGCCAGCACACAATAAAATGCTGAAAACGCTTGAAAACGAGGGGGTTGTATTCCATGCCATTCACATTGACCGTTCGTTTCGACACGAAAATTTGCCAACGCGAAAACCCGGCACGGCTTTGCTTGCAAGCTATTTGAGCGGCGAATTTGACCTTCAAAATTCTTATGTCGTCGGTGACCGGCTTACCGATATCCAGTTGGCCAAAAACCTGGGCGCAAAGGGTATTTTAATTCAAAATCCATCTGGCATGGTGGCTGAAGCCACGCCTGGGTTGGTGCTGCAACACGCGGTTGGGACGGAGTATAATCCAGCGGGCCAAGCCCTTGATATTGAATTGCTTGCGGAAAGTTGGGAGCAAATTTATACGTTTTTAAAACTACCGCCGCGTCGGGTTCAGCATCGGAGAACCACACGTGAAACCGATATTGCCATCGAACTGAATTTAGATGGAACAGGCAAAAGTGAAATTCAAACGGGCCTCGGTTTTTTTGATCACATGCTCGATCAATTGGCAAAACATGGCAGTTTTGACCTGAAAATCGAAACACGCGGAGATCTGCACATTGACGAGCACCACAGCATAGAAGACACTGCACTTGCGCTGGGAGAGGCCTTCAGCAAGGCGCTGGGTAATAAGCGGGGCATGGAACGTTACGGGTTCACCCTCCCGATGGACGACGCCATGGTACAATTGGCCCTGGATTTTGGGGGCAGGCCCTGGCTTGTCTGGGATGCTGTGTTCAAACGCGAACGCATTGGAGAAATGCCTACCGAAATGTTTATGCACTTTTTTAAGTCCTTCTCGGACGCTTCACGCTGCAACCTGAACATCCGCGCTGAAGGCGAAAACGAACACCACAAGATCGAGGCAATTTTTAAAGCCTTTGCCAAAGCATTGAAAATGAGTGTAAAACGAGATCCAAATAACCGCGAACTACCCACGACCAAAGGGATTTTATGAGCAAAATAGCCATCATCAAATACAACGCTGGCAATGTGCAGTCGGTACTCCATGCGCTTGAACGATTGGGTAAAACAGCGATTTGGACAGACGATCCAAAGGAAATTCAACAAGCCGAATGGGTAATTTTTCCTGGGGTAGGGGAGGCATCCTCTGCGATGCGCCACCTTCGGGAACGCGGGTTGGATGAAGTTATTGGTGCATTGCATCAGCCAGTTTTAGGCATCTGCCTTGGCTTGCAATTGTTCTGCCGTCATTCAGAAGAAAACGACACGGAGTGTCTGGGCATTTTTGATGTGAATATTCGCAAATTCAACGCCGGAGCAGAGGGTCTAAAAGTACCGCATATTGGCTGGAATACTTTGCAAGACCTGCGCGGGCCCCTGTTCGAGGGAGTTCCTGAGAGCAGTTATGTCTATTTCGTTCACAGCTATTTTGCAGAAAAGAACAAGGACGCCGTAGCAACCACCGAATATGGCGAACCCTTTGCGGCGGCGTTGCAACGAGACAATTTCTATGCGGTGCAGTTTCACCCGGAAAAATCGGGGGAAATGGGGCGACGCATACTTAATAACTTTTTGAAAATCAAACACTGAGTGCAAGTCCAACGTCCAACGTCCAGAGTCCAACATCCAACGTCCAACATCCATGTTAGCCAAACGCATCATACCCTGCCTCGATATCAAAGACGGACAAACCGTAAAAGGTATTCAATTTGAAAACCTGCGCCACGCTGGCGACCCCGTGGAATTGGCGGCTGCCTACGCCCGTCAAGGCGCCGACGAACTGGTTTTTCTCGATATTACAGCAACCCATGAAGGCCGCAGCACTTTGGTTGATTTAGTGCGGCGGATTGCTTCTGTTTTGGATATACCATTCACTGTAGGGGGCGGTATTCAGTCCATTGCAGCGGTAGAAGCCTTGTTGCAAGCTGGGGCGGACAAGGTAAGTGTCAATTCGGCGGCTGTCCGGCGACCGGCAATCCTGAATGAGTTGGCAAAATCCTTTGGAAACCAATGCATTGTGTTGGCTGTAGACGGTCGCCCCAATGAAGAGGGCGAATGGTTTGCTTACCTTAATGGGGGGAGAATCCCGACGGAACTCCGTGTTTTGGATTGGGTTCGAGAAGCCACCGATCGCGGTGCAGGAGAGATTTTGTTTACCTCTATGGCCCATGATGGCACCAAAGGTGGTTTTGCACTTGAGATCACTCAGGCGGTCTCTGAGGCTGTTTCAGTCCCAGTAATTGCATCGGGTGGGGCAGGGGAGGCATGTCATTTTTTGGATGTATTTAGGGAAGCCAAAGCAGATGCCGCCCTTGCCGCAAGCGTTTTTCACTTTGGGGAAATCCCCATTCCATCACTCAAAAACTACTTATCCAACCATGGCATTCCTGTCAGAAAATGAGCAACCGGACTTTGGCAAAATGCCAGATGGGCTGGTTCCTGCGATCGTTCAAGATGCGCAAACGAATCAAGTCTTGATGCTTGGCTACATGAACGCTGGGGCACTAGCTGCCACCCAAAGTTTGGGCTTCGTCACGTTTTTCAGTCGCTCGAAACAGCGCCTCTGGATGAAAGGGGAAACAACGGGTAACACCCTAAAGGTCAGCCAAATACTATTGGACTGCGATCAGGATACGCTGTTGATAAAGGCAATTCCAACTGGCCCTGTTTGCCATACCGGTGCCGAAACCTGTTGGGGGGAAAAGAATCAACTTTCGCATTTTCTTCCAGCATTGGAAAAAACCATATGGCAGCGGAAGACAGATGCCCCCGCAGGTTCTTACACGGCAACGTTATTCGCCGCTGGAATCCCCAAAATGGCTCAAAAAGTTGGGGAAGAAGCGGTCGAAACCGTCATCGAAGCGCTTGGCACTGACCGCAATCTATTCTTGAACGAAACAGCCGATTTGCTCTACCATTTTTTGGTTTTATTGGCAGCTAAGGAGGTGGCACTTGCAGAAGTGGAAACCGTATTGCGGGAGCGGCACCAAGGCGGCTGAGATTAGCCAAAGGTTTTCAAAATCAACTTTTCATCGAAAATCTCGTGGAAATGCTGCGGGCATCATCCCTTTTCGCAGTTTTGCGCAACAAAAACTTTTTCGATGTTAAAGAACACACCGTACTACCGGTTCAAAAAGAACCTTTTAATCCTCGTCACTTTTAATTTATTACTAGGCACCTGTATAGGGCAAAACCGCCCGGCCTTCACTTCAGAGGCCTTGAAAACCATGCATGTGCGTAATATCGGCCCCGGCGCCATGTCGGGTCGAATCACCACCATCGCGGTAGACCCTAACCATCCAGAAGTCATCTACGCAGGCGCGGCCTCCGGCGGTGTTTGGCGCAGTAAAAGTGGCGGCACGGCTTGGGAACCTATCTTCGATCAAGCACCCACGCAGGGCATTGGGAGCATTGCCATCAACCCGCGCAACCCCGATGAAATCTGGGTGGGAACCGGAGAGGGCAACCCCCGAAATTCTCAAAATTTTGGCGTGGGCATTTTTAAAACCATCAACGGTGGCAAAGACTGGGTGTGCATGGGGCTTCAAAACACCCGCACCATCCATCGCGTGGTGTTGCACCGAGACAACCCGGACGTGATATTTGCAGCATCGCTCGGATCTACCTATGGCGCAACGGAAGATCGGGGTGTTTTTAAAAGCATGGACGGGGGTAAAAACTGGAGAAAAGTATTGTTTGTCAATGATTTGACGGGTTGTGCCGACCTGGTTGCCGACCCGCATAACCCCAACAAACTCTATGCTGCGATGTGGGAATACCAACGCTGGCCCTGGTTTTTCAAAAGCGGCGGAAAAGGCTCCGGGCTTTACGTCAGCTACGATGCGGGAGAGACTTGGGAAAAAAGAACTGATAAAGATGGTTTGCCAGAAGGTGATTTGGGTCGGATAGGTTTGGCGGTAGCAAAAAGTAATCCTGACATTGTGTATGCCCTCGTAGAAGCCAAGGAAAACGCCCTTTATAAAAGTACGGATGGGGGTAAAAAATGGCAAAAAATGGCGGATAAAGGTCAAGGAGACCGCCCATTTTATTATTCTGAAATTTATGTAGATCCGAAAAACGAAAACCGGGTGTACTCGATTTATACCTTCATTTCAAAAAGTGAAGATGGTGGCAAAACTTTTTCAACCTGGGCGGGCTGGACTATTCACCCGGACCACCATTCTTTTTGGATCAGTCCAGATAACCCCAATTATATCATCAATGGCAACGATGGCGGCCTGAACATTACCCTCGACGGCGGGAAAACCTGGCGATACGCAGAGAATATCCCTGTTGGCCAATTTTACCACGTGGAAACGGACAACGAGTGGCCCTACAATGTTTATGGCGGTTTGCAAGACAACGGCTCCTGGGTAGGCCCCTCCTCCGTTTGGAAATCCGGGGGCATTCGCAACTCCGACTGGCAAGAAGTCTATTTTGGAGACGGCTTTGAGACCATGCCACGCAAGGACGACCCACGGTATGTTTTTGCTGAATCGCAAGGGGGAGAGCTCGGCCTTGTGGACCGAAAAACCGGAGAAAACAAATATATCAAGCCTCTTCATCCGGATGGCCAAACCAAACTTCGGTTCAACTGGAACGCAGCGCTTGCACAAGACCCATTTCAAGCACATGGCATCTTTTTTGGAAGCCAGTTTTTGCATCACAGTGATGATTTGGGGCAGACCTGGTCTATCATTTCCCAGGACTTGACGACCAACGATACCTCCAAAATGCACCAGGATATTTCTGGCGGACTTACTTTTGATGCCACCAATGCCGAAAATCATTGCACCATCATTGCAATAGCGCCTTCGCCAGTAGAAAATGGCGTGTGTTGGGTAGGAACTGACGACGGCAACGTACAATTGACTCGTGATCATGGCAAAACATGGACAAATTTTGCCAAAGACCTTCCCGACGCACCCCAAAACGCATGGATACCGGCCATTGAAGCTTCTTCGATCAATGCGGGGGAGGCTTTTGTGGTGCTGAACAATTACCGTCAAAACGATTGGCAGCCCTATCTCTATCACACCCTGAATTATGGTAAAAAATGGAAACGAATTGCTTCGCCTAAAAGCCTGCCTACACGCAACTCAGCCAACGGAGGCAATTTTTGCCTTTCGGTCGTGCAGGACACGGAGGTTCCCAATTTGATTTTTCTGGGCTCGGATCAAGGGCTTTACGTGTCAATTAATTATGGCGATTCCTGGATTCAATTTCCGGGTGAGTCGTTTCCCAGTGTCCCGGTTTATGATTTGAAAATACAACGTCGTGAAGGAGACCTGGTCATTGCCAGTTTCGGTCGAGGAATCTGGATTTTGGACAATCTATCTACTTTGCGCGAACTGGCACGCTCCGGCGCAGCCATGTTGGATCAGCCGTTCAAACTTTTTCCAGCACAGCCGGGAATATTGGCTGAATTCCGCTCTTTTGATGGACCTAGGTTCGCGGTGGATGCCACCTATGAAGGAGAAAACAAGGGCACCGCAGTCCGAATTCCAGTTTGGGTGAAGCCTGGAATAAAAAAGGCGGAGAAGGGAAAAGAGGGAGAGAATAAAAAAGACGAAAAGAAAGAGGATAAACCCGCCTTCGCTAAAGCTACGGCGGGTAAAGCGGGTAAAAAAGAAAAAGCAACCATCACCGTTTTGGCCATGAATGGTGACACGCTTCGACGTTACAAAACCGAATTGGATTCAGCGTTTTCCAGCAGCATTTATTGGGGAAAAGACACCAAAGGTGTTCGTTTCCCTTCCAAAAACGAACCTGGACCAGACCAATTGGAACCCGGTGGAGGCCCGCAGGTATTACCCGGCGAGTATTGGGTAAAAGCCGATTACATGGGTTACCACGATTCTATGAAAGTGCAGGTCATAGACGATCCCCGTCTCAACATCACTGCAGCGGATCGAACTGCTAAAAATGCTGCCGTTCATGATTTGTACAAAACCGTGGAACGTGCAAGCAAGGCGTATGAGCGTTTGAAAGAAGCGGAAAAGACCATCGGATTGGTCGAGAGCCAATTCATTCATGTGCCGGACAGTCTAAAAAAAGACGTGAACAAACTTGGTTCGAACATTAAAGACTCCATTAATGTGCTGAAGGAAAAATTCTTCCAGCACAAGGAGGTGAAAGGAATCCAACGGAATTCAGAGGTGTTGAATGCCAAATTCTGGAATGCCCTTGGTTATATTGATGGAGGACTTGGAGCACCCAATGCTGCTACACAAACAGCCATCTCCAGCGCCAAAAGAGAAGCCGAAAGTCTGGTCGAACAGGTAAATAAGCTCTTGGACACACAATGGAAAGATTATAGGGTGAAAGTGGAGGCGGTGAAGTTTTCGGTGTTTAAAGAATTTGATAAGATTTAGGGTTATAATATTCTGATAACCAATTATTTAAGCAGGTCTTCGCATTCACGCGGAGACCTGCTTTTTTGTTCCGGCGATTTTTTTTTAATTTTTTTAAACTTTTTTTGAACCGGACAAACCAAGCGTTGTTTAATTATCCACATTCAAACATTAAACAAAATAGTCTAACTAAAACAAAATTTTCACTCATGATTCGTCTTTCAAAAACTCTACTTCTATCTCTTGCAGTCTTGGTCGGCTTTTCTGCCTGCCAAAAAGAACCGTTAAATGAGGTATCACCTGTTGGTGTTCAGGGCATTGCTTCGGATCGCTCTACCAACACGATCGTTGACATCGCGCTTGCCAATCCGGATTTCAGTATCCTCGTAGCGGCTGTAGTAAAAACAAATACTGTTGGTTTTTTTGGAGCCGCTAACCTCAATGGAACTGTTTTTGCCCCCACGAATGCTGCTTTTGCTCAATTGCCAGCACCTTTCAATACTGCGAATGGCATCAATAGCATCACAAACCCAAAAGATATCAAATTCCTCTCCCAAGTACTGCGTTACCACGTCGCTTTGGGCCGCCGCAATGCTGCACAACTCCCCAATGGAGGCTATCCAACCTACAAGTCAGCTACAACGCCCAACGACAACCAAGTATTCGTAAGTAGGAATGTAGCCAATGAAGTCATTATCAATGGCAACACCAAAGTAATAGCTGCTGACATTCAAGCAGATAATGGAGTAATTCATGTCATTGACAAGGTGTTGTTCTATCCAACCAGCGACATTGCACAGATTGCCATTGCCAATGGCAACTTCACCGCATTGTTGGCTGCGTTGAAAAAAACAGGTCTTACGAACACCTTGATGTCGCCTACGACCAATGTAACCGTTTTTGCACCTACGGATGCTGCCTTTGCCCAATTGCCTGCTCCTTTGAACAATGCAGCCAACATCAAAGGCATCACCAGTGCGGCTACTATCAATACACTTCGCACGGTGTTGCTTTACCACTTGGTGGGCGGTCGCGTTTTCTCTGCTGACCTGCGCGAAGGTATTTCTGTGCCGATGTTGGCTGCAGGAAACACATTGATCACGCTGGCTGGAGGTCCTAAAGTGAAAGGCTCCGGGAACCAGACTGGATCCAATATTGTACTTACCGATTTATTGGCACGTAATGGCGTGATACACGTCATTGACAGCGTATTGCTTCCCTAAAAAGAATCCCAGAATACGCTTCATTCTATCCTACCGTACTGTGCCGATGATTTCTTTGGAAATCATCGGCGCTTTTTGTTTGAATTATGTGGAATGTATGGCCAAAAAGCCTGTCCTTTGCACCGCATCAAGACCGTTCGTAAAATTATACCTATCCATTACCTCCTGAAGATTAATCCTTGAATAAAAAGGAAAACCGTGAACCTGGAATCGAGTGCTTACAATCCTACTGTTTTAGTTAATTTTAGTTCATTACTTTCAAACACAAATGTCAGATATTCAAAAGAAATTGACCCGAATCGGGGTCTTTTACGACGGCAATTATTTTCTCCACGTTTCCAATTACTACGCTTACCACCACGAACGCCGAGGCCGACTTAGTATCGCAGGCCTACATGATTTCATTCGCCATAAAATAGCCGAAGAGGAGCAAAAAGACATGCACCTCTGTCAAATTGTAGACGCGCACTACTTCCGGGGAAGGCTTTCAGCCCAAGAAGCCAGTACAGAAGGGAATCGGCTGTTTTATGACCGACTATTTGACGATATCCTGATGATGGAAGGGGTGACAACCCATTACCTCCCGGTTCGTACGACCTTTTTTGGCCAAAGGCAGGAGCGCGGTATTGACGTCTGGATGGCTTTGGAAGCCTTCGAACTTGCGCTGCACAAACAATTTGATGTTTTGGTACTCATTGCTTCCGACAGCGATTTTGTGCCGCTGGTACGAAAACTTCACACCTTGGGAGTTCGTGTGATGCTTTTTGCCTGGGATTATGATTTTTACGATGAAGAAGGCCGCCGAAGAAGCACCGTTACATCGCAAGCCCTATGGGAGGAAGTCACTTACCCCCTTGCAATGCAGGATGTTATCACAGATGATAATGACCCGCAGTTTCCTGTAAACCGTCTTTTTGTTGAACGGAAGCGTAATTTGCCCAATGCACCTGCAGAAGGAGAAGAGCCGGAACCCGTAGTGGAGGACGGTGAATCCAAGCGCAGCACCATTTTCAGCTTAAAAGACGGCTATGGTTTTGTGAATTTCCCACAGACAAACAACCTCTTTTTCCATTTTTCCTTCTTGGTTGATACTGATTTCAACGATCTGCGCGAAGGCGATATGGTGGAATTCACGCTCAGCAAAAATGACCGTGGTGAACCGATTGCACGGAATGTGAAGTTGATCAAGTAGATTTGTTGAGCATTTTTAGGGTTGAGAAGGTTGAGCATGTTTAGGGTTGAGATGGTTGAGAAATTGTACTCGATTCATCTGGCTCTAAACATGCTTTATTTTAAATCTATGCGCATTTCTCTGGTTAAGATCAACGATTTAGAAATCCTTCGCTCCTTTGCCGAGCACACTTTCCGCGTTGCCTTTGAGGCGGATAATGATCCAGTTAGATTTGAAGCATACTGCTCAAAGGCCTTTTCTGCAGATCAGTTCCGACTAGAACTGGAGCATCCTGTATCCAGATTTTGGTTTGGGTGGGAGGGAGCAGCACTTGCTGCGTATTTAAAGTTGAATTTCGACCAACATCCGTTGTAGGCTTGAAACGATTCAATCTTTTATGTGCACAAACTTGGCATTTTGATATTTATCCAATTGCAGGGTTTTTCGGACAGATTTGGCAGTCTCACGCGGCCCGGTATCGGCGGTCATTTTCACAAACCAATCGGGCATATCCTTCGCTGAATCCGTAGAGATTTGCTGTTCAATATATACCCATCCACCATCACCAGGCAGAAAAGACCATCGAGTGGTCGTGTTTTTAATGCGCGACACGCCCTTGTTTTCAGGCAAATAGGCAGGGTAGGGGGTATTGGTGATCGTAATTTGCCTTGTTGCGGGATCTTGTTGCATTTTACTTTGAAAGATGATATCTCGATCGTCCAAAGGCCAGGGCAAATCGTACTTAGCATAATACCAAACTTCAAACGGTGATACTCGTTGTAGCAAACGCGATTCACTAATTTTATAGCCCCAGTCTTTGTAGTTCGCCACATCCGAAAACAAGGCAGCAATACCCGAAAGTGGCGCCTTCACAACCATTGAAAGTTTGATATGTAGTAGCTCAAGTGTCATTTGGTGGTGAATTTTAATGCCATCTTTTTCGCCTTTATACTCCCAATCCGAGGATTTCTGGGCAAAAAGTGAATGGGAAATAGCCAAAGCCAGTAAGAAAACCGAGTATTTGAAATGAGTTTTTGTCATAGTAGGAAACTGCCGCTTTTACCAAAGGTAGTCTTTTAATTCCACTATTTCGATTCCCTTCCATTGATGCCGAACAAAATGAAAAGGAATCGCCGCTACTTGTCTGGCCAGTGAAAAGGGTCGAATGGTGGCCATTTTTTTAACGCAATAAGGTCACTTCCCCATGATACTCTTGCATCTCATCATTGCCGAAGCGCACCACCATGCGATAAACGTACACATCGCTCGGTGCATCCTTATCGTCACTGCGTCCATCCCAGGCTTTTTTGTCGGAGGTTGACTCGAAGACCTTTTGTCCCCACCGATTGAAAATTTCGAACGTTTCCACCACAGCAGCACCGCCCAGCAGCACAGGCCCAAAAGTGTCGTTCGCACCATCTCCGTTCGGCGTGAATGCATTGGGGATTTTAAAGCAGCGCGTAGTATTGTACACTATAGGATCCGATTCGACTGTACAGCCATTGCCATCGGTGGCAATTACAGTATAAGTTGCCGTTTTGCCCATGGGCGTCAACTCTATTGAATCAAGCGTTGCACCGGGAATAGGCACCCCGTTTTCAGTCCACTGGAGGCTTTCCACATTACCACTGAGGAGTTCGACGCGCAGTTTCACGGCTACTCCCTCACAAAGCGAGTCCTTCGGATCCGGGGAAGCCTGAATTACATCAAAAATGATGGGAGGAAACACATTGATTGTTACGGCATCGGCATCGGTACAGTTTGTTCCGTAGTAAATGGTTGCGGTGTAAATAGCGGTTATTACAGGCGCCACCTCGATGCTGCTGCCGATCCGATATCCTGGCATCCAAAGGATGCTGTCTACTGGAGTCCCCGTTACGGCAGCAGACAGTGTGACGGTTTCGCCAAAACAGATGGTTTGATCCGGCCCTACACTGACATTGGCGCTGGAAACATACACCGTTATTTCGCCTTGCACGGGGCAGTTTTGATTGGTTGCAGTAACGGTGTACGTTATGGTATCGGTCGGGGTGGCGATAGGATTAGGGATATTGGGGTTGTTCAAACCTGTATTGGGCGCCCATTGGTAATTTCCGGTTCCACTGGGCGGGAGTGTTAATGCGACCGAGGCTCCCAAACAAATGGAGGTGTTGGGATTGAAATTAAGGTTCGGGAGTGGAATCAAGTCTACTAAAACTGAGTCCACTGCACTGCAACCTTCACCGTATTCTAATGTAACCTGGAAGGTTTGCACTGAATCGGGGCTGACAATAATGCTGGCAGTGGTGTCATTGCCTGGAGACCAGCTAAGTGTTCCTGTATTCCCTGAAGGAGTTGCTGTTAGGGTTGCCTTGGCACCTTCGCATATAAGTTGATCCGGACCTGCAGTTACGCTGGCGTTGTAGTATTTGACCATCACATCACCTTCCGAACTGCAATTTGGGCCTTGTGCCACCACATGATAGGTAATGTCTTGGGTGGCAGAGGATACCGGATTGGCTGATGTTGAGTCATTTAAAAAGGTGCCCGGCGACCAGGTATAAGTCACATCCACCTCATTGCTATTGTTCAATACCACCGAGCCTGTAGCGCAAATTACAGCGTTCTGATTGAGTTGTAACAGCGGAGCCTGTTCCACAATAACGGCTACGCTGGCGCCCGCCGGGCAAGGCAAGTCCTTTATGCCGATTTGATAAAGGGTTGTGGTCGTTGGCGTAGCAATAGGTGTTAAGCAATCGTCACATGAAAGGGAACCTGCAGTCATTGGATCCCAAACAAACACATAATCAGGACTGTTGGGCGTTACGGTTACCGTGATTTCTGAAGATTCCCCCGGACATATAATGGGCGGAACGGCGATTGCGTCTATCGTAGGTGGGGTAAATACTGGCACAAAAACATCCGCTGTATCCAGACAACCGCCAATGGTAGTGACCCGCTGGTAAGTAAAAGTATCATTCGCGATGATGACCAAACTCCAGAGGTCATCCGGGGTCAAAAACAAGCCGTGTGGTAGCCAGGTATGTTCGATGCCTGGAAAATTGGCAGGCTCGTAAGTCTTGGAAATTAAATAGATAGTATCACCCTGGCAGTACAGTTCTTTGTCCATTACCCTCCGGATTGCCTGGTCGGGCAAGGAGTCCACCTTGATCTTTACCGAATCGTACACGACGCAAGTCTGATTTCCGCTTATTACGCTGTAGGTGGCGGTATAGATGATGGTTTCGTCTGGGGTGGAGATCACTGTCGGGCCAGTGGTTGTGTTGAGGAAGATGGAGGGCGTCCAGGTGATTATTGATCCGGGTGGGCTAACCGTGGCGGTTAGGGTATCTATTTCACCCAGACAGAGCAGGTGCACTGGATCTCCATTGATATCAATATCTGCCAATAGGATGGTGACGGTTACACTTCCAGTTTGGCTGCATGCGCCATTTTGGCTGGTTGCCACCAGCGTGTACGTGGTGGTCTGATCTGCCAAGGCAATTGGGCCAGAAATGTTGGGGTTGTTCAGTCCGGTGCTCGGCGTCCACTGATATTGTGTGGTGGTGTTCAATAGGGTCGCCAATTGCACAGGATAATTTTGGCACAAAACGGTATCCGCAATAAGTTTGGGGAAATGCAGCGTATCCACATCAATGGTCACAAAATCATTCACCGTACAGCCTTCCACCGTAATAGAAGCGGAGTAGGTGACCGGGAAGCTGGGATTGGCTATGGGGGTCAGGCTATTCGGATCATCCAGCCCCAGGGTAGGAAACCAAGTAACCGCTGTGCCGGGCGGGTCAGCGACTGCAAGTAACGATACGTTTCCTCCTAAACAGATCATTGCAGGCGTAAGTGCTGTCACTGCAATGCTGGGTGCAACCACTTTGATAAAAACCGAATCCACGTCTTCACATCCTCCTACCGTTCCGGTCACGCTCAGCCAAAGACTTTGTGTAGGCGAGGTCACCGGGTTCGCGATGTAGGCGTTGCTCACCGCAGAAGTGGGTTCCCAAAAATAAGTGGTTGCGCCGCTGGCTTGAAGTTGCACAAAGTCTCCTTTGCAGACTTTCAGCGTGTCACTACCCGAAACCAGCACTTCTACACCGTCTTTTATTTCAGCAACCAGGGTTTTTAGCAAAACCGGGCCACATCCATAGTCGCGGGAAATGTTGATCAAGATCGTTTCTGTGCCCTCCGGCAGCGCATCTGCGAGTGGAATTATGGGGAATGCGAGCGTGGTTTGTCCAGCTTGGAAAATGATGTCGGGTGGGATATTCAATTGATAATCAAGCCCTAAAATAGCCGTTCCGCCTAATGTGATATTAAAAGTAGTCGCCACAGTAGGCGCTTTTGAGAGGTTGATGAACAACGTATCGTCATCTCCCGTGCAGCTCTCAATAAAATAATCAATGCCGCTGGCAAATTGAATGTCCACATCGGGAGAGCCGGCCTTGATATTCGACACAAATACGCCAGAATCATAACCCTCGTCCCCACGATCTGCGATGGCCAGTTTGAGGTGATAGGTGTTGCAGGGGATCACTGGCACACGCGCTGTGAGGCTTTTTTTTATGCCCAAGGAATCCGACGTAAGTCCATCATACTGAATGGATTGTCCAAGTTCGTTGTTTCGGTAATATTGCCAATTGACTTGATTGTTCACACTGTCAATCTGCACGGGCGTAGTGCTATTGGGCAATACAGCGATATTCAAAGCCCCATTCGTCAGGTTTGGATCTCCGGCGATGCCAGGCCCTGAAACCAGAAAAGCAAAAATGTCATTAAATCCACCTTCACTGAAAATGAATTCAGGGTATTCCTCCGAGCCAAAAACATACTCAAACACCACCTCATTGGTCTCTGCAAAAACATCCAACTCCACGATACAGGCATCAAAGGACGGACTTCCACTCCCCAGCAAACTGGACAGATAGTTTAAGTCGGGATCCCCAGTGTCATTTAAAGGGTCAAGAAATGAGCCGAGTGCCTCCTGATTATTTGGTCCAAGGGCATCTATCGCCTGACCAGTAGTGAGTACCAACCCTTTCTCCATGTTCAAATCATTGCTTTCGGTTGCAAACTTGAAAATACCGTATTGCACCGAGTCGCAGCGAATATCGGTCACGGTCACCGTAGCACCACCCGTAGAAATAGCGGCCACAATGGTGTCAGCGGTAATGTCCGTAGTATCAATCTCCATCACAATGGCAGGTTCACAAGGGTCGCTATTGCATTGCCAGGTGCCTTTCCAACCTTCCTGATGCACCGTAAGATCCGATTCAAATACGACCGTGATGCAGCCGCTTTTGGCCTGCACTTTGAAACATACTCCGCCTCCTCCTGCAATATTTTGCTGGGCGCCTCCCGTCCCGTCCAAGGAGGCAAGCAAAGGCGCATTGGCATTATCCCCATCGTAAAAAGATAGTTCATCGCCCTGGCCGCTTCCAAACGGGGCAATAGTCGGTTCGAGGTTGTAATATTCCAGGGTAAAAGTGATACACTCCGACTGCTGAGATGGGCAAATAACAAAGGTGTGGTCCTCATTCGGACCGTAATCGCCAAATTCGCCGCCCGAGTCGTAGAGCGTTCCGGCACAAAGTGAGGAACTGCCCTGCGTGATATTTACAATCGGAGGGATACTGTCCACACAAACGGTGAAATCGCCCCAATTGGGCATAGCCGTAGCCGACCAATCAGATACCCGGATGTAGTAGTCAAGCCCAGGGGTGAGACCAAAAAGATCAAGTGAGGTACTGATCTGACCCTGATCTGCACTTGCGCACTCCAATTCCGCCAATCCATTAAATAAGCAGTCGCCGCGATAAATGGCAAATTCCGGGTTCGTGATGGGGGTTCCACCCGCACCCGTGATCGTCACACGAAGGTCTAACAGCGAAATGGGACATTGAAATCGAAACCACACGTCGTGCTTTGCCATGGTACTTTGAAAGCACGATACGGTGTCCACCGTGGCAATGACGCTGGGTGTGGCGTTTTTATTGGTGTACTCCGTTGGCTGACAGGCCGGCACTTCGCCGAGGTTGACCATGGTAATACAATCAAAAGCATCGTTGATGGGGGCTTGTGCGCGGAGCGAAAAGGCTGTCCATAGGATGACCAGGAGCGTGAGTGCTTGCTTCATTTTTGTGTCGGTGAAAGCCTCGCTCAAGCCTCGTAGTTTTTTAAACTTACGTGGTTTAGGAAGCATGATAGAAAACAGCCCAAAAGTAACGAGACATTTGCGAATGCCCAATCGCTGGGGTGTTATTGTGCGGGTTTGGTCTTAGTTGGGCAATTTGGGAGGTGTCTATATTGAACTTCGCTTGGGCAGTTTTGCGCTAACCTTTTACAAAATTACTTTGTCCGTTGCCTTGATTCGGTATTTCTTGCGCTATAACCTTGGCAACCATATCTTTGCAAAGTTAATTTTCAAAAAAACTTTACCATGCACGACTTGACTGAACGCAAACGTGAACTTATTCAAGAGGTATCGCAAATCCGAGAGGAGCGGGACGTTGCCCAACTTGAAAATGTGGTGCGCCAAATCAGGGAGCGGCAGGACGGGTTGAGGAGTAACCGTAAAACGCTTCCCAAGAAATTTGACCCAGATGCCGTAAAACACAGAAAAAACTTCAAAGGGCAAGACAGGGAGACTTTTATGCGCCTTATTAGAGAAATAAATGTTCAAGAACCTGTCGAAGACCTAATTGCCATGCTCTCCAAATGATTTACCAATTTGATCTACTATATGACCTTTGGATCGCTGCTACTGCCTCCATTCTCGGAGCAACCTTGCTCACAACAGATGCAGATTTCGACCACTTAAAGGGAACTTTACTTAATGTAGAAAAAGTAACACTACCAGCCTAAACCTACTTCCCACAATTCCCCAACCCCGCCTTCACCTCCTCAAAAGTCACCGGCTTTACCCCATTCCCCCAGCTCTGAAACACAAAATTCACCACATTCGCGATTTGAATGTCGTTGAGTTTGTCGTTGCCCACCATTTGCTCGGCGTAGGTTTTTCCGTTTACTACAATGGTGTCTTTCAAGCCATAACGTACTATGCAAGCAAGTTGGTCGCGGTGAGCGGCCAGATAATCAGCACCTTTCAAGGGTGGAATGAGTGCGCCCAGGCCCTCTCCACCGTCCATGTGGCAGTTGGCGCAGTGGGTTTTATAGAGACGCTCGCCCATTTGGTAGGGCTGTTGCTCGCAGCCAGCGCAAAGGATGTATGCAAGGAATATAGGGAATAAAATCCTAGACATCAGCAGGAAGTTTTTCTTTCAGTTTTAGCACCTCAAATACGGCGTAGGAGTCCTCGTCCAGATATCGGTTAAATCTTCTGGCGCGATTGGAGTAGACAAAAAAGAGCGTTAGAAATAAGGGGGAGAAAAAGGCCCATTCCCAATAGCCCGTGCATTTCCATTTTATCAGGCACAAAAAAACGGCAATTAAGGAGAAAGCTGCAAGGTTGGATGAAAGCGCTTTGAGTGCTTGCCAGCGGTCCAGCATCCCTAAGTGTTTTTCTCCATGTTCCCGAATGAGTGCCCAATATTTTGATAAATCGGAGGTAATGGCGTCCCTTTTCCGCTTTGTTTTTCGGTTCCTCCAGTGGAATAAAATGGAACCTAAAAAATGAAGGGTAAAACCCATAATATAGGCAATCACTACGCCTGACAGGAGCATGTTGGCATCAATTTTTTTGACAAAACCATAAAGATCGTCGAGACAGTGGATGGAAGAATCCGCCACAATCCAGCAAGAGAACAAAAGCGCTGTGCCGGGGATTAAATAGCCCAGAACATCAAAAAAATCGAATTTGATTTTGTCCATATTTCGTATTTTTTGCCACTAATTCCACTAATTTTCACTAATAATTTAAGACCCAATTCGTGCAAATTCGTGCCATTAGGGACGAATTCAACTTTGCCTTGCATACGGTGCCACCTCTTGCCCACAAAACTCTCCTGCCAAAAACTTGTAGTACCCTGTCACTCCAATCATTCCCGCATTGTCCGTACAATATTGAAAAGCTGGGATGTATGTATTCCAGCCCTCTTTTTTTCCCATTGCTTCGAGCCCGGTACGGAGGCCTGAATTTGCGCTCACCCCACCTGCAATGGCGATTTCACGGATGCCCGTTTGTCGCGCGGCCTTGCGCAGTTTTTTCAAAAGGATGGTCACGATAATTTCCTGAATGGAGGCACAGAGGTCGGCCAGGTTTTCGGGAATAAAGTTCGGGTTGGCAGCCGTTTCTTTTTTTAAGAAATATAAAATACTCGTTTTCAAGCCACTAAAACTGAATCCGAGCCCTGGAACGGAGGGCTCGGGAAAAGGAAATCGGGCTTGACCTTCACGAGCAAGTTTATCCACCAGCGGCCCGGCAGGGTAGCCCAATCCAAGGAGTTTGCCAGATTTATCGAAAGCTTCACCCGCCGCATCGTCGAGGGTTTGTCCGAGAATTTCCATGTCCAGAAAATCACGCACCAGCACAATTTGCGTGTGCCCTCCACTCACGGTAAGGCACAGAAACGGGAACTTGGGCTTGGGGTCTTCTGCAAAATGTGCCAGTACATGCGCCTGCATGTGGTTCACTTCGATGAGCGGCAGATCGTAACTAAGTGCAAACGCTTTGGCAAAGGAGGTCCCCACGAGCAGCGAACCCAGCAAACCCGGGCCTCTAGTAAAAGCCACCGCATCAATGTCAGTCTTTGCAACGCCCGCATTTTTAAGCGCGAGGTCTACCACTGGGATGATATTTGCCTGGTGCGCCCTGGAAGCCACTTCAGGCACCACGCCTCCGTAAAGACGGTGCGCTTCCTGATTGGCAACATGGTTTGAAAGTACAACACCGTCGCGAACGATGGCGGCAGCGGTATCGTCGCAGGAGGATTCTATGGCGAGAATGGTGGGCATAATTCGGCGACAAAAGTAGGGCTAGTTTTAAGAGTTTTTTTGGCACGATTCTTTATAGGTTGTAAATGCCTTCCGTTTTTGTAATCCATTCACGAGGTCAGACATCTAACAATTCAGTAAAATCAACAGAAATCATGTTCGGCACAAGCACAAAAGATTCAAAATCCAATAATTCCACGCTTTCGCCTTTAAATGACAAGGACAGCGCGGCCACCACGGTCATTGCAAAGGGCACTACCATTGAAGGCAAGTTTGCCTGTGGCGAAAATGTACGGCTCGATGGCGCCATTCACGGGGAAGTGAAGGTGGACAAACGTTTCGTCATGGGCGACGGAAGTTACGTTCAAGGCAATATTGTAGCGCTCAACGCTGCGATCAAGGGAAAAATAAAAGGCGACATCCATGTGAAGGAAGCGCTCCATTTGATGGATTCAGCCGTTATCGAAGGCAATATTACCGCCAAAACAATGGTCGTAGACGAAGGTGCCCGTTACAATGGCGCTTGTCGAATTGGCGCGGCGGCAGCGGCTTCGACGCCTGTATCCTCCGCCTCCGTGGCGGAGAAAAACTAAGTTCTGGTAAAACCTCCCGGGCTTCTGATTAACAAATGGCCGGAAATTTGAAACGGTTGCGCATCTTTGCCTCCGGTTTCAAATTTCCGGCCTTCTATTTTTAATGCCCGTTTTTTCCTTTCAATCTGAATCATTGAACCCTACACTGGCGACTTCCAGCGCTTTGCGCATGGTAGTGGGTCTGCATGGCGTTTCACTTTTGGTAAAAAACGACCAGAAAATACTGGCATTAAAATCATGGCAGATCCCTGGGACGGAGCAAAGCTTTCAAGCAGTCGAGTCGGCATTGCGCGGGGTGTTCGGTTCGGAACGGTTGCTGGATTTACAATATAACTCAAAGGCGTGTGCACTCTCGTGCCCTGCCTCGACCCTGGTACCCCGCCGCCTTTTTGACCCGGAAAATCTGGGTCAATACTTCAAATTGCTGCTGCGCGATGGACCGGAGCGTACCTACGGTTTTGAAAAACTGGAAATATTCGATTGTTATCTTGTCTGGGCGGCTGAAACTGGCTTGGTGCAGCTTTGCAGGCATTATTTTTCGAGTGAAAACATACGTCATCTTGCAGCGCCGCTCTTGCAATCTTATCACTCCTTGTCACCCACAGAAGGGTATACAGTATTTGCCAATTTACGCGGTCAAAAAGTTCAAGTCGCCGTTTTTGAGCGCCGGAACCTGGTGTTTTTCAACGCTTTCGATTTCACGAAACCCAATGATTTGCTCTATTATGTTCTACTTGCCTACAAACAATTCGACCTGAATCCGCTGGACGTTCCGCTCACCCTGAGTGGTACCTTAATCGAAGATTCTGAAATCTTCAAATTGCTGCTCCGCTACATTCGACCGATGCGCTTTCCGCCCTTGGCAGAGGACCTTCAAGTGCCTTCTGAAGCCAAGAATCTGCCGGTTCATTATTGGTTTGACCTTGCTGCGCTGTAAACTTGTTTCTATTAATCGTGTTAATAATCGCCTGGAACAGCGTTCCGGGATACAGATATGAGAATAATTGGAGGAAAATTTCGAGGCCGACGATTTGACCCGCCCGCCGATAAGTGGCCGACGCGCCCCACGATGGATCAGGCCAAAGAAGCCCTCTTCAATATCCTGAACAATGTCATGGATTTTGAAAATTCCCGTGTGCTCGACCTTTTTGGGGGGACGGGCAGCCATTCTTACGAGTTCATTTCTCGTGGCTGTGAAGATGTGACGTATGTGGATAAATTTCCGGAAGCCGTGCGTTTTGTGCGACAAACGGCCCTGAAACTGGGCATCGAAACCCAACTTAAAATCTTCCAGATGGACGTGTTCCGTTTTATCGAAAACGCTTCCGGCCAGTGGGACTATATTTTTGCCGGGCCACCCTACACGCTGCCGACCATTGATACGCTCCCTGACCTGATTTTGGCAAAAAATCTGCTATTGCCCGACGGACTTTTTGTGATGGAGCATAACCCGCATCATGATTTTGTGAACCACCCCAATCTTTCGGACGTGCGCAATTACGGCAAGACCATTTTCAGCTTTTTCAAGCCGGACCCGATTACTGACACTTCAGAATGATCGCATCGGTTTTGATTTCGTTGCTTTCGTTCCCAGCTCGGTCGCGGATTTTTATGTAGTAATAAAAAGTGTCGAATTGAAAAAATGGGGGCACATCCTCGCATACAGACGGGAAGCCTTCTGGCGAAATGTAAATGCAGCAAGTGGTGGGCAATATTACCATGATTTCACCAGAAATGCCGTTACCAGCACCTTGGGGTTCTACATAAGGCAATTGCAAGGGTGGCTTAGGGAAAGAATCCCGTGAATCTCGGATGAAGACGCTGGCAGTAGGGTCCGTTTCAGGATAACCTAAATCTCCATCACCATCGGTGAAGGTGAACCACACCGCCAGGGAATCTTCATATCCTTCTCCCTGTTGTATCAGATTTTTTGAAAGACCAACATAGGTAATTACCGGCTCTTTCGGATAATCAGGCGGTTGTACACAGAACTGAAACGGGAGGAATAGGACGACAAGGACGAACGGAAAAAGTTTTTTCATAGCAACTAATTTTGCCCTCAAAGTTGGGCTTTTTTTGGAAGATGCAAACTCTTGAACGGGGAGATTTATTGCCAATGCTGTCAAAGCTCAACGAAGCCAACTTCGATGTTGCTGCTCAAGCGGTTTTTTCCTACCAATCGGCCCAAAACCCCATCTTTTCCCAATACTTAGAATTACTAGGGCATCCAATATCCAACGTCCAACGTCCAACGTCCAACGTCCCCCATCCCTTCCTCCCCATTTCCTTCTTCAAAACCCATGAAGTCAAATCGGGTCATTGGAGCGCAGAAACAGAATTCAGCAGTAGTGGCACCTCGGGCCAAAATCCATCCCGCCACCCGGTGCGGCAACTGGATTTTTATCTGGAAAATGCCCGGCGAGGTCTTGCCCAATTTTATGGCGATCCATCTGAATGGGCGATTTTGGCCCTTTTGCCTTCGTACCTGGAACGCGGCGGTTCCTCCTTGGTGGCCATGGCGGATTTTTTTATCCGAAACTCCCGCCAACCCGAAAGTGGTTTTTTTCTGAATGATTTTGACAAGTTGAAAGATGCACTGCATTCCTGTAAAGCGAAGAAATGTAAAACACTTTTACTCGGGGTGAGTTTTGCCTTGCTTGATTTTGCCGAACAATACCCCATGGATTTGCGGGGTGTGACCGTGATGGAAACCGGTGGAATGAAGGGCCGTCGCCGAGAAATGACCCGCGCAGAATTGCACGAAACCTTAAAAGCCGCGATGGGCGTGGACGCCGTCCATTCTGAATACGGCATGACCGAACTTTTTTCTCAGGCCTATGCAATGGGCGGCTCGATTTTTCGTCCGGCACAGAGCATGCGCGTTTTGGCAACGGAACTCAATGATCCCTTTTGTCTCGTCCCACCTGGGCGGACCGGCGTTTTGAATATTATTGATCTAGCCAATCTTGACACTTGCAGTTTTATCCAAACGGAGGATCTTGGTCGTGTTTTCCCCGACGGGAGTTTCGAAGTGCTGGGCCGGGCGGATGCGGCAGAAATGCGTGGATGTAATTTGATGGTAGAGTAGGGGAGGCGATTGGTTTGATTGATTGGATTATCGCATTAACCAAATTCTATGATATGAAAATCGGACTTCTTTCAGATACCCATTCATACTTGGACGAGCGGGTTTACGAACACTTCGCCGAATGCGACGAGATCTGGCATGCGGGCGACTTCGGAAACGAGGAGGTACTCGATAAACTCAAGGCATTTAAGCCCTTGCGCGGCGTTTATGGGAATATTGATGGGGCTAAAATCCGCGCGGAAATGCCGCTGGACCTGCGTTTTGAATGCGAAGGAGTACCCGTTTTTATGACGCATATCGGCGGATACCCTGGGCGCTACGACCCTCGTGTGGGCAAATTGCTGAAAGAAAATCCACCGACCAATGGACTTTTTATCAGCGGACACTCCCATATTTTAAAAGTAATGCCCGACAAAGCGCTCGGATTTTTACATATCAACCCGGGCGCTTGCGGAAACGAGGGCTGGCACAAAGTAAAAACCTTGGTGCGGTTTACGATTGAACAGGCCCGGATCTTTGATTTGCAAATAATCGAGCTTGGAAACCGGGGCATCGTTCGGGGGAATGAAAAATTGAGATAACTTTGCACCTCTTTTCTTCGAGTCTCATAGTTCAACGGATAGAATACCTGCCTGCCGGCAGACAGGGAAGTTTCCTAAACTTTAGATGTGGGTTTGATCAGACAATGTTCTATGTTTATGCCATAAAAAGCACCACTCACAACCGCATTTATGTAGGAATGAGTGAAGATATTGAACGGCGTTTGGGCGAACACAATTTAGGTAAATCCAAGTTTACTAGCTTTTATCGTCCTTGGGTTTTCTTTTATAGCGAGTCGTTTGAAACGCGATTAGAAGCCAGAAAGAGAGAGATTCAATTAAAATCTGGATCTGGAAAGGAGTTTTTACGAGAAATACTGGCTAATTTTGAAAATTCGGTCTCATAGTTCAACGGATAGAATAGAAGTTTCCTAAACTTTAGATGTGGGTTCGATTCCCGCTGAGACCACTGGATAGACTCCTGTCAGCGAGCAGGGAAGTTTCCTAAACTTTAGATGTGGGTTCCCTGTCTGCCGAAAGGCAGGGATTCCCGCTGAGACCACTGGATAGACTCCTGTCAGCGAGCAGGGAAGTTTCCTAAACTTTTGATGTGGGTTCCCTGTCTGCCGAAAGGCAGGGATTCCCGCTGAGACCACTAAAACAACACATGTTCTCAAGAAAAAACTTTTCCCAGGAACAATCGTTTTTTACTACTTTTGACCTCGGAAGCAAACTCTATCTCTCATTCAAATCTTGCAGCACCATGAATAATTTTTTCATAGTTGTTTACCGTAAAAAGGAAGGCGGGACCGATTTACGGGAGTTAACAAGCAATGTAGCCCTTACCACTGCGATGTTGGAAGCACAAGGATTTATCATTATTGACATCATAGATATTGGTCGTAACGGAGGTTAATCCATTATTTGTGCTTGCCCTACAACACAAAAGCCCACTTCTGCCTGAGTAGCAGGGGTGGGTTTTTTATTTGGCTTTTTCAAATAACTTTGCCGTTCACATCATGGCTAAGCCCAGCAAAAAAAAGCAAGCTACCGAGCAATACAGCAACAAAGTGTGGCAAACACTTCGATGCATGAGCCATGAAGAACACCTTCGCCTGCTTCGTTTTTTGCGTTCCCCGTACTTCATCCTGAGCAAAACCATGGCCCCCCTTTGTGAGGCATTGGTAAGGATTATTGAACGGGGTGCAATTGCTTTTGACCGACAACAGGTATGGCAAAAAATTAGTCCCGGTGAGCCTTATGACGATGTTAATTTCCGAAAATATTGTTCTGATCTGCTGCGGCTTGTAGGAGAATTTATGGCGCTGGAAATGGCAGCCACTGATGAGACGAAAAAATATATTGGTACCCTTACCTACGCTGTTCAGCATAAAGTAGATCCCTTGCTCCCCACGGCCTTGCGCCAAGCCAGGGCTGCGCTCGAACAAAAGCCATATCGCTCGCAAGATGATTTTCTCAATGCCTATACGGTTGAGCGTCAATACTATGCGATGATGGAATTCGACTTGAAGGTGAATGCCCGAGCCAATCTAGAAGAGATTTCCTTGCAACTGGACCTTTTTTACTGGATAGAAAAACTCAAACTCTTCAGTTCGATGTTAAGCCAGCAACGCACAGGCAACTATCCGTATGATCTCAAGCTCATGGGGCAAATCCTTGAGTTCCTGCGCGATTACCCGGTGGAAGAGGTGCCAGAATTGGCGATCTACTACTATGCTTTTCTCACCTTGTACGAGTCTGACAATGTGGCGCATTATTACAATCTCCGCCGATTACTGGATACTTATGCTACGGTGATGCCCCAAAAGGAAGCCATTGAATTGTTTGACTCCGCACTACATTATTGCACAGGAAAAATCAACAAGGGTGACCGGGCTTTTTTGCAAGAGTATTTCGACGTTTTTGAGGAAGCCATTCAAAAAAGAATTTTTTTGCAAAACGGCGAATTGGCTACTTGGCGCTTCAACAATATTGCGGCATCGGCACTTGGATTGGGAAAACTGGAATGGGCGGAAAGATTTGTGGAAGACTTCAAGGACTATCTTCCTGCCGACTCGCGTCAGAATACCTACTCGTTCAATCTGGCACGGGTTTACCGCTTCCAAAAAAAATATGATCAGGTGTTGGATTTACTGCAAAATGTTGAATATGAGGACATTGGCGTCAATTTAATCAGTAAAATGATGTTGCTTATTACACACTACGAGCGGAAAGACCACGAGGTGCTTGATTCTTTTATTGAGTCCTTCCGGGTCTTTCTTAACCGACATAAAAATATCCCGCAGCAACGCAGGCTAAGCTATCTCAACCTGCTGAAATACACCCGCCGAATCATGCGCCTAGCTCCAGGCGACAAATTATCTGTAGAAAAATTAAGACTGGAAATTGGCCAGGAAAAAGCCGCCATCGTAAATCATGAATGGCTTTTGGAAAAATTGGGGGAAATGTAGTGAGTAGGGGTATTTCACGTAACGGCGCAACGCGACGCGAGGTTAAGGGTGGACGTTCCACTCCAGAAAGATTTGACGGAGTTCAGCTGCGTTTTTAAAGTGAATGCCTCGGATTCCTACGTTTTCGGCACCTTCAACATTCTTAATGGCATCATCAATAAAAACCGCTTGAGCAGGATCTACTTCGTAGCGGCTTAGGAGGGTTTGGTAAATGTCCGGGAAAGGTTTGCGCGTTTGCTCGTCGCCAGAAACTACAATGCCCTCAAACCATTGTAAAAAATCGTAGCGTTCCAATGCCACAGGAAAGGTTTCGTTGCTCCAGTTGGTGAGTGCCAACAAGCGGTGTTCACCCCGGTCGCGCAGTTCGCGCAGCAGTTCCACCGTGTCAGGAATGGGTCCACCCAGCATTTCCTCCCATCGTCCATAAAAAGCCCGTATCTCGGATTCCCATTCAGGGTGTTGATCTACAAGCAGTTGGGTCGCCACCGAGATGCGGCGACCAGCGTCCTGTTCGACATTCCAATCGTGGGTACAGATATGGTCAAAAAAGTATTGACGGCGCTCCGGATCGGGGATTACCTCGCGGAAAACATATTCAGGGTTCCAGTCAATCAAAACCCCGCCGAGATCGAAAATGATGATCATTTCTTATACATTAAATCTGAAGTGCATCAAATCGCCGTCGGTCACCACATATTCCTTGCCTTCAACGGCCATTTTACCGGCTTCTTTTACCTTTGCTTCGGAGCCCAAAGTCACAAAGTCATTGTACTTGATCACTTCGGCGCGGATAAATCCTTTTTCAAAATCGGAGTGAATCACGCCTGCCGCTTCGGGAGCTTTTGCCCCACGACGAACGGTCCAAGCCCGCACCTCTTTTACTCCTGCCGTAAAATAGGTGATGAGGTTGAGCAATTTATAAGCAGAGTGAATGAGGCGATTAACACCGGGTTCTTCCAAGCCCATCATTTCCAAAAACTCCAGACGCTCTTCTTTGGTCTCCAACTCGGCGATTTGCGCCTCAATGCCCGCACAGATAATCAGCACCTCTGCATTTTCCGCCGCCACAGATTTTTTGAAAGCTTCGGTATGGGCATTGCCAGATTGTATAGCGCCTTCATCCACATTGCAAACGTACAGGACGGGTTTGGCAGTTAACAAGGTCAACTCTTTGGTAATCAAAAATTTAGCGTCCTCGTCAAGGCTTGCGAGCATTTCCCGCACCACGCGCCCTGTTTCCAGGTGTGCCTTCACCGCAGTGAGTGTTTCTTGAGCTTTTGCCTCTTCCTTGTTGCCAGCCCGCGCAGCCCGTGCACTTTTGTCCAGGCGTTTTTCTACCGTTTCCAGGTCTTTAAAACTCAGTTCGAGGTCAATGATTTCCTTGTCGCGCACTGGATTTATGGACCCGTCCACGTGTACCACATTGTCGTCGTCAAAACAACGCACCACATGGATAATGGCATCTACCTCGCGGATATTGGCCAGAAACTGGTTGCCCAAGCCTTCCCCTTTGCTTGCTCCTTTGATCAATCCGGCGATGTCCACGATCTCCACGGTGGTCGGCTGGGTCTTTTGCGGCTCTACGATTTCGGTCAATTTATCGAGCCGCTCATCAGGCACCGTGATCATACCCACGTTAGGGTCTTTGGTGGCGAAGGGATAATTGGCCGCCAAGGCTTTGCCATTGGTAAGCGCATTGAAAAGGGTGGATTTGCCGACGTTGGGCAGGCCGACGATGCCGCATTGAAGTGCCATATGTGCGAGGCGTGAGAGGAGTGAAAGCCGTGAGAAGTTGGTGGACTGACAGAATCAGGCTTTTCAAAACATGATTCTGTCTATGTTTATTTTTCGGGCGCAAAGGTAGATTTAATTTGGAGAAGTAGTTTTGCCAGCATTAACTTTGCTTACGGTCAATCAAACATGTTGTCTAATAATGTCCTTTACAATTTTTCTCCAATTGCTCTCTTTGGTGCAGTTCTTAGCAATTACTGTACCCACTCAAAAACCTTGCAATGAGGCTCCGCCAATGATCCTGGTAAAAGGAGGGCAGTTCAGTATGGGATCAACCTCTACCTCTGACGATGAAAAACCCGTGCATACGGTAAAGCTGGGTGATTTCTACTTAGGCAAACACGAAGTTACTAACGCCGAATATGCAGCCTTTTTGAACAGCAAAGGCAAAATAGAAGAGGATGGTGCTACTTGGATAGATCTTGAGAAATATTACCCCAATCCAAGTAAGATTTTACAAGAAGGCAGTACTTTCCAAGTTGAGAAAGGCTTTGAAAACCATCCTGTTACATGGGTGAGTTGGCATGGTGCGCAAGCGTACTGCGATTGGCTCAGTGTAATTTACGGCGGCAAATTTCGTCTGCCGACTGAAGCAGAATGGGAATATGCTGCAGGCAATGGTGCCTTGCATACCGAATACAGTTGGGGCAACCAAAGGCCTGCTGGAAAAACAGGCGGAAATGTTTTCGATATCACTGACCCACAGAAAAAAAATAATCCCACTGAACCTGTTGCTTTCGAGGGTTATTCGGATGGCTTTGAAGGAATTGCGCCCGTTGAGCAGTTCACTCCCAACACATTTGGGTTGTCTGACATGACAGGCAATGTCTCAGAATGGTGCGCGGATTGGTACGATGGGGAATATTACAAATCGAGCCCTTCCACTGACCCAACTGGCCCGTCAGAGCCAACCTACATGCGGGTTGTTCGTGGGGGTAATTACATGTCTGAAAAGTTCGCGCTGCGTTGTACTGCGAGAGGCTACAGCAGCCCAGAGGAGCAAATTAGCACCAGAGGCTTTAGGGTGGCCAAAAGCCTGTAGCAGAAACACGCTCCATGCCCGTTTTTCCACAACAAAAAAGCAGATCAAGTACCGACAGGTTTGCTTGAAAACGGTGTCGGTCTTGAAAGACCTGTGGATAGGGGCGATGTGCCAACCGGTTTTCATACATCATCGCTTTGTATCGTTTTTCGCTATTGGGCGAAACAAATTCGTTTTGGAAAACAAACTCGCCCGCCCAACCCAGTTTCTTTTTCAGCACAAGCACTTGGATTTCAGTGTTTAAATCAAATAAAAACACCCACTTGCGTTCAAAAAACGCGCAGATATCGTCTGCGTAGTGTTCAAAATATGGTGCGTTTCCATAAGCTGCCTGTAGGCTGCGCCAATGTTGCCGTTGCCAGGGAATTTCGTAAGAAATCCTAACCTCGCGGATGGGCGTTTGCTGGTGTTTTCCTTTTTCAAGCGGGATACTCAAGCGCTGAACACCATTGGGTCCTGCGATGTAACAACGGTTCCTCAACCCTCCCTTTTGGTAATGTTCTGTAGCGTCAATCGCCACTATTTTTTCATGCCACATCGCTGAACACCAAGCTATGGAAGGGAAATATTGGGTTTCTAACAGAAGCATAATGGAGGGTAAGTGGTAAGTAGTAAGTGGTTAATGTTAAACGGAGTGCAACACTTATCATTTACCACTTACCACTCAATATAGGTTTCACTTTAAACCCAGCCTTTTTCAACAGCCGAAGCATTCCCTTTCCTCCCGCCAAATGCCCGGCACCAACTGCACAAAACAAGGAGTTTTCGGCAGCAATTTCGGAAAAACGCTTGGCCATCAAGGTGTTACGACGATAAAGCAAAATTTTTCGCATTCCCTTTGCATCTTTTTTAGCACTTTGATAGAGGGCTTGTATTTCGCCGTTGGCGTACCGACGCATCATTTTATGCAGGCGGGTTTTATGCCGACTGTAGTTTTTTAGCAGCCAGGTCAGGCCTTTTAAATGTTGTTCAAAAGGGATCTGGCGCAGGGTTTCGAGTTGATCTGCGAAGGTCTCCACTCCTGTGGTAGCGATGCTAAGCGAACGTGCGTGCTGCCAGAGCGTTTCATCCAGGGAGTGGGCGGACTCATCCAGCAGAAAGGCCATACTGAGTGCCGTGCTGACCGACATGGGATGCTGGTGGCGAAATGCTTCTGCATCTGAGCCAAATTTTTTGCGGGCATACCGGTCGAGGTTCCTCCAGGCTTGCGGGCTGAGCCATTGCTCCAGGTCTTTCCCTTCGGGCAACTCAAGCGCAACGGAAAGTGCCTCCGAATCCGTTTCGGAAAAATCAAATTCTGTGGCAAACACCTCACATTCACCCACATACCGCATGGCCAAATCCAACCAACCAAAGGCCCGTAGGTCGCGGACGTGCATGGTTCCAAAAAGGTAGGAGGCTGGGCCACCGCCCTTCGGTTCAATTTTCCAGAGCAGGGAATCTTGTGTTTTGTTCTTTTTTACCACAGATTGTAATAATTAGATGTGCTAATATGTTTCTCAACGCAGTTTTTGCACTAAAAACCTCCCCTTTTTCAGCCCATATCGCTGGTAAGCCAGCGCCAAATTGTCCGCCGCAGTTTTCGCAGATGTTTCGGTAGGGTAGGGGGCGCCCACCCAAACCATCCAACCGGTTCGGTCTGTGGAGATACAACTTTGGGCAGCCCAGTGACCCGGAAGTCCCCGTTTGTTCAGCGCCTGGGCGCGTTCAATGGCCGATTCTTTTTCGGTGAAGGTATTGTCCAGTACCAACCAACCGCGTTTTGTTTGCAAAATAGTGCAATCATCCGGGGCATTTCCTGTTGCCTTTGCAGGTCTTGAGGTGGGCTTTTCTTCTTCAATTCCGGAACTTTCCTCCTCCTCACCAGAAAGGTCTATGGTATTGTCCTCGTCTTCAAATTTTTTGTTTTTAGAAATCGGGTATTGTTTTGTAACCCCCGTTGGCTGACCGTTCGCCGGGATTTCCTCTTCCATCAAGTAGCCCACCTGGTCTTCTGGATTTACGCCGTTTGGACGAAGTTCCAGGCCTTCCAGATCCGCTATTCTTGCCTCGCTGAAAGTTACAACCCGCCAAAACAAGAGCGCAGCCACCAGAAGCGCCAAAAACGCCACCCATTTTTGGACACCCTGGGCACTCATAAATCGCGTATAGGCCTCCGCGCTTTGTCCCGCAGGTTTGCTCAAGATCCGTCGAGTATTTCTTTTAAAAGGATCTATTACCAGGTAATGGAAGGGGCGGTAAACCTTGTTCCAAAGTGCAGTCATCGCATCCGGTGTTTTAGGTCGCCGTGCTGCCATTTTTTCCACATTTTGACTCAGGGATTGATACCAAACCGCCCGCGTTACCCACTGGGTCATCTGGCGATCTTTGCCAAAAATGCCCAGTCGGGAAGGGTCAATCATCTTGCGCACCATGCCCTCCAGCGGCACGATAGCCAGTCCAATGCCATTGTACACGCACTGGTTACGAAGTTCAAGCATATAGGGATCATTGGGCGCAGGGAATACATCTTCTGCAATCGCGACCCATTGTTCATCCGCATGATATTGCTTAAACTGTTGAATAGCAAAGATATAGCGGTATTTTCGCCAGCCTTTTACCAAAAAATACCAGGCAAAAAAACCGATCATTCCCGTGCCGATCAGCAATCCGATATTGCCCACTGTTTTCAATTTCACCAGCCAAACGAAGTCGGTCTGATAAAAAAAAACGTAGGCGAATGCAGCGCAAACCATACCAAAGGCAGCACAGTCCCAGAGCAAATAATGGACATTGAGTTGGTATTTCACCTCCTCTGCTTTTTCGCGGGAAGTGGCTTCGTAGGTGCAGACAAAAGGCGAGCCGTCGGATTTCCGGAAAGTGATTTTGCCGTCGGCTACCCAGCCTTCTTTGCTTACATTGTCAAGATCTTCCGACACCGAATTATGGATCGGTTCATAACGGTTTTTGTAAAAATCCCGCAGGAAAGGCATAAACCGGCGCTTCACCTCATCTTCCGTGAGGCTGCTGCTGTGGGGGGTAAAAGGTTGGCTTTCTTGCATTTGCGCGACGGCGTTTGGTCGGCAAAGGTACGTCAAACTACCAAGTAATCACCACTTTACCCGCCATAGCCGTAGGCGAAGGAGGGTCGCCCGCCATAGTCCCGAGTGCTCGGGACGAAGGAGGGTCACCAAGTAATCACAACCCCCGCGTACGCCAAGCCGCCGCCGAAACCAAAAAGCATGATTTTATCGCCACGTTTTACTTTGCCAGATTTTATGCCGTTGTAAAGCGCGATCGGAATGCTAGCCGAAGAGGTATTGCCAAAATCAACGATGCTTTCCAGTGTTTTTTCAAACGGGAAGCCTGTGTCTTTACAAATGGCTTCAATGATGCGCAGATTTGCACTGTGAGGTACAAACCAGTCAATGTCCGAAAGGCTCAGGCCATTGGCAGCAGCCAGGATGGGCATTTGCTCGATTGCCTTGTTTACTGCCCATTTGAATACTTTTCGACCGTTTTGAACAATGCAGCGATTCATGGTAAGTGGCTGTCCATCAATACTTTCTGCAAAACCGGAGATGTAAAGGTCTGGGCCTCCTTCCCCGCTTGCTCCTGTTATACCTACGCCGATATTGCCGGTTTCATCCGCTTCAATCAGCACTGCGCCCGCCCCATCACCAAACAGCATGCAAGAACTGCGGTCGGTAAAATCCGTGACCTTGGAGAGCGTTTCGCCGCCTACGACTAGTATTTTTTTGTGCATTCCACCAGCAATCAAACCCTTGGCCATAATCACCCCGTATGAAAATCCAGCGCAGGCGGCATAAATATCCAAAGCCCCGGCGCGTGAAAGCGAAAGTCGGTGCTGTACCCGGCAGGCCATGCTTGGCATTGGCTGGTCGGGCGAGGTAGTAGCCACCAAAATCATGTCTACATCTTCAAGCGACACCGCCGGATATTGCGCCACCAAATCTTGTACTGCACGCACACAAAGGTCGCTTGTAAACTCATTGAGGCCGGTGTGATAACGCGTTTTGATGCCTGTTCGCGATACAATCCACTCATCGGTGGTGTCAATTAAGGACTCGAAATAGGCGTTGGTGATAAGTTTTTCAGGGACGGCCATTCCAATGGCGGATAAGCGAGCGTTTGCCATAAACGGTTGATAATGAGGACGCTCCACAAGGTGGTGAAGAAACGCCGAAAGTGAAAACAAAAAAGTGGGCGCAGCAAAAGTATAATCCTACATTCGCCATTTCCAGATTTTCAAAACGAAATTGAAAAACAAAAGAAATAAAATGTGGCAATCCAAAACGCCGCAAAAAATTCGCCCAATTTTATGAAACATCATATTTTAAAACTGAGTGCAATTGCCCGAAAACGCAGTCGTCTAATCATTGGCCTTATGTCAGGCACTTCTTTGGATGGTTTGGACGTGGCATTGTGCGCGTTTACAGGCTCCGGGCAACGTACGAGGGTAAAGGTTTTGCAGTTTGAGACTATATCTTATGACGAAGATTTTAAATCAGAAATCCGTCGGGTTTTTGCCCAAAAACAAATTGATTTTCAGCACCTTGTGTTGCTCAATGCCGTAATTGCAGAACGCCATGCCACTCTGGTGAACCAATGTCTCGCCCAATGGAACATTAAGCCCGAGGAAGTAGATTTGCTGGCTTCCCACGGACAAACGGTATTCCACGCGCCCCGTGTTTTTCACGGACTGCCCGATTATCCCAATGCCACGCTCCAAATCGGTGACGGGGATCATTTGGCGGTTCGCACGGGCATTATTACTGTCTCCGATTTTAGGCAAAAGCACATTGCCGCAGGGGGAGAAGGCGCTCCACTCGCCCTTTACGGCGATTATTTTTTGTTCTCTAAAAAAGGGGAAGAGCGTTATTTGCTCAATATTGGCGGGATTGCCAATTTTACCTATCTGCCTGCAAATCAAGATAGTACAAAAGCATTCGCTACCGATACCGGCCCCGGAAACACCCTGCTCGATGCCTTTGCCCGCGAACTTTTTGGCGTTCCTTTTGACGAAAATGCCCGTCTCGCTTCTAATGGCCGCGTGGATGAGCACCTGCTGCAGATCTTGAAATCAGAGCCGTTTTTTGCCAAGCCACTGCCGAAGACTATTGGCCCGGAATTGTTTTCCTTGGAGTGGGTCAAAGCGGCCATTGCTCAGCTGCCGAAAGGCAATCCGAATCCGTATGATGTGATGGCTACGCTGACCAAACTCACAGCTGACACCATAGTGGAGGCAATACTCCGCATCGAGGTGACACCTCCTCCTACGTCGGAGATGTCACCTCGACGCTCACTGAACTTGAGTGGGGGTGGAGCGCACAACCCATTGATTGTTAAATATTTACAAGATAAGTTACCCGGGTTTAAAATTTCTCAGATGAAGAAACTGGGCATAGACGGAGATACCAAAGAGGCAGTGTTATTCGCAGTTTTGGCTAATGAGACCGTGGCTGGAAGGGTAGGAGCGGGGGCTAGATTGGGTGGGATTATAATGGTGGGGATGGGGAAGGTTTCGTTTCCGGGATAGGGAGCGCAAGCCCCTCCAAATCCTCCGGCGTATCCACCCCCATCGTCTCCCATTCCGTCACGCCCACCGCGATCCGAAAACCATGCTCCAGCCAGCGCAACTGCTCTAAAGATTCAGCAATTTCAAGGGGGGTAGGGGAGAGGCCGGAAATTTCCATCAGGGTATCTCGCCGGAATCCGTAAAGACCGATATGTTTGTAAAAATCTTGTTTGTCAAGCCAAATTTCCTGAGGTACACCCCGCACAAAGGGGATAGGGTGGCGACTGAAATAAATGGCGCCGGACTTTTCTGAAAAAACCACTTTTACCACATTGGGATTCGTTAGAAATTCGCTTAGGTCAATTTTTTTGGCAAGGGTGGCGATGGAAGCGTTCGGATTATTACGCAAGGTTACTGCCAGCAAATCAATCTGTTGCGGCTGAATAAACGGCTCATCGCCCTGCACGTTCAACACAATTTTGGCTTCAGGGAAATGCCCCGCCACCTCTGCACAGCGGTCGGTGCCACTGGGATGTCGTGATTCCGTCATCATCACCTCAGCCCCCAAAGCGAGGACATGTTCAAAAATACGCGCATCGTCGGTGGCTACCACCACACGATCTACGACCTTCGATAGGTTAACTTGTTCTAAAACCCGTTGAATCATGCTTTTTCCAGCAATATTGGCCAGAGGTTTGCCGGGGAAACGTGTAGAAGCCCATCGGGCTGGAATAACAGCTAGTACCATTGGATATTTTGATGTTGGACGTTGGACATTAGACAATGGACGTTGGACATTAGACAATGGACGCCACACTTAAAACCTTGAAAACCAAGGTAATTGGCAACGTAGTCTAATGTCTAACGTCAAATTGTCCACTAGTCCAAATGAGATGCGTATTTTTGCGGCAGATTTCCCCTTTTCCAACCAATTCGATACCTATGAGAAAAGCACCCCTTTTTGTTCTGTTGTTGTCTTTTTGGTCGGCTTCCTTGCTGTCGCAGGAGGATCAACCGACCCCACTGCTTACTTCCCGGGACTCTATTTTGCTCACTGTGGAAGATGGCAAAAAGTACATCCACCATCCCATTAAGCCTAAACAGACCCTGTTTTCCATTGCACGTTACTACAACATCGGGCTTGAAGAACTTTTTGAGTTCAATGCTGACTTTCGCCACGACCCAACCTTGCGCATTGGCGACCGTGTCAAAATTCCGATTCCCAATAAAGCCATCAAGCGCTACAAAAGTAGCAGTTTTAAAGCGTCTGAAAACACCGGAATTTATTATATCGTACAACAGGGCGACAACTTATACCAAATCTCCAAAAGGTATTTTGAGATGCCTGTGGACAGCATCGCCAAGCGCAACCGACTGAAAAACAATGGTATAAAGCCCGGACAACGCCTTCTTATGGGCTGGATGGGGACGGAAGGTTTCCACGCTGATTGGCGGCCAGTACGTCCCGTCACCGAGTCGGATGTCTTAAAAACCCAATACAATGAGAGCAAGAAGAACAAAAAAGAGACTTCTTCTCAAGGGGTATGTTTTTGGCCAAAGGACAGTAAGGAAAAAGGCTCTCTTTATGCTTTACATCGGGATGCCAAAATTGGCAGCATCATAAATGTCAACAATCCTATGGGCAATCGCACCGTGTATGCCAAGGTCATTGGAAGAATCCCGGAAGGCTATGAACGCAACATCGAAGTCGTGCTCTCTCCCGAAGCGGCCCGCAAGCTTGGGGCCCGCGACCCGCGATTCTTTGTCAAAACAAAATATTTAAAATAACAAAACGGGCGAAAGTCCTCTGCAATCAAACATCCAGTTCATGAACAAAGCTTTTCTTTTTGCTAATCTTTTGATTTTTACACTGTTGGCATGCAAGCAAGACCCTAAAACAAGCCAAGGTGCTCCTTCCAACATCCAAGCTGGCGAACTTGCAAACCCTACCGTTTTGGCCGGTCATTGGATTGCTATAGACTTTTGCGCTTTTGCAAATCAATATGGCTCAGTGCTCGAAGCCATGAACACGGGCCACCTTCCCTATGCTTATGCGATCAGTTTCAACCCGGTGAGACCCGATAGTGCCCTTTGCTACAATGCCATTGAATCCTGGATGCTCCCCGTAAAATTTAAGGCCGACACCCTTGAATTGGTGGGAGCCCGTGCAGGGAAATCAGTCTTTTTGATCTACCATTCTGCGAGCGATAAAAACATTACCATGATAGACCCCACCGGAGGCCGTGTCTACATGGACAAGTTCATCAAATCCAAAGCAGGCACGGAAGACGGGTACACAGCATTTACTACCGCGCTGAATCACAACGTTTTAAATGGGGTGTTTACACCGATTGGCAAAGGCGCAGGCACACAGATTATGTTTACTCCAGGCGGCTTTTTGCAAGGGTTAAAAGAGTATGATCGTTATTCACTTTGTACGGGTGGCGATTGTTTTGTTGCGGGACAAGAGATTGATGTGATCACACTTTTTGACTCAAAAGACAAGGCCAAGACGTCCAAGTTTTATGGTTATCGCTACAGTGCACAAAATGACACCCTGACCATTTTTAACTTAGTCAACAGTAACCCGGAGCAAAAAGGGGCCTATAAGGTCACCACGCCAGCTTTCAGGTTTTCTCGAAAAAAATCGGAGTAGGGTATTTTGATTTATGATTTCAGATTACATGATGTACGATTTTAGAATGGGGGCAAGTTTTCGTTTTTCGCCCTGGCGATCAATATCTAAAATCGTACATCATGTAATCTGAAATCATAAATGTCCACGCATTCCTAACAATTTAAGATGACTATATTAAAATAAATTGTTTTAAAATTAAAATTTTCCATTTTAGGAGAAGGGGTAGGGTAGGGGCATGTCCAATTCGTAAATCCAAAATCGTAAATCGTAAATCTAAAACACATGGCTTCGGCACTTAAAAATCTTTCCACCTATAACGATTCAGACATTCCAAACGCAGAGGAGATGATCTTTGGGGTTGTCGTGGCTGAGTGGAATGCCCACATTACCCATGCGCTGTACGAGGGCTGCTACGATACGCTGGTGAAGCATGGTGCCAAGCCTGAAAATATTTATACGATGCAGGTACCCGGTTCATTTGAACTGACGACGGGCGCACGAATCCTGAACGGTCAACAGCCGGTAGATGCTGTCATTTGTCTGGGCTGCGTGATCAAAGGAGAAACAAATCACGATGATTACATTAATCAGGCTGTCGCCATTGGTCTAACGAATTTGGGCCTGACAACGGGCCGGCCACATATTTTCGGGTTGGTCACGACAAATGATGAACAGCAGGCACTTGACCGCGCAGGTGGCAAACATGGCAACAAAGGTGTAGAAGCAGCTGTGACCGCCATCAGAATGGCATCTTTGAAAAAAACGCCGATCAAAGGCAAGGAAAAACGAACTATCGGGTTCTAATTTCCGCTTACTTTATTTTCTATAATTTATATTATGTTAAATAGAGTTCCGAAACTCAGCCTTTAGAGGAGCGTACCTGCGTTCTTCGGAAAATCTCCAAGGCGGCTAGTTGCAAAGCCACTACATTTGCGCACTCTTTCACCAACCACACGCATTTTCTTGTTTTTCAATGAAAAACACTTACCACGACCTTGTTGCCCAGACCTTTGATTTTCCGCAAGACGGATTTAGCCTGAGAAACAACCGATTGTTGTTCAATGAGATAGACGTTTACGAACTGATCAAAAAATACGGCACTCCACTAAAGCTCACCTTTTTGCCCAAAATCGGTGAAAAAATACAAACCGCCCGCAAGCTCTTCCGGGACGCTATCCAGCGACATAACTACAACGGAAAGTACATTTATTGCTACTGCACCAAGAGTTCGCACTTTTCCTTCATCCTGAATGAAGTTCTTGAAAATGGCACACAATTGGAAACCTCCTCTGCTTTTGACATTGACCTGATCTGGCGACTCTATAAGCAGGGGAAGATCAATAAGGGCACAACCATTGTACACAACGGTTACAAGCCCCTACAATATGCTGAACGGATCGTAAGCCTCATCAATGAAGGCTTTTCTAATATCATTCCGGTGGTGGACAATACGCAGGAATTGGATATGTACAATGCCCTCTTGCCCAACGGAACACACACGATCGGGCTGCGCATGGCCACGGAAGAAGAGCCTAATTTTGAGTTTTATACCTCACGACTGGGCATCCGCCAAAGTGAAATTCTCTCATTCTATCAGGAAAAACTGGCCAAAAACCCCAAATTTGAGCTTAAAATGCTCCATTTTTTTGTGGATATTGGCATCAAAGACACCTTATATTACTGGAGCGAACTGAAAAAAGGCATCAAAACCTACTGCCAACTTCGCAAGATCTGCCCTACCCTATCTTGTTTCAACATTGGCGGTGGCATGCCTATCCGGAATTCATTGGGATTTGAGTACGACTACCCCTACATGGTAAGCGAAATTGTACGAATGATCAAAGATGCTTGTGACAGTGAAGGTGTGCCTGAGCCAGATATATATTCAGAATTCGGGAAATATACGGTTGGGGAAAGCGGTGCCACGATTTTCTCGGTGATCGGCAAAAAGCAACAAAATGACTCTGAGGAATGGTATATGCTTGACAACTCATTAATTAACACCTTGCCAGACAGTTGGGGCATCAAAGAGCGTTTTATTTTGTTGCCGGTAAATCACTGGGAGAAAGAATATCAACGCGTCAATATCGGCGGAATCAGTTGCGACAATGCCGATTATTACAACTCCGAGGCTCATATCAATCAAGTTTACCTGCCATCGTATGATATAGAAAAAGACGAGCCGCTTTATCTTGGATTCTTCCACACGGGAGCATACCAAGAAGCGTTGAGCGGTTATGGTGGGCTGAAACACTGCCTAATTCCTGCGCCCAAGCACATCCTGATTGACAAAAACTACTACGGTGAGTTTGTTGATTGGGAAATTTTTAAAGAGCAGGATGCGGATTCTATGTTGAAGATATTAGGGTATTGATATTTCACGCAACGGCGCAACGTGAAGCGTATTTCACGTTGCGCCGTTGCGCCGTTGCGTGAAATACCTTGTCGCGTTCTCCCCTACCCTTTCGATGCCGCCGATGATGCAACCATTCATAAACTGAACAATGATTTTCGCGTCGTCGCTCCTTTGGCCCTGAATTCTCCTGCCCTTAGCGTTGATTTTTATGGGATTTCGGCGCTTAATAGTGCTTTTTTGAAAGAATTGGAGATTGTAAAAGAACAGGTGGTAAGCCTAAACCTCAACAAGATGCCCTTGAAAGACGAGGATCTGAAAACCATTGCTATATTCTCAAATCTCCGCCATCTCAATCTTGCTTTTACACAAATTACGGGCGCATCATTAAGACACTAAAGTTGTTCAAACGACCGGTAACCCTTTCATCGGTTTCATTCAGTACACTGATGGATATTGGCAGTTACATCATGCATGCGGCGGAAATTCAGATTTGGGGCGGGAGCAGCGAAAAAAACCTGATACTTTTGAAAAAACTAAACCCAAAGCAGCCTGAAAAGTGGGCGCTCCGGGGTATCGGATCGGGTTCAATTGTACTTTTCAGCCTCGCAAATTAAGTGTTTTGAAGATCGAGGCTAAGCCCTTGAAAAAACTCCCGGCCTGGCATCCCGGCAAAGGAGAAAGAGGTTGGGTGTTTGTAGATGAGGTGTTTTTGGATTAAAATCTTCCTCACTATATTTGATGAAAGAAAAGAAAAGTTTGATATTTGCATCGAGAAACGGACTAAATTGGCAACAATATATCGACCTCAAGACGGAATTTACCCCACAACAATAGATTATGAATACCGCAGATTTTAAGAAAAAAGTCCAGGGATTAATTTCTGATGGAAAAACTATCAGTGCACTGCAAATGCTTAAGGAGAAATTTGTGGGGAAAAACAATCCAGCACTAAATGAGGTGATCATTATTATGGGAGAGTTCGAGGAATTAAATAGGCGCACAAGGATTAATGCTATTTCTGAAAACGAGCTCCAGGTAAGGATTAATGGAATCAACTCATCAATTTTAATTCTACTAGAAAAGCATTTTTCAAGCAAAATTCCAGACAATACTGAAATTCGAAAGACCAAAAAAGGTTTTCTTTTTATTTCAGTTGTTACAGCTCTGACACTATCACTTTTATTATTTATATCCTACAAGTTTTGCAATCCAGATACTGTCAATAAAATAATTGTTGATAGGAATGACATAATTACGGCTTTAGTTGAAAATAAACTAGGCGATTCAATTTATCAAGAATATAGGCTAGTTTACCTTCAGGGAGTTGAGATTAAACGGTATGGTGTTCTGGATGGCACTAAAAGTTTAATTGTGCAATTAGAAGAACATCGGGATGAGGATTTAGAAATGCACGGAAAAATATTCAAACATATTGGGTTAATGATTTCGAATAAGATCATGTGCCTCTTAACTTCTAGCAAGCAGGAGCAAATAGATTACTCAAACAAAGCATTATTTCATGCTGATAAGTCTGAATCTCTAATCAACGCAATCCAGAATCTTGAAGATGAAGAATACAGAAACGATTTGACGAATTGGGTGACTGAAAACAAGCATCTAACAAGAGTGGCGATTAACAAATTTATTGCTTCTGCCATTAACTTCAAATCGGGTGGTACCGTAAGCGTTTCAACCCTAAAGGAAAATTTCAATCGTGTCTCGAATAATGACATACTTGTCAACGAAGGATATAGGATTTATCCAATCGTTAAATGGCTTGAACAAGAACGGATAATTTCACTTAATTTCGAATAGTTATGAATTTAAACATACGATCTTATATCGCCACAGTATCTTTATTGTTGTGCATTTTATCATCATCTGTTTATGGACAAACAGTTGATGAGCTAGCAAAGGAAGAACTGGAGGAAAGAATCCGGGCTGCGTTTAACTTGGTATTTAAATTGGAAAAATCCAATCTGGCATACTACAAGTTTAGAGTTTTGGAAGTCGAAAATAATACATACGGAGGCAGAGGAAATGACATTGCGAAAATTAAAGTCTCATGGAAAACATTTGATAGCGAATATGTTAGTGTTGTCTTTGGTGATATGACTTTTGATGAAGAATGGTGCCTTTTCAAATTTAAAATAACAAACTCCTCGAACGATATCAATTCTTACCAAACCTATAAAGAAATTAACCTGTGTGATAATACCACTAAAATTCCAAGCTTCGGCGGCAGCTTAGATCCACAAGGGAGCATGGGGACAGGCAAAGGCTATAAAGGCATTAGAAGTAAATCGAGGCATTCAGATAATTAGTTTGGGATAAACAAACTTTGAGTTTTGGAAACCGAAAGAATTTTAAAGGCACAAAGGGCACATAAGAAATTATTTCTTACGTGCCCTTTGTGTTTAATTTTTACGCCTTCTGCTACAGCTTAAGTTAAAAGCCCGAAAAGTCAGAGGCTGGAAGGTTTCTGTACAACTGTCAATCTCGCCTGGCGTTCCAGGGTGTCATAAAACTTATTGGATTCCTGTTCATTTGTAAAGGCCAGGAGCGGTATTTGCTTCTCCGCTGTTTCTACCCAATAAAAATAATAAGTGGTAAAAATCGGTGAACTTCCTTGATAGATGACTCGGTTGATGTCAGCAAACGGTAGTGTACTTGACTTGCCATCTACAATGATCACAATCTCCTTTTTGTCGAGGTATAGTTTCACTATAGTTTTCCAGCGACTGGGCAAATACCTCTTGAGTGCACCCCAGCCTTCATAAGCCAGGTAGAGCAGTAAACCGATGAAGACAACATACTGCAAATATCTCCATTCGTCAAACCTAGATGTGCTCGTACGAACAAGAAACCACAAATAATACAGCCCAACTGCCCCTGCCGACAAGATTAACCACCCCAGAAAGCCAATTCGCATGGCCTTCCAATTGGAGTGGAGTATGATGGGGGATAAATTTGGATCGTTCATAACGGGCATTAAAGATCAAAATCGTGCCTACATTATTAAACTTCTGCCTTCGCATGCCGCTCCCCTACCCTCCTGGCCTTCCTTATCCTTACCGCCACCACTTTAAACTCAGGGCACTTCGCCTCACTATCGCTCACACTCGAGGTCACGATATTGACCAATAATTCCGGGAAGTGGAAGGTTGTACTGATAACCCCCGGCTTCACTTCATCAGAAATACGCGCTTTTATGTCCACTTTGCCGCGGTCTGATTCGATGCAGACCCAATCGCCTTCTCCAATGTTGTGTTGAGCGGCATCGGTCGGGTGGATAATGACTACATCTTCAGTAACAATATCCACATTGGGCGTACGGCGGGTCATGGTGCCGGCATTGTAATGTTCCAGCACCCGGTTGGTGGTCAGGATATAAGGATAATCCTTGCCAAAAGCCTGGATTTCAGGGCTTTCGACGTATTCGCGGAATTGGAAATGACCTTTGCCGCGCTTGAACGTATCGGTATGCAGGATTTTTGTATCCGTGCCATCCGGTGCCACGGGCCATTGTTTGCCTTGCTCGCCCAATTCATCCCACTTCACCCCTGCGAAGAAAGGAACGATCTGCGAGATCTCCTCCAGCATGCCTTTTGCCGTGTATGGCGCTTGTTTGTAACCCATTCGGTTCATGATGTCCACCATGATTTGTCCATCGGCCTTGGTTTCACCCACTGGTTCTACCACTTTATTGACACGCTGAATCCGGCGCTCACCATTGGTGAAAGTGCCTTCTTTTTCAAGGAAAGAAGCCGCCGGAAGGATCACATCGGCATGTTTGGCGGTTTCGGTCATGAATATCTCCTGAACAATGAGCAAATCCAGTGATTTGATGGCCTTGAGGACATGGTTCGTGTTCGGGTCTGACTGCACGAGGTCGTCGCCCATGATCCACAAAGCCTTGAATTTGCCCTCAATCATTGCATCGTACATCTGCGGGATTTTCAGACCAGCCTCCTGTGGGACTTTAACCCCATAAAAATCGCTGTACATCTGATTGACCTCTGGCAGCGTAACATCGTAATATCCAGCGCCTTGATACGGTTGAACCCCCATATCGGCCATGCCCTGCACGTTGTTTTGTCCGCGTAGCGGGTTTACGCCGCAGCCGGGTTTGCCAACGTTTCCAGTAACCATCGCCAGGTTGGCGATTTGCATCACGGTGTAGGTGCCCTGGTAGTGCTCTGTAACGCCCAAGCCGTGGAACAGCATGGCCTTGGGTGCAGCAGCATACAATTTGGCGGCTGCACGTACTTGTTCACGAGGCACGCCAGACACTGCTTCCAACTCGTCGAGGTTGATTTTCAGGATGTTCCGTTTGAATTCCTCGTATCCTTCCGTGCGTGCCTCGATAAAGTCTTCCTTGATCATGCCGTCTTTTATGATGTAATACAACATCATATCGAGCACTGCAATGTTGGTACCCGGGCGCAATTGCAGGTGGATGGTGGCATATTTGGCCAATTCTGTCCGCCGCGGATCAATCACGATCGTTGGTTTGCCCTTCATAGCGAATTGCCGCAGTTTCGCGCCGGTAACCGGGTGCCCTTCCGTGGGGTTGGCGCCGATGACCATGATGCAATCGGTTTCTTTGATATCCGCAACCGAGTTCGTGGCTGCCCCGGTACCGAATGAACGTTGCATACCGATAGCAGTCGGCGAGTGGCAAACCCGGGCGCAACCGTCAATATTGTTGGTGCCAATAACTGCCCGGATAAACTTCTGCATCAGGTAGTTCTCTTCATTGGTGCAGCGCGAGGAGGAGATGCCACCAATGGCGTCGGGACCGTGCTTCGCCTTGATATCTGTTAGCCTTTCAGCGATATAATCATAGGCTTCATTCCAGGTAACGCGCTCGAGTTCGCCGTTGCGTCGAATCATAGGGTATTTCAAACGCTCGGGGTGGTTGTAAAAGGAGAAAGCGTACCGGCCTTTCAAACAAGTATGGCCTTGGTTGACCTCGGCATCCCATGGCGCCTGAATGCTGAGGATATCGTCGTTTTTAACACTGACTTCGAGGTTGCAACCCACGCCGCAGTAGGTACACACGGTACGCACCTTGTCCTGACCCACATTGGCCTTCGATTGGTAAATATCGGAAATCGCCGAAGTCGGACAAGCCTGGGCACAGGCCCCGCAGGACACACAATCCGAGTCAAAGAAACTCTGATTGGCCCCTTTAATGATCTGACTGTCAAAGCCGCGACCCATGACACTTAGCACCAATTGCCCCTGCACCTCATCACAGGCGCGGACGCAGCGGTAGCACATGATGCACTTCGACAAATCCGAAGTCATGTACGGGTGACTCAGGTCTTTCTCGCGATCCAGGTGGTTTTTGCCTTCCGGGTAACGTACTTTCCGAATGCCTACCCGAGCCGCCACATCCTGCAATTCACAGTTGCCGTTGACCTCACAAGTCAGGCAATCGAGCGGATGATCGGTGAGTACCAGCTCGATGATATTCTTTCTAAGTTTTTGAATATCAGCAGTTTCGGTAAAGATGAACATGCCGGGTTCCACCATCGTATGGCAGGAGGCCTTGGTTCGGCGCGGACCGTCTTGTTCCAACGCTACCTCCACGCTGCACACGCGGCAGGAGCCAAAGGCTTCCAGATTGGGTGCGTCGCATAGGGTTGGGATGGTGTCCTTCGCGAAGTTCCTGCGGGTGAATTGCAGGATGGTTTCGCCTGGCTCGAAGACGCAAGGCTTGTCGTTGATATAGGCTACAGTCGTGGTGATGTTGGACATGACAAGTAATTTTTGACAGCATTTACAGGTTCATGGTGTTGAAACTGCGAAGAACTCAAAGATGGTTTTAAGTATTTATTTAGGCTAAGTAGTTGATATTCAATTAATTAAAACCTATAAGGTTTTGAAAACCTTATTAGGTTTCGATTACCCTTTAAAATACCCTCCCAACTCTTCTGGAAAATAATGCAACGCATTCTTCACCGGCAAAGGCAATCCTCCGCCCAGCGCACATAGAGAACCTTTCTCCAGCGTATCAATCAAGTCATTAAACAGCGTACGGTCAATTTTGTAATCACTCGTTCGCGCTTTTTGAAGCAATTCCTTTCCGCGTACCGACCCTATGCGGCAAGGAAAACACTTTCCGCAACTTTCATGGGCTGTAAACGCGAACAAGTGTTCCAGATATTCCACCAGCGGAAACCGTGCCGGAATGCTCAAGATAGAAGCATGCCCCAATAGAAATCCGTTGGCTGAAAAAGTCTCAAAATCAATGGTAAGGTCCTCAATTTTGCTATTGGGCACCAGTCCACCGAGCGGTCCGCCGATATGATAGGCTTTGACGGGTTCTTTCATGCCCCCACCCAGCTCATTGATGGCCTTAGATAAAGGTGTGCCCATATCTACCTCGTACAAACCCGGGCGATTAAAATGACTGTCCAGTGAAAGCAATTTGGTGCCGGAGGATTTGGCCGTTCCAATGGCTTTAAACGCCGCGCCGCCCATGGTTAGGATGGCGTGCAGATTGGCCAGGGTTTCTACGTTGTTAACCGCAGTGGGTTTGCCAAAAAGTCCATATTGTACCGGAAATGGCGGACGCGTACGTACTTCAGGTCGCAAACCTTCGAGGGAAGACAACAGCGCGGTTTCTTCCCCGCAGATGTAGGCGCCCTGAGCTTTGACAACGTACAACTTAAAATCAACCGTTTCTCCATTCGCTTTTTGGTAGGGAAAAAGTCGGTTGAAAGGCTCAATGGCTTTATTACAAATTTCGATGGCCTCGGGATATTCGGCCCGAATGTAGATCACGCCTTCCTGTGCCCCACTGATGTAGCCGCTGATGGCCATGCCGAAATTTACAAGATGCGCTCGTTGCTCCAGCAGATAGCGATCTGAAAAAGCCCCGGGGTCACCTTCGTCGGCATTGCAGACGATGTATTTATGGTCGGATGTTTCTTTTTTGACGCCCGCCAGTTTAATGGCGAGTGGGAACCCTGCCCCACCCCGCCCTCGGAGGCCAGAAGCTGAAATTTCTTCCAGCAAGGCGTCGCGGTCGGTTTCAAGCAGTTTTACCAGCGTTTGCAGGCAAGTTTCTGCGTCGGGGCTGTTTGTTGTGAGCAAGCCCGCACCGAGCGAACCGACGGTGTAATGATCCTCGATGGTTTTGACCGCGCCCGACTTCAATTGGTCGAGTTGCGATGCAGCGTTGCCCGAATAATTCAGTCCCTCGTAATGGAACGCGCTGTTTTCATAACAGCGCCCCAAACAATATACTTCCCCGATTTCAGAAGGCTCAAAATGTTCCTCCAGTGTATGATGCAGCGCGTGTTGCGTCCCAGCCAACATGCAGGCACTACCGGCGCAAGAGAACACCTTTTTGTTGCTTTTTTCCGGATCCAGAAAATCGTAAAAAGTAGCGGCGCCATAGACATTGGCTTTACCGATCAGGTATTTATCTGCAACGGAATTGATTACCTCGGGCTTTAATTCCGGCGATTCCGCATGCGCTTCTGCGAGATTCTCGAACAGATTATCGTCCAATCCTTTGCGAAACGACAGATTTCTGACGTTTTTCGACATAAAATTTGTTGGTTAAGGCAGATTATGAGAGAAGGTGTGCTTATTTGGTTTTGAGTTTCAAAAGTACACCGTGTTTTGAAAGTGCAGGGAAGTTTTATCAGTCATTGGCAAGTTTCGTCAAACTTGGCCAAAACCTAATTCTCGCTACATTTGTGTACTTTAAGCTGAACCAAACCATGCGAATCCAATTCTCCTTGCCCTTTTTGCCCTTATTTCTGGGCATTTCAGTTGTCGCTTCGGCACAAAAACTGCTTGAAATTAACCTTTCTAAGCGCTGCATCTTCCATTCATCAGCTCAGGAGGAAGAATTGTACTCATTCGAAGGCGAATACAGGGACGTTCAACAACTTGTAACAGACATTTTGCAACGCGGCGGCGATTTGGAACAAAATTTTACGCTCATTCAGGCCAATGTAGAAAATGTGTCAGCCGTGGTCGACAGCCAAAATCGCTACATTCTTTGGAGCCTTGATTTCTGGGAAAACGCAACGCCATTGATGCGCTTGGCCAGCTTTGCCCATATGATTGGACACCATGTAAACTTGCACCGACTTACCCACGAGTACCGGCTCATTGAGGAACCCGAAGCCGATGTGTTTATGGGCTATATTCTTGGAATGAAAAATGTCCCACCAAGAATCGTAAGTGTGGAACCTGAATCGGTCGGCATTTTTGACGCTTTTACCTATGAGGATACCTCGGGGTACGACCGCGTCTCGACCGTGCTGCAGGGCCATGCAAAAACAGAAAAAGCCCTAAAAATCGAATCCATGGCCTTTGAAAACGATCCTTCCTGGGCCGACTTTCAGAAAGCCGCCTTTCCCTTTCCGCCGCCGCAATGTTATCAATCCACTGAATTGCAGTTCAGCAGTTTTGCGGGCGCCAAGACCTTGGGCGATGTGGGCAAAAAGATTGCATGGGTCTTCGAGCAGAAGGGTTACCCTTTTCGGTTCATGTCCGTGCCAGATGGCTTTGCCCTGGTGACACAACTCGAACAATATCAAGAAGATGGAAGCATACAAGCAGATCGGTTGACACGCTGGAAAGAGTTGCCGGAGGCAGAAAGTTTTTCCCTTTCGCTGAGTTACCTGAAAAGTTTGGTTTTCCCGAGAAAAGCCCACCTGCGTGTGTTTGCCGTGCTAGTTACCCAGCGAAGTTATCCCAGCAATCAGGCGCATGTATCCAAGGAGGATGCCAAAGCCTGGATCAGCCAGGGCGTAAACCGGCTGCCCAAGACCGTTGCTGAAAAGCCCTTTTCCAGTAATTATTCCGTGGATGTATTGGTATATGAATTTGAAGTACCGGAAACGACGTTCAAGCCTTGGCAGCATTGTCCCTGCCACTTAACCGCTCGCGAGCATCTACAGAAAACGGGATTGGATGCGTGGTTACGATAAACCGCGTAGCGGTGACATTATGGTAGCGTCAGCGTTGGGTGTAGTGTATAGGGAAACCGCGTAGCGGTGCCATTATGGTAGCGCCAGCGTTGGGTGTGTTTAGGTAAGGAAACCGCGTAGCGGTGGCATTATTAAACATGGATAAAATGTCACCGCTACGCGGTTTCCCGACCCAATAAAAAACGCACCATGGTGCTACCATAATGGCACCGCTATGCGGTTTCCCTAATCCTTCCATCGCCCTTCGGGCTACCTTCAAGGTTTCGTAAACGACTCATTTTCAAATGCTACTACTAACCAATATTCGCAAAAAACTGCTCGCCCTCTGGCTGATCTTCTCCACCGTGTTGCTGCTGTTTTTTTTGCTGCAAGTGCTCAACGGCAAATACGCCGGAATGGAATCCACGGCTTGGGTTTGGATTTTTGTCCAATTGCTGCCTGGGCTGGCATTGTTGCTCACCGCTACCCTACTCCACTCGAACCGGGGCAAGGCCATCTTGCGCGGGGCGTTCTGGGCAATTGCGGGCTTGACCACGCTGTTTTTGTTGTTTGTGCTGGTCTCGCTGGCGGGCATTTCAGGCGGCCAGGCGGGACAAAGCCTGAGTGAGGGTTTTGCGGGGTCTTATCGGTATTTGTTGCCACTGCAGGGACTGGTGCTAGGCGTTTTTGGTATCCTGTTTTTTAAGAAGGAAAACCTTTTTCCGCCCGATGAAAAAGCCCTGGGCGGCCTTGCGCAAGATATTTTGTCCAAAGCCAAAGAAACCGGCGCCATAGACCGACAGCGGGCGATTGACCTGTTTGTGGCGGCGGACGTGCCTGCTATGCTGGATTTTCTGGAGACAAAAATCCGGGCCAAAGAACATGCCCAATCCAGCCTGAATCAGGTTTTACTGCTCAAAAACAATCTCGCCCACCTGCATCGCCATGCCAATTACGGCGTTACCGACGACCGCGAAACGCGCAGGGAATACAACCGGATTTGTTTGGCGGCGCTGGAATTAACGGGGCAGATTTGAGACATAAAAAACGTGTGGCACTCATTCTTCCGTTTTCAATCTGAGCACCCCAGCTAATCGTGGGTTGTCATCCTGTCGGGACCCGTCCGCATCAAGTGCGCTTTGGTCGAGTATATGCACTCACGGGCATCTAATGGGCAAATACTCGGGGTACCTGCACTTGATGCGGACGGGTCCCGACAGGATGACAACCCACGATTAGTTGCGATTTGAAAGCGGCTCGACGGTTCATTGTTGATGCGCCCTGCACAGTAGTGGTTGTTATTAGGATAAAAAATCCAAGGGTGCAGTTAGTCCTGGGCGAGCCGGAACCCGAAGTCATAGCTATGGCTCGCCAGTATAAGGGTGAAGCGCTCTGCACAGCGATGGAAATTATCGTAGCCCCACGAACCACCTCGGGGGCAGCGAGATGATCCATTGCCCAGGCTTGAATTGCCGCAGGGATAGGCTTTATAAATATCCTGGCCCCCCTTGACCCTCCTACCCTAATTTAGTAGGCAAGCGAAATTCCTCTCCGTCTGAAGCTTTATGAAGAAATCCTGACTATGCCACCAAAGACCTGCCCCATCGGGCAATCGTCGCAATTTTTGCAATTAAAGAGTTTTGTGGTTTTGTTCCAACAATTCTAGATCAATGATTTTTTTCGAGGTTCACATTCGCAATACGATTATTGTCTTTAGATGAGAAAAAAGTTCGTACTACAGCATCAACATAGCCGTTTTTATAGTAAGATACGAGGTAGGTAACGCTTGGATCAATATTGAAGGAATAAAATCCAGCAGAATCGGTACTTGTTTCTAATATACCATCCGGGAGTTGCACCTGTACTATTACCTTTTGAATAGGAGCCTTTGTGTATTCATCGAAAACATAGCCATGAAAATCTTCCCGAGTGTCTTTTACAAGCGATATTTTAACCTTCTGCTTGCCAAAATCTCTTAGAGCAATTGTTGCATCTATGTATCCTATTTGATGTATAGAGACGTTGCAATCGATTGGACGCAATAATTCGTCAAAATAAAACTTGCCATCGCGATTTGTTTTTCCTTTGTCTCCATAGCAGTCACTAAGGTCAATATTAGCACCTGAAATTGGCAATCCATTCTCGTCCGTAATAAGAAGATGAAGGTCCTTTGCAGATGGATTTATGTTTTCTTTTTTGTCAGGTATGGCAGTACTTTGTTTAATATCTGTCTGACAGCCCTCGAAATTAGGATCTCCTTTTTCATTCGGGCATTTATCGTCCGGGTCGGGCACCCCGTCACCGTCGGTATCCGGGCAACCCCGGTATCGAACCTTGCCCGATTTATCCGGGCATCGGTCTGTCTTGTTGGGAATGCCGTCGTTATCGTTGTCGGCAGGCGGGCAGCCCTCGTCTATGAGTTCACCGCGCAGGTAAGGGCACTTGTCTTTGTTGTCGGGGATACCGTCGTCGTCGGTATCGGGGCAGCCTTTCCAGCGGGTTTCTCCTTTTTTGTATGGGCAGGCGTCCTCATCGTCTGTAATGCCATCGCCATCGGCATCGGGGCAGCCTTTGAGCAGGGTTTCGCCGGGCACGTCAGGGCAGCCATCCTGGCCATCCGGGATGCCGTCGCCGTCGCTGTCTCGGACTATGGTTGTGTTGCCATTGTTGCCGGAGGGGTTGTTTACGCCAGTAACGCCCATGTTGCGCAGGCGGACATCCTGATCGTTCCAGCCATTTACCACGGCGAGGTTGCGGGCCGTGGGCGGCGGGTGTGTGGCAGTTTCTGTCTTATTGACGAGGTTGCTGACGGCGGTTTTGGCCTCGTCTTTGGTGGCGCCAAGCGAGCGGAGCACAAATCCCGAAAATCGATCGGCTTCGAGTTCCAGTTCCTTGCGGCGGGCGGGGTTTTCTTCGTTGAAGTTGTGAAAATTAACGTGGTGGCCTATTTCATGGGCCAAAACACCGTAAGCGGCCCATTTGGAGCGGGCATCGGCCTGAAATTCTTTCAGGAAGTCGGTGTTGTAAAGGATGAACCGCTGTCCGTCGCGCTCACAGGCGAGGGCGTTTTTCACATCGGCAGATTGCAGTTGGAATTTTTGCTGGATACCGATGGCGGCGCATATTTCGCCCACGATCTGTTGCGCCTGTGGGTCAGCATCAAAAGTGTAGGGGTTCAGGTTTTTAACGTCGGTATCGAAGGCGCAGCCAGATGGGATGAGCATGCGCTTTTGGGCTTGTACTGAACTACAGCACAGTAGGAACAGAAGGAGTATGTTTAGTCTCATTTGCCAATGCTTTAAAAAAGTTTGTGTTGGCAAATGTATTAAATTATTGCTCTGCGTGGGTTGTCTTGCCCGATTTGTCGAGGAAGACAACTCACGGTTATCTTGCTCACTCAAAACCTTACCTTCGCCCCGCTTTGTCACCCTGTTTCACATCCAGACCGACCGCGCACATGAACTACCTGCCTTTAAAACAAATCGCCGTTTTTTTTCTTGCGGCACTTTTTACCCACCCCCTTGCCGCGCAGCACTCTGTCGCCCGCGAATGGAACGAAGCGCTCTTGCAAACCATGCGGGAAGACCTGGCCCGTCCCCACGTGCAAGCACGCAATATTTTTCACTTTTCTGTGGCCATGTACGATGCCTGGGCGGCTTACGACGATGAAGCCGGCGCCTATTTGCTTGGTAAAAACACTTGCCCCTGCAAAAGTGTACCCAAACCCGCAGACGTAGAAGCAGCGCGTAAAGAAGCCATGAGTTTCGCCGCGTATCGATTTTTAATGGCTCGGTTTGCGCAGTCCCCACAAAGCACCCTCATCGTGGGCAGGTTCCGCGATCTTATGAAGCAGCAGGGATATGATCCCCGCAACTATTCCTCCGATTATACAACGGGTTCCCCGGCAGCCCTCGGCAACTATATCGCGCAGTGCGTCCTGCAAATGGGGGCACAGGATGGCGCCAACGAGGGAAACAATTACCAGGATCCTGCTTACCGTTCCGCGAATCCGCCCTTGCTGGTTGTTCGGCCTCAGGGTAAAGGGGCGGATCCAAGCCTCTGGAAAATTCGTAATTTTAAAATGGTCAACGATCCTAACCACTGGCAGGCCCTTCAATTGAAAAGTGCTATTGATTTAGACGGTTATCCCGTTCTGGAATGCAATTGTCTGGGACGCTCCTATTCCACGCTGATAGACTCTGTGGATGAAAATGGTCGGCGGCGGTTCACGGGCACCCAAAGTTTTCAGGGCTCGGATTGGGGAAGGGTAAAACCTTTTGCGCTGAAAAAGCAAGACCAGAAAACTTTTCGCCGCGACAACCACGATTATAAACTCTATCACGACCCCGGCAAAGATTTTTTCCCGAGCCTGGATACCCTCAACGGCAGCGGAACATCGGAAGATTACAAATGGAATTATGCCTTGGTGGCCGCCTGGTCTGCCCTGCTGAACCCTGAGGACACCACTCGTTGGGAAGTTTCCCCAAAAAGCATGGGCAAGGTGGAACGCTATCCGCAAAACCTCTCGGAATTGCGCGATTTTTATGGGCTGCAAACCGGTCGCGACCCTGGTGCCGGTCATGCGGAAAATCCCCGAAATGGGCAAGACTACACGCCAAAGATCGTGCGGCGTGGTGATTATGTTCGTGCCGCAGTGCAATATTGGGCGGAAGGCCCAAAAGAGGAAACCCCGCCAGGGCATTGGCTGGCCCTATTGAATTACGTAAACGACCAGCCGGAATTGGTCAAAAAATTCAATGGCAAAGGCCAACTGATGAGCGATCTGGAGTGGGATGTCAAGACCTGCTTCACACTTGGCGCTGCCCTGCACGATGCAGCCATTGCAGCCTGGGGCGTCAAGGGCTGGTACGATGGGGCGCGACCCATCACCGCCCTGCGTTATTTAGCTACCCGCGGCCAAAGCACTGACCCAAAACAGCCCGCTTATCATCCGGCAGGTATTCCACTTATACCCGGACACATCGAGTTGGTGAAAAAGGGCGATTCCCTGGCTGGCCCAAAGAACATCAACGTTGGCAAAATCAAAATGTACACTTGGAAAGGGCCTTTTGAGGTGACGGACCCGAAAACTCAAAAGGTGGGTGTAGGCTGGGTGTTGGGCGAAAACTGGTTTCCGTACCAACCCAAAACGTTTATTTCCCCGCCATACGCCGGGTTTATTTCGGAGCACGCTGCTTTTTCCCATTCGGCAGCAGAGGCCCTCAGTCTGCTGACAGGCGATGCCTATTTCCCTGGCGGACTGGGCGAATTTACGGTAAAGGCCGACAGCCAATTTTTACGCATAGAGCAAGGTCCCAGCGCTGACGTTCCCTTGCAATGGGCCACTTACCGGGATGCGGCAGATCAGGCAAGCCTGTCGCGCATCTGGGCTGGACTCAACGCCCCCTTCGATGATATCCCAGGAAGACTTATCGGCGGTGAAGTTGGGAAAGGTGCCTTTCAGTTGGCCAAAACCTTTTTTTATAAGGATCGTGATCGCGACGGATTCCTGAGTTATGAAGACTGTGACGACAACAACCCAAATGTACATCCCGGCACAGTGGAACAGTGTGATGGAATAGACAACGACTGTAACGGAATCATAGATGATGTAACGCCGCCGTGTAAATGATTGACCAAAGCCAGTTCCACATACAAAAAGTGAGTTGCCCCAAACGCAGGACAACTCACCTCTCAAAATCCAATAAAAGCCGTTGCGCAAGAAGCGCGACGAAATTCAATTATCGCTCCAGCACAAACTTGGTAGCGACCTTCTCCCCACCTTCTGGCTGTACCATCAGATAGTAAAGACCGTTGGCCAGCGCGCCATTCAGGTTCAGTTCAAGCCATTCGCTTCCAGCAACATACTGGCGATTCATGACCAACTGGCCCTGGGCGTTCATCACTTGTACTTGTGCAGATTTTCCTTCCCACTCGCTTAAGTCAATGTAAAGCACTCCATCGGTTGGGTTAGGACGAATCGCAAGGTCAATTGGCTCAAATATGCCATATTCCCTTTCGCCTCCTTCCGCTTCCAACTTCGATCCAGCCCAAGGCTGCACCGGACAATAGAAAGTATTGAGATAAGCTTCAAACGATTGGCCGTTTTTGAGCTTGGCATTCATGTGGATGTAGTTGTTTGGGAAAGACTGTTGTGGCAGCCTTTGCTCCAAAACATCTGACTGGCCATTGGCTAGGCCAGTACCCACCGAACGATAACGGGTGGAATAGAACGGCGAAGCGTTTGGATTGCGTACCAGATATTGGTTGCCCGTATTGGGCGCTGTGTAAATGCTGCCATTTACCGGGGTCACGCCAATGATACCAGGCGGCAATTCAATCATGGCATAATCCATTTCGGAAGCACAGAAGTTGGTTACCCGAATACGGAACCTCGGCTGTTTAATGGAATCCAAACGAATATCCAGCAATTCGTACTTCATACAACCAATATTCTTGATGTCGCATGGAGGCGCAGCTTCCGTTACAGTCACGTTGAAGCAGCAACTTACCTGATTCCCGCAGGTATTGGAGGCTTCATAACATACGGGGTTGATTCCCAGTGCAAAAGCACCACCGCTGGGCAAGCCTTGCAGGAGATTGACGGTAGGAATTGAACCTGGACAGTTGGTCGTAGTGGTAGGCGCAGCATAATTCACTGTGGCTGAAGTAGCAGCCACCTGCAGTTGAACCGTTACGCTGGGCGGGCAATTGATATTGAGCGTGGTGACGGTAGCTGTAAAGCAACAAGATTTAACGTTGCCGCAGGTATTGCTGGCTTCGTAACATACCGTGTTGACGCCTGCGGGGAAATTCCCACCAGAAGCAAGGCCTTGGCTCAACTGAATCGTAGGCGCAGCGCCAGGGCAGTTGGTCGTGGCCGTAGGTTGAGCGTAATTCACGGGAACCGTGGTGGCATTGTTCGGCAGTGCAACCGTTACGTTGGGTGGGCACTGTAAATCCAAGGTGGTTACCAGAACATTGAAGCAGCAATTGTCCTGATTACCACAGGTATTACTGGCATTATAACACACCGTCGTCAAGCCTGGAGGGAAGTTTCCGCCCGATGGAAGACCTTGCGATAAAGTAATCGTGGGCGGTGTGCCGGGGCAATCCGTGGTGGCCGTTGGCTGAGCGTAGTTTACTGGCACCGTGGTCGCATTATTGGGCAAAGCAACCGTTAGATCCGCTGGACATTGGAGGCCAAGCGTAGTCGGAAGGAGTTCTAAAATATAGGTGTTCAAAGAATCGCAAGCAACACCGCCAATAGAAGGCACTGTGATGGTGAAGGTGGTGTCTTGTGTGTAAGTTTGTCCTCCAATGGTGACGGATTGGTTTGGATAAAACTGAATCGTACGGGTAATCATAGGTGTTGGCAACACAGTGACCTGGAAGCTGCCTTCCGTGGCACACCCATCCTGATTTTCGGCTGCAACGGTATATATTGTGCTGGCTGTGGGCTGAATTGTGACTGGCGAACAGTCTGTGCAACTCAAGCCGGCTCCAGGTGACCAAGCGTAAAGCACAAAGCCCGGAACTGTAACCAAGGTGGATTCGCCAGGGCACAAATCAATATTAGGCAATTGAAGATCCGGTATTTCGCTGAGGGTGATTTGCACGGTGTCAGACAGCACATTGCCGCAGGCATCGGTAGCAGCGAGTTGATAAAGTCCTGTTGTGGTAGCACTGAAGGTCTGGCCGGTAGAGCCGTTTTGCCATTGGTAGGCTGCAAAACCCGATCCTGCATCAAGCACGATGGTGCTATCCTTGCAGACCAAGATATTTGGGCCCAGATCCAGCGAGGCTGGTGGATACAATTCCACCTTTATAAATGCTGTGTCTCCACAATCCAGACCTCCATTGAGTACCAAAATGCCATTGTAAATACCGAAGTCAGGAAAATTGATCGTCGGGTTAAAATCTGTGCTGTTTTGATATGGAGTACCGTTCAAGTCAAACGACCATTGGAAATTTTGGATATTTGCCAAGGGTGAGCTTTCATTGACGATAGTAACCGTGGTCGAGCCATCACATTTTTTGATGACATACTGTTTCGGACCGGCCAACTCGTCGTAGTCAACCAGCGCGTTGACCTGTGGCGCACAAGGCGTCACGTTGAACTGAAAATCGCGCCTAGTGACCGACAGCAATTGACCGTTGCGATATTCTTCTACACAAACTCCGACCACATATTGTCCAACCAATAACGGAGTGCCACTAATTACGCCCGTTACTGGATTGATTTGAACCACTGGGTTGCCGCCCATTGGCGCTGTAGCTGTGTAGTCGGGGGCAGTAAATATTACCTCGTCAAAAGGTGGAGGGCATGGTGGGCTGGGGGCTGGTGTGAAACAACCGCCGGCGCCGCCGCCTTGTCCCCCACCAGAAACAGGGGCGCAGAAGCTGTAAACCAATAGGTCACCATCCGGGTCTGTAACCGAATAATCCACCTCCAAGGGATAGTTATTACAAATGACCACTGGTGGAAAATTGTTGAATATAGGGCTGCTGTTGCAGACTTGCTGGGCATCAGGAGTGATTTCTACATAATAAGTAGCACCTGCCCCAGCTGGGTTGATGATGTTTGTAATGGCGTTGGTGCGGCAACAACGCTGATACTCGACATAATAACTTTCATTGATGATTGGTAGGACGCGCTCAAAAACATAAATACCTTCCTGTAAACAAATAAAGGGAAGATTGTCAATACAATCTGGCTGATTGATGGCGATATCCTGGAAGGAACCCAGCCCAATCTGAAAGTCAGCAAAAGGGAACTGGTTGTCCCCTTGGTAAATGGCAATATTGGCCGGATCATCGAAACCGATGTTACCATTGAAACAGTCCACATAAACTTTCATTGTGAAACGATAGCGCATCCCGTTGCCAGAAGGGCCAAGGCATTCGTAGGTCATTCCACCACCGACTATGTGGGTAGCAGACAATTGGCTTGCAAATAAAAGAAGCAGGGTAAAAAGAAGGGTTTTCTTGATTGTGAACATGCGTAAAAGCAATTGAGTGAATAGATTTGATTTTAGCCTCAGAACAAATTGCTAAGCAACCGTTCTGTGTGAAGGGGGGAAGCATTTGAAGGAAAAGTTGTGATTAATGAAAAGTCAGCGTCGAAAGTAGCAGATGCATTTCGACGCAGCGCAATAATTGCTGCTTTTGATAAATAGAAGACAATTTTGGTTTCTGCCCCCGCTCAAATCTTCTCCCAAACCACCCATTTAACTTCCATACCCGTCTGTAAGCACAAGAAATAAACCCCGGGCATCAAATTGCTGGTATTTATCTCCCATTGCTGGTTCTTTACAAGATTAATATTTTGGGATGTCACGGTTTGCCCCGCTGCAGTCACGATGCGCAAGGTCGCCAGCGGCGCTGGAGCACCAATATAAGCAAGCGTCAGATGATCCATGCCAGGGTTGGGAAATACTGTGAACTGAGAGGGTTCGTCCAATTGGCCCGATTGTTTAGCCCCCCTTTCATCGGTGTCTGGGCCGAACCCATTGAAACCTTCTGCACAAGGAATACTTTGTCCCGAACATAATGCCATGGCCATGCTTGTGCTCACCGGGTCTGGGTAAGTATTCGCCCAGCAGTAAAATAACTGAAGCGATTGAGCGCTTCCATTACTTGCATTGACATGCCAAATAAGGGTGCTTTGATCCACAAATTGTGTGTTTGTGAAAAAAGTCGCCGGGATCATAGGATCCCCATTCAACTTGCACAACGATATATTAATACCGTTGGTGGGCAGATCGGTCAGGGTGATTTGTTCGTTCGCATTAACCTGATCCACCGCAATCTTGTAAGAATAATCACCGGCAGAATTGCAGCCTGACATCGTGTGCAAGTGGCGTTCGAAGGAGCGGATGTTCACACAATTATTGGAGGCAAGGTTGAACCCTACGGAATTGCTAAAGATATAGTCCGAGCAAACGCTTCTTTTGGCAGCCCTCCGGTAATAGCTGGTTTGCATTATGCTGGGCGGATTATAGTCAAGGGCATTGGCGCCAGGAATATTTACAAAATTACTGTTGTCGAAAGACTGTTGCCATTGATATTCTACACTTCCATCGCTTCCGCCACTCGCTGCTTCTGCGCTGCTGATGGTCTCGGGATCAAAGGGTACGCTCCCACTGCTGATGGCTGGAGGCACCAGGTTGCCTGGGTTAGTAACATTGGCACAGGCAGTACAAGAAGTCAAGCGGATAAAAGCGGGATTGCGCCGGATGGTTGACAGGAGGGCAACTCCACACTTCGAGCCAGTAGCCGAAGATTCAAAAGGCTGCCCGGCATCCGTGCTTTCAGCAAAAGTCTGCGCTAGGGCAGTGCCCAACTTGTAACCTCCTCCAAGGGCGTTAGACCAGTTCAACGGAATATTTACCGGAATGTCCTCGTTGATATTTGCATCATTGGTATGCTGTGGAGACCAAAAAACCAGATACGGATCCGTACTGTCGGGCTTTGCAATAAGCAGAACAAATGCGTTGGCATCTTCTACCAGGGCTTTATGAAAGACGTGCTCGCCAAAACGAGCCTTCAAATCCAACATGGCAAACCAGACTGGTTTCGCAGTCGCCCCATGCGCTTCGATGGGCGATGCCCAGTCACTATTCGCAGTGTGCGAGCCCAATTTCCAAAATCCTGCACTGTTATACAGGCCATTGTAATAAGGATCAGTGGGTCTGGACACATCGTAAGCGTTGTAAAAAAACACTTTTTCAAAGTGATACCGGCTATGCAAAAACAAGCCCCGGACCAAGTAAGCGGATTGGGTCTTCTCCCCTACCCCAGTCGTTGGATTGCTGTCGAATCCGTACTCGGTGCTCCATAAGCGGGTATTGTTCAGCACGCCCGTAGCACTGTTTTTATTGGCATTCAACCAGGCAGCCATGTTTCTGATTTGCCAAGCTTCTGAGTCGGGGTTTTCTGGAAAGGTCCAGTTCGTAGTGCCCGGCGTAAAGCTATATGGGTGACAATCCAAAGCATCCAGGTCTTTCAGCAACTGGCAATCGGCGACTTCCAAATAATCGCCGATAAAATCATGGCGTTCCAGTGCTCCGTTGCAATTGGAAAAGTCTCGAAGGATGGAGCTGCAGTTGTTGTCGCGGTAGGCCTGAAAAGCGCCCACTACGAGTTTCATTTTCCAGCCTCCATTGGATTTCGGGCCGTATTTGAGCACAAAAGCACTGTGCGCACCTTGGAGCAGGCTGTGGTAATCGGCTTTTACAGGATAATCCCAGAGCTCGTTGCCAACCTGAAAATTGGACACCAGGATTTGATTGCCTGTACCATTGGCAGGGGCGAATTCATCAATGAATTTTTGAGTATAGTTTGCGAATGAACTTTGGATACCCGCCGGGCCAGATTGAGACCAATCGCTTTCCTTGTAAATTTTCTCTTTCCAGCTTTGTGGCCAATATTGCAGAAGTTCTGTGGCGCTGGTGATATTGGTAAATCCATGGGTTTGCCGGTACAAGGTATATAAGAACTTGTTGTACCACATATTGGCCGGCGTACCTTCTGGATAGGTATCCTTTGGTTTAATATTCAGCTCATAACTCACCATAGAATTGTCAAAATCTTCATCCATGGTGTGAAAATTCCTGAATTGGGTGGTCAACAACGTAATTTGATTCCTGCTTTCATTCTGGAAGGAGCGGAACACAAGGCCACCATCGTTCAAGCCGATCATGGAGGCAAACGAAAAAGGACTGGGCCTGTTCAATTGTTGATTTAGTGCCAAAATAGCTTGGGGACTCAAATTTTTACCTGCATTTTTATTGGCGAGGCAAGGCCCTGTTGGCTGCTGTCCCGTTGTAAAAGACACCGGCGGAGAGAAACCACTAGTGCTCAAGGTACAAATAGCCTGAATTTGCACCTGATATTGGGTGGAAGGGACCAATGGCGGGTTCAACATGTAACTCGAGGGCGGTATGTTGCTGCCAACACCGATCCACGCACCAGAGGTGCCAGTCCGGTAATCCACATTGTAGCCTGTGACACCGTTCACTACGGGCAGCTCCACAAATGCTGTTGCGTTGTCTGGGCTTACTGTCGGAGCCGTTGGGGTCGGACAGGCATCTCCATCTCCAAGGGTTACAAGATGCCTTTGATACACGCTGGAAGTGGCACTGCAATTGCGCTTTATTTCCACCTGATAGCTACCTGGCGACAAGCCTGTAATCTCAAACGGTAAACTTACCACGTTCAAAGCTCCCGACGGGATCCACCAGTCGCCCGAATCGCCCAGACGATATCGAAGGGTGTGACTCCCGGCAGAAGTCCAACTAGCTTTGATAACGGAACTGCCGCCATTGATCAATACGCCCACAGGAGCGCTACTGCAGTTTCCCGAACTGTTGATGGTAGCACTGTTAAGGGAAGTACTCCAATCGGAGCTTGCATTGCCGCATTTAGAGCGGACTTGCAGGGTGTAGGGCGTGTTTTTGCGCAATCCCCGCAGGGTAAAAGGTGCCGGGCCAACATCCTCCACAATTGTTTTGTCGTCTGGATTTGAGCTCTCCCAATAACGAAGCTGGTACTGGGTAGCCCCTTGGACTGTGGGCCATTTGAGTACTAAAGCAGTGGAAGTTTGTGGCGGCACCAGCAATAAGTTGGGCGGCAGATCGCACTGAGCGAAACTCGGGTGTGAAAACGCGAGGAACATGGGCATGGAAATCCAAGCCCCAAAAAATTTTGGCAGGTTCAAAGCAAAGTATATTTAGGTAGATTAAAAAAATAACAATTGAGTATTACACCCATTGCCAAAAAAAACGCCCCCCAAATGGGGGATACTCGTACTATCAACATTCCGATAAATAGTCGGTCCTGTTGAGGTCAAATAGAGATTTCGGAGTTAATAACAGAGATGCGACGTTAGGGCGTAACGCTTCATCAAAGCACAAATGTATGAAAATAATTAAATTTTGGTTAATTGTAGTAAGTATGGGTGATAAGTCACCACCTAAGTATCCCCAATCCCTTTCTATCTTTGCCAAATCCATGGAAAAGAATTATACCAAACAAGTGCTCGCTTTAGCAATCCTTGTTTTAATGCTGCTCACCGGCCTTTCACTATTGCCAGCTGGGATGACTCTGGGCAATTTGGAGCTCCGTAAAATGGACATCTTTGCGGATGTCCGCGATTCGAGCGCCGTGGAGCTTTCTAAGCTTGCTGCTTCATTGCCCCCACCCGACACCCTGGAGTATTCCCCCCTGGATACGAGTTCTATCACATCAACGGATACAACCGGAGCACAGGCGCGTGCCGATTCCATACGAGTAATCTCGCCCAAAGACTCTGTCTATTTTGGCAAATCAATCGAGGACTATACCTTTGACCAACAAGGACTTAGCCGTTTTTTTGCAGCTGTAGATTCCATTTCCAGGGGGCGAACGGTTCGCGTGGCCTGGTACGGGGATTCCTTCGTGGAAGGCGATATTTTGGTGGGCGATTTGCGCGATACGCTGCAAACAGCCTGGGGCGGCGCCGGAGTGGGCTTTGTACCCATCACTTCTGAAGTGGCGCAGTTTAAGCGTACCCTCAAGCACAATTTTCGGGGCTGGACGGCCTATTCCATCATTAAAAAATCGGAAAGCCGGCCCAAACTCGGCCTTAACGGATACGCCTATCGCCCGGAGGCGGAAGCAAAAGTCCATTACGAGGGAACAAACTACTTCAAACACACACAGCACTGGAATCAGGTACGTTTTTTTTACAAGTCTGAAAGCGCTCGTTCCTTTGTGTGGCAAGCAGGTGGCGAGGCACCGCATCAGGAAACCTTAGCTGCCAAATCCGACCGGCTCGGCATTTGGAAATGGCACGGTTCAGCCGCTGGAACGAATGCTTTTGCCCTTCGTTTTCCGGAATCCGAAGGGATCCTGGCGTACGGCGCAACACTCGAAAGCGGCCCCGGTATTTACCTTGACAATTTTTCGGTGCGGGGCAACAGCGGCGGCCCTTTGAAACTGCTGGATCCAGAGTTTATGCACCAATTTGATGCTGTACAGCAGTATGATTTGATTGTGCTTCAAGTAGGCTTGAATGCCGTAACCAACTCATTGACCAACATAAAATGGTATGAGGCCGAGCTCGACCGCACTTTCAAACACCTGAAAAACTGCTTTCCTGGCAAACCAATTCTGGTGGTTAGTGTGGGCGACCGAGGTGCTAAAGTTGGCACTGAAATTACCACCATGGTCGGTGTTCCAGCCATTGTGCAGATGCAACGTCATTTAGCAAGAAAGCACGGCCTGTTGTTTTACGATCTTTTTTGGGGCATGGGCGGTCCCAATACCATGCTCCGTTTTTCCTACCAAAGGCCACGCCTTGCGAACACCGACTACACCCACCTCACCCACGATGGTGGAAAAGTGGTGGGGGGAATGTTTGCTAAGTTGTTTTTGCAGGAACAAGCGAAATGGCAACTAGATAGGAAGTCGCAGTGATAGTCAGTTTTTGTACTTTTGCTTTACAAATTTAAAATCAAACTCATTATGAGCGTTTTAGAAATGAACGGCGAACTCCACGACCTGCTGGCGCAGGTGAACGAGGAAAGCCATTTGGAAAAAATAAGGGCCTTCATGTTGCGCCTATTGTCTGCAGCAGACTCCAAATCCGAGTATGACGGCCTCACTGAAGAACAGTATGCAGAGCTATTGCTCGCTATCGAGGAATCGGAGGATGAGGAGAACTTGGTTTCTTCGGAAGAGGTATTTAAACGTTTTGGAAAACAGCCTTTTTGATTTTAAATATGCACCCTCCCTTTACCCCCTTGCGCTTGTGGGCCTTTTCGGCCTTTTTTCTGCTTTTTATAGGGCAGTGCCAATCACAATTTCGTCCTCCACAGGTCCTAATAACGGATGCCGATACCGTTGGCGCTGGATTTAGTTTCATCCGTCAGGACGAAAATGAACTCGAAAACCGAAATTATCTGGAGCCTCTTTTTGAAAAACTCTTCACCCAACGCACACAAGGCGGGAAGAAAATCAGCATTGTACATATCGGTGATTCGCATATACTGGGCAATTTTTTAACCCAGGAAGTGCGCGATCGTATGCAGCGCGAGTTTGGGGATGCCGGTCGGGGATTACTTTTTCCTTACAAATTGGCGCAATCCAATGGCGCCAAGGATTTTTTGGCCGAAACCAATTGCAAGTGGATCGGCGCAAATTGCCAGCGCGACCTTTCGCCTGAAACCAACTTTGGTGCGGCGGGTTTTAAACTCACCACGACCAACCCCAAGGCCGAGATCACCTTTCGGATGCGCGACACGGCGACTTCTGAAAGCCGGTTTTTTACCAAAGTGACTGTATTTCAGCGCAAAACGGCCCTTGAATATGATCTCGAAGTGCGCGATGAGACCTCTAATCAGGTTGCCCAACTTTTTATCGAAGACGAATACGCGCGTTCCTTTTATTTTGATCGCCCTGTGGGTTCAGTCACCATCGCCGCCAAAAAAACCAGCGCTCAGGAACGCACCCTGACCATTGATGGCGTCTCCATTGAGAACGAATTGAGCGGGGTGCTGTACCATTCCATTGGAGTGAACGGGGGAAAATTTATGGATTTTGCACGCGCCAAATACTTTGCCCGTCAAGTGGCCGATCTTGAGCCAGACCTCGTCATCTTGTCCTTCGGCACCAACGAAAGCCAGGGCAATACCGACGCCAATTATATGCGTCGGACCATGGAACTGCTCACTTCCCAAATTTTGGAACGCAGCCCTTCCGCCCGCATCCTGCTTACCACGCCCGCCGATTCTTACCTGCGCGGGAAAGGTTTGAACCCACACATGGCCGAAACGAGTAAATTTATTCGAGCCTTTGCCCAGGAAAAAGGCTTTGCCTTATGGGACCTATTCAACTTTACAGGCGGGCAAAACTCCTCTTTGCTCTGGAAATCCAACGGGCTAATGACCTCTGATTCAGTTCATTACACCAAATATGGCTATGCACTGCAAGGCAAACTTTTGTACCAGTCTTTGGTAAAGGGGTACAATGGGTTTGTGGAGGGGAAGCGGTAATTACTTGTATTTGATAAATTCCACAATTTCAGCCTCTTCCCCCGGCCTGAAAACCTTCCAATCCCCATGCTTTGCAAACCAGGTCACCTGCCGCTTGGCGTAATTCCGGGAATGCTGCTTAATTTTCACAATGGCCACTTCGCGGCTGCACTTGCCATCAAAAAAGTCGAAGAATTCTTCGTAGCCCACCGTACTCAGCGGAGACCTATGACGATAGGCCAACAATCCACGCGCCTCCTCCTCTAATCCAGCAGCTATCATGGCGTCCACCCGGGATTCGATGCGGGCATAGAGCTCAGGTCTGGGCAATTCAAGTAAAATATAGATGGGCTGGAATGGACGCGGGCTTTTTTTACCTGGTTGTAAAAAATCAGAATAAGACTGGCCTGTTTCTATGCAGACTTCCAGGGCGCGGCGTAAGCGGGCGGGGTTTTGCTGGTCAATTTTATTAAAATGGGCAGGGTCGCGCTGTGCAAGTTCGCGCTGAAGCCATGTAAGCCCTCCTGATTTTTCGCCAGCATCCACTGCCTTTTTGGTTTCGGGACTGATGTCAGGAAACTTGTCCAAACCCTCACAGACCGCTCTGAGGTAAAGGCCCGAGCCGCCCACGAGGATGGCAACGTCTTTTTTTACATAGGTTTTTTCCAGCACGGCCAGTGCTTCGCGCTCAAAATCGCCAACGCTGTAATCGTCCGCAACAGAAAGTGTATCAATGAAATGATGGGGCGCAGCAGCCAACTCTGCCGCGCCCGGTTTGGCAGTCCCGATGCTCATCTCACGATAAAACTGACGACTGTCGGCAGAAAGAATCTCTGTATCAAGATGTTGTGCCAATTGGATGGCCAGAGCAGTCTTGCCCGTAGCCGTGGCCCCTCCGATGACAATGAGCTTTTTCATGTGGAGGTTGAAGACGTTGAGATGGTTGAGATGGTTGAGGGAGCTGAGTGCAAAATCTCAACCTTCAACAACCTCAACAAAAGTTAATAACGATTCAAATAGCCCTCTTCCATCGGTATTATTCAGCACAGCCTCGCTGGCCCGCTCCGGGTGGGGCATCATGCCAAACACATTGCGTTGGGCATTGCAAATCCCGGCGATGTTGCGGGTTGCTCCGTTGGGGTTGGATTCGGGTGTCTCCTGGCCATTGGGGTCGCAATAGCGAAAAAGTATCTGGTCATTGCGCTCCAGATCGTCGAGCGTTTGGTCGTCCGCGAAATACCGGCCTTCGGCATGAGCGATGGGGATTTTAAGGGCCTGGCCCAGTTCAAGTCCCTCGGTGATGGGTGAATTATGGGTCACGGCTTTGACCCAAACATTGTTGCAGATAAATTTTTGTCCGCGATTACGAAGCAAAACGCCGGGCAACAACCCTGATTCGCAGAGAATTTGAAAGCCGTTGCAAACACCAAACACAAAGCCACCCGCTGCAGCATGGGCTTTTACAGCCTGCATAATGGGTGAAAACTGCGCAATTGCACCAGCACGAACGTAGTCGCCATAAGAAAAACCTCCGGGCAGCACAATACAATCCTCCGGACCAAACCCTTCCGGAAGTTCCCGGTTTTTGTGCCAGATTTTGACCACATCCTGGCCCATGACTTCGCCCAGCACGTGTACCATATCGTCGTCGCAATTGGAGCCAGGGAAAACTATAACACCAAATTTCATAGTATGAAAAGTTGTTTAAAATGCTGAATCTGATAACTTTAGGAAAAAATCTGCAAACTGGATTATCAACACAAAAGCCAAAATACCCAAATGCCACAACTCAGCCCAAAGCCGTTTGCGCAAACTTTGAAAGCTGAGAGACAGCAGGATAGCCAAGGCTCCGGAAGGCAAAAGAAGGTGTTCCCAACGCCATGTTGGACACATCAAGGCGGTCAAAGCTCCTACGATCAAAAACCAGTACAAAACGCTTACAAATTTCTGGGCTTGAATACCTTTCCGACTGTAAAGCGAGCCCAGTCCAAACAAAAAAACTAAGATCAAAACGATCATTAGCGCGGTTTTGAGCACAAATTTTGTATCCATAACAGCATCAAAATGATATAGTTGGAACAAATCAGCCCAATGGGTGTCCCTGAATTCAGCTCCCCGATCTTGCCAAAAATACCAAAGCCAAGTCAGAAATAGGGGCACCAATGCGCCTATCAAAAAAACAAACCGCTCGTGCAAGCGAAATACTCGAACCACTTCAAATCCAGCATAAGCCGCCACCAAAAACCACAAACCCGGTGGGTAGAACAGGCTTGCCACTGCAATCCACAAGGCCCCATCAAAAATAGCACCCGACATATTTGGTTTTTGGTAAGCTTTGTACACCCTCCAAAGCGAGAACGGCACAAAAGTGGCGGCCACCAAAGGAGGAGAAACAAATAAATAATCTGGCAGAGCGCTGGCCGTGAGCGCATAAAAAAGACCTGGAAACCAGTTGCGATCTCCCATCAGCCGGAACTCGTCGGCCAGGGTATTGACGGACAAAGCCTGAATAAAAACGAAGCAGACTGCGCCTATTGCGGAATACAACGGCTTTGAAGCAAGCCATCCAAACAGCGATTGATACAACAACCCACCGTCCATAGCAGGCGCTACGGGTTGGACAGCACCTGTCAATGCGCCCAAATGCACTGCGATGATGTAGAGCGCAAGTGGTATGGCGACAAAAAATTGGTTGCTGCGAAAGAAACTTAGCACAATGGGAGATTGAAGCCGCAAAGTTCGGCAAAACCATGTAAAGGCTAATGCAGTTGAGCAGAAATTCGGAGATATTGTCAAAAAAACTGGACACTCCCGTACATTCGCCCTGTGCGTATCCTACTTATAGAAGACGAAACTAAAACTTTGCAATCGCTCCGGCAAGGGATGGGAGAGCATGGCTGGACCGTAAACACGGCCTCGGATGGGTTGTTTGGCCTTCGTTTAGCCCAGCAGAATAGCTATGATGTAATTGTTTCAGACATCACGATGCCAGGCATGAGCGGACTTGAATTATGCCAACGGCTTCGCCAGGAAGGTAGTACCACCCCGATCTTGCTTCTTACTGCACTCAGCCATACCGACGACAAGGTGACCGGGCTGGACGCTGGGGCCGATGATTACCTCGCCAAGCCATTTGAATTCAAGGAATTGGTGGCCCGCATCAAAGCACTTGCACGTCGGCCTACGGCTACTTTGCGGGTGGAGAATATATTGCGATTCCATGATCTGGAACAAGATCTAGAGGCGAAGACAGTGCGCCGCGCTGGAAAAGAGATCCTGCTCACTCCCCGCGAGTTTGCACTGCTGGAATTCTTCTTGCTCAATCCGGGCAAGGTCTTGTCCAAGATTGAAATCGCTGAAAAGGTGTGGGACGTAGATTTCGACACCGGCACCAATGTTATAGAAGTTTATGTCAATTACCTGCGCAACAAGATGGACAAGGGCTTTGAACAAAAACTCATTCATACTCAATTTGGGCAAGGTTATGTACTTAAAACTTGATGTTGGACTGTTGGATGTTGGACACTGGACTGTTGGACTGTTGGACTGTTGGACATTAGACTTGCACTCAAAAACCCAACAGTCCAACGTCCAACAGTCCAACGTCCAACAGTCCAACGTCCAACGTCCAACAGTCCAACGTCCAACGTCCAACAGTCCAACGTCCAACATCCAACAGTCCAACGTCCAACAGTCATGCTAACGCTATACCTCATCCGTCACGCCAAATCCAGTTGGGGCAACCCTGGTCTGCGTGACCATGACAGACCACTCAACGCAAGAGGCCTCCACGATGCCCCTAAAATGGCCCAACTTCTTGTAGAACAAGGTGTAAAACCAGATCTTTTGGTGAGCAGCCCTGCCAAAAGGGCCCTTTCCACTGCCTTTTTTTTCGCAGAAGCATTTAAACTGGAGCCTGGCGAAGTGGTTCGAGAGCCCAATATATATGAGGCTTTCCCGCAGGAAATCTTGCGCATCATCAGTGCTTTACCAGCGACAGCGCAGACGGTATTGTTGTTCGGACATAACCCTACATTCACGGAAGTTGCCAATCATTTTATCGAAACCGACTTAATCGAAAACGTACCGACTTGCGGGGTGGTAAAAATCACTTCCAGTGCTGCGTCTTGGCCTGAATTCTACGAGGGCAATTCGAGGGTGGCAGCCTGTTATTTCCCAAAAGAAATTTTATGAATTTGAAAATCGAACTTTTTACCCGCATAAGTATTGCCGAAAGTGGGTGGGCAGTGAAGGCTGGGCAGTGGATTTTGGGCATCAGACCTTGGGCGCTCATCGTGGCTCTTGGGATATTCTGTTCCTGCCAATCAAACTCACAAGAACAGGTCGCGCTTACGGACGAAAAAATCGCCCGCATTATGGCAGACATCAGCATTGCCGAAGCGGCCACAACAGGCTTGAATGGCTACGCCAAGGACAGCTTGACGCAGGCCTATTACAAACAAGTGTTCGAAATGCACGGCGTTACACTGGAAGCCTATGAACAAGACCTCCGAATCCTCGCCCGAGATCTAGCTCGAATGGAGGTTATCGTAAAACAGGCGGATGAGTTCCTGACAGAAATCGGAAATGGTCCTAAAAATCAGTAATTAGACCATTTCCTCACTTCGACAAAACCTTCGCCACCAAATCCGCGGCTTCCTGGAATTCTGTGGCTCCCATTACTTCAAGGCCAGATTCGTCAATGATCTTTTTGGCTATATCTGCATTGGTGCCCTGTAAGCGCACAATGACTGGCACGGGTATTTTCCCGATCGCTTTATAGGCGTCTACTACGCCTTGTGCCACCCGGTCGCAACGGACAATGCCACCAAAGATGTTGATCAAAATAGCTTTGACGTTAGCATCTTTTAGGATGAAGCGCATGGCGTTTTCTACCCGCTGCGCATCGGCTGTGCCGCCTACGTCCAAGAAGTTGGCAGGTGAGCCGCCCGAAAGTTGAATCAGATCCATGGTTGCCATGGCGAGACCTGCACCGTTCACCATGCATCCCACATTGCCGTCCAGTTTTACATAGTTAAGGTCCATCTCCTGAGCTTCCACATCGGCAGGATCCTCTTCATCTTTGTCGCGAAGCAATTCCAAATCTTTGTGGCGATAAAGCGCGTTGTCGTCAAGCGTCACTTTGGAGTCCACGGCAATGATGTGGTCGTCGGAGGTTTTGAGACAAGGGTTTATCTCGAACATTGAAGCATCGGAGCCTATGAACGCTGCGTAAAGTTTTTGCACAAAATCAACCATTTCCTTGAATGCGGCACCGTTCAAACCAAGATTGAAGGCAACTTTTTGTGCCTGAAAAGGGCGCAGGCCTAGCAAGGGATCAATGAACTCGAAGTATACACGGTCTGGGGTCTCCTCCGCTACTTTTTCAATATCCATTCCACCGTCAGGCGAGTACATGATAACATTGCAGCCTTGACCGCGATCCGTCAAAATGCTGATGTAGAATTCTTTAGGATCTGAAGCACCGGGGTAAAACACATCTTGCGCTACCAGAACTTTTCGTACGAGTTTGCCTTCCGCAGAGGTCTGTGGCGTAATGAGGTGCATCCCGATCATGGCTTCGGCGAGTTCGCCAGCCTGTTCGGGGCTTTTCGCCAATTTAACACCGCCACCTTTGCCACGGCCACCTGCATGCACCTGCGCTTTGACGACGCACCAACCTGAATCGTATAGTTCCTTCATTTTTTGTGCAGCTTCCACGGCCTCTGCCGCGCTAGTTGCCACGATTCCTTCCTGGATTTTTACTCCGTAAGATTTGAGCAGTTCTTTGCCTTGATATTCGTGAAGATTCATGTTTTATTAAATGTGGTCAATGTGAAAAATGTGGTCAATGATCTGTCTGTAAAGCGCGCAAAACTACGAACGCTGCGAACACTTCAAAGACAGAAGTCATAAATCTTACCGCAAACCAGTCCCTTCGTCGTCAATTAATTTCCCCCCGATGACCCGAAGGATGCGGGCAGGGAAATTTTGCAGGATCCGATAGTCATGGGTAGCGCACAAAACTGCTGTATTATGTTGCTTTGCCAGATTGCGCATGAGGGTTAGCACGTCATCACTGGTTTCTGGATCCAGGTTTCCAGTAGGCTCATCGGCAAGCAGCAGCGAAGGCTTGTTGAGCAGGGCGCGTGCAATAACCACCCGTTGTTGCTCACCACCGGAGAGTTCGAAGGGCATGGCGGCACGTTTCCCACTGAGGCCAACCTCCGCCAAAACCTCTCCGATTCGTTTGTCCATTTTGGCGGAATCGTCCCAGCCGGTGGCACGAAGCACAAAAAGAAGGTTTTCCGCTACATTTCTGTCTGTCAAAAGGTTGAAGTCTTGAAAAACAATGCCTAGCTTGCGGCGGAGTTCATGCACATTGCGGCGTGAGATACTGCGCAGATCGAATCCCACTACCTCGCCAAAACCGTGTTCAAGGGGCAAGGCAGCGTACAGCGTTTTGAGCAAACTGCTCTTTCCGCTCCCGGTCTTGCCGATTAAGTAGGTGAATTCTCCTTCGCCGATGTTCAGGCTGATGTTCTGGAGAATGTTGCTGCCGTCCGCTTGGCGGATATCAGCGTTGTTCAGTTTGACGATATTAGACACTTAATTTTTTGATAGCCGCCCTTTCGGTGAGCATGGATTTAGCAGGATTGCAAGGACAAAGCTCCCTGTTTAGTGGTTTCTAACTTTAGTTTCACGCCGCAAAAGTCAGGTTTTTTTATTTTTTTTTATAAAAACCTGAAAATGTGTGCGATAATTGCCCCGCGAAACAAAGGGTTTAGTTTCAAGTGGGGAGTTGAAAGTTTCAGGTAAGGACCTGCTGTGGCCAAAAATACCCTGTTTTTTACTCGAAATATATGGCTTGACACTTTTAACTGGACACTTTTTACCTGAAATTCAATACATTATGAACTCAAAAACCCTCGTCTTTGCCGTCTTCGTCGTTTGGAGTGCCATTTGTTGGCGCTGGTATGTTTGTGGCTTAATGTATGCCTGCGGACCTTCTTCGGGACCTACTTCAATGGAAGAAGTGGTTGCAGTGCCCGATGATAGCTTTGACACCTCAACACAAATTCAAACGCCTGAAATACAAGCACTTGGAGACAAAACGGCTTCCAATAAAAAAGCTCCGGGCAGCGATGGAAAGCCATACAAGCCCGTTTCCTCCTCCAACATGGATGAGGTGCAAATGGAAGAAGTAGAAGACCGCATGCAAATTTACTTCCCTTACAAATCCACCCGAAAAGAAGACAACGTTGCTATTGAGGCCTACTTGTCCAATCTTGCCAGCCAACTTATTGCTTCCGGTCAAAAAATCAGTATTACGGGCCACGCGGATTTTGTGGGCGAACCCGGCGATAATTATACTTTTGGACTTCGACGCGCCAACGGTATCCGGGATATTTTGGTGAAAAAAGGAGTGCCAAAATCGCAGATCCGTTGCAAATCCTTTGGGGATCGTAGGCCTGCGGCCACCAATGATACCGCCTATGGACGTTACCTCAATCGCAGGGTTGTAATTCAAATCGTTGATTAAATTGGTTATTCGGTGATTTGGGGATTCGAATCTCCGAGCCGGGTCACTCAAATAACCAAATCACCCAAAAACCGAATCCACTAAAATTGAATCCACCACTACACAAATCAAGATAAAAGATGTTTGAAAATAACCCTTTCGCTACGCACACGGTTGAAATACTCATCATGCTCCTCGGCGCCTTTTTCATCGGTCTATGGTTAGGCTGGGTGCTTTGGGGGCGATTAAAGGAAGCGGTTGAACGGCTCAGGCTCGACAACCAAAGCCTCAGCGTGACGCTCGATGCACTGCGCCAGGAAATTGATTCCCTCAAAACCAGAGCCGTAGCGGCAGAATCTGACAACAGTATTTATGTGACCCAAGTGGCGAACCTCCATCGGGAAAACACCAGCCTCCGCGAAAAAATTGATTATCTGGAAACGGAAGTAGCCCAAGTGGAAAATCGCAACCGTCAGGTGGAAACAGAACTGGGTCTATCCTATGCACCAGATACTCCGATTGCCGACGATATCCCCATGGAGATCAAAGAAATTGTAGTGGAAACTCCTGCACCCCGGGAAGTTGTTTTCACTACCGAGCCTGCTCCAGAACCTGAGATGGCCACTCCTCCTGTGTTCTTGGTGGAGCCTATTGCTTTGGCAGAGCCCAAACCAGAAAAAGTGCCAAAACAAAAACCGCCTGCACAAATGGAAACACCCCCGTCCTCTGCCATTGCTGCAGATCGCGACGACCTAACGGTGATAGAGGGCATTGGACCCAAAATTCAGATGTTGCTCAACCAATACGGAATCTTTAGTTACCGCCATTTGGCCGAGGCGGACGTGGTACGACTAAAAGAAATTCTCTCCACTGCGGGCCCTCAACTTGCTATGCATGACCCAGGCACCTGGCCCTCGCAAGCCAGCCTTGCAGCCAATGATCAGTGGGATACGCTAAAATCAGTGCAGGGATTTTTGAAAGGCGGGAAGAAGCCTGATTGATTGGTTTGACCGCTTTTTCTAATTAATTTAAAGACTAAACGAAACATACAAGCCATTTCATATGTATCTGAAATGGCTTTTTCATAGCTATTAGCCAAACAAACAGAGCAAATTACAGGCTAAACCAATTATTTATTTTGAAAAATAGGGATGTTTAAAAAAATATTCATCTTTTTAACCCATTACAATTATCCTTTGCTACGTTTGCTTTCAGAAACCTTTACTCCCGCGTAGTGCTGAGCCTCGTAAGCGGTTATCCTCTTTGATTGTCTTTCGTCGCAGTCCCCCAATTTAGCATTTCCCGGCTACTTAATCTCTTTTTGTTTTTCAACGACACTATGCCCTTGCCTATGCAAGGGCTTGATTGTCATGCCATGCTGTAAGAGCGTATTCGTATTAACTCAAATTTGAAGCATTTGTCCATCATTTTTTGTTCATAAAATTTTCTTTCTATGCTATTAAAGTTACTTAAACCTGCTCATTGGGCTCTTGTCCCCTTGATGCTGATCTTGGCCCAACCATCTTGGAGCCAATGCCTCTATTCCTCTCCCTTCGGGAGTGCCACTATCAACACAGCTGGCGCCGTCGTGACCATTTCGACCTGCTCTTTTGCCGGCGAATACTCCACTATTTCTGGAGCAGTATCCGGACAAACTTTAAAATTCACCGCAGCCGCCACCGACTGGGTCACCATCCGTTCAGGGACCTCTAGCGGCCCTGTGGTGGCTTTTGGCCCACAGCCATTGACATTCGTTAATACCTTTACCGGTACGCTCTATGCGCACTGGTCTTTGGATGCGGCCTGTACCACTCAATCTACCTGCCGAACCACTACGGTGCAGTGTACCTCTTGCTCTCCCCCACCTGCTGCGCCCAATGACCTTTGTACTGGTGCAATTAACATTGCCTGCGGCCAGACCATCAGTGGCACCACCGTCGGACAAGGCATTGATGCGGTGGCCACTTGTGGCACCACGTTTGGCACAGCGCCCGGCGTTTGGTACAGTTTCACAGGGGACGGGCAGACGGTTACCTTAAGTATGTGTGGCTCTTCGTATGACACCAAAATCGGTGCATTCAGCGGCAGTTGTGCTGCATTGACCTGTGTAACTGGCAACGATGATTTTTGTGGCTTGCAGTCGCAAATATCCTTTCCGACCACCAACGGCGTGAACTATTATATTCTAGTTACAGGCTTCAGTACAGCTTCCGGCGCCTTCACCTTGGCAAGAACCTGCGTGCCCGTGCCCGTAACGCCTCCTTGTTTGGCCAGCCCAAGCAGCCCAACCAACGGACAATCTGGCATCTGCCCCTCCGCCAACCAGACCCTGAGTTGGCCGGTCTCCTCAGGAGCTACCAGTTATGACGTTTACTTTGGAACAAGCAACCCGCCGCCTTTTGTTGCAAATACTGCAGCTACCAGCTTTAGTGCAGCCACCCCGACCGCAGCTCAGTACTTTTGGCAAATCCGTCCAAGGGGCCCAGGCGGTGTCGCCTCCGGTTGCTCCGTCTGGAGTTTTACCAAATCAGACGTTATACCACCTTCCATCAGCTGTCCTGCCAGTATCGCCCGAAACAACGATGCAGGCAAATGTGGTGCAGTTGTTACCTATGCTACACCAACGGCTACTGACAACTGTGGAGTGGCGTCCGTCGTCCAGCAAAGTGGCGTCGCCAGTGGCGCATTGCACCCCGTGGGTGCCACTATCAATGTCTGGAAAGCCAGTGATTTTGCCGGAAACATGGCCACTTGTTCTTTTACCGTCACGGTGACGGATGTAGAAAAGCCAGTGGCAACTTGTCCGCCAAACCGCACAGTCAACAGTGACCCCGGCCTGTGTTCTGCTGCCCTCAACATCAACGGGGGTTTGGGCTTGGTGGACAACTGTGGCATAGCCAGCACCTCCAACAACGCGCCTTCTCCCTTCCCGGTGGGCGAAACCAACATTATTTGGACTGCTAAGGACCCATCCGGCAATGCCGGCACTTGTTCTTTCAAGGTCACGGTTACGGACGCAGAGCCACCGGTAGTCAACTGTCCGGCGAATATCGTCACCCTGACAGATTTGGGTGACTGTGCTGCAACCGTGAATTTCAACCCTACGGCCAATGACAACTGTGGAATAGGCAGCACGAACCTGAGCGATGTATCGGGATCTTCCTTCGGAATTGGTTATACAAATATCGAATTCTCGGCCACGGATGTAAATGGAAATATAAATACTTGCGCTTTCCAAATCATTGTAAACACGCGTGCTGAAACTTGCAACGACTTAGACGACGACTGCGACGGCTGGGTGGACGAAGCGGAAGACTGGACAGCACTGGTCAAACGTTTTGCCAGCGATGGTGCGGCAGCAGAAGAATATGGAGTGAGCGTAGACATTGACGGCGATTACGCCATCGTGGGTTCCAACCAGAAAAACGCCACGGGGCAAAATGTTGGTTCGGCCTATCTTCTTTTCCGTGATAAAAGCGGCGCTAACAAATGGGGCCAAGTCATACAATTAACTTCACCTGCTCCCGCACCTGGAGACAACTATGGAGCCAGTGTGGCTATTTCCGGCGGTGTCGCTGCAGTAGGTGCTCCTTTGTTTGATGACCAATTCGCCAATCAGGGAGTCGTCTTCATTTTTCACCAAAACGCGAACAACCCGGAACAATGGGATTTTGTGAAAATTGTGCACAGCAATGACGCCGTTTCTGCCGACAATTTCGGCGCAAGTGTTGCACTAGACGGCGAACGGCTATTGGTTGGGTGCCCTTTGAATGACCAAAGCGGCGCCAATGCGGGTGCAGCGTATGCATTCTACCGCAACTTGGGGGGCGCCAACAATTGGGGCCAAGCAGCAAAAATGATTGCAACAACAGGCGCTGCAGACGACAATATGGGTGTAAGTGTGGCACTCGATGGGGATTATGCCATTGTTGGCGCCAACGGCGTGGACGGCCTCCAACAAAACGCTGGAGCAGCCTACATTTTTGGCCGCAACCAATTTGGTCCTGATGCCTGGGGGCAAGTGGCCAAAATTCGCGCCAAACAAGAGGGTCAAAACGACAATTTTGGCGCAAGTGTGGGTATCAGTGGTCCATGGGCCATTGTTGGCGCCGATCGAAATGACTTAAAAGGAGCAGATGCTGGGGCAGCATTTATTTTTTACAAAAACCAGAACGGGATCAACAACAGCTGGGGACAAAATCAAATCCTGCTTGACTATAATGGCCAGGCTGGCGACCATTTCGGCAGTGCTGTAGGCATTGATGAGCCATACGCGGTAGTAACGGCAAAAGGCGACAATCCGTTTGGTGCAGGCTCTGGCCGCGGTTTTGTTTACTTGTTGGATGGCAGCGCTTGGGTAGCAGTGGACCAGTTGACCGACGGTGGAGGTCAAGCTGACGACGCGCTGGGCAGTACTGCTGCCATCAGTGGCCGAAACATCATTTTGGGCGTCCCTCAAGACAACAGCGGCTCGAACAATAACCAAGGTGCGGTCTTGATTTACGGCGGCCTTTGTGACGATGAATTGCAACCGGGCAGCGACAATCGGGATGACTACCCTGTCAACTCAGCATCTTCTATTCGCTGCTTCCCGGTACCATTCAGTGATGTTTTGAACATTGAGATGAGAGGGGTGAAATCTGCGGATGCTAGCGTGACCATTATCAATTCGATGGGTCAAGTAGTTACGGAGCTGTATAAAGGTGCAATTGAAGACGATATGCTTTTCCAATGGCATCCCACACAGTCTGCTGACGGACTCTACTTTTTGCGCATGGTAACAGGCACAAAAGTTATAACACAAACAATTGTGCGGACTCGCTAAAAAATCACATCCCGATCTTTATTCGCACGCCGCTCTGCATTAAGTTGTAGAGCGGCGTGCGTATAACAAAAACCGAATAAGCAAGAGATTAATTGCCGTTTTGCAGACAATTTTGGAACTAATTACGCTGTATACTTCAATATTAGTATACAGTTAGACGCAAAATCAAAAGTTTAGCTTCACATTTGCACCGCACAAATATTAACTTTTATGAAAAAACAACTAAACATCTTAACCTTCCTTTTGCTCTGTTCTGTTGCGGTCGCTTCAGCTCAGGGGAAAGCCGAGCCGTTCCCAGAGTTCATCCAAATTGACAATTCGGATGGATCAGCAGAAAGGAGCAGTTTATTTCAAAAGCACTACAAAATGGAAGCAACGGACGAGTTGCGTCCTTTAAGAACAGAGCAGGATAAGCTGGGCTTTACCCATGAAAAATTTCAACAATTTTATAAAGGGGTAAAAGTCGAATCCGCTACCAGCACTTTGCATTCCAAAAGCGGGAAAGCGACCATGATTACGGGAAACTACCACCGCATTTCAGGCTTGGAAGTCGAACCTGCAATTTCAGTATCTGAGGCTTTTAATGCCGCAGAGAAACATGTAGGCGCAAAAAAGTATCAATGGGAATTCCCACTTTCCGAGCATAATGACTATCAAAAACCTGCGGGCGAGCTCGTAATAGTACTCGATTTTTCGGGCAAAAACCCGCCCAAGTTGGCCTACAAATTTGACATCTACGCCATGGAGCCACTCTACAGGGCGGATGTGTATATTGATGCAATGACGGGTGCATACATCAGTGAAAACTTGAAAATCCACCACGCTAATGTCCCCGCTACGGGGGATGCCTTGTACGATGGAAACGTTTCGTTCACGGCAGAAAACGTTGGACCATTTCGCTTGCGCCAAACCTCCAGTGGTGGTGGTGTGCAGACTTTCAATCTCAACAATGGAGGCAATTATGGTGCTGCAACTGATTTTACCAGCGCAACTTCCCATTTCAGCTCCGATCCTGTTGGGGTAGAAGCACACTGGGCCTCAGAAAAAACATGGGACTATTTCTTTACCAACCATGGGCGCAACTCCTATAACAATGCCGGTGCTGTCCTGAAGTCCTATGTACATTATTCCGTCAATTACTTCAACGCGTTTTGGGACGGATCTCGAATGACTTATGGCGACGGTTGCTGCGGCGCCACTGCTTTGGTTACGCTTGATATTTGTGGGCATGAAGTTGCTCATGGCGTAACCGAGTTCACTGCAGGTCTGATTTACGCAGGTCAGTCAGGCGCGCTCAACGAATCCTTTTCAGATATTTTCGGAGAAGCCATTGAGAACTGGGGCAAAGGCTCTAACGACTGGGAACTTGGGGACGAAATTGGCGTTCTGATCCGCGATATGGCCAATCCTAATGTGACGGGTTGTCCAGACACTTATCTGGGAACTTTTTGGGATCCTGCGCAAGAAGTACACACCAACTCAGGGGTGCAGAACAAATGGTTTTATGTGCTGACCGATGGCGAAAGCGGCACCAATGACAATGGGAATCAGTACTGTGTTACAGGTATTGGACTGGACGCTGCGGCTAAAATTGCCTACCGCAATTTGAGCGTTTACCTCAGCCCATCGTCTAATTACGCCGCTGCCCGAACGGGTGCCATCAATGCTGCCCGCGATTTATATGGCATCGGCTCCCAGGAAGAGATTTCTACTACCAACGCCTGGTATGCCGTCGGAGTAGGCGGACCTTACGCTCCTGCAATAACGTGTCCATCCAATATTGTGACGACCAACACAACGAATCTTTGCAGTAAGGTTGTTAACTACACTCCACCTTCCGGACGTGCCAACTGTCCTGTCACCACCCAAATTACGGGCCTTGCCACCGGGTCGAGCTTCCCCGTGGGTATCACGACCAATACTTTTAGGGTAACGGATGCTGCCGGTACTACAGCCACCTGCTCCTTTACTATAACCGTGAACGACACGCAGAAACCTGTTATTACCTGTCCTGCGAATCAGTTCTTGAACTGTCAAACCTCGTTGCCTGCATATTCTGGCACCATTACGGACAACTGCCCAGGCCCTTATAGCCAATCCCAATCTCCGGCAGCAGGTACTGTTCTTTCCGGGATTACCACCGTTACCCTGACCGCTACGGACGCTCGCGGGAACACGAATACTTGTGCTTTCACGGTAACGCCCAATGACGTCACCCCACCTTCCATAAGCTGCCCGGCTAACATTGTAAAGAACAATGATCCAGGTCTTTGCGGCGCGAATGTCTCGTACCCAACACCCACCGCGACTGACAACTGCGGTATTGCTTCCGTATTACAAGTGAGCGGTTTAGCGAGTGGCGCATATAATCCTGTTGGCGTTACTACGAACGTATGGAAAGCAACTGACTTGGCGGGCAACACAAAGACCTGTTCCTTCCTGGTTACAGTGGTTGACACGGAGAAACCTGTTGCAACGTGTCCACCTGATCGATCGGTCAACAACGACCCCGGCAAATGTTCTGCCACCCTCAACATCAATGGGGGATTGGCGCTGACCGACAACTGCGGTATAGCCAGCACGACCAACAACGCAGCGTCTCCCTTCCCCGTTGGCGAAACCATAGTCACATGGACTGCGAAAGACCCTTCTGGTAATGCCGGCACCTGCACGTTCAAAGTCACCGTTAACGACGCTGAACCGCCCACCGTCAACTGTCCTAACAACATCAATACGCTGACAGACGAAGGCGACTGCGCCGCACGGGTGAATTTTAATGCCGCCGCCAGCGACAACTGTGGCGTGGCAAATGTTGAGTTGAGCGATCCAACAGGGTCGTCCTTTCCGGTTGGGTGGACCAATATCAGCTTTTCGGCCACGGATGTAAATGGAAATGTTGCCAATTGTGCCTTCCAAATCATCGTCAATACCCGTGCGGAAATCTGCAACGACCTCGACGACGACTGCGACGGCTTGGTAGACGAAGCCGAGGAGTGGCCCGCGCTGTTGAAGCGGTATGCCAGCGACGGTGTTGCTGCAGAAGAATATGGCCTGAGCGTTGATATGGATGGAGACTATGCCATCGTTGGTTCTAACCAGAAAAACCCCGCTGGCCAAAACCTTGGCTCGGCTTACATCCTTTTCCGGGACAAGAGCGGCGATAACAACTGGGGGCAAATCATCGAACTTACTCCCCCAGCCTCTTCTCCTGGGGATAACTTCGGTGCTAGTGTGGCTATTTCAGGGGGAGTAGCTGCGGTAGGGGCTCCTTTATTCGACGATCAATTTGGCAATCAAGGCGTCGTATTCCTTTTCCACCAAAACTCGAACAACCCAAAACAATGGGATTTTGTTAAAATATTACAAGCAAACGACCCTAATTCAGCGGACAATTTTGGTGCAAGCGTTGCGCTAAACAGTGACCGGCTCCTGGTTGGATCACCCCTCAATGACGAAAGTGGTGCCAATGCCGGAGCTGCGTATGTGTTCTATCGCAATCTCGGTGGTGCTGACAATTGGGGCCAATCTGCAAAGATGCTCGCTACAACAGGCGCTGCAGATGACAACATGGGGGTAAGCGTTGACCTTGATGGCGACCATGCCATCGTAGGGGCAAATGGAGTGGACGGGCTGATGCAAAATGTGGGTTCAGCCTACATCTTTGGCCGCAACCAGGCTGGCCCGGATACTTGGGGTCAGGTTGCCAAAATGAGGCCCAGTCAACCTACTGGCGGTGATAATTTTGGGATCAGTGTAGCCATTAGCGGGCCATGGGCCATCGTGGGGGCAGATGCAAATGACCTGAAAGGCGCAGATGCCGGAGCAGCATTCATTTATTACAAAAATCAAAATGGCATCCTGAACAGTTGGGGCCAAAGACAAATCGTGCTCGACTACAACGGTCAGGCAGGCGACCACTTTGGCAGTGCCGTTGGCATAGACGAGCCATACGCTGTGGTGGCTGCAAAAGGAGACAACCCATTTGGAGCAGGCTCTGGCCGTGGTTTTGTCTATCTACTCGACGGCAATGCCTGGGTACAAGTGGATCAATTGGCCGACGGTGGTGGTCAGGCAGGCGATGCGCTGGGAAGTAGTGCTGCCATCAGTGGCCGAAACATCATCCTGGGGGCGCCGTTCGACAACAACGGACTCCAGGATGATCAAGGTTCCGTGACCATTTATGGAGGACTTTGTGATTCAGAAAACCGTCCGGGAGGCAACCGCGATCAGGAGGGCACTGATTTCAGTGCTTCTGTGCATTGTTTCCCGGTCCCATTCAGTGACGTATTGAACATCGAAGTGAAGGGCATCCTATCAACCGATGCACAATTGACTATTGTGAATGCCATGGGCCAAGTCGTGAGCGATCTGTACAAAGGTGCGATCGAAGGCGATATGCTATTCCAATGGCATCCTACGCAGGCTGCTGATGGGTTATACTTCTTGCGCATGATTACTGGTGCAAAAGTGGTTACGCAGGCCATTGTTCGGAATCGCTAAAAATCTGAAATATACCCAAGGCAAAACAAACGCCGCTCCACAATTAAATGCGGAGCGGCGTTTGTTTTGCCTTGGGTATATTTCTCTTAGTGATTGTTCAAAGGCTTTCTCGATTCTTTTTTGGCAAAAGCGCTTTCACCAACTCGTAAGATTGATGAATATAATGGGTCCATTCATCATCGGTTAGCCAGGAAAAATCCAGCACCATCACCCAAAATTCCCGGTCCATGTAGGGCGCGGGAATAATTCCTTCTCGGGCGATCATTGCTTCAAATTCCTGTTCCGGAACTTTGAACGAAGCCCCGCCATCCGTATCGGAATCGGTGACACAAAACGGCTGATTTTCTACTGAGAAGTAATGGTCTTGCCTCCATTTGACTTCTTCAGTCACTTCGGGAAAGGAAAGACAAAGATTTTGGATCTGTTTAAAGGTCATGGCGAGGATTCTTCAGGTTTGGCTTGTTTTTTTTACAAAGATAGCATATTAATGATCATTTGAGCCTCAAAACCCCAAAAATGCCTGCATCAATCCAGCCCTGATTCTTGTCTTCACCTTCCACAATGGTTGACCCAATGAAATTTTCGCGCTCTGGCGAATGGTCGTTGTCGCAGTAAGCCAAGGCAAAGCCCATTTTCTTGCCAGATTTTAGCATTTTAGGAATATTCTCCCCCCCGTCTTCATATTTTTTGCCGTCAAAAATATTCACAGCCACCTCCCAGGTCGAAATATTGCCCTCCGTAATTCGTCGGGTGGTGCAGTGCTCATTGAAGTATGCAAAAGCGCTGTCTGGCCGTATGTCAACCACCTTGCCATCCAGCGCAATATGGTAGGCAAAGGCGTTGTAATTGTACTGGTGATTGCCTCCGCTGGCATCTTCGTCCACAAAAATTTCCAGACAATCGTCGTCCCAATATTTTAGGAGGCCATCAGGATGGATGTCAACCAGCGTGTCGTCGGTGATTTCAGCGAGCACATAGAGATTATTTTCGTCCCATAGGACTTTGTACCGGCCTGCAAAATCCTTCGGTGTCAGGGGCGCACCGATCCAAACTTGATCCAAGGGCAGCCATTCGGCGTTTTGCCAGGCTGAATCATCAGCTTTGCCATCCAGCATCGGGGTGCCGTAATTTGCTGTAAACTGTTGATTGTTAGTGGTATTAGCCGTTGTTTCTCCCGATTCCACCTCCTTGTTCTCCAAAAAAAGAAAGAGCAACACGGTGAATGCAACGGCAAGGCCGAGGAGTGAATTTCTGTCCATGGTTTGAAAATTTTGACAAAGGTGAACTTTATTGTAAAAATTCTCCGCTTGAAAAATTCTAAACTATATCCCCTTCGTGTAGTTCTTACAGCTTAGTGCAAACAAAAGTCAAAGGCATTTGGCTACCTTTGCCGCGCAAGATCAAACTCTGGAACAAAGCGTGGTTTTTCCACCATTTCAAACTTATTTGCGAACGGAAGTTCGCGCCATCGATTCAGCATATGGAGCCTAACGGATACCTGCCCGTCATCATGCAATCCCTTGTTGCGCTGGGGTTTGTTGCACTGGTACTCATTGTAGTGCCAAAACTCGGCCCACGCCGCCACAGCAAAAAGAAAGACGAAAACTTCGAATGCGGCATTGAAGCCCAGGGAAATGCCCGGATTCCAGTTTCTATCAAGTACCTGATGACTGCCATTTTGTTCGTTTTGTTTGATGTGGAGGTAATTTTCTTTTACCCCTACGCGGTCAATTTTAAAGCCATGGGCACAGCAGGCTTTTTTGCCGTGCTCATGTTTGTTGCAGTGTTCCTGGTCGGATTTTATTATGTGCTCCGCAAGGGGGCTTTTGAGTGGGATAAGTGATAGGGGAGTTCGTTTGTTCGGGGAGCGTTCAGAAAAATTTTCTTTCGAAAACCTTTCTGAACGCTCCCCGAACAAACGAACTTACAAAGAAACAAACGCGACTTACAACCTCAATACCAAGTCATTATTCAACACTTAATTTAAATCAAAAATATGGCTCAGATAGCAGAAATGCCCGAAGGCCTGGGCGGAGAAGGTTTTTTTGCCACGAAATTGTCCTCAGCGGTGGGCCTGGCTAGGGCTAATTCTCTTTGGCCCCTGCCTTTTGCCACCTCTTGCTGTGGCATTGAGTTCATGGCCACCATGGGAAGCAACTATGATCTCGCCCGCTTTGGTATGGAACGGCTTTCCTTTTCGCCGCGCCAGGCAGATCTGCTTATGGTCATGGGTACCATCGCAAAAAAAATGGGACCGATCCTCAAACAGGTGTACACACAAATGGCTGAGCCCAAATGGGTGCTTGCCATGGGTGCTTGTGCCAGTTCGGGAGGGATTTTTGATTCCTACTCGGTGTTACAAGGCATTGACAAAGTAATTCCAGTGGATGTATATATCCCAGGTTGTCCTCCACGGCCCGAGCAAGTAATTGATGGAATCCTGAAAATTCAGGAATTGGTAAAAAACGAGCCGATGCGCCGACGTCACTCTCCTGAATATCAGCACCTTTTGGAGAAATATCAAATTGGATGATAATGGAAAATCAAGTGTTGTTAGATAGAATCACGGTTGATCCAAAGATTTGTCACGGCAAGCCTGTGGTACGAGGCTTGCGTTACCCGGTCGAAAACATCTTGGAACTTCTTGCTTCAGGAATGACCCATCCTGAAATTCTGGCAGACTATGAAGATTTGGAGGAGGAAGACCTGATAGCTTGCTTGCTTTTTGCGGCAAGGTTGGCTAAAGTGAAATACGTTAGCGCTTTAGCGGCATGAAGTTCATTGTTGATGCTCAATTGCCCCGCCGGTTAGCTTGGTGGCTCAGAGAAAAAGGATTCGATGCAGTCCATACCTTAGATTTGCCTGCTAAAAACCGAACGGACGATGATATTATCAATACTATTTCGATTGCCGAACATCGCGTAGTAATATCAAAAGACTCTGATTTTTTTGATCGGTTTTTTGAAAAACTTGAGCCCCACAAATTGCTGTTTTTAACCACCGGAAACATACGAAACGATGATTTGATAAGACTTTTTGAAGACAACGTTGAACAAATCCTGCAAGAACTAGAAAGTGCTAATGTTGTAGAACTTTCTCGCAAGACACTGACAATCATAGCATAACGATGCTCACGAACGAACAAATCTTAACTCAACTTGCCGAAAAAATGCCCGGCGCGGCCATTTCCTCCGAAATTGCCCGCGATGGTATTCTAAATATCCACACCTCCCGGGAGCAAATCATTGATCTGCTCCAATTGCTTCGCGATGACGCAGATTTTGGATTTAATTTTCTGACCACGCTCTGTGCCGTGCATTATCCTGACAATGCCGGGCAAGAGTTGGGCGTGGTGTATCACTTGCACAACTGGCAACAAAATGTGCGGATTCGCCTGAAGCTATTTTTGTCAAAAGACGACCCCAATGTGCCAACCGCTACCGGGCTTTGGCCAACGGCGAATTGGATGGAACGGCAGGAATACG
>Ga0247843_1000528_pt1 | contig 90258 bp, 83 predicted proteins | sample LaCruzMarch2017__FD_192420 | JGI IMG/M metagenome (GOLD analysis project Ga0247843, IMG submission 192420) | Freshwater microbial communities from meromictic Lake La Cruz, Castile-La Mancha, Spain - LaCruzMarch2017_8m | ecosystem: Environmental > Aquatic > Freshwater > Lake | place: Spain... | reverse complement strand
TTCTAATCTTTCCTTTTCTAATCTTTCCTTTTCTAATCTTTCCTTTTCTAATCTTTCCTTTTCTAATCTTTCCTTTTCTAATCTTTCCTTTTCTAATCTTTCCTTTTCTAATCTTTCCTTTTCTAATTTTCGTTTTTCCACTTTTTCCTTTTTTTTTTCTTCTTTTTCTTTTTCTTCTTTGATTAACGAATCTTCAGCTTTTTTTGATTCTATTTCATCTTTTTTTAATTTTTCTTTTTCTAATTTTTGTTTTTCTAGTCTTTCATTTTTCTCTTTGTCTTTTTTATATTCTTTAATAAGGTCTTTTTTTTTTGAGTCAATAATTTTTATCATTTCAGTACATATTTCAACAGCTTGTCTATATTTCTTAAATAATATTTTCTTATCTGTTGTTTCTATTTGTAAAAGTTTAATTAAATTATCTCCGTACGTAGACTTAAAGCGTGTATTTATTATATTTATTGTTTTCGAAATATCTTTTATTTCTAGAACCTTATAAGATAATATTGTATTTAATGTATCTACCATAGATTTTAAATAGTCTTTATTTACTTTCACGAAGTCTAATATTTTTTTCATAGATTCTTTATCAAAATTTATAGTAGATATTGTATTTTGGATAAAATTTGGATCGTCGAAAAATTTATTTATAGTATAATATTTGGCATACCAATTTGCTATTTCATTTATACATTTTTCTAATATTTCTTTTTCTTTGTCGTCATAATAAATAAATAGACTATCTATATAGTCAATAATATTTTCATTTTCATTATTTTTTTTATAAGGGTCTATTCCATATGTAAGTAAAAAATTCATTACAAAAGGTGATTTAATATCTAAAAAATTTATATAAAACAAAGCATTTTTACCAAAAATATCTACATCATTAATATTTATACCATATGAAAGTAAAATTAACATGTATTCAATATTGCTATTTTCAGTTGATATCATTAATAGATTTACATCATCATGATTTTTTTTTAAAATATTAACATTTTTTGATATTAGAAATCCAATAGTTTCATCTTCACTGTTTAAATTATAATTAATATAGAAAAAAGCATTTTGACCATTATGATCAATATGATTTATGTCTACCCCTCTATCATAAAAATATTTTAAGAAATAAATATTATTATACTCACATGAAATCATAATAAGATTTGCATCACGATTATCTTCAATATCGTTTATATTTTCAATTTCATCAAAATATGATTTATTTTTTTTAAATACTTCATATTTTTGAGGCATAGTTACTTCATCTATTAAAATTTCTTTTAAAAAATCGCATATTTCTTGATACTCCTCTGGATTTTTTTCGTATACCATCATACATTTTTATATTAATAAATATAAAAAGTTTAAATTAATAATACCGTTGCGCTATCCTTTTAAGGTTTAAATAAAAATAAAAAAGTCTTTTATAAAATAAATGAATGAAATATTTAATATTTTAAAAGGGTTTTTTAAAGATAATAAATCTCTTGTATTCTATTCAGTTGGTTTTCAGATTTTATATTCAATATTAGAAACTATATTAATACCACTAGTAATTGCTGGTGCTTTTAATAATATTTCATCTTTACCGAAATTAAAAACCCAACTTATAATACTGGTTGTTTTATGGATAATTGTAAAAACAGTTGGATGTCTCTCTTTATATTATCATAATAAATTTGAACCGGAAATTTCTAAATATATAATTATGAACATTATGAATTCAATATTTCAAAAATATGAATACGATAATTCAATAACAAATGTAAGTATATTGATAGATAAGATACATATGATTAAAAGTAATTTGCACGACTTTTCATATCTTTTATTTACGGTGTTCTTGCCAAAATTTATAGTTTTAATTATTAGTTGTGCTAATATTATTTTTATTAATAAAGAACTTGGTATCATAATTATATTATGTATAATTTTTCAATATATACTTATATTAACAAATGTGACAAAATGTATAAGTGCAACTTGTATTGAACATAAGACTAAAAATAAGATGTTTGAACATATAGAAGATATATTTTCGAATATAAGAACAATACAATGTACAAATAATGGATATGATTTTGAAATGGGAAATCTATTAAATATAGTAGATGACGTAAAATCTAAAGAAAATAATACTTATAATTGTATAAATACTAAGCAAATTTTAGGCTATGGATCAAATATATTTATATTTGCGTATATTATGTTTACAATTTTTAGACTTTATAGAGAAAAGAAATTGAGTTCAGAACAAACAACAACTACAGTGTTGTTAGTTATAGGTTTATTTGATAATATGTCTAATATTACTTATTATTTACCAGAATTTAGTCATAGATATGGAATCTTATCGAGTAACGAAGATTTTTTAAAAGAACTAGTTTTATATTCATCGCGTGAAAAACAAAATATTAATAATATAAGTTCGCATGTAATTGAGTTTAAAAATGTAACATTTAAATATCCAAAAGCAAATAAAAATATATTACAAAATTTTAATATTGTACTTCCAGAAAACAAAGTAATAACTATTTTTGGCCAATCCGGAGTAGGTAAAACTACATTCACAAAAATGTTATATGGAATAGAAAAACCTAATGAAGGAGCGGTTTATATTGATAATAAAAATATAAACGATCACGATATCACTGATGTTAGAAAATGTATAGCATATATCGAACAAAACACGAGTAATCTATTTAATAGAAGTATATTTGATAACATAACATATGGTATAAAATGTGATTCTAAACAAAAAGATGTTTTAAAATCTAAGTTAAAAGATACGTTTATAAAATTTAATTTATACAATATTTTTAAGAACCTAGACAAAGATAAACCTGAATGGAGTTTTTTAGAACAAAATGTTGGTAAAATTGGTGATAAATTAAGTGGGGGGCAAAAGAAAATAATACATCTTTTAAGATTATCTTTAAATGAAAATCCTAAAATAATAGTATTAGATGAACCTACAAATGGGCTAGATATTAATACAAGAAATAATTTAATTTCTTTCATATACTATCTAAAATCTAAAGGTAATACAATTATTTTAATATCACATGATGAACATTTTAAAAATATTAGTGATCATGTTATAGAATTTTACCCTGACAAGAATCCAGTATTAATTAAATAATTTTATAATTTATATTTAAGTTATAAAATTTCTAAAAGTTTTCCAAAAGCAATAGTCTTTTCGTTATATCTAAAAATTAAGTTTATAGAATTATTCCTATCTTTTTTATTTTCAACATGTTTATCAGTTTTAAAAATAACTTTTCCTATATCCTTATCTTTTAAGAAATTAATTTTTGGATTTTGTACTTGTGCTATATCTTCAAAAGTTACAGTATATTCTTCAGAATTATAATGCAAAACACATTCAAAACCTATAGCTATAATAGGAGGTTTTTTAAGTTCAACAATCCGAATATTACAACGCATTTTGCACCATTTTTCAGGGAATATGATTTTAGGTTGTGGGATATTTTTTATATTTATATTTTCTATAGTTTTCATCAAACATTTATCTTTATACCAATCTGGAACACCTTCTAAATTTATAAGACCTTGTCCATTATATCCTGATACCGGAATAAAATTACAAGTTTCGAACTTACATTTTTTAATATAACTAGATGTTTTTTCTTTTATATTTTTAAATTCATTTTCAGCCCAATTAATAGTATCCATTTTGTTAATTAGAACTATTAAATTTTTTATACCAACACCTCTAGCAAGAATAATATCTTCTTTCGTTTGTCCATTTATCCAACCTTTTTCAAATTCACCAGTTCTTGAACTTATAACCAAACAAGCTATTATTTCATTTGAATTAAAAGAAGAAATACCTTCAATAAGAGAACGAATATATATTTGATGTCCAGGAGTATCTATAAGATGATAATCAATATTATTATATTTTAAAGTAAGAGTGCTAAATTCATTAGTCTTTCCTCTTTCACGTTCTTCTGAATTTATATCTAATAATGCAGACCAAATCTGAGTTTTTTTGTTACCAAGTTCTTTTTTAATTTGTTCTAATTCATGTTTATTTGCACCGCCGCATAAGTAGAATAAATGCCCAGCTATTGTAGATTTTCCACAATCTACTTCACCTATAAAACAAAACTTTTTAATCATTTATATTTTAAGTTTTATAAATATATAAATCAATTTTTAATTTTTAATCTTTTTCCATCAGGTAAAACTAAATTTAGAGGGAACATAGTTTCTTCTTTTAATTTCTTTTTTACTAATGAAAATACTTTTTTTTGATATATAATTGGACGTTCTCTATAAATTTTTATATTTTCAAGTTGTTTTAAAATTTCATTTTCAACAAATTTTTTAAAATCTGTTATAGAATTAATTTTTACTTTTCTATGTTTTTGAAAAACATGAAAACCATATTCAAATAAAGTATTAAATTTTTTATTACATTTTGTACAAAAACAAAGTCTTTCATACATATTCATTTATTAAAAAAAGAAAATTTAATTTAAACACAATATCTTTTATTATATTATAATAAATGAAACATGACTCAAAAATTTTTTTATTATCTATTCCTATATTTATAAGCTTATCATTATATTATATATTAGATGTTTATAATACATGTATAAAAGAAAAAACATATAAAATAATATTTTTAATTTTTGCACACGTATTAATAAGCGTATTTTCTTATACCGGGATTTTTTATCAAAATAAACTAATAACTATACTATATTTATATTTTTTAATAGGAATTGTAATGCACTGGATAACAAATTATGGAAAATGTTATCTAACTCAGTATAAAAATAATATATGTACATTACCTGAATCTGAAAAATATGATATTGTAAATAGATTTATAGGAGTAGAATTTAGTCACTTTTTACTTTTTATTATGATTTGTATAACTATTAAAAAACTATCTTAAATAATTATTCATATTTTATTATTTTAAAAATAATAAAATAAATTATAAATTTTTATAAAACTCTACTGCTTTTTCATTTGCAAAAATATTGCCCAATCTAAAATTTTTTATACTTAATCCTTCTTTAGAAGTAACTCTTGATAATGCAACATATGCCATTCCATCTTCAAAAATACCGTCCATATCTACTATTGCATAATCAACTGTAATTCCCTGAATTTTGTGGACACTTACAGCATATGCTATTTTTAATGGTATCTGAGTAATTGATACAAGATCTACTCCATTTTCCTGTATTTTCCATGTATGATTATCAATAATTCTTTCTTCACCTGTTAGGAACCTTACAACTGGGAGATCATCTATAAATTTAATAACAACTCCGCGTGAACCATTTGCGAGTTTAGCTTCTAAATCCATATTCCATAATAGCATAACTTGCGCACCAACACACAATTCTAAAACAGCTGGAGCATTACAATTCTTAATAATCTTTTCTTCTATATTACCTTTATAACCTTTTTTTGATATAATTTCATATGACATCTGATACTCATAAAATTCTAAATCTGTATTTTTTTTAAAAAGTTTATCTATTTCTATTTTATTTTCAGTATCAACATCTCTATTTAATGCATAAATTTTTGTAGGTAAAATTCCAAGATCATTTTGTAATTTTATATGTTCTCTTGATTTCAATAATTGAATACTTTCATGTGATAACTCCCCTACTCTGACTTCTTCTAAACATTTTTGAAAATCGGGATCATCTTGTCTAAAGTTTTCATTAAGATATACAATCTTTTTAATGCAATTTGACCAACTCTTTGCTTGAAAACAAAATTTTGAACTATTAATACATGGTAGTTGTAAAAAATCACCTGTAAGTATTAATTGTATATCTCCAAAAGGTAAATCATTTTTTCTAATTATTCTCGCCAAATGCTCAAGTTTATCAAAAAGATGAGGTGATAACATTGAAATTTCATCTATAATTAAAACATCCAAATCAATCCATCTATTTAAAATTATAGCTCTATTTTTTATATTCATATATAAAACTTCTACATCTCCTGTACCTAGACCAATACCTAGATATGAATGTAATGTTGACCCTCCAATCAATATAGCAGAGGTACCAGTTGTTGAAGTAATACCAATATTCTTTATATTTTTAAATTCCTTATAAAATAAGCTGATAATAGACGTTTTTCCGCTACCTCCTCTACCTGTCAAAAATATATTTAAACCATTTTTAATTAATGTATAAGCTTGTTTTTGTTTATTAGACAATGCGTCATATGTAAGTTTATCAAGTTTTATATTTTTTTTAGATTCACTTTTTTCTTCACCAATATCTTCTTTCTTTACGGTATTATTTCTCAAAAATGATTTGGGTTTTTCGTCTACTATATCTTCTTTCTTTACGGTATTATTTCTCAAAAATGATTTGGGTTTTTCGTCTACTATATCTTCTTTCTTTACGGATTTGTTTCTTAAAAAGGATTTAGGCTTTTCTTTTACAATATCTTCTTTCTTTACGGATTTGTTTCTTAGGAATGATTTTATTGGTTTAATTTCTTCTTCAATAATATCTCCAGTATCGTCGTCTTTTAAACTGTAATCAAGTTGTAGTTTATCTAATTTATCTTTTGAATATCCTTTTTTTAATAAATCTTGTTTTCTGCTGTCTAACATCATTTGTATTTCCTTATCCATTTTATTAACCATTATTTTTTTATATTCATTTTTATTTTTTGGATGTAATACAACAAGAAACATCTCTTTAATTTTTTGATTATAAAATTTTTCAAGTATAGTTCGATATAGGTTTAATTGTAAAGAATATTGATAATAATTACAATCAGGTACATGAGTTAATGGAAATTTTCCTGTTTTTCCACCGAATGATTCATCTTTTATATCTTTACTTCTTTTCCAATCTCCTAATGTTAATGTACCATCTTCATTTATAAAAGTAGCGTCAATAGAACCAGTTATTCTTAATATATCTGAGAATATTAACCATTCAGTTCTATATATTTTTAAATTTTTATGATCTTCATAAAATTGTAAAAATTGTTTAAATTCATCTGTATCATTTTTAATATCTATTCCATTATAAAAATCTTCTATATCTTTATGCATTTCGGTGCCAAGTTTAGCTGCATTTTTCCATTTATTTTTAATTTCTTCAGCAGACATATTATAATATTCATAAGTAGGATCTTTATATTTTTTACTATTTAATATCTTTTTTACACAATCATCTTCATCAAAATGATCAAAAAAAGTATGTATAAAAGTTGTAGATGATACTAAATCTTTATCATCATCATCTATCCAATATTTATGTCCTTCATCTCTAAATTTTATTCTTGAATCAAAAGAGTGTTTATTTATTTCAGACAATGCCATCAAAATTAAAATTAAATTTAAAAATAAAAATCAATTTAAAAAATGGAACATATTCAAAACGCTAAAAATGATCTAGTTTCTTCTATAAGAGAAAAAGAATCTGTAGATGTTATTAAAGTATTTCAACAATATTATAATGATCTTATTGAGTTTGAAAAAATAAAAAATAATAATCTTAACTATTATCTTTTAGTATTAGAAAATTATGAAGGAACTGAAAATTCTAAAGTATATACTTTTACAAATAGAACTAATCTAATTAATTTTATAAATAAAAATAATTTTAAAAATAGGTTTAAAACTATTATAGAAATAAAAAATAATAATATAGATCCTAAATATATAAACGAAATATCTACAATACAATTAGATTACAATGAATGGTTAAAAAGATAAATATAAATCATCTCCTCCACAATTAGGATAATCTTTCATTTGTATATGAGTAAGATTTCTATTTCTTGAATCTTTATAACTGCATTTAGCAGAATATTTTGGATCAGGATATAAAGCAGGTATATTATATAAACCAGATCCATTTTCAAGAGGTCCAGGCCATCCAGAATAAGTATTTGACCAATTTTCTTTACATTTAGGTATTATTAAAAACGAAACTACGATCATAAATAAAAACAAAGTTATAAACATTTATTTTTAAAACTATAAAAAGTTTTAAAAATAATTAACATCTAATAGGATTTATAGGAATATTTAATAAATTATTTTTTAGTTTTATTAAAGATTTATTATTTCTAAAATATCTAGTTTGTGTACGTTTTATTTCTTCTTTTAAATTTTTAATATCTTCATTGTTTAAATTTTCGATAGATTTAATTTTACTATCTAAATCTAGTATAGTTTCACTAATGTAATTTTTTATTTCATTTTTGCAATTATTAATACTATTCTTTATAAAATCGTATTTTTGAATAAATGTAACATAATTAAAAAATCCAGAACGTCTACGTCTATGAAAAATTTTAAAGTTAATACCTGTTTTACATCTTTTAAGTTTACACACTTGCGTTTTATGTTTTCTTATATCTTTAAAATATGTCATACTATTTCTTTTTTTTAATAATGTAGAAAGATGTTTACGATCTGCAGATACTTTTTTATTTAAAATTTCATATCGTTCAACCAATTTTACAATTAATTTATTTGCATTTTGTTTTTTTGTATATCTTATTATTAAATTAAGTTTAAATTTATCGTAATCTTTATAAGTATTATTAGTACTTTGAATTAGAGTTCTACATAAAGGACATGTATCTGTATATCCACTAATAAACATTTCTAAAATACATTTACAATGGAATTTATGATTACATGTTTCTAAAGTATAAATAGTATCAACATTTTCTTCAATAATTTCATCTAAACAAATACTACATAATTCTTTATTTTCAGTTACATTTTCATCTTCAAAAATATTAATAGGTTGAATAAGTAAACTTTCCATTTAATTTTTAAAATCAAAAATAAATACAAAAATCAATTTTATATTTTTATTGTAGATCTTTTTAAAATACATTCATTATAACAAGGTTTATTTATCATAGGCCAAACTTTACCAGTTTTACTATATGTATCATAATAGGATTTATGGTACTTTGATATCGCATTCGTTGATATATCAATATTATCAATATCTAAATAGTAATACTTTTCATAAAATGGTCTTAGATTAAAACTTATATCTTCATCATATCCTGAATCTTCTTCATCATGAAAAATCTTCCAGCATCTTTTTGAACAATATTGACCACAATATCCATTTAAACATACAATATTAAATCTTCCACAACCTGAACAATGAGTATTTATTAATAAACTAAATAACAATTTTTTTTTATTATTTCTAACTTTTAATATATCAACCAGCTCACTAATCGTTGCATCATATACAATCTTATTCCAAATATTTTCAGGTAGTAATTGAATATAAGACATTGTTACTATTTTTAAGTATATTATACATATACTATTTCAATTTTATTTATTAAAATGAATTTTAAAGATTATTTTATTGTTTAAAATAAATATGAATGATGTTGAATTAAAAAATAAAATTTTTGAATATCTAGATAATGAAAATGGTTTACATTTATATAATTTTATTATAGATATAAAAAATGGTATAAAAAGAGATCAGTTATTTTTATTATATGGTTTTGGTTCAAATGGAAAAACTACTTTATTAAAATATATATCGAAGCATCTAGTAACTAAACATATTTCTTATGTTGAAACTATAAATCTTACTTCATTAAAATACGTAAAAGATGAAAATAAAAATAAATTAATATATGTAGATCCCAGAGGAATAGATTTTAATATTCTTAATATTTTAATTAAAAGAGATAATAAATGGAATTTTATTTCAGAAACTAATGATATAAGAATATATAATGATAGTTTACTTTTTTTTCCAATATACTTTAAAAAGATTTTTAATAATGTTGGTAAAACAATAAGGAATGACAATTTTGATATCTATAGTTTTAATATATATTCAAGTATAGATAAAAATATTATAAGAATTAGGTTTAATATTAATTTTATTCATTCGTTTTCTTTTAAACTGAATATAGAGGAGTTTGACAAGTTTAAATCTTTTATATATAATATAAAAGAGAAAAAAAATATAACATTTAAAAATGATAATATTACTTTGATATACACCTTTGAAAATTTTACCATTATTTTAGAAAATGAAAACGTATCAACTAGATTATATCTTAAAAATACTTATTTTTTAAAAAAAGGAATTGATAATTTTTTAAATTCGATATAAAATTTTATATTAAGTTTAATATAAAATTTTTTTATTTAAACAAAAGAAACAAAATTAAAGCAATTAAGAATGCAGATAATATTATTTGAACAATATTTAATATATTTGTTACATTAGTATCAAAAAGTAAAGATTTTTTTGTTGAAACATCATTATCTTCTCCAATTTTAACTTTTTCTGTTACAAATGGTATTTGAGTTTGAGGTGGAAATGTATCAGGTGTATATGTTGATGGAGGTAAAGTTGATATGTCAATAGGAGGTAAAGTTAGAATGTCAATAGGAGGTAAAGTAGGAGGTAAAGTTAGAATGTCAGTAGGAGGTAAAGTAGGAGGGAACGTAGGAGGTAAAGTAGGAGGTAAAGTAGGAGGTAAAGTAGGAGGGAACGTAGGAGGTAAAGTAGGAGGGAACGTAGGAGGGAAAGTAGGAGGGAACGTAGGAGGGAAAGTAGGAGGTAAAGTAGGAGATAAAGTAAGATTAGGAATTGTTGTTACACCAGCATTTTCATTATAAATTTTATTATAAAAATTTTCTGCTGTTTCATTTGCACCTGGATATAAAGACATAACATATTTAATATCTGTTATAGACATACGAGGATTGTAAGTAGTTCCTTTATTATTGTTCGTTAATTTTTTATCAAAAAAATATAACATAACCGAATTTGGATCATATTCTGTACCATTTACTTCAGAAGTTGAATATCTTTTTATTATTTGTTGATAAACTTGTTGTTTATTCCAACCCTGAGTTGTTTGAGCCCATTCATATAAAGAATCATAATTCCAATCTATTAGATTTCCATAAGGTGATTGATGTTCATGTGCTAAACCTAATGCATGAAGAAATTCATGAATTACTGTTCCAACATCAAACCAACCTAAGTTCATAGTTCTTTCATTTATCGGTATATCATAATTATCTGTACCAACATAAGACCATGCACCACCTGCCGGATCAAATCCTATTCTTATTTCGGCCTCTCTGAAATTATCTATAAATTCAAATTTAAGATTAACCATCGGTTGAATTCTTTCAACAATAATTTTTTTTACAGCATCAATAAGATTTTGACTGTTTTCTAATTCTTTTTGTAAAGGATCGTATTTAATTTCATTTCCATTCTTGTCAACAAGTTTTGTAGATGGAGTTCTTTGCAAATTTGAAGGCGGTTTTTGTATAAAAGCTACTTTTAAAGTCATATTCTGAGGCCATTTTTTACCTTTCATACTTATAGCCCGTAACTGACTTATTTTTGTAGAGTCTATTTTTTGTAATTCTAATTTATCTATATAATTTAATTCTCTATTAGATAATTTTTGTGCACATGTTCTCATAGAACCATAATAATCTTTTTTCTCTTGATCGTTCATTTTATTTATTAAAATTATATTTTTATATTTAAAAATTATATTTTTGTATCAAAAATATAATTAAATAGTGTTTTTATCATCATTTCTATCAATTTCAATATGGATTTCATCTTTTAATTCATCTGTATGAAATATTTCCGAATACTTTTGTAAGTTTAAAGAGCTTATAACAAAATTACATGAATTTGACCAACATCCTATAGATGTATTGCATGTATCACACCACATATAATATTTAGTTTTTAATCCACAATTCAGATATAGTAAATCATTTTTTATATATCTATTTCTATATGGTGAAACATTATCTAAATATTTTTCCCAAACAGGTTTAGATACTTTCAAAAATTCTTTTCCATTTTTTATTATTATTTTTTTTGTAAGAGTCATTATATATTTTATAATATATATTTAAATTAATTATTCTTTAAAGATTAATTTTGGACTAAATAATTCTCTTAATTCTTCCATAACTTTTTCTCTTATTTTATATCTAAATATGTACTGAGACTCTATAAATCCCTTTTTAAATTTATACTTATATTTAATTTGTTCTTCATCTTTTCCAAAAACGACATCTAAAACTTCATCCAAAGGATTAATTAAATTTTCTAAATAATAAAAGAAATCTACTTTTAAAATAGTGCTATGATTTTTAAAATATGCAAAATCTTCTATTTTTTCGTATTGTTTTCCTTTATGTCCATTATCTGAATTTATAATTAAATATTCTATTCTGGCACCAGATTCAACTCGTCCACCTCTTCTTCTAATTTTTTCTGCTAATTGAACTTGTGCTGGTAAACATTTTTCGTAATATTCTTTTGTAGTTAATGCTCCTTTTTTTCTAAGTTGATCTTCTCTTTCGTCAGGTTCATCTGACAAAAGAGGAACTGTATAATTTCCTATTTTACCTTTTACTTTACCTTTTTCATCTGTAAAAGGAATAACATATTGTGTTTCTTTTGTTTTTTCAGTAAATCCTGCAGTATCTCCAACAGCTTTTGTAATAACAAAACTTTTATAATCCAATGAATTATTAAACATCTTATTAAGTTCTTCAAGAATAAAATAAAGTATATCATCTCTATTTGCATTATCAAATACTTTTGTTATAATTTGTTCATAAAGAGTACGAATAAATACTGAATTATCTCTTCGAGCTAGAAGTACTCCTTTTTTACCAATTTTTTTATCTACAATTCCATCTTTACCACACTCTCTATACATATATCTTTTTTTTGTTAAAATTAAAAACTGCCAGTAAATGGCTTCTTCAAAAGCTAATTCTACAGGTGGAGGAAACAACGCTGAAACTTCTGATGCAACTTTTTCTGCATAATCCCAAGATTCATGTGCAGTTTTAAGCGATGGGAAGTTTATGTAGTTACTATCGGTATCACCATACACTAGTTTCCCTCCATATTTTTCTTGAATTGTTTTAGCAACTATTTCGATATTAGTTCGCCCCATATACGTAGTGCACATTGCACCTGCCATAAAGGGTAAATAACCTTTTTGCACACCATAGGCTCCGTACATACTATTTGCACTGACTTTATAAGCAAGTTGTCTTTTCTCTAGAACATTATTAAGTAAAATTATATCATTAACTTTTTCATTTGTTAATAACTCTTTTTCATCATCTTTTTTATGTTTTACACAATGTAATGGTATATCAATTCCATATTGAGCTATTCTTTTACAGTCATCTCCTTTACATTTTGAATTTTTAATTTGTTTTCTAGTATTTTTTCTAGCATCCAAAAGATTTTGTAAAATTGTTGGAATAACCCCTTTTTCTTCTTTATAAAATTTATAAACTCTTTCTCCGCATAAAATATTTTTAGATATTGTTTTTTTAATTTGAGATCTTTCTTCGATATATGGTTTAAGTTCTAATTCTTTTTTTTTAATTTCATCTACAAACTCTTGTCTTGATAATTTATTACATTTCTTATCTCTTTCATTTCTTAATTCTTTTATAAACTTTTTTTCCCTATCAATATAGTCTGTTAATTTATTAACTTTAATCACCTTGGGATCGTGGCTACAATTATTATGATCGGCCCATTTGAATGTGTTATATTTATTACTTGGTATAATACTATCTTCAGGAACTAAAGTTGAATAATCTAAATTATAAGCTATCATCGTTTTACCTAATATTTTCATAATAGGACTAGACTGTATCTTAAGCAAAGATTATTTATAAATCTTTACCGACATCCGTGCGGTCGTTGAGGGAGTATCATTTTCAAAAAGAAATTAGATACTTTACCCGCGGATTACCAAATCCTTAATATTATTACTTTTTGAACGACTATTAATCGTGGTCTCTTTATATATTTCTATATAAAGTTTAGTAATTAAGGCTCTAATGGACTTCCCGTCATTATAAGATGTCTTGCTCTTTAATAAGAACTAGATAATTCTTTTAAAATTACCTTTTACAACCTATGAAGTTAAGTTGTTGGATATAAACTGCAGTTATGTGCTACTGCGCCGTTTGCTAAAAAATTATGAGCATGTTCGACTTCGATATCATATACATTTTCTTCGCCATTTTCTATTATATCAATAATTTTTTGTCTATATTCTGGAATATACAAATCATCTTGTTTAACAGAATAAGATTTTTTTTTAAACCAATTTTCAGTTTTAGTTTGTTTTAAATAATTATTAATTGTGGTTTTTTTAGAAATTTTTTTATATTCATAGTACGAATTTGCAATAACAAATTTATATTGTTTATTAATGCAATATTTGAAAGATATATTTTTATAAAAGACATTTAAATTTTCAATACATAATTTAAACATATATCTAGGATTACTTTCAATATCTTGTGGTATCATAATATTATTTTTATATTTAACTAAAACAGGATCATAAATTTTACATTTGATTCCAATCCTATCATGTAGCATTTTTAATTCATTAAATACATTTTTCATACCGTCTATTTCATTTTCTATTGTATACCAAGAAAATGCTACTTTTGAAAATTTATTATTAGATAAACTTATTGTATGACCATCACCGCCATATAAACCGCTTAAAAATTCTTTTAGTATAGAATCTGGACAATTTTCATCTTTTATAAATTTTGGTAATTTCATACCTTGTATTGCTCTTTTACCTACTACAATATCATCTAAAGAATGAATCATTTTTGAAATTGATACTGGTAATGTAATATTATATGTTGTACCTTTAATACCTCTTTTAGTATTATTATTTCCATTTTTTTTTATTATACTTATATCATATTCTATAAATCTTTTTATATCTCTCATAAAATTTTGAGCATCAATAATGGTTCCAAATGACGCTTCTACTACTTTTCTTTTTATTATCTTTACATTATTTTCAAAAATAATATTATCTTCGTATGTCCCTATTTCTTTATTATATCTTATAATATCTTCCTCTTCCAATTTTTTATATGTTTCAAATAATACACTATCATTTTTTACATCTTTCCATAAATTTCTAGCTAATTCTACTATTTCTTTTCCAGACAATTCTGGATTTTTTTTATATAAATTGTCTTTTTGTTTTTCATAAAAGATCCAAAATATATTCTTTGGTTTTTTTATATTTTTATTATTTTGATTGATTTCATTTTCATAACGTAATTTATCTTTTTCTGCTAATTTTTCATATTTTACTAATAAATTAGGATTATTTTTTATATTTTTTCTTTCTTCTAAACAAAATATTATATACATATTTTTTTTAGGACTAATACTATATTTAGATTTTTTATAATCTAACATTTCTTTTTCATATCTAATTTCATCTTTCGTAATAAATTGTTTATAATAATCTAATTTCTCCTTATTATTTTTAATCTTTTGCCATCTATTTCCAATTTCTTTAAAAATATCTTTATTATTAATATTTGGCATTTCTTTTTTTATAATTGCATGTTCAAATTTACTAAAAATTAAATATAATGTCATTTTATTTTTAGGTCTATTTTCATTTTTATTTTCTTTGAATCTTTTATCTGGCTTAGTATTATTTTTTATTCTATTTTTTTCGTAATGAATATTCTCATTTTCTTCATATTTTTTTTTATTTTGTATACATCTTAAAGAGTTAAAATGTCTTTCCGCATTATTTTTTGAACTTATAATTATGTTACAAAATTTACAATAAAATTCTTCAATATCTGTAGTATATATACTGCCATCAGAAAAAATATATCCCAACATTCTAGCAAATGCTAAACTTTTTTCCCTTTCAACATTATTTTTCATATTAAACTCATAACCTTCTACTTTTAAACACCATTCTTGTTCTTTTTTGCAAATTATGTCTTCAGGATATTCAATACCACATTTTATCCATTTATTTTTTAAATTTTTAGCTTCTATCCATTCATTTTCATCGGACATAAATTTATGTTCAGGAGTACATATAATATTTCTTCCATCTTGAAGTAATAATTTTACAGTATTTTTTATCCCTTTATTTTGTAAACCATTAATAGATAAAAATTCTTTGTAACCAGAATTTAACTCGTCAAAACCTATAACTAAATTTTCATTTTCAATATCTTTAATTTTTTTTGATAAACCATTTGCCATTGTAACTAAGGTATCACCTGAAAAACAAAAATCGAAGGGTAATACACGTTCATAAAGTCCAGGTATTGGAGGAAACACGTGTGCGCCTGCATATCTCTCTCCTTCTTTTGTAACGTAACCATCTTTTTCAACTACGAAATTATTCTTTAAACAATATCTATAAACTTGCGAATAAACTTTTATTTGTTGTCCTTGTGAATATAATGAAAATATACCTACGTTACAGGTCTTTGCCATTTCAGTTAGTCCAATCCATGTTTGCATTTTCTGCATTAATTTGACACAAAGATCTGAATCTTTGAAACAATATTTACCAATAATACCCATTGCTTTTTTAGATCTCTTACTATATGTGCCATCTTTTAATTTCTGGACACCTATTTTATATAACTTAAACATTCGAGGTATTGATAAATCAACCTTGGTATCATCTTTTAAAATTTCTTTCGAAACAGTTTTTAAATTATAACTGCTAAACTTAAAATCTCGTCTGATTAAAGGTAATAAATCTACAAATATTATACCTTCTGCGTCTAAATATGAAAATTCTTGATTTTTATAAGCTGAAGATGACCACTTAATTGTTTTTTCTTTTGAATGATTATATAAATGAAAACCTATTTGATCAAATTTACTAATACATAAATTAAATTTTGCTCTATCTATCATATATTGTATATCAAAACCTAATATATTATAACCTGTAATTATATTTGGTTTTTTATTTCTAACTAATTCTGTAAATGAAATAAGTAATTCTGCTTCAGTTTTACATGATATTATTTTTATATTTTCTCCAACTGTTTGTTGATCTGCTTCAGCTAAAGTTAATAAATAAGATTCACAATCTGTTCGACCTTCTCTATTAAATATACAAGATATTTGAAATACTTTATCTCCTGGATTTTTTGCTTTTGGCATGACAGTTGGATTTGTTGAATTAACTTCAATATCAAATCCCATTATTAATGGTAATCCAACTGTATTTTCATCTGCATTAAAAATACCTTTCCATTTTACATTATATTCTTTATCACATAAAGTATATTTACTATCATCAGTTAATTCTTCACCAACAAATTTAATCCAACCTATACTTGGTATATCACGACAACAAATCAATTGTAAAACTGGGTCAGCACTTGATTCGTGAACTTTCATTCGAACATGTCCAATACCTTGAACAACTAAAGATCTTCTTAATAGAGAAGATAATTTTTTATCAATATGACTTTTATGAGCAAATGAACAAAATAGATAAGGAAATTTCTTTCTTTTACCATTTTTATCAAAGTGAGCACCATATAATTTATATTTCATAATTAAAGATTTTCTTAAAGGAGCGAATTCTCCTAGTTCTTCATCAATCTTATTTCCTAAAAGTTGTGCTTTTCGCTCATTCCATTCAGTATATGTTGGAAGTTCTAAATAAACATATGGCGTAAAATCGTTAACATGTAAACAAATATTTTTGTTATCTTTGTCGATACCATATATTCTTATTTTAGTAAATTCTGTTTCCTTCTCATCCACATACCAGGAATAAATAAACATACTATTTTGAGACATCTTGATTTAATATTTTTATTTTTAATATTAAATCAATTTTATTTTATTTATACAGAATTAGATTTGTCGTTATAGTAGGCTATTCTATTTACATTATTTTTTTTTAAATAATTCCATCTATTAGCCAATTCAACCATTATTTCTCTACTCGTAAATTTGTTATCTTCTTTCTTTATATTTTCTCTTTCATCTTTACAGAATAACATAAATGCAGAGGGTTTTTTAGTTTTTTCTTTTTCTAATGGATTAACTTTATTTTCTTCATTTAGTTTTTTATTATAATGATTAACTTTACTTATATTATTTTCCTTTAATTTATTCCATCTATTAGCCAATTCAACCATTATTTCTCTACTCGTGAATTTGTTATCTTCTTTCTTCATATTTTCTCTTTCATCTTTACAGAATAACATAAATGCAGATGTTTTTTTAGTTTTTTCTTTTTCTAATGGAATGACTTTATTATTTTCTTCATTTAGTTTTTTATTATAATAATTAACTTTACTTATATTATTTTCCTTTAATTTATTCCATCTATTAGCCAGTTCAACCATTATTTCTCTGCTAGTGAGTTCCACACCTTCTTTCTTTATATTTACTCTTTCATCTTTACAGAACAACATAAAAGCTGAATTTTTAAATTCTCTTTTTATTTTTATTTTTTTACATGTTTTATCAGCTGGACATTCTCTTAGCATTTTTTCTCTTAAGTAAAAAACAAAAGATAATCTTGTACCATCACCTTTTATTTCTGAATTGCAGTGCCATTGATGAACATCCATTGCTAAAAAATCTCCATTCCGACAATCTACACCTACGGAGTACTGAGGAAATAAAGTATAACCACCGCTATAATCTCCTTCTGATACAACTAGTAAATTTCCAAAACCATCTTTTAAATCACCTACATCACAATGAAGAGCTGTTCTAAAATTTTTGTTTACTGTTACAGTTGTAAATATTGTATCTTTTATAACAAATTCTGAATCTATTTTTTTTATTGAATCTTCTTGTATATCATAGAATTCTGGCACAATTTTTTTATATATATCATTTATTCTTTTAAAGATTGGTAAACATTCTTCAAATTTGTCATAATTTTTTGATGTATATGACGTAAGTCTACATTTAACTTCATTATCACTATAATGATGATTTCCAAAGTTTGATACTGAATCGTAGTAACCGATAATACCACTATTTACTTTTGTATTATTTGTTAAAACATATAATTTTTTACCTGTTGTTTGGGATTCAATCCATTCATATTTTTTTTTACCATCTTCTATACCTGAAGCAGATGGTCTTTTAGATCTTGCAGCTGCTCCTTTTGAATTAAAAAGTGTTTTACAGTCTTTTTTGTCTATCTTATTTTTTCTAAATTTTAATAATAGTTTATTATCATCTGTATAAACGTCAATATCCTCATCAAATATTATCATATTATCACTATCAAAAAATTTTCCTTCCATTGTTTTTATTTCGTCATCTGAAAATGTTTTAGACACAGTATGGGTTTTTACATACGTTTCTATATTTTTCCAATTACAATTTATATGATTTTTTAATATATCTTTTGAATTTCTTATAATATGACTTCTATCTTCTTTAGAATTTAATATTTCTATTAGTTCTTTTTCATTTGAAACTGCAAAACAATTATATCCATGTTTAAATTGTGTATCTATATTTTTAATCCAATTAGTATGTAATATTAATATACAATCATGATATATGGCTTCTAAAAATGTATATTGACTTCCGCCTCCATCATTACATATTGTAGACATGTCAATTACATATTTAACATCTTTTAATATGTTTGACAATTCTTCGAATGATTTAGTAAAAGTTCCTTTATAATTATCAAGTTCTAAAAATAATTTATTTTTTAAAGTATGATATATGTATAAATTATTTTTTGCACCATATATGTCAATCTTATTAATTAATTTATCAGATAGATTAGATTTTAAAACAATATCGATGTTTTTATCAAAATCTATTCTAGATATAGAGACAGATTTATAAGGAGTTTTTATTTTTTCATATTTATAAGGATGAAAAGGGTGATGTATAAATATATTATTTATATTATATGATTTTAATAAATCATGTACAGTATTTCTAATTGTAATTACTTTAAATCTTTTCAGTTTATTCATAAATATTTTATTCTTAATTTCAGTTGGATCATGTATAATTATCTTTGTATTATCTGGAAACTGATCTAAATAGTCATAATAGTTTTTATCTATTGCAGTGATAATAATGTTAGGAAGTTTTATTATTTCATCTATAGATAGATTTTTATATTCTACATCATATCCAAATTTACGGAGCCTTTTTTCGCTTTTTTTTACAATTTTATATAGTTTACATTTGTATTTATGGTACAAATGAATAGTAAAAGATATCCATCCTCCATATGAAGGAGAAGCCATATATATTAAATTCATTTTTATTTAAATTTAATATATTTAATTTGTATTTAAATTCAATTTATATTTTTTCCGAATTAGATTTTAAAACACTTAAATACGTATTCTTCTGTATATCTGAAAGAGTTTTCTTTATTTCATCTTCATGATTTTGGTTTGCTTTATTATTTTCGTTTTATAGAATGTTAACTAAAAAAAATGAATTTTTACCTTAACTATTTAATTTTTTTTCAGGGGAGAGATAATGACAACGAATTATTATGCTGTTTTAGATGAAGAAATCATCAAGAATATGAATATACAAAAACAAGAACAGAAACGTCTTAAATCGGAGAAGAAACGATTAGAGGTAGAAATCAGACGAATTGCAAGACAAAAAGAAGACGACATGAAATATGGTCTATCTTTAAAAAAGACTCCTATGACATACTGTTTCGCAATCACTGGTTACGAGGAAGACGGTTATAATATAGCTAGATATCTGGCTCTTGACGGATATTGTTCTATTGTAATTATGTCATCTTTAATTACAGGGATAGTTAAAAAAATAGATTATAAGTTTATGGTGGAAACTATGGAAATGTGTAAGGATTTTAGACACCTTCGCTTTCACGGAGACACATATTTTATTAAAAGACTGATGCATGTATCGGATCCACTTACTTTCAGGTTCGTATGCAACAGTAATAAAATGGGAATAATAATTTATGACATGTACCGATTTTTTGTTGCGGATACACCTGTTTTTAGGAAAATCTACAAAGATTCTTTCCCGGAATTGAAACGCGTAATGGATTCTGAGTTGAAAGAGATCATCGAAGAAGGATATAGAGATCCTTTTGAAATAGAATATTTTACACGATATTTTGAAGTTGGAAAGCGTTTTTATGCAAAACGCAATAACTTTAAGGTGTTATTTCGCAATTATGTGCGGTTTATTGGAAAGATGATGCATATACTTAAGAAACACTAACTATAACTATAACATTTTTAAACTATTTAATAGTTTAAAAATTTTTTATACTTTAAATACATGAACAATTATTAGAAGGTATTTTATTCCAATTACAACAGCATTTATACTTATTTTGTGTTAAACAATTCTCTATTAAAGGTTGATTTTTATTTGAAGTTGTACAAATAAATGCGTTTAATCCACATGTAGGACGTAAATTTGGTGTAGTACTTGGTATAGTAGTAATCTGTTTCGTACTTGATATAGTAGTAATCTGTTTCGTACTTGGTACAGTAGTAATCTGTTTCGTACTCGGTATAGTAGTAATATGTTTCGTACTTGGTATAGTAGTAATCTGTTTCGTACTCGGTATTTGTAATAAAATATTATTTGAATTTCGTAGTAATTCTCTACCGTCATAATCATTCAAATTTGGAAACTCTGGTATTGTTGGATATCCTATCAAATTAACGACTACAATATTTTTACCGCTTATATAATAATTATTTGTTAAAGTTATACCTCGATTCAATTTAATATCTGCACAATCCATATAATATTCTCTATTACCTACAGAATTTATCCATGTCCAAAAAAATATTATATTACCATCTGGAATATTTGAAGGAATTATCATATCATACACAAGATTAGATTTCAAACAATCATTTATAATATGTTTTAAAACTACAAAATTTTTATTATCATAAGAAAATCCAAACTGACAATGTCCACCATTATGTTCAGAATTTGGAGATGAACCAAGTTCTATTGATATCTGAATGTTGTTAGATTTTATTTCTGTTATGGTAGGTCCAACAGATAAATTTTTACATGGAAATTTATATTTAATATTATCTAATGGTTCATATAAATTGTAATCAACTAGATTATTTTGTAAATAATAATCGCTATATTTACTTCTTCTTGATATAGGATATTTTAAAAATGCATGAGACTCGATATTTTGAAAACATAAAGCAACTTGTATTACGAAAGAAAATATTTTAAACATCTTTATTATTTTAAATATAATTTATTTTTTATTTTAAAATTTCAAGTAGAGAATTTCTTCATTTAAATTAAAAAGAGTAATGCAATATAACGATTTTAGTATAATATTAAGAATATTTGAAAATATAAAATTAAAACGTAATAGTAGTTTAGATGATTATATATGTTGTTTATGTATTAGTATTATTAAAGATAAAAGTACAATGTTATATATATGTAAAAACTGTAAAAAATGTTTTTGTCTTTTTCAAAGTAGCACATGTGAAGGATTTTTAATATATTTATCATATGGATGGAGAACTTGTCCAATGTGTAAAATAAAAATTTAATTATAATATTTCTTCTAATTTTTTAATTTGTTCGTCGCTTAATTGTCTTTTATAATCAATATTAAATTTTAAATACATATTTCCATGACTATCATTTTCATCTCGTAAACCTTTATTATAAAGTGGATATCTTCTGTTTGGATCTATTATTCCAAAAGCTCTAGTTGATATTGTAAATTGATTTTTAAAATGTGGTATATTAAGTTTTTTCCCTATTACTGAATCTTTAAAACTTATATCAATATTATAGACTAAATTAAGACCTTCTCTTTGAAATAATTTACTATCATCTATTTTTATAATAACTATAAGATTTCCAGCTAGTTCATTTTCATTTTTTGATTGTTCACCTAGACCTTCAAATATAAAATTTTTATCATTTTCTACACCTTTTGGTATTACTATATTTAATATATTTTCCTTAATTATAACTCCTTTATTTCCACATAATTCACAATTTTTAGAATCTTTAATTATTCCATGTGAATTACAATTTAAACATGGTTGTTCTTGTACAATTTGCATAAAACCCATATTCACTATTTTCGTTTGTTTTCCTGTACCTTTACAAATTGAACATTGTTTATTACAATTATCGCATTTAATTTCATTCTTTATATTTAATGTCTTTTTAAGACCATTATATACATCATTTAATGTTATTTTAATAGTATAATACTGATCATTATTCTTTTTTTTACCACTATTTCTAAATAAAAAATCAAAAGGTGTACCTCCTGGTCCAAAAGGCATACCTCCTGGTCCAAAAGGCATACCTCCTGGTCCAAAAGGCATACCTCCTTCAAAAATATCATTTAAATCTCGAGATGGATTATCATATTCTTGTCTTTTAATATCATCGTATAATGTCTCATAAGCAACTTGTATTTTTTGAAAAATTTCTTTATCTCCTCCTTTATCTGGATGATGAATTTTTGCTAAACGTTTATATGATTGTTTAATTTCATCCTTTGAAGCTGTTTTTTCTATTTCAAGTATTTCATAATAATCGCTCATATTATTTTTATATTTAAAATTATTTCATTTTAAATAATAATAAAATATAAATTTTTAATACATCTATAAGATTTAAATTTATAACTTAATATTAAGTTATAAATTTACTTTTAATTACAGTTTCTTAATTTTAAATATTTAGTTTTTATATTTAATGCTGTTTCATCTTCATCTGTAAAATAATATTTACCATTTCTATCACGTAAATAAGGTAAAAAATCATCAATGTTTTTTAATTTTTGACAAATACTATACTTAATTATAGATGTTACATTGCTTTCTTCTCTAAATAAAGTAAATAAGAATATTTTTTCGTTCTTAACACAATTATGATTCATTTCTATATCATAAATATCTTGTTCGCCGTCGATATATGTTACTATTATATTAAACTCGTACATTCTAAATTTAATTTTATATATCTTTAATTATTTCATTTTTTTATTTTAATCTATCATACAATAAATGTCCAAGTCTATACCTTCAAATAAAAATCTTTATAATAAGATTAAATCTGAAGCAAAAAGAAAATTTAAAGTTTGGCCATCTGCTTATGCTAGTGGATGGCTCGTTAAAGAATATAAACGAAGAGGAGGTAAGTATAAAGGAGGTAAAAAATCTATTAAGAAAGGTTTATCAAGATGGTATGCGGAAGAATGGATTAATGTATGTAAACTTCCAAAAATAGTACCGTGTGGTAGACCAAAATTAAGCTTATCTAATTGGAAAAAACAATACCCTTATTGTAGACCTAGAAAACGTATAACATCAAAATCCCCTAAAACATCTAGAGAATTAAGTAAACGTGAACTTAAAAAAAGATGTTCAATCAAAAAAAGGTCTCCAATGAAAAAAGTTTTAAGAAAATCAAGAAATTAAATTGTAATATAATAAATGTCTAAACAATATTTAACAAGTTGTACTTATTATAATGGTTGTTTTCAAGAACCGTCAACTTCTGCACCAATTCCTATTCCTGAAGAGTGCAAAAATCAAGAATTATTAGAAAATAATAAAACATTAAGTTCTATTTGTAGTTGTCCAATTACCGCAAATTCTTTCATAAATAGTAAAAATGATATAAAAATAAAAACATCTTATAATGATTGGTGTTCAGATGCTCAAACTGCATATAATAACGATCTTAAAGATTGGAAAAACTTAAAAGGACGTTTTAATTTTTTAAATGATAATAATACAAATCCAGATACAGGATGGTGGAAACAAAATTATTTAAATGAAAGAATGGAATTAAAATATTGTGTAATAGGTACAACAAGTACCGAAACTATGACAGATTATTGTAACAATGACGCAAAAAATCATTTTAATAGAGATACAGATCATGGTGGTTATGTTTATGATGGAGAATCTGGAACACATTGTTCTCCTAGTGATCCTAATAATTGTTGTTTATGGGGGTCAAATTTTTATGTATACAGATGTAAAAGAACCGATCAACAAGCAGAATATGATCTTAAAAATAGTAGATATTATAAACAAATAGAACCTACGTATCCATGCACACAAGTAACAATTCCAACATCAAACCAAGAAGCTGTTGCATGTTGCGTAAATATTATTGAAAATATAGAAGATTCTAAAATAGAAAATGTAAAACAGGAATGTAATCAAAATATAGTTCAGCAAATACAAACTGTTTTATCAAATACGACAACACCTATACCAACTACAACTTCTAATCCTACACCACCTTCAAAACCGACTATACCACCAGAATTAAATTGTAAATTTTTATTTAAATCAAATGAGATGAAAACTAAATGTGAAATTAATATTTTACATACGATACTACTTTCAGCAGGTATATTATCTATTTTTATATTAATTGTTATTGCTATATTAAATTAAAATTTAAAGTTAAAAATGATTATTATAAATGATTGAGAATCCATATAATTATAGTTATATAAAAGTTGACGATAAAGAGAATTTTGTTATTACAAATAAAAAAGTAAGTATAATAACTCATTTAAAAAAACCACGAATTGGCGTAATGTTAGTTGGTATTGGAGGGAATAATGGTTCTACTTTTACTGCAAGTATTTTAGCAAGACAAAAAAATATTGAATGGGAAAACAAAAATGGAAAACATAAAGTTGATTTTTTTGGTTCTATTTATGAATATGGTTCTATAAATATTGGCTATAAAGATAATAAACCTTATACAAAGTTAATAAAAAATTTAATAAATATTAATTCACCCGAAGAAATTATAGTAAGTGGTTGGGATATTTGTAATGACGATTTGTATACAGCTTGTAAAAAAAATAAAGTTTTAGATATAGATCTTTTGAATAAGTTGCAAAAAGATTTAGAGAATATTAAACCTTTAAAATCAATATGTTATGACAGTTTTATTGCAACCAATCAAAAGGAAAGATCAAATAATTTAAAAAATTTTAAAAAAAATAAATGGGCTGATTTATTGTTGATTAAATCCGATATAGAAGCATTTAAAATAAAAAATAATTTAGATAAAGTTATTGTAGTTTGGACTGCATCAACTGAAAGATTTCACAAAGGTAAATGGAAAACATGTGAAGAATTATTAAGTTCTATAAGAGAATCTGATCCTGAAGTATCTCCTTCTTTAATATTTGCATATGCATCTCTTTTATCTGATTGTATTTTTTTAAATGGTTCTCCTCAAAATACAATTTGTCCTGCAATATTGGATCTAGCAAATAAAAAAAAATGTTTTGTAGGCGGAGAAGATTTTAAAACAGGACAAACAAAATTAAAATCTGTACTTGTTGATTTTTTAGCGTCTTCAGGTATTAAACCTTTATCAATTGTTTCATATAATCATCTTGGAAATAATGATGGGAAAAATCTAAATGAACAACCTCAATTTGAAAGTAAAGAGTTAACAAAAAAAAATGTTATCGATGATATTGTTGAAGAAAATCCCGAATTATTTAATAATGGAAAACCTGATCATTGTGTTGTAATTAAATATATACCTGCAGTTGGAGATTCAAAAAGGGCAATGGATGAATATTATTCCGAACTATATTTAGACGGAAGAAGTACGATAGCAATTCACAATACATGCGAAGATACTCTTTTAGCCGTCCCATTAATTTTAGATATTATATTATTTGCAGAATACTTTTCAAGAATAGATTTTAAACTTGAAGATAAAACTATTAAACCATTTTCATCAAATCTATCTTTATTATCTTTATTTTTTAAGGCACCTGTAGATGACGGATATCCAATCATAAATGCATTTTTTAAACAGAGATATGCTATTGATAATTTTATAAAAGCATCTTTAGGTATACCTATTAATGATTTTTTAAATTTACATAATAGAATATAACATTTATCTCTATATTCTGATAAATGTATTTAAAGATATAAAATATAATATAAAATGTTTCCTTTTGGTATGTCTCTTTCTGATCGTATAGATTTTCTTAATACTGGTAAAACTATATATACATCTGTTGGTAATAATGGTAATAATGGTAATTATAGTGGCGGTAATATACCTAGCGCTTCTGGTCTAAGTTATTCACAAGGATATATGGATGGTAGTTCAACAAGTAGTGGTTATAATAGTTTAAAATCAGGACAATTTGGTGCAACAGTTGGTAATATAGGTTTTGCTGGTATTAATGGTAATATGAATTCTTATAATCAGGGATTTTACAACGGAGTTCACGATAGATAAATTTTATAACTTAAATATAAGTTATAAAATTTAAAATTCAAAATTCATCATCATCTATTTCAATTGAATCTGTTTCTGACTCTATTTCAATATTTAATATTTTTAACCAGTCTTGTACTTTATTTTTATTATTATTGGAGAAAATCCATCCACCACCATCCTTAAGATTTGAATTCCATTTACCACCAAACTCTTTTAATTTATCTTTCTGACTTTTCGTATCTTCACCTCTTATTACAAAAGATTTTTCAGAATATTTTTCTAATCTTAAATCATACTTTTTATCTTTTATTTCTTTATCTGTAAAATTAATTAATGTATCAATCCATTCCTGAACTTTATCCTTATGTTTATTTGAAAAAATCCATCCACTTCCATCTTTGAGATTTGAATTCCATTTGCCTCCAAATTCTTTTAATTTATCTTTATATTCTTTGGTTTCTTCCCCTCTAATTACAAATGATTTTTCAGAATAAGTTTCTATTTTTATCATCTCCAAAATATTTTTGATTGTATAAATATTATTTCAATTTTTTTTATTTCAATAAATAAATGGCTAAGTCTAAATTAAAAAAACTTGTAAAAAAAAGTTCAAAAGGTAAATGTAAAAATATAGCAAAAAAAATAAATTATTTTAAAGTTTCTTATTTTACATTTTCAGATAAAAATTTAAAAGATTTTATAAGATTTAAAGGACATGGTGTTGACTGTGTAATTAATGCTATGGAATTAATTAAAATTGTAACTCCTCAAGCAGCTGGTATAATGAGAATAATAGTCGAACCACAAAATGGTATACCAATTCCTGTAATACAAAATATATTTTCATTTATATATCCAGGTTATGTCTGGAAATTTAAAGAGTATAACAAATTCGAAGATTTTATAAATGATATAATTAAAAATTTCCCAATTGATACAGTAGTTTTTTGCGGTATGGAGTTTCATACAGGGGAAAGACATGTATATTTGATTGGTAAAGATTCATCATCTTTCTGGATAATTGATGCACACAGCGGTTTTTGCAATCTCTCAGAACAATATTGTATTGATTATTTGAAAAATGCAAAAAGTTGGCATATTCTTGAATATATGTAAAATTAACATCTAAAATGTTTAGGTATCCTATGATATTTTAAACATATTGTACAATATTTTATATTTTTATTTGCTACTTTTTTTTTCAAAGGTATAATTTATAATATCATTTTGGATTTTTCTATCTAAAATATTATGACTATAAAACAAAATTATATTTACAATTTCAATTGGAATATTATTTGGTATTTTAAAATACATTTATTTTATTAAAATAATATATATATATAGAATAAAATGACGAAAACTAAATCTAAAAAACGTATAAAAAAAAGATCTAGAACTAGTGAGTTAAAATCTAAAGGATTGAGTAATATGTCTATTAGCAGTTTAAATTCTAAAGGATTAAGTAATAAATCTATTAGCGGTATGAGTATTACATCGCAACCTATAAATAATTTTAAAATTCCATATTTTCCTATTTGCGAAAAAAATCTAAAAGAATTTTCAAGACTAGGTGCACATCCAACAGATTGTCTTATAAACGCTTTAGAAATTATTAAAGCTATTGATACTCAAAGTGCAGGAATTATGAGGATAATAATAGAACCAAATGTAGTAGGAATCACAGGAACAGTTATTCAAAATATTTTTTCGTTTTTATATCCAACTAATACATGGTATTTAAAAGAATATAATAATTATTTAGATTTTGAAAATCGTATTATAAGTAATTTTCCACATGAACATGTAATATTTTGTGGAATTACTTTTAATAATGGTTTAAATCATACATTCTTAATTGGTCGCAATATTAAAGGAGAATATTGGTTGATTGATGGTCAGCTTCCAAATATGATGTGCAGTTTGGTTAATGATGTAAATTGTTATACACCTTTAAAAATAGCTAGAAGATGGTATATTTTAGAATACATGTAACTTAAATTATTTTTTATAAACATAATCCAAGTTGAAAAATTAAATTATCTTTTATAAATACAAGTCTTCTTATTTTTATACCTAATTTAAGTATAAAAATAATTAAAAATTAACATATATTGTATTCATTTATAATAATTCCATTTTCTTTTAGAGAAGTTGTTTTTATAAGACAGCATCCTCTAATAACAACTTCTCTACCTTCGTGCGTATTTCCAGTGAAAGTATATAAGTCTCCAACTTTTATATTAATTTTCATTATAAAGCTTTTATCATCGTAAACCCAGTTTAATGCATTATCAAATTCAATACATGTTGAGAACGGTACAGGTTGAACTATTATATCTTCGTCATCCATATTACTTACACCTCTATAAACTGAAAAATAGTGTTTATTGTATTTTTGTAGATCATTAGCCATAATATACCAATTTTCTATTAAATTATTAACTGACTCTGTCATATTAACAAGTTGTAAACATCCATCATCCGACTTTTTGATTTTCCCCATTAATACATCTCCAATTATCATTTCAACAACATTCATATACATATTATTCTTATCAATATTCATTATATGATTATTCTCTATTTCAAGTATATCCATATTCATTCCCATCAAATCAATTGGAAAGTATATTTAAAAATTCAATTTTTCATCCATAAAGAATAATTTTACAAATGCTTAATTTTTAAATTTATTATAAATAAAATGAAATATGATATAGTAATAATAGGTGCTGGACCTACAAGTTTAGCTTTAGCACACTGTCTTTCATATAAATATAAAAATATAGCTATTATAGAAAAATATAATACAATTGGTGGGTTGCATAGGGTATTAAGAGTACCTTATAATAATGAACAAATTTTTACTGAACATAGTCCTAGAATATACAGCAATTCTTATAAAAACTTCAAAATGCTTTTAAAAGATATGAATAAAGATTTTTATGACTTATTTACACCTTATGATTTTTCTATGCTTGAAATAGGTAATGAGACCATTTTTTCAGTATTAAATTATAAAGAATTATTTAGTTTTGTAAAAGAGTTTATTAAACTAATATTTAATAATAATCATGGAAAAAATATAACATTATCGGAGTTTATGACTAAAAATAATTTTAACCCTAAAAGTTATGATTTAATAGATAGAATGGCTAGATTAACTGATGGTGCATCAGCAGATAGATATACTTTATATGAATTTTTACAAATAGCTAATCAACAGGCTTTTTATAAAATTTTTCAACCTAGATTACCTAATGATATTGGTTTATTTAAAGTTTGGAAAGAATTTTTAGAGAGTAAAAATGTTAAATTTATACTTGATACAACTGTTAATAAAATAAATATAAATGAAAATATAATTTCATCAATTGAAACTACTAATTCTGATATTATAGAAACAGAATTATTAGTGTTGGCAATTCCACCAATGTCAATTTTAAAAATTTTAGAACAATCGAATGAACAAGTAAAAAACGCTTTTATAAGTTATGATTATCTTAAAAAATTTAGCGAATATACAGATTACATGACATATATATCTTCAACATTTCATTGGAAAGATAAATTAACACTTCCAAAAATTTATGGATTTCCAAATAGTGAGTGGGGTATAGCTTTTATAGTCTTAAGTAATTATATGTCTTTTGAAGAAAAAATTTCAAAAACTGTTATGACTTGTACAATAACAATTTCAGATAAAAAAAGTTTATTTTTAAATAAAACTGCAAATGAATGTAATAAAGATGAAATATTAAATGAAACTTTTAGACAACTTAAAGAAAGTTTTCCAACTTTACCAATTCCAGATTTATCTTTGCTATCTCCAGAAATGTATTATGAAAATAATAAATGGAATACTGCTGGTAAAGCGTTTATTTTATCTACAAATATCGGATTTTTACAGTTTGAAAGTAGTATTAAAAATCTATATAATGTTGGAACTCAAAATGGATATTCTGATTATTCCTTTACAAGTTTAGAATCTGCAGTTTCAAATGGTATAACTTTGGCTCATATTTTAGATCCAGAATGTAAAAAAAAGTTTAAAATTCAAAAACTATTTAAATTAAAAGATTTATTTTTAATAATTATGATCAGTATAGTAAGCTTAATTACAATATTTCTTTTTTGTAAATTTAAAAAATAGATGATTTAAATAATATACTTTATAATGTAAATGAATGAAGAAATTTTAGAAATATTAAAGAATATTGACAAACGGTTAGAAAAAATTGAAAATATATTAAATTCCCAACAATTTTATTCCAAAAAAATGAGTGAACATATTGATTTTGTAGACGGTGTTTATGATAGCGTAAAAAAACCTTTCTGTAAAGTATTATCTTTATATAATGGAGGAAATGTGCAGATAGATAAAAAAAGATTAATAGAAGAATCTTAAAAATTTCTAGAATAATATAAATGAACAATTTAAATAAACATTTATTACATATTATTTTAACTGTACCTTTATTACTATATCTTGGAATTTCAATAATTGTATCAGACTATGAACCAGTTTATTTTAATTATTTAGTATTATTTGCACTATTTCTTGTATTTGTAATACATTTAAGTAATCTTTTATACCTATATAAAAAGATACAGAATGGGGGTAAATTTGAAAAAATTTTCGGAATATTATTAATACTTATTGCTTTATTAATTCTAGTTATTAATATTTTTGAAATATTTAAATCTAAAAACAGGGTATTTTAAAACTTATTAGTTTTAAAATTTATTCATTTTCTAAATTTTTAATTGCAATTATGATACCTTGTTTTTTTTCCTCTAATGATGGAATATTATCTCTAAATAAGTGTTCATATGAATCACATTCATGTAGACTATAAATTAGCTTGGATATTTTAATTTCATGTATAATTTTTTTTAATTCTTCATTTAATAATTCTAATTTTTCTTTATAAGTTAAAATCTCATATTCAGTATACATTTTATTTTAAAACGAATTTATTTTTAAATTAATTTCTTTTTTTAACAATTTTAGCGCTTGGACAAACTAATTTTATTTTTTTTGAAAACCAATCATACCATAAACATGAAGATGGATGTTTTATTTCTACTTCCATACTATCACGTATATTCATTAATTTAAATTTTTCATAATCAGATATACACTGTTTACATACTGGTATATATCCTTTTTCAGGATCTATATTTGGTTTGAACCAAAATTCATCATCATTAATTTCTAATTCTTCATACTTATTTTTAATATAATTAATTTGTTCTAAAGTTGACATTGTATTATTTATACAATTTTCTTTCTTAATTCTTATTTCAATTTTCTTTTTCAATCTTTTTATACTTATCAAGTATCAATATATATAATTCATATATTTGTTGTGAACCAGCCGTTTCATAAAAATCTGGATATATAGAATGTATTAAAAAAAAATAAGATGCTTTAATAGAATAAAAAAAATAATTTATAGAATCAAAAAAATGTTCAAAATAATTTTGATTTACTTTTTCCAAATGTTTAAAGAAATATGGCATTATATTTATTTATAAATAATTTTTAAATTATTTTTTATATTCAATAAAATGGAATATCTAAATTATATTTATGAAATAGTTCAAGATATCTATGACGAATTATATTTTAGATATATTGACTTTACCTATAATATACCAGATAAAAAAATTAATATTTTTTACACTCAAGAATACGATGATGAAATAAATAAACTAATTGAAGATACAAAAAAAGAAATTAAGATCGATAAAGAAATTAAACAATTAGAAGAAAGATATACAATTCTATGTAAAGATGTAAATAAATTATATGAAAATGATAATGAAAATGATAATGATAATGATAATGAAAATGATAATGATAATGGTGCTATAAAACTAAAAAATAAATCAAGAAAGGTTGGAGTTTCACTCTAAATCTCCATTAATTATTTTTAAACCATTATTATTTGTTATAATTTTTTTATTATAATATTTAAATTCAAGAGATGAAACATTATTAAACTTTAATACATGAATAATAATTTCAACTTTATTTTTATTTATATCATCTAAACTTGTTTTGAATTGAATATGATCTTTTAAAGATAATATAGGTATAGTTTGATAAGCATCTATTATTTTATTGTTAACCATAATTTTGATGTTAATATTAGATTCTATATCAATTATAACATCAGCAAAATGAAGATCAAAATTATAATTGTTTAATCCTTTATTAACATGTATATACTTTTTTATACAATAAGAAAAGCCATCTATATCTTTATTTTCATTTAAAATTTTGATCAGATCTTTTTTGGAAGGATTAATGAGATTTGTTTTAAGTATTGTAATAATATCTAAATATTGGTCGATGTTCATTTAATAAATATAATTTTATTTTTAAAATATTTTTAATAAATAAATGAACTCGGCATTTAAAAAAGTAAAAAATTCTTCTAATGATAATTTTAACGCATTATATTCTTATATATTGAATACTATGTTTACTGTAGGCGATTATAAATATTCATCGTCTTCTGTAGATTTTAATGATTGGCTTTTATGTGACGGCAGATCACTTTCTGTTACAGAATATCCTAATTTATTTAATATAGTAGGTACAAGTTTCGGAGGAGGAGGAGGTTCTTTCAATTTACCAGATTTTAGAGGTAAAGTTTTTGGTATGGTAGGAACTGGTACAGGTCTTACTCCTAGAACTTTAGGTAATAATGTAGGATCAGAAACACATACTCTTACAATACCTCAAATTCCATCTCACAACCATGAAGTTACCGACCCAACACATACACATAGTATAAATGATCCAGGACATACACATACTTATGTTAATCAACCAAATACTGCAAATCCTGCAGTGTCATTAACAACAACTGATGTTGCTGATAATGTTAATGTTAATCAAACAACTAGTTCTTCAACAACCGGAATAACAAATATTGCAAATACTACTGGTATAACTATTAATAATACCGGAGGAAGTCTTGCACATAATAATATGCAACCTACATTATTTGCTGGAAATGTTTTTATTCTTTCAAAAAATATTACATATTTTTCTAATGCTTTTAACGGAATTATGCCTGTTACTGTTTAATTTTTTAAAGTATATTTAAGTTTAAAAAATTATTTCTTGGTTTTTCTTTTTCTTAAAGTATACATTGGATATTTAATATTTCTAGAATATTTGGTCCAAATTTCACTTGGTATATCATCTTTTGATAATGTATTTCTTGACATGTCTCTTCTAGTTAATACATAAACATCATTTGATAGTTCATCAGACCTGGTCTCATTCATTATTTTCTCAGCATATCTTTTATATTTTTCTAATTTCTTTTCAAGGTCTCCAATTTGTTCTTTAGTTTCATTCCATTTATTTAAAAGAATATCTACGTCGTCCATTTCTTTATATTTTCTTTTTAAAAATTATTTTTTTTAAAATAATCATATTGAATATAATGCATTTTCATTATAAATGAGTTTATTCTTCTTATGTCATAATTTTTAGGACCAAATATACAATCAGTATGTATTGTATCATATTGTAACGTTTGTCTGTTATATCTTTTAATAGCTGGATTATAATTTGAATATATTTTATGAGCTAATACAGGGGTTAAGTATTTAAAATATTTTAACAATGAATACATATATTTTATAGATAATAAAGTAAATTTAAATATATTTATTTTAATAAAATGTTACAAAATATATGTTCTTTCATATTTGGTATGTATATTGGACAATAATTTGGAAATCATATACCTAATGTTAAAAATAAAAGTATAGAACTCTTTAACGAATTTAAAAAAAACTGAACTATATAAAAACTATCTTGATAATAAGAATAAATAAATTTTAATATCATTTTAGATATTAAAATCAGTATATTATTTATGCACTACATGTTAAACATTCTTTAGAATCTTCATCTTCAAGAGCTTTTTCTTTATCTATATCCATCCCAAATCTTTGTGACGACATTGCTGGTTTAGATCTAATATAATAACTTCCAGTTTTTAATCCCAATTTCCAACCTAAAAAGTGAGCAGCAGTAAGTTTCTTAAAATCTGGTCTATCGAAAAATAAATTTAAGCTTTGACTTTGACATACAAATGGTGCTCTTTCAGCACTCATTGTAATAATACTTTTTTGAGGTAATTCATAAGCTGTTTTATAAATGTCTTTCAAAAATTTTGGAAGTCCTTTAATATTTTGTACAGAACCCTTATCATATTGTAAACGGTTCTTAACATCTTCATTCCATAAGTCTAGACTGATTAAGTCTTTAATTAAATATGGATTTATAATTGTAAATTCTCCTGCTAATGTTCTTCTATTATATAAATTTGATGTTAAGGGTTCAAAACATTCAACGTAAGAACCCATAATTTGAGATGTAGATGCTGTAGGCATTAAAGCAACTAATAAACTATTTCTAACTCCAAATGCTTGAACTTTTTCTCGTAATGCAAACCAATTCCATTTACCAGATAAATCTTCATCTTTTAGCCCCCATAAGTTAAATTGAAACTTTCCTTCGCTTAAATGACTTCCTTTAAATGTTGAATAAGCTCCTTCTTCTTTTGCAATATCACAAGACGAAGTCATTGCTCCAAAATAAATAGTTTCAAATATTTCTTTATTTATCTTTCTAGATTCTTCAGAATCAAATGGTAATTTTAAAGCTAGAAATACATCTGCAAGACCTTGAACACCTAAACCGACAGGTCTATGTCTCATATTAGAGATCTTTGTTTTTTCTGTTGGATAAAAATTTTTATCAATAACTTTATTCAAATTTTTAATTAATTCATATGATAAATCATAAAGTTTTTCATGACTTATTCTAGGTTTTAATAATGACCATGTATCATCGTAACCTCCAATATGGTATACTTTATTATCATATAATGTAAATAGTTGAGGTACCGTTTCAAAAGGTTTTACAAAATTTTCACTCATTATTCTATATTTTTCAGCTTGTTCATCATTAATTTCCTCATACTCTAGATTTGTTTCTTTTAATATTGCTTTTAAAAGTTTACAATAATCACAATCAGATTTAGAAAATAATTTTAGTTTGCCTTTATAAATTCTTTTTATAATATCTTTTTCATCTTTCTTTAATAAAAATTGCCATTGAGAATTTTGTACTTCATTAATAGCATTTGGTTTTTTAACTATCGAAGGAAGACAAATGCTGCTCAGGTTACAAACCGCTGTTTCGTTACTGTCTGATACCTCATTAATTTCTATACAAAGGTTGCTTGATTTTATGGTTCCAATATTACTTTGATTATTTTTTCTATTTACATGATCTTTATATCCAATATATGGAATTCCTAGTTCAACTTGTGCTGAAATAATCGCTTTCCATAAATCTCGCGCCTTAATTTTCTTAACATATTTACCTTCAGAAACATATTTATTATACAATTCGTTAAATTTATCACCATAAACATCTGGTAATCCTGGACAAACATTCGGACACATCAGATGCCAATCTCCATCCTTTTCAACAGTTTCCATAAATAAATCAGGCACCCATAGAGCATAAAACAAATCTCGTGCACGAATTTCATCTGAACCTATATTTTTCTTTGCGTCAAGAAAATCATAAACATCCGCATGCCAGGGTTCAAGGTATAACGCGAAAGACCCGTTCCTTCTACCCGAATTATGTACTAGTCCCATTTGTGTTAAATAATTATGATTATCTTCAATATTTAGATCATAAACATCACCTTCATATTCTAAATCTTCTATTTTTTTAATTCTAGAATATAATATGTTTTTATGCTTAAAATAACCAAATTTGTTAGAGTATTTAATATTAAACATTTCACAAATTTTTTTATCTTTTGGAATTCTTAATACATGCTCAATTTTTTTTGTTATAATATTTTTATACGATGAAAATTGTCCTATTCTATTTCTAGAATATCCAGAAGATAAAATTCCAAGTCTTAATAAGCAATATCTTAATGATTCAATGACATTTAAACTTGTTGAATAAAAATATATTTCCTTTCCTACATGACCATCAGTTTCAATTAATCCCATTATTAAATATAATAAATTAGTTTCAGAACAATTTAAAAATTTTGAATTAATATATTTTTCACCTTCTATGTATATATCATCGTAAGAAAATCCTAATTTATCATAACAATTTGTATGTGTCCAGCTTATTCTTATTTTATTTTCATTTTCTGAATGTTCTGACCAATAAATATTTAATTTTGTCAATGTATTTTTAACAAATTCTAATGTTCTGCTTTTTTCTGGTCCACATGTAATTCCTCCTTGTATTGAATTATAAATTTTATGTTTAGTTAAATGACCATCACCAACCATTATACCATAAAATCTAATAATATCATTATCAAAAATATTAATATTTTTAATTTGAGGAATTGGATAGCATAAAAAATCATCTGTCGTCAATTCATCTGCTAAAACATACTCTTCTTTAATAATATTATTATCTAATCTGTTTTTAATAGTTGAAAAATTAATTGGTTTTTTTTGATTTTTTAAAGCGTATATTTCATGTTCTCTTGTTACTTCAACAAAATCTCTAGAATAAGTAGTTTTAATTTTTAATATATTTTTGTTTACATTATTTTTTTTTATTCCAAGTACTTTTCTTGGTGTACCATCAATAGTGATAACATAATCATTATTATCTATGTTCTCAATAAATTTTGGTCCAGTGGTTGTATAAACAATAGTTTTAGGCGCAAAACATTGATTTATATATCTAGCTGTATCATTATAAACTTTAAGCATAGGTAAAATTCCATCACTATGTCCTGCAGTTTTTCTAATATATGAACCATTTGCTCTAATATTAGAAATATGTACGCCTATACCACCACTCCATTTAGAAATCTTTGCACAATCTGTAATAGTTTCAAAAATTCCTTCTACGCTATCTTCTGTACCTATGAGGTAACAATTCTGTGCTATTATACCTTCAATAGAATAAGAATGATCATCTTCAACCCCTAATGTATAAACAAAATCATCTTCAATAGAAACTTCTTTTTTATTTTTGAATTTTAAAAAATTAAAAGAATCGAAATTTATACACGTATTTTCATTATTAGTTTGTTGTTTAATTTTTAATTTATTAATTCTACAATCTTTATATGTTTTCCATATATCAGTCAAATTATCTTTCAAACATGTAAGTTGTAAACTATAGCCTTGTGTATGTGTATATTTTTTCATTTGAATTTTTCTTAATCCCGAAACAGGAATATTATTCATTCTTAATAAAGAATATATTTCTTGTATTAATATTTTGTTTGATAATTGTAATCCTATAGTTCCTGTTTTAGTAATCCAACCATCACTTGTGATTAAACCAGAAATAAAAGATAATAGTAAATCATTTGAATATTTATATATATCTTTATTTAATTTTTTACCATTAAAACCTTTTCCGTAAAGACTATAAAAAACAATTCCTAATGGCACTGAATTGTATAAAACTTGAATAATATTTTGTTTCTTCATATTATGAATACATACATTTTTAAGACCAAAATGTTCCTTCATATTTATACAAAAATCAATTAAATTTTTATTGTCTTTGTGTATTGTTATACCAATTCCGCAAATTTGATTTTTTTTTGTTATAATATGTCCATCACCATACCATATACCTAAAAATTTACAATAATCTTTGTTGATAATAATTTTTCTAAAAATAGGAATTGATTTAATATAACAAGTAACTTCTTTATTAATATTATTTAAATTATTATTTGTAACACTTGTCATAGTAAAAATAAATTTATCATTTATTTCTGGTTCTTCGTATGGTATTTTTTTATTTTTCCGTTCCCATTTAAATCCACCTGCACTATTTTTTTTTGATTTTCCATTTGAAGATGCCGCCAATATTTGACTTTTACTTATATTAGTTTTTAAACTTGCTTCGTTAAGACTATTATATGTATTTATTAATTTATTTTCAGTTAAAGAATATTGTACAAATTGTGTTTCAATCTTATCTGCTTTTAATTTTTTAATTAAATTTTCTTTACTTAACTTATGACATCCTTTAATCCCTTTTTCTTTTAACAAAGATAATAACTCTTTTGAACTTAAAATATTTATATCATTTAAATTATTACATACAATTGTATTGTCATCAAATTTATAATTATTTAAAATATTTATACAGTCTATTTCATGTTCATCTATACATCCTGAATATTTAGGAATCATAACATAATCTGTTTGTTCTAATTTATTAACTGATTTCCATTCAATATTATTTGTTTTTTTATTATAAATACGTAATTTATGATCTTCTGTCACAATAAACTTATTTGTTTTAACGATTTCTACTTCATACAATTTTCTATTGTTTATAGGATTTTTATGTATTTGAACTACTTTTTTAACATTGCCTAAATGCGTGATAACTTCATCACCTATACAAATATCTTTTATAGGTATTGGACCTTTTAAAGTATTTACTAATGTATTTTTTTCAAAACAACTAGATAATTGTGGATACTTTATACCTGCATTAAATAAAGTTGGTGTTGCATGTGTATAATTTTTTAAAGACATATTATCGTATAAATTTTTAACATTCTCAAAATCATTTCCGTAAATACCTAACGCAACACGCATAAATAGATGTTGAGGACGTTCTACAATTTTCTTATTCTTTGCACCAACTTTTAATAAATAAGATTTTTCTAAAGTTTTAAAACCAAAAAAATCTAGAAGAAAATCTCTTTCCATATGAATCATATCATCAATAATTTTATAATCTTTACAAATTATTTCATATAGTTCATCACTTATCAAGTGACAACTTTCATTATTTTCATCAACATTATTATATAATTCTTTTGCAACATTTAAAATACTTTCATCTGTATTCTTTTGATGATTTGAAATCGCAATTCTAGCAGCAAGTACTCCAAAATTTGGATGATCCATGACCATACTCATACAAATTTGAGATGCTAATATATCTAATTCAGTAGTTGTTATACCTTGTGTAATTCTAGAAGATAATTTTTGTGTAATTAAAATTGGATCTACATCTTCAAAATCGATTAATTTTTGAAGTCTATTCGTAATCTTATCAAATCGTACTGGTTCTCTATTTCCATCTCTTTTAATAACATACATCCTTTATATTATATAAGTATTCTTTTAAAACTAATTTCAATTTTATTTTTAAATATTACATTTAAAAAAATGGTATGATTTATAATAAATGAAATTTTATGTACATTTTTCTACTATTCAATGTAGGTTAAATAATCTTAAAAATACAATTGATAGCTGGACTAAGGAAAAATTAATAGAAAATATAATTATAACGACATCAACAGCAGATAAAAGATTTACAACTATTGAACCTTTAATACAATATAAATCTACAAAATTAATAATACAAACATTAGATATAGACTATGGTCCAAGTAATAAAATATTAGGTGCTCTTAAGTTTTATGAAAGTCTTGAAAATAAAAATAATGTATATATAATAATTTGTGACGATGATAATATTTATAAAACTAAAAACTTAATACAATCATATATTGAGTCTGTAAATATAGATGATAATTATATTTATACTCATTTTGAAAATATTGAAAATAGAATACCTTCAATGTGTCATTTGCAGGGCGCAGATACATATTTATTATCTCCAAAATTCTTAAATTATACAAAATATTTAAACTATGAAACATATATTAAAAATATTATTTCAGAATGTCCAGAATCTTTTTTTCAAGATGATTATATTATTTGTTATTATATTTATTATATTTGTAATTTAAAAGTAAAAACGGTAAATAAACCTATAAGTTATGGTCGATTTATGAATGATAAAAAATTTGAACAGATGCATTTAGATACAAAAATATGGGATAGAGAATACAAAACAGTTGAATATTTTAAAAATAAAATTAAAAATTGATTATTTTCAAATATAAAAATTCTAAAATATAGATATGAAAATTTGTCAAAAAAATAATTGTAATAACGAAGCTACATTACGAAGTAAGTTTTGCGAAATACATAGAAGTATCAAAAGAACTAGAGAAATTGAAAATCAAATAAAACTTGAAAAAGATATTGAAAAACAATCTCTTTTAGAACAAGAAAGAAAAATAGAAAAAGAATATTTAGAACAAGAAAGAAAATTAAAAAGTGAACAAGATATTGAATATCAGCATACTATTGAACAAGATAGAAAAAGAATGGAAGATTCGGAATATGAAAATATACTTAAATTATCAATTGAACAATTTTATATAGATAAAAAGAATAATGTAGAAATAGAACCTACAGATGGTGACTTTTATTCTATAAAAATAAAAACTCCTTTTGGAAAAATTTTAATTAGAAACTTTAATATAGATTCAAAAATTAAGAGTATAAGAAACTTTTTGGATGTATATTTTAATGAAAATAAAATAGATATTCATAACTATGATATAGTATTTAATTTTCCATATTCACGTTTAAGTATAATAGATGATGAAAAATATATAAAAGATTTTTCAGAACAAAGAAAAATTATGTTACATATTTATAACCACGATTCTTAGATTTTAAAACTATAATTTTAGTTTTTAAAATATTTTTAATATTTTTAATTTTATTAGTTAGTCATGAAACTGAACGAAAAAAAAAATTTAATATTTAAATTTATAAATAAAAATATATTAAATAAATGCAAAATTTAAATAATATTTTATCATTACGCTTATGTGGAACAAAATCAATGTTTACTAAAGAAAAAACAAAATTAAGATCTTTAAGTAATAAACAAGCTAAAAAATTAAAATTCATTATTCAAAAAAAAAATTTAATACCTCCAAAAACTACAATAAAAGTACAATTTACGTGGATATATCCAAACATATCATTACAAGATTTACTTAAAAAGATTACGAATAATAATGATGAACAACTTCAAACACTATTTAATATTGAGGTAGAAAATATACAACAACAAAATACGGATGATGATATAAAAATAGATGCTATTAAAGAATTATTAAAAAAATATTGTATAATAATACTAATGGAACAATTTCAACCTATAATAGGTAATAATATAAGATTTCAAATTGATACTAATACAAGTACACCATCGATAGATTACCAATTTAGAATAAGTTTTGTAGAAAATGATTGTAGTACATATCATTTACCAGACGCTTTAAATTTTTATGATGATACTAATAATCCGTCTGTAGCTACAAGAGGAACAATAAATATGGGTGGATGGTTTGATATTTCGACAGCTCTACATGAATTAGGTCATGCAATTGGGCTTGTTCATGAACATCAAAATTTATGCGGTTTTAACTATACATGGAAGGATAAAGAGATTATTTACACATATTATAATGTTGTAAATGGATGGGATAAAGCTGCCGTAGATAATAATATGTTAGATTACGTAGTTGATTTTGATACTATAATGTCTATTTATGATCCAAAATCTATAATGATGTATGACCTACCAATATTTCTAAGTTTAAATAAAATTGAATATAATAATAATGTAAGACTATCACCTAACGATGTATATTATATTAATTCTATTTATGGTTGGAAAAAATCACTTGAAGAGTTAAAGATTTGGTATAACACAACTATTGGTGAACCTTTTATACTTTCACCATCGACATTACTAAATTATTCAACAAGTTCATATAATATATTGTATATAGTACTAGGAGTACTAGGAGTATTATCAATTTTCATAATTTGTTTTTTAGTTATATTTTTATTCAAACGTTGGAAAACTAAATAAAATTATGTTGTTCATTATCATACTATACAAATGTATATTTATCTAGGATCAAAAGTTGAACATGAAGAATTTAATTTTTAAACTTTAATTAAAGTTTAAAAATCAATTATAAAATTCCCATTTATTTGCTAAATATTCTCGAATCAATGGTATTTCATAGTCATACAAAGATCTATTATATACTAACATTTCGCTTAGTATAAAATTTGATTTTCCTCCTCCAATAGAAATTTCAGCTGTTTTTGGAATATAATTCATAATTTTTTGTACATTTATTTTTTTTTTAGTAGGCACCTTATTAGTGGTTGAAATTTGTTCAAAATATAATGTATTGTCGTTTATTCTACAAATTATTATCATAGGTACATATTCTATTTTTGGTAAATTTGAAGATCCATCATCTTTTTGATGTTCTGTTTTTAAAAATAATGTTTCTCTATAATCACTACCATTATCTATACCAATATCATATTTAGAACCATTAAGTAAATTTAATATAGTTTTATTATTTGGAAAAGGTCTTATATCAAAAATACTACATAATTCATCACATTTGTATTCATTAAACTGTATTACAATTGCAACTGTTGTGTTATATCCATCTATAGTAAATTTATCCGTTTTCATAGAACTTCCGGATGATATTAAAATTCCAGGTAAAGATTTAACATTGATAGGCAAAATACTAGTATCTTTAACTTTTTCAACAATAGAATTATTTCCAACCAAAACTATATTATTTATGTTCGATTTCCAGTTTGAAAAATTTGAAGAGTTAGTAAAAGTATTAGATTGATCATAAACAAAGTTTGCTATTAATTTATTTCTTAAATTACTAAATATTGGTAAAGGTAATGTTGTATTAAGTAAATATTTAGTATCTAAAATAGACATAATATTAAAAATACTTATCTCGTCTAAAATATAATTATAAAATAAGAACTCTTTTATTTGAAAAATAAGTCCAATTTCTCCAATCATAATTTTAGACTGAATTAATGACTGATTATTTATCATTTTCATATATGAAGTTTCAACATTATTATTAAACACTCTTAATTTTATTTGGTCTTTAGTCCCTTCACATACTATAATATTAAAATTTTGTAAATTTATTCTATCAGTAGATATGTTATTATATTTTAATCTAATATTTTGTACGCCTGATATCATTTCACTGTATAAAGAATAATTTTTAAAATTTAAAATATTCCCAGTACCTTGTATAATATTTAAAACAAATATTACCACAAAACCATCTTTACATTCTATATTTGTATTAATTTTAATAGTAGAATCTAAAGATATTGTACCAAATACTGAATTTGATCCAAGAAATTTATTATTAGTAGGTTCTAAACTATATTCAACTTGTAAATCGTTATTTGTACTAGCAAGATTATTTAAAAAAATATTATTTCCAATTCTACTCATTTTTTTAGGACAATAATGTATTAAAGATGAATTTTTAATTATATTTTTAAAATTCCATTTTTGTAAAAGATGTTTTAATATATTATTTTGTGTTTGAATATCGATATTACCATTATAAATACTTATTTCGGAAATATAAATGTCTAGAAGAGTATTACAAAAATTCACATCTCTTTTTTTAGCTTTAAAACAATATGACATGAAATCTTCACTACTTATCTGACTCATATATGTTATATCATTATAAACATAGTAAGATATAATTTGTAACTTATTGTTAGTATAATTCCCAAATAATAATAAAGGAGTATTTGGAATAAAAGGTAATTCAATTTCTTTAGATGAGGTTATTCCTTTATATTCATTTTCTATAACACCAAAATCTGTAATAGCATTCAATTGTAATATTATTTTATTAAGATTTTTATTTACTTTAAATCTAAAGTAAGGTTCTGAATCTGAATATAAATATCCTGGTGTGGTAGTTGATTTTATTTCAAAAAATATGGTATCTGTTTTAATATCTTGCGTAGGTATTTTTATAATCATAAAAACATTGTATGAATATGTAGTTAGTAACTTATCAATATTGTACAATATTCCTATAGGGTTTTTATCTTTTTTATAATATATTGATGGTAGATTATTAATACCTTCTTCTCCTTCTTTAATTTCTCCAAAAGTGTTAAGTATTTCAGCTTCATTTATTCGAATGTCACATATTTTAGGACTAATATTTCCAGTTTTATTTAAAAATATTCCATTTTTAGTATATATTTTGTATGTTAAAAAATCAAGAATATCAAAAGCTATATCAGGTTCATTATAACTAGAATTTAAATACATATCATCTAGTGTATATTTTAATTTTCTTACACACCAATCAGTGTAAGTTGTTAATAAATTATATTTTTCACTATCATAATATGAATATTTAGATAGTTCTGGTTTTTCAAAAAAATTTCCGATAGATTTTAGTTCATATGGAAATGTATTATTATTATTTTCAAATATTATATTTTTTATAACAGGGTTATCAGATAATACTTTGTTATGTGTTAATACAATAATAAGGATATCTACTTTATATGGTTCTAAATTTAATAAATCATTTCTATTAACATATAAATTTATTCGAGCGTAACATGCCGTTTCATTTTTACTAGAAATATATAACTGGTTATATATTCTAATCTTTTCATTATTTAATTCAACAAAAACTTTATATATTTCATCATTGAAATATGGGTCAATAAAATCATTACCTTTAATACCGGTAATAAATGTTCCAGGCATTCTAAATTCAATATTACTTCCAATAGTAGTAAAACAAACTATTTTTTGTACTTTTCTTACTAAAAGTGGAATTATTCCTAAAGGATCGCTTTTTTTCCCATTATTAAAATTATATATATTATTTGTAAAATTATCTCTAGGATCAACTTTTTGATATATAAAATTATAATAATTTTTATTACCATTAATATTAAACATATTTTGTACTTTAAATATATCTAGAAAACTATTTTGTAATTGAATGAAAGAACTAGTTGAAATTATATTTTTTAAAGTATTTAAACTTTGTATTTTAGGTGCTTTTTCATTTACTGTCGTGGTATCAATAAAAAGATTTGGGTCAAGTCTTTCTGTATTTACACTATTAAAGAAAACAGTTTCATTAAAAACTTTCCCAAAATGGAAATTATTATATATATTTATACCTTCATCACATTCAAATATATCATTAGATGAAATGTTAATTGTATATGTTATACTGTCATATTGTATTTTTGTTTTAAAAGTGTAATTTGTATTATTAAAATCTGAAGTAAGTTCCGAAATATAATATTCATCAGCAAATTTTATTACGACATTTGTATCTAATTCACCAGAAACAGAAGTAGGGGTAGTAATAGGTGTAGTAGGTACTCCAGGTATAAGAATATTTTTAACTGTATCAACAATAGATCCATAATATAATGGTGTAAATGTAAAAGGAATATTATAAATAGGATTATCTTCAAATATAGATTCTATACTTGAATTACATAACCAAAATGGATTGTAAAAAGGTAGATAGTATGCATCATTAAAACTCGGATTTCTTATTCTAAAATTATATAGATGGCAACTATTCAGAAGAATTGGTATATCTCTATTCAAATTAAACTTTTCTAAAAACAAATTTCCAACAATATTATTCCAAGTAAATGAATCTTCGAAAATGTATGTATCTAAAACATTTTTAAAACTTAAAAATCCATCTAAAATAGTATCATTTGTATTTTTTAGTTGATCCGATGTAATTTTATTTAAAAATATATTACCATTTATTTCACAACTTGTACCTAATAAATTATCTTCTATATATTCGTGCTTATATTTAGTTGAACATGCATTATTTGAACTTTTATAAAAAGAATAAATACCATAAAATATTGAACCTACTGAAACTGTGGAAACATATTGTTCGGAATTTCTAAAACATAAGTTATTCAGCCCTCTATAATTACCAATTAAAGAATATAATGAAATTATTCCATCATCTCCACTTAAACATATACTTACATTATCTACATCTGGTCCTCTAACTATAAAATTTTTAGAAGAATATCTAATTTCTTCTGGAAACATACTGTCGTTTTGTGTATAATATCCAAATTGTCTTATATTAACTGTTTCTTCTTTTTCCTTATAATCGCTAAAATTTATAGTTATATTATTGGTTAAAAACATCTTTTTAATACAACATATTGTATAGTATGGCATGTCATTAACATTTCCTATGTTACAAATATCATACATTTTATAGTATAAGTTTTGATTATACTTTTTAGAACAGCTAATGTTGTTTATATAAAAATATATTTTTGAATTAATATTATCAAGTATAAAACCAACACTAGTCCAATAATTAATATTTATACCATTAAAACTAGATGTAATTTCTTCTTCTCCAATTTTTAAAATTAAAAAAAAGCTATCCGATTTTTTTAATAAATAAAACATAAATGTATCATTGTTTAAACTATTTTTAAACTCGAATAAATGTATTTTTTTATCATCAACCCAATATTTAATATCCTGTACAATTAATTTTATGTCAAACATACATGTCATTCCTTTCCTAAAATCAAAACAATAGTGTTTTGTACTTAAATTTTTTAAATAAAAATCTTTTGATAATTGTACATATGATTCCTGGGTATTTTCAATAAATGATATAGGTATTTTACTTGTAGTATTGAAATAAATACCTTTAAAATTAAACCAGATATCAATATTGTAAATCTTTTGTGTTTCATTTCCAAATGTAATATCAGATAAAGTTGGACTATCTATATTATTTAGAATTATATAGTTTAAATTTGGTAGATAAACATAAGGTATATTTGAAGGTGTTACAATACTTATTCGTGGAGAAATTAAAATATTTTGAGGTATACTGCTATAATTTATTTTCGAACTATAAATAAGTATTTGATTAATAAATATATTTATTAGGTCGTTTTTGTAATAAATAATATTAGATTGATATTCAGTATCTGGAATTAATTTAGTATTTAAGTCTATGGTATTTGTATTTATATATATTTTAATATAATATTCTGGAGAAGCTTCTTTTTTAACAATTGACATAATAAAAATATTTGAAATATTAAAAATACATATAGACTTCTGAATATTTGTAAATTGTGTTGTATTAAATTTAAATAACATTTTACTATTAAAAGATTTATCATACTGATAACTAGTATTATCTGCTATATTTTCTACACTATAAAATTTTATAGTAGGAATATAAATTTTTATAAGTTCAAATTTTTCCCATTCATTTATATTAAGTCTATTACAATTCATTATACTATCTCCTTGTCGAGTTGAATCATCAGCACAATACCTTTTAATAGCCGTGTTTAATAAAGATACTATTTCATTTCCGTTTATACTTTCTCCTTCTTTTTTTAATATAAATTTTTCCCATGGACCTATAACACTTCTATTACAAATTGTTATATTATTTTCAATGCCACAATACTGATTTGAAAAATTATATGGACTTAATGATATTGTCCCATCACTATTCGTAGTCATATTAAAAATTTCATTATTTCCTATAGTTGATGATGTAAATGCGATGCTTTTAGAGGTTGGATCATAAGACAGATAATTATTGGTTCTTGCACCTTTTAATGCTATTTTCAAGTCTATACTTGGAAATGTTGGACAGATATTTTTAAAATTAAAATCAACTTTATTTCCTATATAATTATCAAATATATAAAAATCATATAACATGACAGTGTGGTTTCCTGTACATAATATTATTTCATTAAATTTATGGTTAGAGTCGTATGCAATTTCAAATAATTCTTTATTTGAACTATTATTATCTGGTTCAATATTATTAATCATATAATCATTTAATAATAATAATTTTGTATCTATCTTTTGTTTTTTAGTACTTATATCGTATAATCCTTTAATTATAAATTTATACCATGTATTTAAATTTATCGAATATTTTAATGTTGGTTGTATATTTAAAAATATTTTATTCTGTGTATTTAGTAAAAGATTTAAATTAGTCTGTAAATTCTTGTCAGTATTATAAATTTTAAAGATGCTTTCTTCTGTTGTTTTTGTACCTGTAGATATGTTAAAAGTTATTACGATACTAAAAGAGTCTAACGAAAAAGGTTCTTTTGCACATTTTAAATTGGATACTATACAGTAGTCTGTAAATAAAATATTTTTGGATAAATCACTGATTACAAAATCTCCCCAGTTTTTCATATTATCTTTATTGTAATTTATATTATATTTATTTAAGTAGCATATCGAGTTTATTGTATAATATGAAGAATTGGGAATATCTGTAGGTATTACTATCTTAGGATCTATTATAGGGCAATTTTCAATATCAAATTCATATTTAGAAAAACACCATAATATATTATTATAATCATCAACTATCACAACATCACCATAATCAGTTAAAATTAAACTTAAATTTTCAGTATTCAAAATCATACTTTTTTGTATGTCTTCTAAATTTGTTAAAGATCTTTGTATCGTTTTTCCTGATTCTTCATACTGAATAATAAGAAAATATATGTTAAAATAAAAATACATACTAACATTATTCCAAGTAAGTGGGAATACCAATTGATATGGTAATTCTAAGTTAAAAAATAAACGAAACTGATTCGGTTTTTCTTCTGTAAATAGCTCCATTTTTCCGTCGTCGGCAGACAAGGTATCTATTTTGACACAATTATTTGTTCTGTTTATAGTTATTTTTTTATTTTTTTTAAGTATAGGTGTAATAGGTTTGGTAATAGTTGAAGATAGAATAGGATCACCTGTTTTCCACAATGTCTGAAAATAATTATCACATAAATATAAATCACCTTTATAATTTAGAACAGCATTTATAGATGAAGAATATGGTTTATTTATTGTTTTAAAATTTACATTTTGCAAACCTATTCTAGTGTAAATATCATCTTTATTAATATAATCATCTCCTCCTAAGTATATGTGTCTACTTGAAGTTTTAAAAACATTAGTATCATTTATTTTAATATGTCCATCTTTCCACATTAATGTATTTAATTCTGTAATCGAATTCGATTTCATATCTGAAATTTTTAAAATACTACCGAGTACTGTACTTAATACAGTATTTACATTTTTAGAAAAATGATTTGGTAAATATTGTTTAATTGTTTGAGATGGAAATTCAGGGTCCCTTATATTTATACGTCTCAAACATGGATAAATCGGGGTCTGTGGTTCTATATACGTAACAGGTTTACAAACAGGTTGACAATCTGTATCATTACATTTAAATAATTTTTTACATGAATTATTATCATAGCCTGAAATAGACTTACAATTATCATTTTCTAGTTTACATTGTGTATCATTGGTTGTAATTGCTGTTTTTGAAAAATTAAGTATACCATCTCTTTGCAAGTCATTAAATATATCTGTATATTGAGATATGGTTCCTGTCTGATTTATTATATAAATATTTGAAATATCAATATTTGGACTTGTTGAAGTTGTATATATTCCAAAATTCATAGTTTGAAAATTCATTTTACATATTTTTTTAAATTGATTTATACCATATGTAGAATATGGTAAATTTAAACTAGTTGATCCAATTGAAACTCCATTTTTAAATACTTTTAAAATGTAATTGTATGTAGTTTCTTCGTCTTCTCTAGTACCACCTATTGTAGTAATATTAGGTTGTAATTTAATTTGTAAAACAGTCCAAACATTATCAAGTAAAATTTGATTTTGTATATTTAAAGTAAAAACTATTTCATTACTATTAATACTTTTATTTTTTATTTTTAATAAAATAGAATTTCTACTTATATATAAGTTTATATAATTTAGATTATTAAGATTTTGTTTTACATTATTATTTTCATTAGATATTTCAAAGAAAAAAGTTTTATTTTCAAAAGATTTTAGTCTGAATCTTAAAATAAAATTTATTTCGTTTATTAAATCTATATTAAGATTATTATTTTGACTAACTAAATTATTATTTGTTAAAGAAACGTAATTTATATTTGTAATTGTTGTACCATTGTTTAAATTATTTACTATTGTAGTACTCCCATTTGGTAAGAAACTGTTCCAAGATATAAGAGGAAAATCCGAGTTACCATCTATCTTAAATATTAAGTTACTAGTTGAATCAAGAATAATATCAGGTTGTGTATTCAAAATAAAATTTTCCTTATTTTTTTTATAGCAAAAATTAAAAAGTAAAGGTAAGATTACTGCTAATACACATAAAACGCATAAACCAATTATTTTTATAGAAGTTTTATTAAATTTCATTTATTAATATATATTATTTTTAATATATATTTATATTTTTAAAACATATAAATATTTTTATACAAGTTCAGAAAGTACTTTTGAAAATTTTGTACTATCTTTTTGTAGTTCTTTTATATCATCTGCTGCGATCATTAATTTATCATCATAAGTTTCATTTTCAATAATGCCTTCATTTTCAAAATCATGTATTTCATTTTTATCTTTTTCATTTTCATCTTCTTTTTTTTTAATTAATTCTTTTGTATATTTCCATTTTTTAGAATTATTTTCCAAACCTAATAAATGTTGTTTTAAAATTTTTATTTCATTTATTCTTTTATTTACTTGATTATATAATTCTGTCAATCTAAAAGATTTCATCTTAATATCATAATCTTCTTTTATTAATTCATTAGCTTTGGCACTTGCTATAGGTTCAATTAATTCAGCTAAATTTTTACATTTAATATCTTTATTTATGTTTCCATTTTTATCTTTATAAACAAAAATATTTCTTGTATGGTCAGTGCATGAAATCATTTTTGTACCATCATCATTTTTTAGACAAGGTGCGACGTATCTACCAATTGATTTCTGTCCATCATAGAAATCAGATGGTTTTATGTTATTTAAAGCAATACAAAATCTATTTTTTATTTCATCATGATCATACACACTTAAATTATTTATTATATTATTTGTATTTGTAGTTTTTGGCTGTTTTGCAATATCACTAATAGTTTCATGATCTTTTTTATATATGTTATTTTCAGTTTCTAATTTAATAATATAATCTTTAAGTTCTTGAATCTTTTTTTCATATTCTATTATTAGTTTTTTATTGTTTTCATTTGTCTCTTTCTTTTTTTCTTTACAAATATTTAAATGTTTCTTTATATTTGCAAAAGTTTTATTGCAGAATTCACATTCTATTAAATCGGATTTTACATTATCAATAGTTTTACTTTGTATCTCTAAACATTTCTTATTATTTTTTATATGATAATTCAAACTGCTAACTGTCTTAAGAATACTTTTACAAAACTCACATTCCATTTATTATTTAAAAATAATTTTTTAAATAATAAATTATAATAATTTTAAAAGATCTTTATAATCGTTTAAAGTTATTATTTTTGTTTTTAATAATTCTGTTATACTTTCAAATTTTTTAAATTCAAATTCTTTCTCTATTTTTTTTATTTCTATATGATATTTAACTTCTTGATTTTCTTCTAATATAAATTCTTCATTTTCATTTTGTTTAATATCATTTTCATAATATTCAATGTTACTTAGTCCAATCTTTATTTTATTTACCAATATATTAAAATTTTCTTCATCAAGCAAAATACACTCTTTTCTCTTTTCATATTCAAATTTTACATTTAACTGATTAGCTAATGTTTTAATATAAAATTCCATTTTAGATGATGTATATCTATTTTTTATTTCTATTGCATGTAAAAATATCAAATTCTCTTTCTTCTTATCTCTTTTATGACTTTTAAGTCTTTCCTCTATATCACTTGTTACTCCAAATTCTATACAGCTATAATCTTCATTATCTACATTTGGATATTTAGAAATATATTCAGAATGTAAATGTGTCGGAATATTAAACTTTATAAAATAAACTATATCTTTACCATAATATTCAATTGGACAGTAATCAACATTTCTATTAAATATAGTAGTTTCATAATTATTTAGTCTATTTTGAAGTTTATTAATTTTTTCTTGATACAAGTTTTCGAGTTCTTTATTACTTTTCTCATTACCAATTTCAACTTTACCAGTAATAAATAAATTATCTAAAACATTGGAAACTTGTACTGAAAAATAGGGAGAAATCCATTGAGACATATGATAACTTACTTTTCTATGTACATAAGTACCTTGATTAACTCCCCCTTGTTTTATATCTATCAAATCCGTGGTCGGAATTCCGACCACGGAAGAAAGAGCCTGTAAATAGTCTTGAGTTTGTTTACTCTCTTTGTAATGTTTAAATTCTTTTCCGCCAGCTTTACAAAGTTGAGTAGCATTAATATATCCATCACTTCTGATACCAATATTCATAATCTCACCATTTTCGAGTATTAACTTAAAAGTCATGTCTTCATTATTAATTAAATTTTTATTTGGTTTTAGAATAGGTTTTAAGATCTTTTCATTATAAACATTAATTTCAGTTTCTAATTTAATAATATAATCTTTATGTTCTTGAATCTTTTTTTCATATTCAACAATTATGTTTTTGTCTTCTTTTTTATTTTCTTTCTTCTTTTCTTTACAAATATCTATATGTTTTTTAATATTTGCGAATGTTCTATTACAATATTCACACTTTACTAAAGCTGAATTTACACTACCAATAGTTTTACTTTGTATCTCTAAACACTTTTTATTATTTTTAATATGATAATTTAAACTACTTACTGAATTAAGAATACTTTTACAAAATTTACAATCCATTTTATATTAAAAATTTAATTTTTTAAATTAAGATGATTTTGATAAAATTATCAAAATCTCTCCAAATTTTAAAACGACACTCATATTTTCAAACATAAAAAACAGTTTACAAATGGATAATAGATTTCCAAACTGTAAATAATGTTACGTTGTTACATTTGGACGTACATATCCAAATTTGGCCAAATTTGTACATTTTTATACAAATTACAGATTTTTTAAGACTGTTTTTCATGTTAAAATCCTATTATTAATTTTGAAACTGTTTTTCAAGTTCTCGAAAAATACTACACAATTATTGTGTGTGTTGAAAATATTATATCCTAAAACTTTTCATTTTTAAAAACTTTTTGTACAAAGTACGAAAATATTTTTTATAATTTATACTTTTCTAAAAAATAATTTTTCATTTTTAAAAACTTTATATTTTAAAAATAATTTTATCTCCTCCTCCTTTTTAAAAACTTTAAAAGTTTTAAGTATTTATTATTTTTAAACTATATGATTAGTTTAAAAAATATTATTTTAAAATATATTGATTTACCTTGGAAATATACTATAAATCAATCTTTTAAATATGATTTGAACGAAAACGTTCAAATTTTAATAGTTTTTTCAAATTTTAACAGAAACGTTCAAATATTATTCATTTTTTTAGGCTAATTTATACTTGGAAATATTGTGTAATTAAAATTTTTACGATAATTCATCATTGTATAAAAATATACAAATGGAAACTGTGTATCTGGTAAAACGTCTTCATCTTCCAAAAGACTTTTATAATGAACACATAATGGTTTAATTAATTTACATGTTTTTGTAGATCTAGTTTTATCAAAAGTTAAAAAAAAATCTTTTATAATTGACCAAGGTCTTTCACTGTAATAAAGCTCTTTAAGTTCCATATTTTATAATTATAATTCAATCCTTAAATAAAAATCTACTTTGTTTAAAAAAAAACAATTTTAAAATATGTATTATAAATAAAATAATGCAAAGAAATTCTTACAGAAATATAAATAAATTTGGTACTAAAGTTAATGATTCGGAAGTAATAAGTCCATTAACGTATTGTATAAATGATACTGCAGATAGAATGTTCTTACACGGAGGAAACTCTGTAATATACGGACAAAATTCTAAACCCTGTCAAAGTTTTTTATCTGAATACTGTGCTCAAAATTGGGATGATGCTTGTGAATATGCAAGTAATAATAAAGAAATGTATTTTCCAAACGATCTTGTAACTAGTAATATAGATGGTTTTACTTATAGTCCTGGTAGAATGTCTGCAGGAGATATCCTAATAAGAAATACAGCTACTGAAAAATATCTAGTTTCTATGGGTAATTGTATGCCTAAATATGAACCTTTTGATCCAACAGTTGCAAATTCTCCTATGATTAAGTATTGGATACCGAATGAATATGGTGCTAACGGAAATTGTATACCAATATATAGTGTAAATCCAAAAACAATAGACAACGATATAGTTATGAATAAAATTTTAGCAAAACCTAATATAGCATTAGATATACTTATAAATATATATAATAATTTTAAAAGAAATAATGCACTAAATGAATTACAAAATACAAATTTAGGTAAATTTTTTATGATGAATTCAAATGTTTTTAATTAAAATGTTTATTTATAATAAAATGAAACGTAAAAGTAAAAACTTAAAAGTAAAAAAACTTAAAAGTAAAAAACTTAAAAATGATGGTACAAAAAAAATTATAATGGATAAGATCATCGAGAAATACCAAAATATTATAAACAACTTATACAAAATTATTGAACAAAGAATTATAAATATTTTAAGTATTGAAAGAGAAGAAAGACACTTTATTCCTTTTACAGATGAACAAATAATGGATTTTATAACAGAATATAATGAAGAAATATGGAATATGATAGCAAATATGGTTGAAGAATATGGAATAGGGAAATTTAAAGATCCAGAATCTAACTTAATAAATTATTATCTTTACCAATATTTACCATTACCTACATATATTAATTAAAATTAAACTAATTATTAGTTTAATTTTAAAAAGTTTTTAATTAATGTATTTCAATATCAATTAAAAATGCATATATAAACTCATAATCTGATATATTAAACTCAAAAGCACCTATCATTTTTTTTGTTTTTAACGAATACAAAGTAAAATTTCTAGCAGAACAACTTCCTATTGTAAATATATGAGTTTCTATAATTATATTTTTTTGCGAATTTAGTTCATACGATAAATATGTTTCATTTGTTTCTATAAAATCAGGTTTATCTACTCGTTTAGTTTTATTTGTAGTTTTATTAACTCTTTTCCAGTCGTTATTTTGTTTTAAATTGATATTAATTCTTTTATGACACTTTGAACTTTTATTTGAATAGTATTTTCCGTATTTATTTGCAATGACAAATTTACTATCAAATAAGTTTGATAATGTAGTATCAATTCTATAAATACATTTATCTACATCAACATATAAAGTAATATTTTTATCTTCCGTTGGAATCTTTAGTTCTAGTTTTAATTCAAATTTTTTAATTATAATTGGAAATAATCTAGAAGAGTACTCTTTTGAATTGATAAGTTTTTTTTCATATAGAAACTCAAGCCATTTTTCTTGTATTAAATATATCATAATACTTTCAAGTTTATGAGAAATAAATTGCATTTGGACCATAAAATTAGTGTTCTGTTCAAAAAATTCTTTTATTAGTTCTGTTGCGCCATAACAAAAAGTTAATGTTTGTTGAATCTTATAAGGTTCGTGTTGTCTTAAAACATAATAAATGTACCATTGTAATGCCCAAACTTCATCATTAATTTTAATAACATCATTTTTATTTTTTATTTTATTACATATACAGTATTTTATCATCTTATTAATGAGTTTTAATTTTTTATCTTCAATTTTGTTTTTGATAAGATTTTGCATTTTACTTGGTAACACGTATATTATTTTTAATAAACAACAAATATATTCATCATATATTGAAAAATCTGATAAAAATTCTTTTTCAGAAATTTTTTTAATGGGATGGACACAACACCATATTTGTCCACCGTATTGTTTGATTACATCCACGTGTTTTCCGTCGTTTATTTTAATTACACATCCATTATAAGAACACTTTTCGTATCTATGAGATCCTCCATTATAGTGTTCTCTTTCATATTCAATATAATCTCCAATTTTTATCATATCCATCCCCAATATTTATGTATGGTGGTACAGTATTATTTCAATTTTTATTTTTCCACATAAGTTTTGCTCTTGAATGTAATTGTTTATCTGTTAGTTTAGGATTTTCCTTTTTAAGTTCTTGAACTTTAATATTAATAAATTCATTTTTAGTAAGAATTTTATTAATCAAGTTATTATGATTGTTTTCATCTTGAATTCTTATTGTATTTTTTGCTAAATCTTTTTCACGTTGAATATAAATATCTAAATTTTTCTGATCTCTATCGATGTCTATACCCATTTTTTTGCCATTTTCAATTGCAGTTTTACATGCGCGTTTCCCATCTTCAAAATCTTGAGAATAAAAAGATACAATACCAAGTAAGTGCCATCGTTTATATTGATAAATAAAACGATCTATAAATAAAATACAGTGGTCTGGATAATTTAAACTACATGCTAATCTATAAAATGTAAAAGATAAATCCCATTTTTCTTTAGACTGGTAATATTCACCTATTTTAACCAATGGTTCAGCTCTTGGAATTAATTCATATGCTTTCATATACCATGCTAAACAATCATACCAATCTAAATGTAATTTTTCTCCGAGTTCTCCACATAAAAATGATGCCTGATATCTTTCTTCGTAAAATCCAATTAAAGTAGTTCTTAATTTGTAATAATAATATGCGTTTTCAAAATCATTTAAACAAGAATATGTTTGAGCGAGATAGAAAACAGTTCTAGGTTCAGTTGGATCTTTTAAATATTCTTCTTTTAAAAGTTTTTCATCTCTAATAAAACGTTTTGAAGTTTTATCATCATCTTTAGTTCTATCTTGATATAAAACAATATGATCAGAAGCTCTTCCAAGCAAACAATCGTCTTTATTATCTGGATGATTTAAATATTCGTGTACAACTCCAACAAATCTCCATCCACTTCTAGATTTCATAAGTCTAGAATTATAATATTTTGTTAAAGAACCACTCCACCATTCTTGTGAAATTAAAAATGCAGATTTTTCAGAATTCATATTTTCTTCTGCGAATTTTCTTAAATCATCACCATTTCTAAGTTCATCATTAGTATCTAATAATAAAAAATAATCTACATCTGGAAACATATCTCCAAAATCTAATGATTCATTTCTAGATACACAGAAATTAATAAATTCTCCTTGTTTAAGACGTAAAGGAATATTATTTTTTTCGCTAAATTCTTTACATATTTCGATAGTATTATCGGTCGAACCAGTATCGAATACAATTAAACTATTTGCAAACTTTTTTATACTATTTAAAGTAATGTGAAGTCTTTTATGTTCATTCTTAACCATAATTAATGCGGCTATATGTACTTTCATAATTAATAAATAATAATTATATGTTTAAATAAAAATTATTATTTAAATTAAAATTTCATATTTTATATAATAAATGAACATAAAATTAGAAGATATTTTAGGTGTAGTTTTATTAACAGTTATAGCTGTATTATTAGGGTGTCAAATTAAGGAAAAACAATGTAAAAGACCCCGATATACATGTGGAATTGAAGGTGGTTGTGAAGTTAGTGTAAATGGTCATTACGAATCCAAAGAAGAGTGTGAATCAAAATGTGGAAAACCTATTTAAAATAATAAAATTTAAAATAAAATGGAACCTGAAAAAGAAGACGGTAACGTTGAATATAAATTAAAACTTGTTGATAAGGGAAAAGAAAGAATTGAAAGTCTTGCAACACAGATGAGGTATAGATGTATTGAAGGAGGAGGCGAATGTATTTACAATTTGGGTGTGGAAGATGATGGACAAATCGTTGGAATTACTGAAAAAGAATACGATGAAACAATAAAAAATATTAATTTAATAGCAGATAAGAATAATTATTCGGTAAATATTTTAACCATTGTTAATGTTAAAGAAGATAAAAAAATATATGAAGTATTAATTAGAGAGAAAAATGAAAATAAATATATTGATATAAAAGTTGCAGTTGCAGGAAATGTAGACAGTAGTAAGACTACTATTGTAGGGTGTTTAATAACTGGAAAAAATGATAATGGGAGAGGATTAACAAGAAGTTTTGTATTTAATTATGTTCATGAATTAAAATCTGGAAGAACATCTTCTATAACACATCAGATTTTAGGTTTTGATTATGACGGAAAAGTTGTAAATTATCAAGGTGTAAATAAACCTTCATGGACAGAAATAATTCAAAAAAGTGCTAAAGTAATTTCTTTTTTTGATTTAGCAGGTCATGAAAAATATTTAAAAACCACAATACTAGGTTTAACATCATCATTCCCAGATATATGTATGATAATGGTAGATGCAAACAATGGCATTAAACCAATGACTAAAGAACATATATTTTTATGTGTAACTTTAAAAATTCCATTTATAATTATAGTATCTAAGATTGATATATGTAAAGATAGACCGAATATTTTAAAAGAAACTATTCAAGGTATAAATAAATTTTTAAAATTTCCAGGAATTAGAAGAATAGCAATACAAATTAAAAATCAAGATGATATTGTATTATTAGCAAAAAATATATATAGTGAAAGTATAACTCCTATATTTAAAACATCTTGTGTTACAGGTGAAGGTTTAGAAAAACTTAAAACATTTTTGAATATAGTAGGAAAAAGAAATTTAAATAATGGAGATGATGATATTGTTGAATTTTATATTGATCACGTATTTAATGTTATAGGTTTTGGAACTGTTTTAGGAGGACATTTAATTAGTGGAAAAATTAATGTAGGAGATAAATTATTTATTGGTCCACATTCAGGTTTGTTTGAAAACATTACTATAAGATCTATATATTGTAAAAAAACTCCATTACAAACTGTTTCATATGGATCATATGTTTGTTTAGGAATTAAGAAAATTGATAAAATAAATATTAAAAAAGGTAATGTAATAATTTCAAATAAAACACCTAAACTTATAGTTAAAAAATTTATAGCGGAAATTAATGTTTTACGTACACATTCAACAACTGTTAAAGAAGGATATGAACCATTATGTAATGCATATACTATTAGACAGGTAACTAAAATTATATCAATAAAAAATAAAAAAAATTTAAGAGGATACGTGATAAATGATGATAATATATTGAGAAATGGTGATACAGCAGTAGTAGAATTAGAATTTAAATATCATCCAGAATATTTAAAAAATGGCACGCGATTTATACTTTCTGAGTCAAAATGTAAGATAGTAGGAGAAGTTATTTCGATATAAATTTTAAACTAAAATAGTTTAAAATTATTTAAAAACTTTATATTTAAAATAAATGTCATCTATGATGAAAGAATCGGAAGAATATTTATTTGAAATTAAAATATCAAATTTTAAAATAGTACTAACGCAATTAGTAGAATATATTGAAAATTTAAGCGTAGATGAAGATGATGAAGATGATAAAAATAATATTATTAATTTAGGAGGAGAACTTGTAAAACAATATGAAATAATTATTAATAAAATAGAAAGTTTTAAAGAAGATATTATAAATATAACTACCAATAAAGTTAATTTAGAAGGTAAAATTGCAAAATTAAATATTCTTTTGAATGATGCTGATATGGATATTAATAAGTTACAAGAACTTTACGACAACGAAAAAGACAAACATCACATAGTTTTAAAAAAAATAAAAGAACTTCATAAAAAAGATGAGGATTATAATTTAGAATTACATAAAATAAAAGAACTTTATAAAAAAGATAAGGATGAACACGAATCAGATTTAAAAAAATTAAAAGAAGTAACATTAAAACTACAAAAGACTAACGAATTTGCGCAAGAATTAGAAAATCTATTGAAAGAAAAAGTAGATGAGGTTCTATGCTATAAAAAAAAGTTTGAAGATTTAAACAATGAAACAGAATATCCACATCTTGATACAAATAAAAAATCGATAGTTTATTTTGAAAAAATTATCGAAAGTAATAATAAAATCTTACAACAGAAAAGCGAAAAAATTAAAAATTTAGAAAAAGAAAATAAAGATAAATTCGATCAAATATTAGATTTACAAACTATAATAACAAAGAAGGACGAATATATAACAGAAATAGAAAATAATATTTCAAGATTAAATAAAGACTATAGTGAAAAAATTAAAAATTTAGAAAAAGAAAATAAAGATAAATTCGATCAAATATTAGATTTACAAACTATAATAACAAAGAAGGACGAATATATAACAGAAATAGAAAATAATATTTCAAGATTAAATAAAGACTATAGTGAAAAAATAAATTTAAAACAATGTACGAATCTAGAGAATGAAATATTAATTGAAAAATATAAAGAGGAAATGGATTGTTTAAAAAAAGAAAATAATAATTTAAAATTACAAAAAAATATAAATGATCTAGAAATACCTCTAATAGACAATAAAGTAAACGATAAAGTAGATAAATGCTCTATGTGCAATATACTTTAATTGAATTAGATATTTAAAGATAAAATTTTTTTTATAAAATGATATATACTCATAGTAAAGAAAGTGCGTTAACAACACCTCAAGATAGAGATAAAGTTAATAGATGGAAACCTGACCAATTTGTTGAATCTTTAACAAATGATGAAGCTGTTCATGCGGTTACAGAACTAACTGATACAAAATTTATAGAGAAATTTCCAAGAGTTGATAGAACTTATGCAGATGATCCAGTACCTATGCAAAATTTTGCATTATTTAGTTTTATGCCTGCTAAGGGTGCATCACCAAATGAAAATGGAATTTTTGGTTTTGCAAAGATTAGAGGTTCATATTCAAGTCAAATGGAAGCAAATCAAAGAGCTGAATATATTGTTAGAAAATTAGATTCTTATAATAAAATATTTCATACTTATGTTGGAAGACCTTTTCCAGTTACAATTGATAGTAAATATTCTGCGGAAACAAGTGAAGTTGATATTAGAAAACAAATGACTGAAACTGTATCTCAAAATATTAAATCAAGTAAGGACGTAGACTATAAAACGATGCAAGAAATGAAAGAAAAAGAAGATGCTCTTTTGAAAGATGTTAAGAATGAAGAAATAGATCCTTATGAGGATTATATTACACAAAGAGTTAAACTAGCACAATTGAGTTTTACTTATCTTGAACATCAGAAAAAAATGGAAGAAATTAAGGATATTATTATTAAAACTAGAGAAAAAGTTTCTGATTCAGATGAAAAATATCCAGAATTTAAGGAAAGTTATTATAAAAAATATATGGATGCAAGAGAAAGTGCAGGGATTAAGGAAAGCAAAGAAGATACACAGGGTAACTTTATTAAATATTTAGTTGAAGATGCTGATTTAGGATTTTAAATATTTTTAAACTGATACTAGTTTAAAAATAAATTATATTAATAATCTTCATCAACAAAATATACTAACTCTAGCTTATAATTATCTTCTAAGTAAGAAATATCTTTATCATATTCTTCAAGGAAATTTTCTATAAATTTTATAGCATCATTTTCATCTAAAATTTGTACGGACTTGTTTAAAAATTCTTCATTATTACTAAACTCAGCATAAACACAATTTTTTGCATAATTTGCTTTATATTCGCCATCATTTATTCTTTTTACAATACTATCGCAAACTTCTTCTTTATTAACATTTAAAATTAAACGATAATAGTAATCATCATCTAATAAATCAATATTTATAATACAAAAAAACATTTTTATAACCTGTTTATAAGCTATAAAAATAATTTTTAAATTCAATTTTAATTAAAAAGTTTTTGTCTTTACTACAAGAAAATTTTCAAAATATTTATTATATGCATCACAATGATTAGACGATATACTTTCTGTATTTATTGTAAAATAAATTCCATTTGAAGTATGTGTATAAATATATTTACCAAAAACTGGAGGTGGCAATGAAGGTACTAAATCTGATGTATTTCCTATACGATATATATGTTCATTATCTAGTATTTTAACAAAATTATTATTCCCTGTACGACATGATGCAAAGTTGTATAATACTCTTTTATTACATAGAGTATTCATAGTTATATCAAACATACATATATTAGATATAGATGCTCCTAAAGAATAACCTGTTACTACTATTGTAGTATCATCATTTACATATGTTTTTAATAAATCTATAAATGATTCACGTAAACTATTATACATATTATAATGTTGTAAATGTACTTTATATATATCATCTGTTGTAATAGCTATTGGAGATGTTTGTCGTGCATCAAAATCATCTAACCATTCACTAAGTTTTGTAGTACCTGCAAAAGATATTATTATAATATTAAGTTTTTTAGAATAATAAACAATTGAAAGTTTTTGTTTTTTCATTCCATACGTATCATATATATTTAATTTTCCAATTATTTCAAAATCAACAATTGTAGGAATATTAGAATCGTCTTTATCTAATGTCCAAGAAGTAACATCTATATTTAAAAAAAATAAAGTACTTGCTATATCTTTATCATATACAGATATATCAAAACTACTTATAACATGAGTCATTTTAATTCTTAAAAATAAAAAAAATATTTATTTAATTGATAATTAGTTTATAAAAATTTACTTTATAAAAATGTTTTGACAAAAATAAAAATAAAATTTTAAAACTCTTTTTAAAAATAAAAATGTCATGTTATAAAAATGAAGTTGATTTAGATACTAGAATCAGTGAATTTTATAGAATAAAATCTAAATATACAGATAGAATACCTATTATAATCGATTATAATAAGGATTTAATATCTTTTAATTTAAAAAGAAAATTTTTAGTAACTTATGAAGTAACTGCTTCTTATTTGTTAAGTATTTTAAGAATGAAGTGTAAAATAGATAGTACAAAAGCTATATTTATGTTTTGTAATAATAAATTAATTTCCAGTGGAAGTATGATGACTGAAATATATGAAAATTATCAAAATGAAATGTTAAAAGATGAAGAATTTAGAAGAGGAGATAAGTTTTTATATATTAGAATCTCTTCTGAAAATACATTTGGTTAAAAAATATTTTTAAACTATATACAAGTTTAAAAATTAATTATAAATATTATTTTTACTTTTTCTTAGAAACGGCTTTAGTTTTTGGTTTTTGATTTTCCATTGTTTTTAACCATTTAGTATATTCTATTTCAAATTCTTGTAAATCGTTTAACCACATCTGTTTTTCATTTATATTTTTTACATTATCTAATTTTGTTTTCATAGATTTGGTTTCATTATTTAATTCTTTTACTTTGTTTGATGTGAATGTTCGGACTTGTAATCTTAATAGATATTCATATCCATTTTTAGTTGAACTTTCAGAATCTTCATTCTCATCTTTAAAATCTTTATCATACCCACGTTTTTCTAGTTCTTCAACTACTTTATTTTCTTCAACATTCATAATATTCAATTCTTTATTTATTATTTCTTTTATAAAACGTTCTTTATTACTCATAAACTTCAATTCTTTTTCTATTTTGGAAATAATATGATTTTTTCTTTTTGTATAGTATTCATATCTCATTTTACAAAAGTCATCGATAATTATTTCTAAAGTATATTTTTTAATTTGTTCCTTTTCATTAAACATAACCATATTAGTAGTATGTAAATATGAATATAATTTCAAGTTATTAAGATTACATGAAAATCCATCTTCGGATTCTGTAATTATAAAATCAACTTTATTATAGCTTGAATTATTTTTCATATTTTTAATTTTCTTATCAACAAGCCAATCTTCACACATTTCTTTAAATTTATCCATAGACATTCCAATAGGTAATTCAGTTACTTTAACCTTAGTACCATCTTTTTCAATTTTACCATATGATACAAATTTATTATCATCTTTCTCAATTTTACCTGTATATCCTCTATACCATGGAATTAAATCTGGTAATAATGAAAAACTTGCTTTTTCGTCTTCATCTGGATCATTTAATATAATTTCTCCATCATTTTCTAACCAAATTTTTACACATTCAATTACATCTAACGGATTGAAGCTAGGGATTGAACTAGACCAACCAGTACCTATCCCTAGAGCTCCATTAACTAATACTATTGGAATAATTGGTAAATAAAATTTAGGTTCAACAATATCTCCATCATCAACTACATACTCATATAAAACATCATCTTCTTCTCTAAACAATAGAGGAGTTAATGTTTCCATTTTTGTAAAAATATACCTTGGGCTTGCAGCATCTTTCCCGAAAGATAATCTTGTCCCGAATGCACCGTCTCTATATAATAGAGGAACATTATTAGATCCAGGAAATTCTTGTGCGAGTTTAATTATAGTATCATAAAGATTTTGTTCTCCATGATGATAATTAGTATGTTCAGCCACATATCCACCAAGTTGAGCAACTTTAAGAGATTGTTTGTTATATGTTAATTTTCTTTTCTTGACTGCATAAAGTATCTTACGCTGACTCTCTTTAAATCCGTCAAATAAACTTGGAATACTTCTTTTACAATCGGCATGAGAAAATTTTATGACCTCATTATTAAGAAAATCTGAAATATTCATATTTACAATATTACCAAAATCATCTAGTGAAAAAGTAGGATTTGGATCATATTTTTCTAACCAATTTTTTCTTTCATCTGAAAACTTTTTATGGAATACTTTTTCCATACTTGTATTTAGAATATCATCGGTATTATATTCTATCATTTTAGCCCCAAAAGTATCTGGAACATCTTCAATTTTTGTAGTACCTAGACCCTTATAATACTTACTTTTAAAAGATTTAGTTTGTTTACTTTGAAATTCTTTAAACTTATTTTCATCATAAAAAAGCAAATCACCTTTTGGATTAAATACTCTTACAATAGGTGTGGCCATACTAACAATATAAGGTTCTTCACGCTTTAATAAACTTGGATAAAGAAAATGAAAAAAATTCATTAGTAAGCCAGAAATATGCAACCCATCGCACTGTCTTTGTATCATATTTCCAACACCGGCATTAATACGACCGGTTTTTGTTTCAATATCATATACAAATCTATTAGTATAATTAGTTTCGTATACTGCTTTAACTTCTCCAGAATAAAATCTTCTATATCTTTTACTTATATTTATAGTAAATACATCTACTTTGTCTTTTTTTTCTTTTATATTATAACAATAACCAAGTCTTTCAGCGATATAACATAAACCTTGAGCTCCTACTTGACCTAGAATATCAAACCCTTCGGAATTTTTATTTTCTTTTAACCATCTAAATCCATCACCTTCATAATAACCTTCTAAAAATGATTCTTGTATTATAATATTATTGTTTAATATTTCATCTGGTATTTTTTTTAATTTATCAGAAGTATAAAATCTATTTCTCATAGTAGAAATAAATTCATCCACTGATTTTCCACCATTTAAAATTAATTTAAATGATCTTTGTTGATTTTCTTTTACTGTTACTTCAACTATTGTCCAATTAAAATCATAAATATTTTTCATTATATCTAAAGCTTTTTTAAGTTTATTATAATCGCAATTTGAAATATAATATGAATAATCAGTTCTTAAAAGTGTCGATTTTAGTTCTTTACTTATTCTATTAGAATTTTTAATTGCATTTTTAAGTCTTATTTTAGAATTTTTAAGATTTTCAGATATACGTCCATATTTCATTTTTTTTTCTTTTAATTCCTTAAGTTCAGTTGTATATCTATTAACATTATTTGTATGAATTTTAATCCATTTTTTCCATCTTTCCCTAGATTTTTCAGTATTTATTTTTGTTTGTTTTATTCTATCTTTTTCAAATGTATATATACCACAAGAACCATCAGCAAAAAAGAAACCCCAAACCCATGCTTCATCTTTAGTTATATTATAATCATATGTAGATGGTTGTTTATATTCAGAACAATATTTCATCTCATTATTAAAATTATTAATTAAATCAGATTTATTATACATCATACTTGTTTTAAAGCATTGAAGATTATTAGAAGCCATTTTAATATCTTGCAAATTCATTTTATTATTTATTTTTGGAATATTCTCAACTCTTCTATTTCTTAATAATCTATCTCCGATTTTTATATCTTTGGCTTTAATTTCTTTTCCATTTTCTAATAAAAAAGTGTGATCTTCTGTACATCTTACAATACCTGAATATGTATTTATTGTTAAAATACGTTTAGTAGTTTTTTTTTGTTTTATAGCTTTTATAGGTACCCATTGTGTATCACTCCATACTTCTATATCATTAACTAATTGACAATCTATATTTAAATTAACATCAAATAAATTTTGAATTTGTATAACTGATACAATATTATTTTTTTTAATCAGTAACGCTGTATCATCTGTAAAACAATCTGCATCTGTAAGCAAAATAACTTTTCCATAATTTAATGTTTTAAAATTTTTATCATCTGTATAATCTGTATCAACTTTTATACCCAATGCTTGGATTAAATCTGTAATAACTGCATTTTTTGCAATTATTGTTGGAGAAGAGTTTCTACAGTTGAGGACTTTTCCTTTCAATGGAAGACATCCAAACCAATTTCTTCCAGACTTTTCACCTACACCTTTACTTATACCTGCAACTGCATAAGTCTTAGCTGACAAACCTTCACATAAAATTAAACTACATTCATGTGAAAATTTAGTTCCTGCATTATTAGCTGCATCATACCCTTCGATTTTTACATAACCTTTCTTTTTCTTTTCTGTTTTCTTTAGAACTACCATCTCCTTTGCTTTTAACATATCTTCAATTTCTTCTATAACAGACCATTTTAAAAGTTTCTTAATATCTGCAGACTTAACTTCAAACTTTACTTTTGGGGCTTCGAGTTTTTCCTTGCTTTGCGAGTCAAATTCTGGTTTATCAACTTTACAAGTCACAAAAACTTTAAAGAATTGTTTAATATCGTTAATTTTTAAAGCAGGCTTTCCTTTCTTTGTAAATTTTTCTACCAAAGGTCTAAATAATGCTTCACATACAGAATCTACATGTTGTCCTCCTAATCTATTATAAATACCATTTGTAAATGAAATATGTTGAAAATCTTTTGATCTTGTAACTACTACTTCAACATTTTCATGCTTTATATTTAAACTTTCATCTTTCTCTTCTTCATCATCATTTTCTATTGTGGAATAGAGTTTTGAATAAGATAATAGATTATTAACGTTAATTAAATCGTTATTAAAATAAACTTTAACTTTAGTCAACATTGCAGCATCTATTACATATTTTAAATATAAACCTATCAAATCATCGGTATAACCCTCTAAATCAAACTGTTTAAAATCGGGAAAATATTTTACCTCTGTATAACCTTTCTTTAATGTTGTACTTTTTACAATTGGTTTATCAGGAGATTTCATATTATTTGACCATGTTTGTTCAAAAGTTTTTTTGTTATTCGGATCTAAACCCTTAACAATAAACTTTTTTGAAAAAATACAACTCAACTTACTTCCGAGACCATTGAGTCCTGATATTTCACGCTCTTCGTTATCATCGTAGTTCGATCCGGTAAGAAGATGTCCAAAAATTAATGTATGATTATACATTTTTTCTTCTGGATGCATCTCAATTGGAATAATATCTCCATCATTCCAAACTGTCGTTTCTCCTGTTTCTTTATTAATATTAACTTTAATAGCTGTACAAGGTATTTTAGCTTTTCTAGATCTTTCAACATTATCAACTGCATTTGATAATACTTCAATGAAAATTCTAAGAACAGCTGGAGACGCGGTTACAAATTTTTTAAATATTCTATATTCTTCTGATTCGTTATCAAATTCTGCTATAAAATCTTCATATGTCTTAAGTGTTTTACTTCCAACATACATAGAAGATCTTAATAATATATGATCTATTGGATCTTTCTTTGTATAAACTTTCTTTGGTGGCATACTCCTATTTTTTAATTATGATATCAAATTTTAAAATCAATTTTATTTTAAAATTAAATATTTTTAGTCTGTAACTATATATGATATTATATTTTTTATCATTTCAATTGGTAATTCAATATTTGTTTTTAATAAATCTTTTTCTATATCTTGTAAACAATATTTACACGGATTCGGAAAATAATCATCATCTTCTTGATTTTCGTTTTCAAAAATAAAAATATTTTCATTACATAATACACAAAATTCATACGAACAATCTGTGCAATAAATATTATTTTTATGTTCAGTTGATATATATTCTTTACATACAAAATATCCACAATTTGAACATTCTTTACTATCTATACATTTATTACATTCATATTCGCAATGATTTTCACAAAAACTATAACATTCATGACATTTATTCATACCACAACATTCAAAATACATTGAACATCTAAAACAACAATTTCTAGTACATTCTTCACATATTAATCTACAATTTTTACATGACATTATACTACAGTTTGAACATTGACCATATTCCGATTCTTGAAAAGATTCATAAGAATATTCACATTTAATACAATCAAATTCATAATTTTCTGATTCTGATTCAACTATTGACATTATTATAATAATTTTACATATTTAAATACAATTTTTAAAAATATATTTTTTTATATTTATTATTAAATAAAATGAAGATTTTTCCATTTTCACATGAAATGTTGATGAATTTAAATATAGGTTTGTCAACTGTTCACGCTCTATTTTCAATTACAATGTTTATTCTAGTTTTAAGTAAAGTTGAATTACCAGACTTTTTATTACCATTATTTTTAGTAGTATCAATTGTCGTATGTATTTTAATTTTATTGTATTCTATCCAATGTAAAACTATTGAAATATAAATTTTAAACTATTTTTAGTTTAAAATTTTATTTAGTTTAAAATTTTATTTAATTTAATTTAATTTAATTTAATTTAATTTAATTTAATTTAATTTAAGATCTACACACTGGTTGTAAATTATTATCTGTAGAAGAAAATGTACCGTCAAGATTTTGAGTAACAGAACCATTATGAATTGTATTATTTTCTAACTCAAATTCTCCTTTTCCAGAAATTTGTCTTGTTAATCCTTCACTAACTTCTCTCATCATATTTCTGAATCCTACTGGAGTAGCTTCGTAATCACAAGACATAGTTACACCTATATCTTTTGCAACACTATATGAATCCTGATTCGCTCCTATATAAATAACTTTCCATCCCATTTTTTCAAGAATATTTATTTGATTTTTAACTGATTGTGAATTATTTTTTAGTGAAGAATTTTCACAACCATCAGTTATAATTACTAAAATACCGTTTTTAATACCATCCACAATAAATGGGGAAGTAATTTCAATTATCGAATCGTAAAGAGCTGTCATACCATCTGGTGTGAAGTCTTCAATTTCTCCAATTTCTGTTCCTATAACATCTTTATGAATGTATTTCATTTTATTACTAAAAATAGCAAGCGTAGACTTAAAAGGTCCTGCTATTTTTTGATCTTCGTACAATTTGTGAAGTGATTGAATCCTTTCTTTACCCATAATTGACATTGATCCTGAATTGTCAAGTAAAACTCCAACTGGTGTATATTCGATTTTATTATTCATATCTTTTATTTCTAATGATAACATATCCCCGAATAAAGTTTCGGGTGTTAGGAAAAATAATCAATTTTATTTTTCTATATCTAAATCTAATATTAATAAAATGTATTCAGTTATTTTGTCATTTACATAACCATTCTCAACTAAAAATATACAATATTCTGGATCAATTTTTACAACATCTTTGTATTTTGTATTTTTATATTTATTTTTATAGCATGTCCATTCTCCTACCTTAAGTATATTTGAACAATAACTACATAAATAATAAGCATCTTCAAAGTTACGATGTTCTTTATTTACAAAATATATCATAGTATTTTTAACATTATCACATTTTTTACATTTAGAAGCAATAAGACCATCTAAACATTTTTTACACGAATTAAATTTATATTTACCTGACGAATATTCTTTAACTTCTACTGTATCACATCTTACACATTTTGAAATATTATTAAAACAATCTTTGCATAAATAAGTTATTTCTCTGTCTTCATTTAAATAATTTTTTGTACCTTTTCTTAATACAATATTACAATTTTTACAAACAGAATTTCCATTTTGCAATCTCTCACGATCACTTTTCATTTTAATAGCTTTAGCATATAATACTTCACTAACTTTCTGAACACATATTGAACCAACTTTAAATGTTGTACATGTCGGTATATGCGTAATATAATAAAGATATTTTATATCATGTTTACATATACATTCTGTTTCTCCATCTATATAATCAAGATTTGTTTCAATTAGCCAATGATCTTTATTTATATTTCCAAAAAAACATTTTAAGATATAAATAAACTCGGTTCCTTGATTTTTTGTTATCAAAGGCTGACCTTCAATTCTTTCAATAATACCATCTCTTTCTACCAATATATCTTTTAATTCTGTTGGAATTTCTATCATTATTTGTATTTTAAAAATTATAATTTGATTTAAAATCAATTTTTAAAATACTATTTTCTTCTTTTACTTTTTGTTTTTATTCTTTTACTTTTTGTTTTTCTTCTTTTACTTTTTGATTTACTTCTTTTACTTTTTGATTTACTTCTTCCATCATACCAACCAAAAGTTGGAAATATTTTAAATATTTTATTTTTATTTTTTACTAAGTCTTTATATTCTTTACATTTAATATATTCTGGAAAATTTAAATTTGGAAAGTACTTATTTATGTTCAATTTAGATTTACATATTGGACATTCATAGTCTAATGGTAAACATTTTTTATGGAAATTATGTCCACAAAAAAATACCACACATTCATTATTTGGATCTTCAAGATAATTTTTTTCACATATATCGCAACTTATAAAATCTTTAAAAATATTTACACCTCTTTTTATAGATTCTTTAAAAATAATTTGTTTAATATGATCATATATTTTATCACTTAGTTTTAATTTATAGTTTGTAAAATATAAAATTGCTAATACTAACATTGTAAATTCAATATTTGTCGCTTTATAATTCTCTAAGCAAAGTTTAAATAATTCAAAGTCTTTTAACGAGTTAATAATATTTATTTTATCTACATTAGCGCCAGATTTTATTAATAACTCTACTATTTCTTTATTTTCTTGTTTACTTTCTTCAAGATATGGACCAAACATAATTTTAAAATATTCATTATTACTTTTTTGTTCCGGAATATCTACAATTCCAGTATTGTTATACATGCTGGATTTGTCTTTATCATAATATTTAATATTTGATTCTCTATCTGATTGTAGTTTTTCTGGTTTAAAATCTTTTAACAAGTTTTTATAATTTTCATCACTACCATTTAAAACAAATATATTTGGATTTTTTTTGTACTTTTTTCAATAGCATATCTATATCTTGATAAATAGGATCTACGACTACCAGTATAGTCCATAACATCATGTATATTATTAATAACAATAATTTTACAATTTCCATTAACTATTTTTATATCTTCATCACTTAACCTGCTAGTCTCTGTATTTATTCGTGGTAATATTATATGAATTCTAGGATCATTATTTGTGATATCTTTAACAAACTCCAAAATTTCATAACTACTTGACATAACACATATTTTATAATCATTTTGTATTGCAATATCAAGAGGTGTGTAACCATTTTCATTTTCTCTATTTAAATCTACACCTTCTTTTATTAGTAATTCTACTACATCTTTATTTTGTATATTTATCGCTTTATCCAGTGTAATATCTTTTTTTGCCCCACTTTTTTCTAATATATCTATTATTTCTTTATTTTTATTTAATTTAGCATAAACTAAAGGAGTATATCCTTTATCATCTTCTTTATTTACATCTGCACCTGCTTTTATAAGTAACTTTACTACGTCTTTATTATTTTTAAATATTGCATAATTTAAAGGAGTACGACCGTTTAATTCAGAATCTATATTTGACGAACTGAATCTAAAAGGTTTTTCTATATATACACCTTTATCTATTAATAATTTAACTATATCTACATTACCATTTTCAATTGCATACATTAATGCATTATTTCCATTATTATCGTATACATTAGGATTTCCATCATTAGATAACATATTTTCAACCATGTATCTATTATTATTTGAAGAAGCTTTAATTAAAGGAAAACTATCATCTGAATCTCTAATGTTAGGATTTTCAGTATACATATTTTCTAATACGATTTGAGGTGTAGAAACTGTATATTCATACATATCTTTAATATATGATGGTATACTACTAATAGATGAATATTGGTTATTATTTTGCATATAATTAGATATATTTGCACTGTCTATAGATGAAAAAGTATTTTGAGTTATTAAAGAATTAAAACCGTCATTTATTTTTTTTTGTTTCATTTATTTTATATAAATATAAAAAATGGTAAATATTTCTACTCAAAATTTTTTCAAACTAATTCCTAAATTATTTTATATAAACTTGGAAAAACGAACTGATAGAAACGGTCAATTTTTATCAAATTTTTCCGATCATGAAAAATATAATATTGAAAGGATTGACGCTTTTTATGAACCACAAAATGGAGCATTAGGTTGTTTAAAATCACATATATATACTTTAAAAAAAGCTAAAGGATTAGAATTTGAATTTATACTTGTATGTGAAGATGATTTATGTATTATTAATATGATAAAATTAAATAGTGTTTTAGATAGATTTTTTAAGGAAATAAAGATATGGGATGTACTTTTAGTAGCCCATGGAAGTACCACAATATTAAAAAATACATATAATAGAAATTTTGCTAAAATTGTAAGTGCTCAGACAACTTCAGCTTATATAATAAAGAAAGATTATATAGATACCCTTCTAAATATATATGAAGAGTCTTTAAAAAAATATGAAAGTTCAAAAAAATGGACATGTAACTATTGCGTAGACCAATCTTGGAAAATTTTACAATCTAAAGATAACTGGTATGCAGTATTTCCAAGACTTGCAAGACAAAGAGAATCATATAGTGACATAATGAATTGTGTTATAAAATATAATTGTTAATATATACCATAACTTGAATCTTTTTCCTGGTTTTGCAACTGTTGATCTATATCTTTTTGATACTTCATAGCGACTAATAAAAGTTGTTTCATAAAACCATTATTTGGATTTATGACATATCTTTTTTGTCTTACATATTCTAAAATATTATTTAACATTTTACATGGACACATTTCTACTTTATTAGTTTCATATGTCTTTCTAAGTAAATAATTCAATATTATAGTTGCAGATCTTGATACTCCTGCTCTACAATGTACAAGAACATTTTCTCCTTTTGAAATATGTTTATTAATAAAAACATATGTATCGTCAAAATGTTCAAAAATATTCATATCTGGCGTATCCGCAATATAAATATACATATGATCTATACCATTTTTTCTGTAAAAATCTAATATATTATCCGATTTATCCATAGTTTCGAGAGTGATTACAGCTTTAATATTTTTACTTTTTAAAACATTTGGATTATCGCTTTGTTCCCAGTTTGATATATATAAATGAGGTACTATTTCATTTATTTGATTAATATCATTATAGTTTGTCATTTATTAATATAAATAAATAAATTGAATAATTTAAAGATTTATAAATTAAATTTAAATAGAATGAACGTTTATATTTTGTATTATCAATATCATTTTGATTGTTATAAGAGAGCTGAAACAGGTTCTGGAATTATAGATGCTTTTGAAAACGAAGATGATGTATATAAAAGTGCTGTTGACTACTTAAAAAGAGATTTTATTGATTTTATACATAAACAAGCTGATGATTTATGCGAAGAACATAAATTTGATCATGATAATGATAACGAAACTGAATACGAATGTTTAAACTGTTATTATACATTTATAAATGAAAATGGAAAAATAATACCTGATTTTATGAATCAGGAAGAATTATATCATTCAAAAGAACATATATTATACATATTAAACAATAACTCTACTTCAAATAAACAAAAATATAATTATATACATAATAATCTTTATGAAATTATTGGAGATGGAGAGTTCACAATGCAGCCTACACATAGATTATACTTTGTTGTAAAAAAACAATTAAAATGAAAGTATATCAAATAAAAACATTTATTATATTTTATATAATAAATGAAAAAAAGTAAACATAAACAACAATTATATTTAACTTATGATGATCTAAAACTTTTAAATGATATGCTAAATTATTTAGATGAATTTGAAAAAAGAAATAATGAATATCCATACGAACAAAGTGTATATAAAGAATTTCCGAATAAACCTATACAAAAATTAGAAGAAGAATTTATATCACCATTTAAGATTATAGAAGAAAAAATACCTACTAATATTGAACACTCTATATCTATAAAAGAAATTCAAGAAAAAAAAGTTGAAACAATTACAAATATAGTTAAAAAATTAAAAAAGAATAAAAGAGATAATGATTCTATAAATTTTATAGATCTTATTTTATCAAAACTACCGGATAAAAAAATACAAAATGTAATAGAAAAATTGAAAAAATTTTTTAATACAAACGATCCGAAAGTTATTAAATATAAACTTGATAAATATTATGTTATACCTGATTATAGTAAAACATTTTTATCACAAATTATAAAATCTTATTATGATAGATTAAAGCCTAGTGATTATGATAACATACAAAATACAGACTATTATAAGACTCTATTAAAAAAATATAGAGAAGAAATACCATTTATAACATTAGAAATTCATGATCCAAAATCTAGTTACTTAAAAAAATTTTCTCTTCTTTTTTTAATAGAAATTAATAAAATTTATGATATGGAATATTTGAATAGACTTATAGATTCAACTATTAATATAAAAAGTAAAATCAAAATTTGAATATAAAAGAATCTTCAATTATTACATCTTGAGAATTATAAAATTTCCATTCTAATGTTTTTTTATTATGAATAAATAATTCACCCCATCCATAGTCTTTATAATTGCTATATAAATTATAATCATGTTTAAGTATATCGTATTTGTCTATTTTTTCTTGACTTCCAGGAGCTCCACATATAATATAATATGTACCATTTTCGTTTATTTCATCTTTATATATTTTATTATTTCTTTCATATGCATGAACATGTCCCGAAATATATATATTAACATTATATTTATTAAATAAAGATTCAAATGCTTTTTTTGTATGTGATTCAGCATTCATAGGCCAGTCAAATATAATTTTACTATATAATGGTCTATGACCATAAACAATAATCCAAGGTATATTATTTCTATTTTTGTTAGATTTAATTAAATCATCTTCTAACCATTTTAATTGATTTCCAAAATTTCCTCCGGAACCTGAACCTAAAATTGTATAAGGTGTTGTAGGAGCATTTGGGTAATCAGTTTCTGTATTTATAGATATAAAATGTATAGGACCATAATCAAAACTATACCACATATTTTTAACTCCATTTTCAGGCATCTTAAATCGTGAATTAAAAGCAGTAAAGTTTCTCATACTGTGAGGACACCCTAAATCTGATGCTGAATGACATGAAATATCATGATTTCCTGGACATACCATATATGGTTGATTTTTTGAAAATATTTCAACACTTGACATAAAACTATTATACGTATTTTCATAATATGGATTATTTCCAATTTCTAAACCTTTATCATCTGCATAAGAAATATCTCCTAAATGAATTAACATGTCATAATTCATTTCTTTTATCCTTTCCATAGTCATATTCGAATTTTCTATACCCATATCACCATATATTCCTATTTTTAAATTTTCACTATCAATTTTTGGTTTAGAAATAAAAGTGTTTATACGAGACATAATAAGACCATCTCCAGCTTTAAAATAATATTTTGAAAAAGATTTTAAATCATTTAATAATACATGATGATGTGTGCTTGAAATATCATAATTAATAGATATACCTTTTGAAATATAATTTAATTTTTCGTAGTGTAAACCATATTTTACAATAGGATCATTTTTATATTCATATTTTGTAGACCAGCTTATAGTTATACCATTATTTGCTATTGCGGTATGAAAATTAAAAGGTTCATTTAAATAGGAATAAACATTATTTATAATTAATGTTAATATACCTAAATACTTTAGCATATTTTATTTTAAATAAATTTTTTAAATATAATTTATATTTAAAAAATTTTATTTGTTACTTTTTAGATTTAGATCTGTAACGTCTTTTACTTTTAGATTTAGATCTGTAACGTCTTTTACTTTTAGATTTAGATCTGTAACGTCTTTTACTTTTAGATTTAGATCTGTAACGTCTTTTACTTTTAGATTTAGATCTGTAACGTCTTTTACTTTTAGATTTAGATTTAGATCTGTAACGTCTTTTACTTTTAGATTTAGATTTAGATCTGATGGGTCTTTTGATGTTTATAATATAATTTTTTCCATCAGGATTTAAATTTATTTCCTTTAAATATGAATATAACATTTCTTTAGAAATATTATATTCATTAAAATATTGATTAGATATTTTTAAGATTACATTTATTACAGTATTAATATTTTCAGATTTAGTATCTTCTCCAAGTAGTTCAAATATATTTTTAATTAACTGTAAATTTTCTTTTTGAATTTTATTTATATTATCATATACATTTTTTATTTTATTAAATTCTTCTACAATATACTCCTTATATTTTAATAAAACTGGATCTAAAGGTTCAGCAACTTTAGAAATCTCTTTTTTATCTTCAACAGTTTTTTTTAATGAAACTCCTGATTGAATACCTTCTAAAAACGCTGGACCTGCACCATCATATTCACCTGAATCAATAGGAATATTTCTTGGTTTAAGTGTTGAAGCAATCAAATTTGCAGCAGCACTATTTTTTGAAAGCTTACCTACTGTTGATGATACTGATACAGAACTTAAGGTTGAAGCACCTATGTTTTTAAGTGTTTCTACATTAATTTTTAAAATTTTATATGCATTATCAAATGAATCTATATTATCCTTAAATAACGAATAATTTATTTTAAATTGCGATAATGCTTGAATATTATTTATAAATTCTGTTGATAAAAGAAATTTGGCATCTTTAATTGTTTCCGGAAGAGAATTTACAAACATGGAAATAAATTTACCTTGTTGATAAGTTAAAATTTCACTATTTATAATACTAAATGGATAAAATTCTGGAGGTTCATCTTTATCTTTAATATAATACGCTACTAATATTATAATGAGAATGCTAAAATTATCTTTAAAACTATCTAAAATTTTTAGAAAATTATTTATATTGCTTACCTGATTTAAAACAGATGGAAATTTTGAAATAATTTCTATCATACTATCATTAATTCTTATACATACTATGGTATATTTATTTGGATCATAAAAAAATTTTATAAACTATATAGATTCTTGATTGATAAAAATTGTTTCGTCATCTTTTTTATCGGTTAATATAATATCTATATCTTTTTTATTTTTGTCTATTCCTAATTTTAATATTGGAACTAAACTATCATCTACCAAATTTTTTAAAAATTTTTCATCTACAAGTCTTATTTTTAAAATTAAAATTTTATTATTAATAAAATCTTCTATTGAAGAAGTATTATCTGAATCACAAAATTCAATAATATCATTAAGTGTTTGTATAAATATATCATTATTAATTAAACTACTTAACTTTGTATCTAAATTAATAAGCTGTTCTGCTTTCTTTCTAGAAGTTGAAACTGTCGATGCGTTTTTTTGTTGTACTACGATCTTTTTAACAGGTTCAGGTATTTCTTTTTTAATTAATTTTTTACAATATTCTCTAATAGTATCTTTAGAATCAAAATAACCTTTTTTAAATTTTTCTAAATGTAAATTCCATGATTCAAGTTTAGTATTAAGACTAATTATTCTATTTTCTTTATTATAATCTAAAATATAGTTATAAAATAATTTATATATTTTTAAAAGATCTAAATTGTTATTCATTTTCTCTTTTAAGTATGTTTCAATACCCATCATAAATATAGGCTTCAATTTATCGTCATCTGATATTAAATTTATTAAAGCATCTTTATTAGGACTAATTGATAGTATTTTTTTTATATCCGGTAATATACTTTCAAACTTTTTCTTAATATTTTCAATATCTGTAGAGTTTTTTTTATTAACATTTGACAATATTGTATTTAAAAGTCTTTCGTAGTCTGAATCATCGAATGTTACTTTTTTGCTAAAAATTAATTTATTTATTTTATAAAAATAGAAAATATTTAACCTTAAAGCATTAATAAAACGTGTTATATTCTGTTCAAAATTACTTTCCTTTTTCTGAATTTTAATTTCATATTTTTTAGACGACTCGATTACTTTTTTTTCTTGTTTTTTAAAAGTATATTTAGATTTATCTTGTTTTTCTCCAAAAAGATTTTTCAGGGGCTTTTGGAAGTTCTTTTTTAGTTATTGAACCTGGAAATAATATGGACATCACATATTCAATTTCAGTATCTGGTATACCATCCGTTTTCATTTTTTTGCAAAATACCACCTTGAGGAATATTTCTTTTTTTCATATTTTCATATGTTGAATACTTTGGATCTAAAATAGTTTTAGGTATTTCCTCTGATTTGGATTCTGTATCTAACGGTTTACTTATATTTTTTTTATTACTTTCGGGATTTGAATATCTTTTTATTTCATCTTCCAAAGTTCTTGATTTTCCCTCGCAACTTACTATATTATCTTTTAAATTTTTAATATTTGAAGAATATTCGTCAAAATATTTTTGTAACATTTTATTTTCATTTTCTAATAAATCTAAATATTCTTCAGGTGTTTGAACTGCATCATAAAAAATTTCGTCTAGTTCTGGTTCTGATGATATTATTGTTGTAGACATATTTATTTAATGTATATATAATAAATTTTAAAGTATTTTACTTTATATCCTTGAAGATTTAAAACTCAGGAGTTTTAAATCTATAGTTTAATTAATTTAATGGTAAAAGTATTGTATAGAAGCTTTTTTCTTGAAAATCTTCTTGTATTTCATCTTCATCTTTGTCTTCTTTTGTAATTTTATATCCTATAATCTTAATTTTAGGATTTGATCTTTCTCCATTTACAAAATAAGATTTTATGTTAAGACTATTTTTATAAGAAAAAAATAAAAAACCTATTTCAATAGATGATATTTCATCTAATTCAAATAAAGGATTATAATTTTTATTAACCCAATTATAGTATATTTTTATAGCGTTTTTAACTGAAGTAGTATTTTGAGCTAAATAAACCGTGTCACTAACCAAATTATTTTTAAAAAAATAAGGATTTGTAGATTCTTTCAATATTTTATTATATATTTTATATTGAATTTCATCTTGTAAACTTGACTTTAGAAATTTGCTTATTGAATCACTCCCCTTTAAAATAAACTGGAAACTATATATATCAAAATCACTTATATCTAAATAATAATGTTCAATCGATATTCTATTATAATATAAAACTATTTTTTCTGGATTTTGCATTGTTTCAAATCTTAAACTATATAATGATCTTTTTAACGATTCATTAGATTTTAGAACTAATTTTTTATTTAAAAGTAAAGGACAATCTAAAGAAAAATTTTTACCTATGTTACTACTATATTCAATTTTTTCATTAATCATAATGTTTTTTGCAACAAAATCTTCAAAATTATCAATAGAAGGTATTTTATTACTTTCATTTAAATATTTTGAATAAAGCCAAAATAAATATTGAACTATATATCTTGATAATTTTTTATACTTATTATAATCATTTATAACTGATTTAAACTCTGAAACGCTTTTAAGATTACTTGTATTTAATGGAATTTTTACATCTACATTTCCAATTTGAGCATGTATATTTTCATTTTTAATTGAATTATTTTCAATACCAAGTATACCTAATATTTCTTTTATATTTGTATTTTCTAATTTATAAACGTTATATTCTGTTTCTTCTATCGCATTTAATGGTTGAATTGGACTTGTAAAAATAGATAGTTTAATAGTATTATATTCTATATTTATCATTCGTGTTTTACCATAAAAATCTATCGTTTGTGATAATACTTTTACTTTATCTGATAAAATAAAATCATTATAAAAGAACCTATTTTTAATTATATAAAAATCATTATATTCATTGAAAATTGTAAAAGCATTTTTACTTACATAAAAATCTGAATTAAAATTATATTGTAAATCATCTTTTTTACCTTTTTTATTCCATCTAAATATTAGTTCACAATATGGATATTTTGTATTATCTGAATCAATACCTTTATTTTCATATATAAAAATTGTTTTATTAAAAGGTTTTTTATATTTAAAATACCCTTTAATATGTCTGGGAATACTTAAACTTCCATCAATATTTTCTTCATTTCTATTGAATAAAAATATATTACAATTATATTTAATTTCCAAAAGATGGATAAAGAAGTTTGGATTAAAGTATTCCTCTAAATTATTAATTTTATTTATAATTTCTTGACTAGTGAAATCAAACATTTCTTGTCTACATGAAGCAGATAATTCTAAAGTTGATAAAGACTTTCTAATTGTATTTAAATTTTCATTATCATATTCTCCAGAATTTAAAGCAAATAAAACACAATTTATAAAACTATTATTCCCTTTAGTCATTCCTATTCTATAATATTCATAATTTTTATCTTCATCTATAATATCAAAAAACTTTTTAATATTATGTGGTAAATGTCCAATTTGGCCATTATTTAATAATTTATTTGTCGTTATAATATGTTGAGTAAAACTTTCTGTATCTTCAACTTCATCTCCAAAATAATAATTTCTGTATTCAGGTTTTTTAGTTTGATCAGATTCAAAACAACATAATAAATATTTAAATTTATCTGAATTATTTAAAGTATTCTCTCTCAAACCAGGATACGGGTAATGTTTATATTCGCAAATATATTTACGAGGAATAGAGCCTTCACTTGTATCTTTTGGAAATGTTAAAACTTGTTTACCTTGTGCTATCATAGTTGCTTCATCTTCATCATTAATAAGTGTTGGAGGTTCACCACAAAATCTTGTATAATTTGATACAAATATTTCTGGTGCTAACACATTTCTCAAATTTGTATCTTTTCCTGACTTTTTCTGTTTTATTTTTTTAACAGGTTTAGATCTTTCTATTTCTTCTAAAGGTATAAATTTAGTATAAAAATCCAATATACTTGAATAAAAATAATTATATTTAACAAATAACTTTGAAAGTATATCTTGAAATTTATTTATAGATTTTATATTGTTTACACTACTTATTTTGACACGAACGTAATAACTATTATCCATAAAATTTGGTTTAAGTTTTACATCTTGATCTTTTTTATCTACTATTTTTTCAGTTAGAAATGCTGTTATATCATCTGTTTCTGCAGTATAAAAACGTATAAAAACAGTTGGTTTTTGAGAAATAGAAGTTTCATCAATACTTAAGTAATCTCTAAATATATTTTTATTCATAATCAAATCTGATATAATATATTTGTTTAGTCTTTGATTTGGAAAATAAAATACTCCATTTATTTGTTTTTCAATTACATTTTTAATTAAACTGTTATTACTAGTTTCTAATATATCTACAAATCTTGAAATAATTTGTTCTTTTGGTATATTATTTGCTGCACTATAGTTAAGTAATACTTTAAAATTATTATTTTCAACATCTTTTTCAATTAGAATATCTGCATAATCTTGAATATTATATGTAACATTTTCTTTTTGCATTACTTTTAAAATAATACTAGATTCAGAAGACAATTCCCATGATAATGGAGGTACAAATTCTTTTCTAATTTTATAAAAATAATTACATGTCGCAAAAGGTACATTATCATTTAGTTTTATAATATTAAAAAGTTCCAGCAATGATAAGTCTTTTATATCTAATGTCATTTCAAACATAATTTTTTCTAATTCGAAAGGCTCATAAGGTATTCCTTTAATATTTTCAAAACTACTGAATTCATTTTCTTTTTCTTCTGATCTTTTTATATTTTCGTCTATAAGTTTGTTAAATTTTATCAGATTGTTTTTACAATTTATTGTAATCTTTTTTACATCAACATCAATTCCAGTTATACTTTTTATTTGGGTTTTTATAGTATCTAAATAAAAGAACATGTAATCTCTCATATAATCACTGTCGACACTATCTTGAAGTTCTTGTAAAGATTTATTATAAGTTATATATACATCTACTATATCTTCTATTGATAGATTTTTGTTTTGAAGTTTATCTTTTATTTTATCATAAAATTCTTTAAAATTTTCATTAAAACTATTGTCTTTAATTAATTTAAAAAGATCTTCAACTTGAACTTGTAATTCTTCATTATGGAACTCTTTTAAAGTTGGAATTCCATTTATAAAAAATAAAAATTGTGGTAGTGTATTTAATTTAGAAGCAATCCTTTCTATAATAGTTTGTTCAGTATCTAAATTATATATTAATATTTTTTTCCCATTGACAAAAACCATCTTTATATTTAATAATCATTTTATTTTTTAATATAACATTTTATATTAAAAAATTAATAACTATAAGAATTATAGTTTACATTTCCATTCATTATACTTTTTCTATCAAGATTTGATACTTTTTTTGCCTGAGTATAATTTATAAAATCAGGTTGTGTTGAAGGATTTAATGTTTTCTGTAAATCCGTATCAAATGTAGTTCTATCTGCAGGCCATGGAGGTGCATAATAGTTATCTGGATCAATAACATAAGTTTGATTTTGATCATAATAGTTATTTGGATCAAATGCTCCATAGAATTCTTTTACAGTTTTAGTAGGCATAAGATTATTCATTGTGTTTTTATTTCCGCCGCAACAAGACATTTTTATTATAGAACAATTTATTTTTTATTTTTTTTTTAACTCGAAAATACAAATTCTTTCAAAACATCGGAAGATCTTTGACCATCATGTTGTTTTAGAAATTTTCCATTTTCATATAACATATATTCTGGAAAACCTCTAAATCCTGGGAATATTTTACTTAATCTTTGTCCAAGTTCTTTTTCACCTTTTTCTTCACCATCTCCTTGTATTGTTGCACAAAATATTTGATTTTGATTTTCATTTGCAAGTTTTTGAAATTCTGGTTTAGAATTCGTACAATGCCCACAGAAATTTGCTTGTATCATTAATAAAACTGGTATATCTTTTGGTATTTTTGAATTTATAATATTACCATCTTCATCAAAATCTGTATCAACAAGATAAGCAACAGGTTTATTTAAATATTTCATTTATTATTTATAAACATAAAAAAAGTTTATTTTATAATTAAATTAATTTTAATAATTTTTATTAAATACTTAAAGAAAATAAAAATTTTAATTTAAAGTATACAAAAATATATTTAAACAATGACAATTATATTCAAAGCAAAGAGTCAAGAAGCATATGTTATTAAGATTTGTGCCGAACTTTTAGCAAATAATGTTAAAACTGGCTGTTTCGTTATTGACGAAACTGGTATTTATTTAAGAATGATGGATCATAATAGAAAAGTTTTAATTGACATGAATCTTGACGCTGAATCTTTTCCGATTTACAAATTTAACTCTAAAAAGATGTATTTAGGTATAAATCTCAACCATTTGCACCGCATGATGAAGTCCATCAAGAAAAAAGATTCACTAGAATTGTTTATAGATGATGAATCAATTAATGATTTAGGAATTAAAGTTATTCCTAAAGAAAATAATCGTGTTACAACTTCATTTGTAAAGATTCAAAGTATCCAAAACCTTGATATTGATTTACCTGAAACTCTTACAAAATCTATCAGTGTACCTTCTTCTGAATTACAAAAAATGTTAAAAGATTTTGGAAGTATTGGAAATACATTAACAGTTTCGTCTAAACAATTTAAAATTAGATTTTCATGTAATGCTGCAGGTATTCTAAAAAGATCTGTAGAATTCGGAGAAGATGACGAACTTGAGGAAGAAATCGATGAAAAAAATGATTTTTGTCAAGAATTCAATACTGAACAGTTATGTAGAATAACAAAAATTTCTGGATTAAGCAATAATATTCAAATTTACCCTGGAAAACCATTAAGGTTTACTAGTAAAATAGGAAATTTAGGAAAAATTTCTATTTATATTAAAAGTAAGGATCAAATTGAAAATGAACAATGTAATATTGAAAGTGATGGTTATGATAGTGAATAAATTTTTATAGAGATACTTTATAAAAATTTAGTGTAATTATTCGTGTAAAAAAATGTGTAAAATAAAACATGATTTAAAGAAATGAATTTATAAATAAAATATGAACTCGGAAACTAAATTTGATATTATAAAACTTATTGAAAAGAATTCAATAACTAGACTAAGTAAGGAATACGAAAATAAGCTAGTAAATAAAATTAAAACTAGTTTTTCAAATAGTGAACAACAAATATTTTTAGCAAGCTTTTATTGCTATTTAAAATATGACTCAACTAATGATTTTGTAATAGACTTTGATAATGTGTGGAAATGGGTAGGTTTTACAAGAAAGGATAATGCAAAAACATTGCTAGAAAAATATTTTACAAAAAATATAGATTATAAAATTTATTTAAATGGTAATGTAAGCGAAAATGATATAAATTTGACTGGAAAAACCGCTCCACAAGTTGGTGGAACAGGTTTTACTGAGCATGTAAGCAAAAATGATACAACTTTGACTGGAAAACCTGCTCCTGGAAACGCAGGAGCAGGTTTTCTTGAGAATGTAACTAATATTAATAGTAATGTAAACAATACAGATATTATCCTAGATGAATTAGCTTCATCAGAAGAATATAAAAAATTAAATAAATTAAATAAAAAATTACTTGTTGATATATGTAAAGATAAAGAGATTAAGAGTTCAGGATCTAAAGATGAAATTATAAAAAGAATTATTATGTATAATAAATCAAACGAAAAAATTACAAAATATCTAGGAGGAGCAGGATTGAATAAAGAAAAAATAATGTTAACAGTAAATACATTTAAAAAGTTTTGTCTAAAAGCAAATACACAAAAAGCAGATGAAATTCATGATTATTATATTAAACTAGAAAATGTTTTACAAGAAACTATAAATGAACAAACTAATGAATTAAGATTACAACTTACTAATAAGGAAGAAGAAAACAAAAAACTAGAAGAAGAAAACAAGAAATTAGTTAAAAAATATGTAAAGAAACAAAAGGAAATATTCGATAAGAAAAATGTTGTTTATTTAATAACTACTGAAGAAGCAGAAAAAAATAATGAATTTGCAATAGGTAAGTCAATAGATTTAACAAAAAGAAGAGAAGAATATAATAATAATAAAATTCACGATTTTAAAGTAATTTATTATGTTTGTTGTAAAGGGTCGAAAATTATGGACTGTTTAGAGTCTTTAATCTTAGCTAAACTTTGCAAATATAGATGTAAAGCTGGTAGAGATGTCTTTTGTATTCCTGACGGTAAAGATGTATCATTATTTACAAATATATTTGATACTTGTTTGAAAATATATGATGATATTGATGACGATGATATACGATATCCAACTTCTACCAAACAAGATAGAAAAGAATATAAAAAAAAATATTATGAAGATAACGTCGAAAAATTTAAAGAAATTCGAAAAAAATTTTATGAAAATAATAAATGCATAATAAGTTTATTAAAAAAGATTTATTGCAAAGAAAATGAGGATAAAATAAAAGAACGAAATAAAAAGTATTATGAAAACCACAAAGATGAAATAATAAAAGTTAATATGGATTATTATTATACAAATAAAGATGATATACTAGAGAAAAGAAAAGAATTTTATAAAAATAATAAAGAGTTTATTTTAGAAGAACGCGAAAAGTATTATAAAGAAAATTATAAAACAAAAATAGCACCTCAAAGACAACAATTAGTAGTATGTGAATGCGGTATAACAATAACGAATTATAACATAAATAAACATAAAAAATCAAAAATGCATATAGAACGTATGGAAAATATAAATAATCCAATTACATCACCTTTAAAAGAAAGAGTACAGTGCGAATGCGGAATGGTAGTTGCAAATAGTAGTTTAAAAAGACATATTGGAACCAAAAGACATGATACATTAATGGAAAGATTAAATAAATAATTTATATTTTTCTTAACCTAAAATTTAGGTTAAGAAAAATTCTCTAAAGATTAATTTGTATAATATAATAGATTTTCAACCACACAAAATGTAATAGCTTGCCCTCCACATACTCTTAATAATCTAAAACCAATTCCTTTATAGAAAGTGCTTATACCTTCATTTTTTATAATTTCTTTTATTGCTTGTATTATACTATTATATTTATATTTTGGATTCATATACCTCGTTTTTAAAGTATCGATAGGACTTGTTAATATAGGACCAATTGAACTACTAAATAAACTTGACGCAATTATTTTTAACATATTTGGTTTCTCATTTTCTTTTATAAACATTGTCCTCAATTTATAATATATTGAAAAGTTAAATGCTTGATTTGTGCATTGTCTTATTGCAGTAGTAGAAAAACCTCTATATAAACTTTTAATTCCGTTTTGTTTATATAAATCTTTTACAACTACTATTGGTCTTTTATTTTGTGTTGTCTGTAAATTTGTTTTTATAAGTTCAAAAGGTGTTATAAATAATGATTCGGTAAATCCAGCACCTATTCCTGCCATAAAATTTTGAAAGATTTTATCATTCTTTGATTTAAATAATTCAAATGATGTAAATCTTAAAAAATATTTAATAAACATTTGACCTGTAAATGGTGTTAAACCTTTGTAAAGAGTTTTTGGTTGTTTAATAAGACTTGAAAAATTTGTATATTGATTTGATTGTTTTAAAACTTTCATTGTATCTACTGGTTGCATACAAATAGATTCAATAATTCCTGCTATCGGTCCAAATAATATTTTTCTATTATCATAATAATTAATACTGTAATAATTCATTTTATAAATTATACTTTCCTATAAATAATATTTATATCATTTTATTTATACCTGAACCAACAATTATAAGAATACCTATAATCGTTATACCTATATATGAACTATCTGTCTCACATTCATTTTTTGATTCTCCCCAAATTATTCCGCCTAAAATAGTTATAAAAAGTCCTAAAAGACCTAAAAATATTGAGTAACCGTCTTTTGTAAATACATTAATTGTTTCTTTTGACAAAGATAGTATTGTCAGATTTACAGACATTAATATTATACCTGTACATAAGATTAATCTATTACATCGTTTTAAATTTATGGACGTGCAAGTATTTTTTAACTTTTCATCTATACTCCAACTTAGAGATGATAAAATAAATCCAATGAAAATCATTATAAAAGTTAATATAATATTCATATTTATTATATTAAAATAAAATTTTTAAAACTTTATTTTATATCCATTTATATGGTCCATTTCCTTTAATATTAACATCTTTTTTATATGGTTCAACTTCTATATTATTTCTGTTTCCATATACATGCCAATAAAATTCGCATGAATCTAACTCGCAATATACAGTAAATTTATTATCTATAACTTTACTAGCTCTTAAAATTGACTGATGAATATTTTCATCATAAATAGGAGTTATTTGTATTGTCCAATCTTTAGCCAAATATTTTGTATATTCAGGTAAAAATATAGTACATTTATTTTTTATTATTTTACCAATTCCTCTATAGTAAACTCCTGCTTCTGGACCTTCTAAACATCCATGCACTAAATATTTTTCTTTATCTAGAGGATGTTCTATAACAAATGTTTTGGTTCCTGTTGTTGCATACGATATTTCAGATGTAGTTGTATTATACACCAATGCTGTTGTTAAATCAACATTTCTTATTGGATTTACATAAAACCCAGAATTTGTTGCATTTAATGCTGAACTAGTTGCGTTTAATACTATAGAATTAGCTGATTGATTTGTTATACCTGCGTTAAATCCTATTGCTATCGAATAAGTTCCTTGATTTGTATTTCCTGCTTGATATCCTATTGCTACTGAACCCCTACGCTGATTGTTATTTCCTGCTTGATAACCTATTGCTACATTTTGAGATTGTTGGTTACTGTTTCCTGCTTGATAACCTATTGCTACATTTTGAGATTGTTGGTTAGAATTTCCGGCATTGGATCCTATCGCTACTGAAAATGTACCTTGATTTATACCTGCTGAGTTACCTATCGCAACACAATTATTAGCTTGTCCATTTCCTGCTGAACCTCCTCCTATAGCAACAGAACCATTTCCTTGTGATTGTCCTGATTGGTTCCCAATAGCAATACTATCAGTTCCTTGTAATGTTGCTCCTGCTCTATATCCTATTGAAATAGCTCCAGATGATTGATTACTAAAACCTGCTTGATATCCTAAAGATATAGCATACATTCCTTGTGTCGAATTTCCTGCTTGATAACCCACTGCTACTGATCCGAATAATTGATTTGTTCTTCCTGCTTCTAAACCTATAGCTACACATTGAGATGCTTGTAATACAGTTCCAGATCGATAACCAATAGCAATAGATTCTCTACCTTGAGTATTATCACCTGCTTGTTGTCCTATTGATATTGCCCATGTTCCCTGATTATTTCTTCCTGCGGCATGACCAATTCCTACTGCTCCAAAACCTTGATTCGTACGTCCTGCATCAGATCCTACAGCTGTTCCATAAATTCCTTGTGTAGAACCTCCAGCATTTCTTCCTATTGCAACTGTAGCTTCTCCTTGATTAGTTTGTCCTGCTTGATATCCTATTGCTACAGCAGTTGTTTGTTGATTTATATTTCCTGATTGATAACCGATAGAAATACAATATGAACCTTGATTTGTTCTACCGGCTAAACCACCAATTATTATTTGAGTAATACCTGTAACCCATGAAGATCCATTATAATATACGTATTGTCCATAAGTAGTCGCGGCAGGTAAAGTAGCAGGACCTGTGGCACCTGTATTAGTTGAAAATCCAGAGAGACCTTGAGGACCAGTATGACCTATAGCACCTGTATATCCTGTAAAACCTGTAGGGCCGGTATTAGTTTCTGGAAAATTTTCGTTATAAGTTAGTTCGTTATCTGTTGTGTTATAAAAAATTACGTTATTATTATAACTATTATTTACTCTTATTGGTCTTACATAAAAACCAGAATTTGTAGAATTTAA
>Ga0247843_1000527_pt1 | contig 90382 bp, 68 predicted proteins | sample LaCruzMarch2017__FD_192420 | JGI IMG/M metagenome (GOLD analysis project Ga0247843, IMG submission 192420) | Freshwater microbial communities from meromictic Lake La Cruz, Castile-La Mancha, Spain - LaCruzMarch2017_8m | ecosystem: Environmental > Aquatic > Freshwater > Lake | place: Spain... | reverse complement strand
CGCAATCACCTCAGAGCATTTGTTAAAAACTTGAAAAACCAAGGGATAACCTATGTGCCACAGCACCTTTCCCAAGAGGTGTTTGATGCCATCATTGAGGGCGACTGGGAAAAGGGAAACTGATCTAAATCATCAGATTCTTTCTTTGAAACAGTTTCGCCTTGGCGTATTTCTTCATTTTTAAAAATTTCCCATTATGAAATTCATTCAAATTTTGGCTTGGGCATCTGTATTTGCCCTCCTTCCATTCAGTAGCATAGCACAACGCGGCAGCGGTGGATGGTGCTCCAACAACAATTACAGTCGTCTATTTAACCCCGCTACCATCGAGGAAATAAAAGGGTCCGTTGTTAGTGTCGAAAAAATCACGCCCGAAACAGGCATGTCAACGGGTATACACCTGATGCTGAAAAATGAAAAAGGAGGAAATGTCTCCGTTCACCTCGGGCCATCCTGGTATCTTGACAATCAGGACGTTCAGTTCGCTGCAGGGGATTTTCTTGTAGTCAAAGGTTCGAAAATAACCTATCAAAATGCGCCAGCCCTCATCGCCATGACGGCACAAAAAGGGGAACAAGTACTGACCCTTCGAGATAAAAAAGGCAATCCAAACTGGAATGGCTTGCGACAAGGGAAAGGTGGTGGAAAGAATAGGGGCAAAAACCGGGGTTAATGTGGTGGATAGATTGAACCACTTTGATTGCCGCCTGCGCTGGTATTAATAGGAGCCATTACAATGACCCTATCAGTCATCTGGCATGGCTTCTCTTTTTAAACATGAAACAAATCAAATTTTAAATAAAATACAATGGAACCCATAGACAATGCCATCTCTCTGCCTCGTATAGGCGATATGGCTCCAAGCTTTGAAGCCATAACCACACAAGGCAATATCAATTTCCCATCCGATTACACCGGGAAATGGGTGATATTATTCAGCCACCCGGCCGATTTTACACCGGTGTGCACCTCAGAGTTTATGACGTTTGCCAGTATGCAAGCTGAATTTGAAGCCTTAAATACCCAGTTGGTCGGCTTGTCCATTGATGGGCTATACAGCCACATCGCCTGGCTGCGCACGATTAAGGAGAAAATTGAATTCAACGGAATGAAGAATATAGAAGTCACTTTTCCGCTGATAGAGGATATCACGATGAATGTGGCAAAAAAGTACGGCATGATACAACCTGGAGAGAGCAGTACCAAAGCCGTGCGCGCCGTGTTTTTTATAGATCCAAAAGGCACCATCCGAGCGATGATCTATTATCCGCTTTCATTGGGTAGAAATTTTGACGAGTTGAAAAGGGTCATTATCGCCCTTCAAACGGCGGATGCTTACAGTATTGCTACGCCGGCAAACTGGGAGCCAGGAGATGATGTGATCGTTCCTACAGCTGGTTCATGTGGTGTTGCTAAAGAGCGAATGGACAGTAAAGACGAAAGTGTAAAATGTTACGATTGGTTTTTCTGCACCAAGAAATTATCCTTGGAGCAGGTAAAAAATCCGCCAGTAACGCATTAAAGTTGGCTCCTGTTGCTTTGCGGCTGAAACTCACCGGGTGACTTCGAGTCACCCGGTGAGTTTCAGCCATTGCGGAACATGAACCTTTTATTTTTTGAAACCAAAATTCTTTTGACATGACAAATCTGAATGCCATTGGCCTGGATGCTAAAAAATCCGAAAACCTTGCCAATACCCTAAATGTGTTACTGGCAAACTACGCCATATTTTACCAAAATGTGCGCGGCTACCACTGGAACATCAAGGGGGAGAAATTCTTTGAGCTACACCTGAAATTTGAAGAATTATACAACGACTTGCTGCTAAAGATTGACGAGGTGGCAGAGCGTATCCTGACGCTTGGGCATACGCCCAATCACCGCTATTCCGATTACAAAAACACTTCGAAAATTAAAGAAAGCACCGAAGTCTCAGACGGCACAAAAGCAGTGGGCGACATTTTGGAGTCTTTCAAAACCATCATTTCCTTGCAACGTGATTTGCTGCTCCTTTCAGCAGACGCGGGCGACGAAGGCACCAACGCACTCATGAGCGACTACATCCGCGCACAGGAAAAATCGGTCTGGATGTATTCCGCCTTTTTGAACAAATAGTTAAGAAAAATCTTCCGAAATGGAACTGAGACCCCGTCAGTTAGAAATTCTCGAAGCCGCTGGCGCCATCCTGTATGAGGAGGGCGTTGGCGGCTTGACTACCAAAAGCCTGGCCAAACGCGTCGGGTTTACGGAGTCGGCATTGTATCGGCATTATGCCAGCAAGGAAGAAATTCTTGCCGCTCTCTTGCAGTACCTGCACGTCAGTATGGTGGAACGTCTGCGGCCCATTGCAGCAAACACAGAAATTATACCGGCGGAACGCTTGCGTCGCTTGTTTGGTAGTCAGTTGGAATATCTTGCCGAACGCCCGCATTTTTTGGTGGCAATCTTTTCGGATGGCCTGTTGAAATACAGTCCGGCAATCCGGGATAGCATGTTGCGAATCATGGCAATTATGCGCAGTACAGTGCTGTCTATTATTCAAGACGGGCAGAAAGCCGAGGTTTTTGTGGATCATATTCCGGCGGAAGAACTGACCCATATCCTTATGGGGTCGTTTCGTCTGCTCATGCTTCAGTGGCGTATGGAAGATTTTGAATTTGATGTAAGAACTGCTGAAAATCAACACATTGAAAACCTGATTTCACTCATTTCAAAAAGATAATGTCCATAAAACATGTATTTTTTTTCGTCCTTCTAAGTATCCCGTTTTTTCAATAAAAAACCATTTTTCAATGAAATTATCAGAATTGCTCACATCCGATAAGGCCGGCCCAGTATTCCGTCCCCTTTTCAAAGCCCAAAATGGCCGGTTGACCGCCATTCGCCTGCTCAAGGGCGAGGTTATCAAAGAACATAAGAGCCCCGTGCCTGCCATGCTGCTGGTATTGGAGGGAGCTGTGGTTTATAAACAACTGGTGGATGGGGTGGAGCACCGCCTCGGCGCATCGGAGTACACCGAAATCCCGCCGGATGTGATCCACCAGGTGACCGCTGAAGCGGACGCTTACTGCGTGTTAGTTCAGTAGGTTTTATCGGCAAAAAGAATTTTTATGAAAAAATACATCTTGCTCCTGCTCACTTTTTGGCTGATCGGGACAGGGCGAACTTTTGCCCAAAACAACACCAAAACCTTGTCTGAATGTTTGCAGATAGCGTTGGATAGCAATCTTGCCATCGCGGTAGCACAGGAAGGCGTGGCGTTCAGCCACGAAAAAAGCAGGGAAGCGTCGAGCGGCATCCGACCCAAAGTATTCGCCGCATTCGATTATCGGCTCTATGGCAACCTGCCCACCCAATTACTGCCTGCCGATGCGTTTGGCGGCCCATCCGGGGTGTACAAAGAAGCCGAATTTGGCGTTCCACACGTCCTCAACCTCAATGTGCAGGCCAGTTATCCAGTCTATAACCCAGCCGCCCGCGCTGCGGTCAGCGTCGCCCGGCTCGCGCCTTTAAGCGCCGAACTACAAGTCCAAAAAACGCGCGAGGAGACCGTGTTTGCCGTCAGCGCAAGCTATTATCAAGCACAGATTGCAGCCAATCAGGTTGTTTTTCTGGAAGGAAACATCCGAAGCCTCTCCCGTTTGGCGGAGAATATGCGCCTGCTGAAAGAACAATTGCTCGCCAAAGGCACCGATGTGGACAAAATCGTGCTGCAACGCGACTTGTTGCTCGCCCAATTGACCGCCGCACAGGCTGGTTACGAGCAAGCCGTCAATGCCCTGAAATTCCAAATGGGATGGTCGCCCGAATCTGTGTTGGTCGTTCCGGCCGAACCGGATTCAATCGCCATCAGTGCCGGTTCGGGTGCTCCCGCCGACCTGTTATTGCTTCAACAACAACAACAGACCATCCGTGCCGAAACCAAGGCTGCCCGCGCTGCCCGCCTTCCGGTAGTGTCGCTTTATGGATTTTATGGCTACAACGGATTCGGGAAAGCCGGGGACAACTCATTTTTCAAAGAGTTTCCACTGAGTTATATCGGAATGCAAGCCTCGGTTCCGATTTATGATGGAGGCCTCACGCGCAGCAAATTGAACCAAAAAGCCATCGAGCAAAAAAGGGTCTCGCAACAGGAGCAACTCCTCCGGGAAAAATACGACCTCGACCTGCGAAACGCCGAAATCAATATCCGTACCAACCGACAGGTTTTGGTGGCACAAGACGGAAACATCCGCCTCGCCGAACGCCTTTTTGACCAGACCCAAACCCAATTGCGGGAAGGCGTGGCCACCATCGCCGATGTGTTGCAAGCCGAAAATACCGTTCGGGAAGCTCAAAATAATTACCTCTCTGCTTTGGTGAAACTCCGCATTTCGGAACTCGAACGGCTCCGGGCGGCAGGGCTGTTGCTTAATCACACTCATTGAACAAGAGATTGGAATGAAGTGGAATGTATTGCAAGAATTTAAATTAACAATCAAATCATGAAGCGATTTTTCAGCTACCTAATCCCGGCAATTATCCTGATTGGCATTTTTGCGGGCATTGCCTACAAATTGAGGAGCAATAAGAAAACTGCACAGGAACGGGTCTATCAATTCGATCCATCTGAAGTTGTGCCTTTGAAAAACGACTCAACAGCGATTGTCTCGCCTAAAATGGCAGATGGCGCCCTGCAATTGACGGGCATTTTTGAGCCGAACAAGGACACAAAAATCAGCGCCGAACTGCAAGGCAAAATCAACCGTGTTTTGGTGGATGCGGGCAGTGTCGTATCTCAAGGGCAAACCTTGATTCAATTGGACAACTCCCTGTTGCAGTTGCAATTACAGTCTATTGACGTACAAATACAAGGTTTTCAGGCAGATGTGAACCGCTATACGATATTGGCAAAAGCCGATGCCGTGCAGGGCGTACAATTGGAAAAATCTGAATTAGCCTTGAAATCCGCCCAAATTCAGCGGGCGACCGTTCAGGAACAGATCAATAAAACGACCATAAAAGCACCTTTTGCCGGGGTTGTAACCGCCAAATTGAGCGAAGCAGGTGCTTTTGCCGCACCCGGCGTGCCATTGTTGCAAATCATTGATATTTCCAAACTGAAATTTACCGTCAACGTGCCTGAAAAGGACCTGAAGTATTTCCAGATGGGGCGGAATTATACCATAGTTGCCGATGCTTATCCCGGTACGGAACTTTCGGGCAGGGTGATTATGATTGGCAGCAAAGCGAATATCGGCAATAGTTTTCCCGTCCAATTTTTGGTTCAAAACCTTAAAAACCAGGCATTAAAAGCGGGGATGTTCGGAAACATAACCATTCAAACCAAAAACTAAAAGGTTATGAACATCACAGAAATTTCGATTAACCGTCCCTCGCTCATCATCGTTTTATTCAGCGTTTTCGCGCTATTGGGCATTATCGGGTATAAAAATTTGAGTTATGAACTCATGCCCGATTTCAACCAGCCTGTGGTGGTGATTAAAACGGTTTATCCGGGGGCAGAACCGAGCGAGGTGGAAACCTCCGTTTCCCGAAAAATTGAAGACGCCTTGTCCAATTTGGAAGGCGTGGACTATTTGGTGACCAAGTCTTTGCCCAATGCCTCAGTCATTATTGCCAATTTGAACTACGGTACAAATTTGGACAAATCCATGCAGGACGCACAACGCTATATTGACAATATTCGGAAAGATTTGCCTGCCGAAATATTAAGCCCCGTGATGAGCAAGGTTTCGCCCAACGACTTGCCGATCATGTCTATCAGCGCCACCAGCAATTTACCGGCAACGGTATTTTACCAAAAAATGAAGGACGAATATTTGCCACAAATCCAACAATTGAAAGGGGTGGCAGAGATCACGATGCTGGGCGGTGAGGAGCGTGAGATTCAGGTAAAAATCAATCAGGAAAAGATAAAATTGTATGGAATCTCTTTGTCGCAGGTTGTTGAGTCCATCAACCGTTCAGGGTTGGATTTGCCCGCTGGCAAGGTGCAGACCGACAAGGAAAGTAATTCGGTGCGTTTGACCGGAAAATTTGCCACCCTTGCAGATGTGCAAAATGTACAAATCGGAATGCCCGCACCCAACAGCCCGGTGTATGTGAAAGATGTGGCAGAAGTGACGGACGGGATCAAGGAAATTACGTCCATCAGCCGTTTCAACGGTAAAAACAGTATCGGGCTTTTGCTGAAAAAACAAGGCGATGCCAATGCCGTGAACGTATCTAAAGGCGTGCGCAGCACTTTTGAAAAAATCGAAAAGCAAAATGCCCAAACTGAAGTAAAGTTTGTCATTGCCGACGACAGTACCGACAGTACCATTGCTGCCGTGGACTCTGTCTTGTTTGATTTGATATTGGCGGTAATCCTGGTTTCATTGATCATGATATTGTTTTTACGGAGTTTCAGGAATGCAATGATCGTTTTGGTTGCCATTCCAACCTCGCTCATCACGGCTTTTGCGGTGATGTGGATGCTCAATTATACCCTCAATTTGATGACATTGTTGGCTATGTCTCTGATTATCGGGATATTGGTAGACGATGCGGTGGTGGTTTTGGAAAACATCCAGCGGCATTTGGACATGGGCAAGGAAAAGCGCAAAGCATCGCTCGACGGCAGGATGGAAATCGGTTTTTCGGCCTTGTCCATAACCTTGGTGGACGTGGTAGTTTTTTTGCCGATCTTGTTCTTGCAGGTTTTTGTGGCGGATATGTTGAAGCAATTTTCGGTCGTTGTCATTACCTCGACCCTGACGAGTTTGCTGGTCGGTTTTACGCTCACCCCTTGGCTTGCTTCCCGCATTGGCAAAAAGGAAGATTTGCAGCCCACCAATATTTTTAACCGCTTTTTGATTGGGTTTGAAAACCAGTTGGAACATTTTATCAATTGGTACGGCAGACAATTGAGCTGGGTATTGAGCCATAAATTGGTTTTCACAGGTATCGTTGTTTTGCTTTTTGCCATGACTTTGGGTATCATGAAACAAGGGATTATTGGCAAAGAATTGATTTCAACGGGCGACCAGGGCAAGTTCCGTTTTGCACTAGAGTTTGACAGAAGTACCTCCATCCAACAAAACGATGTGGTTTCTTCAGAGATAGAAAAATACATTTTGACTTTGCCCGAAGTCAAAACCTTGTTCAGCAATGTGGGCGGGCCAAGCACGGGCATTGGCAGTTTGGGGGTAGGTTCTGTGTACAAAAGCGAATTTACGGTTCAGTTAAAACCCAAAACCGAAATCGCCAATCTGCGAACAGAAGATTTTATGCTGCGATTGCGGAAAGATTTGCAGCAAAAACACCCCAATATCCGGTTTTCGATGGCGGCATTGGGCCTGGTTCCCCGCTCTGCACCCATTGAAATGACCTTGAGCGGAAGCGACTTGGCGCAAGTGATGGAAACAGGAAAAATGCTGAAAGAAATCGTGCAGGGCATTCCGGGAGCGGACAATGCGCAACTTTCCGTAGAAGAAGGAAGTCCCGAATACAAAGTAGTGCCGGATAAAGACAAAATGCAGCGTTTGGGACTGAACACCGCATATACCGGGCAAAACCTGCGCATTGCTTTTACGGGCAATGACGATGCGAAACTTACCGAAAATGGCACCGAATATCCCATCAGGATATGGATTACAGATTTTGACCGCCGGAGTTACGAAAACGTGAGCCGCCTGAACATCCTCAACCCGATGGGATTTCCGGTTCAGGTCTCGCAATTTGCGGAAGTCGTCAAAGACCGGTCGCCCTCGCTTTTGGAGCGCAAAGACCGGCAGCCCGCCATTACGCTCACCGCCGATGCCCTGGGCAGGCCCTCCGGAACGGTGGCAGATGATGTAGTGGCTTATTTGAAAAAGAACCCATTGCCACAGGGTATGCAGTTAACTTGGGGCAGCGACATCAAACGCCAGAATGACAGTTTTGGGGCATTGGGCTCCGTTTTGGCCATTTCCTTTTTGCTGATTTACCTGATAATGGTAGCCTTGTACGATAGTTTCGTCTATCCATTTGTGGCGTTGTTTTCAATTCCAGTGGCGGCGATTGGGGCATTTTTAGCCTTGAACCTGTCCATGAGCAATTTGAGTTTGTTTGCCCTGTTGGGATTGATTATGCTCATGGGATTGGTCACCAAAAATGCCATTTTGATTGTGGACTTTACCAACCAACTCAAATCCGAAGGCAAGCATTTCAAAGAAGCCTTGATATTGGCGGGCAAGGAGCGTATGCGCCCCATTTTGATGACGACTTTGGCGATGGCAGTCGGTATGTTGCCCATCGCCCTGGCACGCGGTACTGCCAGCGAATGGAAAAACGGCTTGGCCTGGGTTATTATCGGCGGCTTGCTTTCCTCCCTGATTTTGACTGTTTATCTCGTACCGATGATGTATTACCTGGTAGATACCGTGAAAGAAAAAATAAAAAGCAATTGAGTTCCTTTTTCAATAGAAAAAACAATCATAAAACATCGTATTTAGAGGCTTTCCCGCATTAAAAACGACAGGGCAAGCATTAAAAAGCACTCGTTGGGGTGACCAATAAGACCCGTCAGCGTGACATATATCACGGAATCACCCCCATTTTAAGGGGTAATTTTGCAGCACATTTTAACAACTACAAAATGAAATACGTGATCATTGGAGCAGTGGCCGGCGGCGCAAGCACTTCCGCAAGACTCAGAAGATTGGACGAACATGCCGAAATCGTGATTTTTGAAAAAGGCGCTTATATTTCTTATGCCAATTGCGGTTTGCCTTATTATATCGGCGATGTGATTAAAGATCGGAATGCTTTGTTCGTACAAACGGCCTCAGCCTTTAATCAAAGGTTTAATATTGATGTGCGGGTCAGGACGGAAGTTACCGCTATTGATCCCGTATCAAAAATGATTACCGCTATCAACCAGAAAACCGGCGAAACATATACAGAGTCCTATGATAAACTGGTTTTATCTCCAGGCGCAGAACCCGTACGGCCTCCCTTGCCGGGCATTTCTAATGAGGGAATATTTACGTTAAGGAATGTAACGGATACCGATTATATCAAAGGTTTTATAGAACAAAAGCACGTCAAAAAAGCGGTGGTAATTGGTGCTGGCTTTATTGGATTAGAAATGGCCGAAAATCTGCATGAACTTAGTCTGGACGTCTCCGTGATTGAGATGGGAAACCAGATTTTAGCGCCTTTGGATTATCCACTTGCGGCCATGGTGCAACAGCATATCCGCTCCAAAGGGGTTCGTCTGTTGCTCAATGTTGCCGTTTCAGCTTTTGAAAAAGAGGATAATGGCCTAAAAGTGATCTTGAACAATGGCGACGCGTTGGATGCGGATGTTGTAATTATGTCCATTGGCGTGAAGCCGGATACAAGGTTAGCAGCAATGGCAGGACTAAAACTGGGCGATGCAAAAGGAATCTGGGTGAATGAGTTTCTGCAAACCTCTGATCCAGACATTTATGCCGTTGGAGATGCCATAGAATTCAGCAATCCCATTACGCATCAGTCTATGAATACCTACCTGGCAGGTCCGGCCAACAAACAGGGCAGGATTTGTGCGAATAACATCGTATTGGGTAATGTGCAAAAATACAATGGCGCGATCAATACCGCTATTGTGAAGGTATTTGATATGACGGTAGCAACTGCCGGAACCGCCTCCAAGAACCTGACCAAAGCAGGCATAAAACACATCGTTTCTACCACGCATAGTGGCTCACATGCAGGCTATTTCCCAGGCGCCAGACAAATGAGTATTCAAATTGCATTCTCTCCGGAAAATGGACAATTGTATGGAGCACAAATTGCTGGTTATGAGGGTGTGGATAAAAGAATTGACATCCTATCCTCTGCCATTCAAAGGAATAGCACCATTTACGAACTGATGGAATTTGAACATGCGTACGCCCCGCCCTATTCATCAGCAAAAGACCCGATCAATATGGCCGGATTTGTGGCCGAAAATATTTTACAAGGCAGACTAGGCATTTTCTATTGGGATCAATTTGAACAAATAACCAAAGATGATCTGCTCATTGATGTAAGAACCAAAGAGGAATATGAGGAAGGTCATATTTCAGGTGCCCTCAATATCCCGGTTGATGACATCAGGGATCGAATGAACGAGATAGACCGAAACAAAAAAATCTACACCTACTGTCGTGCCGGCCTAAGGGGTTATCTGGCGCAAAGAATATTGAGACAGCACGGCTTTAATGATATCGTGAATCTATCGGGTGGCTATCAGTTGTGGGAAGTCTGTAATCGGGAGCGGCGCAAATCAAATGCCCCTGAATTACAACGCAGCCTATTGGAAATGGCTTAATTTAGAGTCAAATAGTCTTGTCTATCAAATATTTACCAATTTAATGCTCATCATGAAATCTCTTTTGCAATTCTTGCTGCTGGCGGGTATGACCTTGCAGTTGTCCGCCCAATCCAGCCCTTTCAACATACAACTGGAGCCCCTGAATATTCCCAACGTAGGCGGACTGCAATCTTATGCATTCGGTCAACACGAAGGGAAGTGGTTAATCATTGGAGGGCGGCTGGATGGTTTGCACCGGCGGCAACCCTTTGCCACTTTTGATATTGCCGGGCACAACAATCAACTCATTGTTATTGACCCAAATACCCGACAGAAATGGTCCGCTCCTTTGTCTTCCCTGCCCGTGGGAATGCAAGAACAGTTGAGCTCTACAAACATGGAGTTTATCCAAGAGGGCGATTACCTATACCTCGCCGGAGGTTACGGATATAGCAATACGGCTGGCGACCATATCACTTACAAAAAACTAACTGCGGTGAAAGTCCCCGATGTAATCACTGCAATTATCAACGGAACCCCTTTCTCCAGTTATTTTCGTCAGATTACAGATGCGCAGTTTGAAGTAACAGGCGGACATCTGTCCAAAATCTACGACACCTATTATTTGGTGGGCGGGCAAAAATTTGAAGGCCGCTACAATCCGATGGGACCTGCTCATGGCCCTGGGTTCATTCAGCAATATACCGACCAAATCCGAAAATTCAAGATCAACGACGATGGTAACACCCTGACGGTGAATCATTTACCATCCATTACGGATACAGATCAGTTACACCGGCGGGACTACAATGTTGCCCAGCAAATCATGCCGAACGGACAGGAAGGCGCTACGGCATTCTCCGGCGTTTTTCAAAAAACGGTGGATTTGCCCTACCTAAATTGTGTAAACATTGACAGCAGCGGCTATGCCGTCAACAATGCGTTTTCACAACATTACAACCATTATCACTGCGCCTTTTTGCCGCTTTATTCGGCCAGCGCCAAGGAGATGCACACGGTCTTTTTTGGGGGTATTGCGCAGTTTTATGATAGTCTAGGAATATTGGTGCAGGATAATAATGTGCCGTTTGTGAAGACCATTGCCCGCGTAACCCGCAATGCTGAAGGGGTCATGGCGGAGTACAAATTACCCGTGGAAATGCCCGACTTGTTGGGCGCCAGTTCAGAATTTATCCCGCTGGAAACGCTTCCAGCCTACGCCAACGAGGTTATCAAACTGGATGAACTCCCCGCAGACAAGACGCTCGTGGGTTATATCTACGGGGGCATCGCCAGCACCGCTGCCAACATCTTTTGGATCAATACAGGCACGGAAAGCGGCGCAAGCAGCCAGATTTACAAGGTTTATGTGGTCAAAAACGCGTCGTCGGCAGCGCATGAGCTGAACAAGCAAAGCACTGGCACCTTGCGGATGCAAGTTTTTCCCAACCCAAACAACGGTGTGTTTGGTGTGAAATTTCAATTGCCGAAAGTCACCCGGGTCTGGCTGAGTGTCTCGGATATGAACGGCAAAATCATTGAGCGGGAAGAATTGAAAGGATTGTTCCCGGGAGAGAACATCGTCACCCGAAAACTGAGCAAATTAGCCGTCGGAAACGCTTACCTCGTGACCCTGGAAACAGAGACGGAGCAGGCAACGGTAAAGACGGTGGTGCAGGAATAACCGAAGTTTTTTGCTAATTCACCAGAACTTTGAATTAAACGACGGCCATCATTCTGCTGAATGATGGCCGTCACAATTTATGGCTTATATTTGCCCTCTATGAATTGGCATCTTACCCCTATTGAAGAAGTAATAAAAAACTTTGGAAGTCATCCTGACGGACTGACCGCAGCCCAGGCAGAAGAACGGCTTCAGGAACACGGCCCCAATGAATTGCAGGAAAAAAAGAAAAAGCCGCTCTGGCTTCTGTTCTTGCTGCAATTCAAAGACGTGATGATCTTGATCCTGATTGCCGCCGCAGTGGTGTCGGGTCTGGTAGGTGATCTGACAGACACCATTGTTATCCTGATCATCGTGTTGTTGAACGCCGTTATCGGATTCGTACAGGAATACCGGGCTGGGAAGGCGATGGATGCCTTGAAAAAAATGTCCGTGCCTACCGCAACGGTACTGCGAGAAGGTAAGCCCGTTCAAATCAATGCAAATACGCTGGTTCCTGGCGATGTGGTGACGCTCGAGGCAGGGAACATGGTACCCGCTGATATCAGGCTGCTGAAAACCCATTCCCTGCACATCGAAGAGGCATCGCTGACTGGTGAATCCAATGCCGTAGAAAAACAAACTGCCGGTTTGGAAGGTGAACACCTGCCCGTTGGTGACCGAACCAACATGGCCTTTAAAGGAACCCTGGCAACCGCAGGCAGGGGGCGTGGCGTGGTGGTTGCAACGGGCATGAAAACCGAGATCGGTCGGATAGCTGAAATGTTGCAGGAGGAGGAATCTCAAACCCCGCTCCAAAAAAGGCTGGCGGATTTTGGAAAAAAACTCTCCTTCGCCGTGCTGGCCATCTGTGTTGTGCTCTATGTCGCAGGTATTTTTCGGGGAGAGGATCCCATTCGGATGTTGCTGACGGCCATTTCGCTGGCCGTTGCTGCCATACCAGAAGCGCTGCCAGCGGTGGTCACCATTGCACTCGCCATTGGCGCAGGCCGATTGGCATCTCAAAACGTCCTTATCCGCAAACTCCCGGCAGTAGAAACTCTGGGGTCAGTCACTTACATCTGTACCGACAAAACCGGAACGCTCACGCAAAACCGTATGACCGTTACCGAGACCTGGGTGCCCGATACACCACCAGAGGGCCTTTCCCTTTCTGAGGAGGAGGCGCTTCTGATTTGCATGTCGCTCAACCATAATGTAAAAAAGAACGAAGCCGGTGAGCCCACCGGAGAATCCACCGAGGTGGCATTGGCTGTTTATGGAGAAGCCAAACACGGCCCGATCAAAGACGGAATGTATAAAAGGGTCAAAGAATTGCCCTTCGATGCTACACGCAAGATGATGACCACCGTGCATCGCTGGAACGAAAATCAATTTCTGATCATCACCAAAGGAGCACTGGAGTCCATATTAAAAGCCTGTGAAGATGTGGATGAAACAGCCATGATCGCTACAGCCGAAAAAATGGGGGAAAATGGACTCAGGGTGCTCGCTTATGGCTGCCGGGTAGTGGATGCACTGCCAGCGGAACTCAACTTCGAAACCCTTGAAACAAAATTGCAATGCTGTGGGCTTGCGGGCATGATGGATCCCCTCCGTGAAGAGGCGGCACAAGCCATTCAGGATTGCAAGGCAGCAGGCATCATACCTGTTATGATTACGGGCGACCACCCGGTGACAGCAGCCTCCATCGCGCAGCAAATTGGAATATTGAGCAGTCCGACGGACAAAGTGGTCACGGGTGTTGAACTGCTTAAAATGCCAGAAGACGAGTTTGTAGATAAAATCGAACGAATTAAGGTATACGCACGGGTTTCGCCGGAGCAAAAGCTTCAAATAGTGAAGGCTTTGCAGATGAAAAACCAGTTCGTGGCCATGACCGGCGATGGAGTGAACGATGCTCCTGCACTTCGACGGGCAAACATCGGGGTAGCCATGGGCATTACCGGGACGGATGTTTCCAAAGAGGCCGCCCACATGATTTTGTTAGACGACAATTTTGCCACCATCATCAAGGCGGTTAAAGAAGGGCGACGCATTTTTGACAACATCCGAAAGTTTATCAAATATGCCATGACGGGCAATAGTGGGGAAATCTGGACCATATTCCTGGCCCCGCTGGTGGGACTTCCTATCCCTTTGTTACCCATCCACATACTTTGGATCAACCTCGTAACAGACGGTTTGCCCGGGCTCGCTTTGGCGAATGAGCCTGCCGAAAAAAACGTCATGAAGTTGCCGCCGCGCAAACCCAACGAAAACATATTTGCACATGGAATGGGGCTGCATATCCTTTGGGTCGGTTTGCTGATGGGCGCTGTATGCCTTAGCGTACAAGCCTGGGCCATGAATAACAATGACCCCAAGTGGCAGACCTACGTATTTACTATACTCTGTTTTAGTCAAATGGGACACGTGATGGCCATTCGCAGTGAACACTTTTTCCTGTTCCGGCAAGGGATTTTTAGTAATTTACCTTTGATTGGCGCCGTTTTGCTGACGTTTGTACTACAACTTGCGCTGCTTTATATTCCTTTTTTGCAAGAGGTCTTTTCCACTCAACCGCTCACGCTGCTTGAACTTGGAACCTGCATTTTGGTATCGTTGATTGTGTTCCATGCAGTGGAAATGGAGAAATTGGTGCGGAGCTGGAGGGGGGGAAGTAGTAAGTAGCAAGTTGACGGGTGACTCATGTTTAAGCACACACTCATTTCAAATAATCCTCCACAAAAACCTTCAAAGTCTCGCCGTGCAGGTTTTTGGCCAGCACTTTCCCTTGTGCGTCCAGGATGAAATTAGCCGGAATGGTGGTTATTCGTAGCATTTCAAGGAATGGTGTGGCATCTCCGCTAAGATGGGAAGCGTGGGGCCAGTTGGCGGCATCTTTAGCGATGGCTGCTTTCCAGGCCGCTGGGCTGCTGTCAATCGAATAGCCCAATATTTGAAGTCCGCGCTCTTTATGCTGTGCCCAAAGTGGCGACAACACCTCCCGGTTTTCGCGGCGGCAGGGAGCGCACCAGGAAGCCCAGATATCCAAAATGGTAAGACGGCTGCCCAGCAGGGTATGCCATTGAACGGTATCGCCTGTAGACATTGGAAAAGGAAAATCCGGAATGATATCTCCGGTCAGTACGGGCAGTTTTTCCCGGTTTCCTGCTTGGCACAACTGCGCAGTCCATTGATTCTCTGGCGCTTTGATACGCCATTTTTCACATTGACCAAATAGAAATTCCGGTACGCGCTCATAGTCGCTCGTCGGACTTACCCAGCGGACTGCCACAAGGGCTGACCAAAGCGAATTGCTTGAATCCGCGAAGGCCATAAGCGGTTGGCGAAACCGTTGTAAGGCAGCTTCGCGCTCCAACAAGGCGGCTTCATCGGAGTGCTCTCCTGCTACCATCTGAGCGCTTTCCTGACGGTAAGCCTTGTGCAGGAGATCTCGCAATTGCAGCAACGCAAGGTTCTCCGCGGAGGGTTTCCGAATGGAAAATGTGGCCTGAAAACGGTCGGATTCTGCCGCAATATCAAGCCGTTCACCCTTTTGCAACACTACGGGCATATAGTTGGAAAACAAGGGGTTATCATCCCACAATTGATTGGGAAAACGGTTTCCGTGCTTTTGAATACAAAGTTGAAAAAGAGCTTTCCCTTCGGTCTGGGGGATTTTTGAAAAAACGAACCGACCATCCGCGCCAATCACAGCCGAGTCTGCCACCAGCCCGCCAAAATTGGAAGCAATCTCCATAAAGTTGCGCGGCTGAACAAGGTACACCATGGGTTTCCAATCTGCAGAAAGGGTGATCTTTCCCGCTATTGGAGAGACGGATTGAGTGCTACAGGAGGACCCTTGCAGCAGGAGGATGGCGACCAGGGAAGCGATTGTATTGTTGGAAAACATCGTCTTAAAGTAGGATGGGAGAATGTTAGACTGGCTTACCCCCACATTAGGAGGTAAGCCAGTAATATCAAACCTCGTAGGTTTGAAAAACCTGCGAAGTTTCAGGCAAAGCAATTATTACCCAGGAAAATCTCCAATCCCGCCCGACAGGTTCCGCACATCGAATCCCATTTTGTGCATCATCTTACATGCCTGCCCGCTGCGGTTGCCACTTCTGCAGAACACGAAGTAGGTGGCGTCTTTGTCCAGAGATTCAACTTTTTTACTAAAAGTGGGCGAAAGAAAGTCAATATTTTTCGAGCCCGGGATGGTGCCGCCGGAGAACTCTCCAGCCGTGCGTACGTCCAATAAAATGGCCTTTTCAGCCTCCTGCAGTTGTTTTTTGAATGCCCGGCCCGACAAGTTTTCGTTACGGGCTGCATTGTTGCCTTCCGCGTTTTCAAGTACGGCTGTGTCTGATGATTCCCCGCCGATCAGGTTTTTTAAAAATGAATTCCAAGCCATTGTCTGTGATTTTAATGATGATGATTGGTATGGTTGGGGCATTAGTCAGTTTATTGAAAAGCCGGGAACAGCGAACCATCCCCGGCTTTTGCTAACACCTTAAAACTATTTTCCCGTCTTACAAATTTCCTGATTTACAATAAGGTTGTTGGGCAAACATAGTCCGACACCTTGAATTTTTCACTTTCCTTGATTGACTTGAAGCCACCAACAACATCCACCAGATTGTCGAAACCGCGCGCTCTCAAAATGCTGGCGAAAATCATGGAACGGTATCCTCCTGCGCAATAGATATAAACCGTCTGGTCTTTCGGAATGCTCAACATGGATTCGTTGATGCTATCCAATGGAGCATTTTCCACGTCTATCATGTGCTCGCTGCCGTATTCGCTTTGCTTGCGCACGTCAATAACGGGCGCTTTCGGATTTTTAGCAAGGATTTCGGCCAGTTGTTCCGCCGTTACCCGTTCAATTTTATCCACTTCCATTCCAGCATTTTTCCAGGCATCAAAGCCGCCTTCCAGATAGCCAATGCAATAATCGTAGCCAACGCGTGCCAGTCGGGTAATCACTTCTTCTTCGCGGCCCGGGTCTGTAACGAGCAGAATTTGCTGCTTGACATCCGGGATCAAGGCACCCACCCAAGGCGCAAAGTTGCCGTCAATACCGATGTTGATGGCGTTGGGAATGAATCCTTCCGAGAATTTTTGGGCATCGCGGGTGTCGAGCACCAGTGCTTCGGTTTCATTGGCCGCTGCATCAAATGCGCGGGGAGAGAGGGCTTGTGTGCCGCGCTCCATGACCGTGTCGAAACTTTCATAACCTTTGATGTTCATCAGCACATTTTGCGGGAAGTAGCCTGGAGGCGTGGTCAGTCCCGTCAAAATCTCCTTGATAAATTGCTCCTTCGTCAGATCTGGGTTGAGTGCATAGTTGACCATTTTTTGGTGCCCCAGCGTGTCGGTGGTTTCCTTGCTCATGTTTTTCCCGCAAGCACTTCCGGCACCGTGGTTTGGGTACACGATGAGATCGTCGCTGAGCGGCATTATTTTGTTGCGAAGGGAGTCGTACAGGTGCCCGGCCAATTTCTCCTGTGTCAATTCGGCGATCACGTGCTGCGCCAAATCAGGCCGACCGACATCTCCAATGAACAAGGTGTCGCCGGAAATAATACCGTGCTCTTTGCCATTTTCGTCTATCAACAAATAGGTCGTGCTCTCCATCGTGTGGCCCGGCGTGTGGATGACCTTCACGGTGTAGTCGCCAACCTTGAATATCTGGCCGTCTTCTGCCGTAATGGCCTCATAACCAGGCTTTGCCGTAGGCCCAAAAACGATTTTCGCACCTGTTTTCTTTGCCAAATCCAAATGACCACTTACAAAATCAGCGTGAAAATGGGTCTCAAAAACATACTTGATTTTGGCGTTGCTTTTTGCTGCACGGTTCAAGTACGGCTCTATTTCACGGAGCGGGTCAAAAATGGCAGCTTCACCATTGCTTTCGAGATAATAGGCAGCATGTGCCAAACAGCCAGTATAGATTTGTTCGATTTTCATGTCTGAAAAAATTTTGAACGTGGATGGATTGAATTTGATGCGACAAAGGTAAAGTGGAGCGAAAGTCAGATTCCGTGACCAAAGTCACGACCCACACTATTTTTTATCAATTTTCTGAAACGATGGGATTGCCAGCGTTTACCCATTCATTCATGCCTCCTGAGTAGTTGAGCACATTGTCGTAGCCATGCTTCGCCAAAATCGAGTAACCAATGGCCGCCCGGTCGCCGCCCTGACAGAGTATGACCACGCGACGGTCTTTGCTGATCTTATCCAGATTCTTTTCAATGGTACCAATGAACACGTTTTCCGCACCGCTGATGTGTGCCGTGTTGTATTCAGAAACACCGCGCAAATCCACCACCTGCAGGTTGTTTTCCTGCTTGGTTTCTTTGAACTCGTCTATTGAAATGACTTTGGAAGACTCAAGCTCTTGACCCGTTTTTTCAGCCCATTCGTTCACATTGTCTACATAACCGAGGACATTGTCCAGGCCAATGCGCATCAGTTTGCGGGTCAGGTCTTCAATTTGCGCTTCAGTGGCTACAAGCATGAACGGTTCGTTGTATTCCAAAAACCAACCTGCCCAAGTGGCAAATGCGTTGTTTCCCTGGATGTTGATGCTGCCCGGAACGAACCCTGCAGCGAAGTCCACTTTGTTGCGCGCGTCAATGAGTTTTACCCCTTTCCCAAGGTTGGCGATCAACTCGTCTGTGCTCAGTTTTTTCTGCTTCGGCACTTCGGTCAGCAAGGGACGATCCACCTTGTTGAGTTTTTTCATCATCGCGAAGTACTTGGGTGGCTCGGGCTGGTCGGCCAATAGATACTGGACAAAACCAGGCTCATTGGTCGGATATTGAAGGGCCCAGTTTCTGATTTTTTCATAACCAACGGTAGAACTTGGGACTGCTCCCAGGGCTTTGCCACAAGCCGAACCCGCGCCGTGGCCAGGCCATACCTGAATGTAGTCAGGAAGGTCAGCGAATTTCTTGATGGATTGGTACATCTGCTTGGCGCCCAAGTCTTGTGTGCCTTTGAGGCCGGCTGCTTTTTCGAGCAAATCGGGCCGACCGATGTCGCCGACGAACACAAAATCACCGGTGAACATCATCACAGGCTTGCTGGAAGCCGGATGGTCGGTGAGCAGAAAACTGATGCTTTCGGGCGTGTGGCCCGGCGTGTGGATGACCTCAAAAGTGAGGTTGCCCATTTTGATAACGTCCCCATCTTTCACACCTTCGTGCGGGAACTGGTACTGCCAATCCGGTCCGCCTTCGTCCGAGAGGTACATTTTTGCACCGGTAAGGGCCGCAAGTTCGCGGGCGCCGGACAGGAAGTCGGCGTGGATATGTGTTTCGGCAACATGCGTGATGGTCATGTTGTTCTGTTTGGCAATTTCAAGGTAGGTATCCACGTCCCTTTTCGGGTCAATAACCATGGCAACTCCGGCCTTTTGGCAACCAATGAAATAGCTGGCCTGCGCCAAGGATTTGTCATAAACGTGCTGGAAAAACATGATGTCAGTGATTTTATTTTTAAACAGTTGAATTGCTGAATTGATAGTACAAAGGTGGGGGTGTTTGGATCGTACTAACCGTGACATGAGTCACGGCAGGATTTTATTTTTCAAACTTTTTCAAAGACCATACATACAAGGCTACGATTGCGGCCGCCATCGCGCTGATCCCGAAAACTGCCGCTGGTCCTGCCGAATACCAGATCAAACCGGCCAGACTACTCGCCAGCAAGGCACTTATACTTTGAAAGGCCGTGAATGTGCCGATCGCTGTTGCGGTATCTTCTTTTGCGCAAATATTGGTCATCCAGGCTTTGGCCACACCCTCCGTTGCTGCTGCATAAAGCCCATACAATAAAAAAAGTCCGGCAAAAACAGGCCAGGTAGAAGCAAAAGCCATTCCTGCATACACGGTGGCAAACAATATCAAGCCAAGTACAAATATCCGTTTCATACCCAGCCGGTCGGCCAGCATACCCATGGGATATGCCGCCGCAGCATATACAAGGTTGTAAAAAATGTACATTCCAATCACAGCGCTATCGCTCAGACCTGCTGATTTGATATGAAGCAATAGAAATACATCGGAGCTGTTGAACAAGGTAAAAACCAGTAGTGCGCCAACCAATTGCCGGTATTGCGCCGGACTGCGGCCCCAATAGCCCAGGAAATCCCAAAAACTTGGTTTTACCGTAACTTTTACCTGCGCTTTCTTTTTTTCCCGAATCAGCAGGGTAAACGCGATCGCGAACAACCCCGGCAAGAAGGCCAGAAAAAACAACGTTTTGTAATCTTCAGGGTATAATTGCAGGAAAATAAGCGCCAAAAGCGGCCCAATTACCGCACCGATTGTATCCAGTGAACGGTGAAAACCAAAAACCCGGCCTTTAGTTTCGGGTGTGGCTTCATCGGAGAGCAGCGCATCGCGGGCGCCGGTACGGATGCCCTTGCCAAGACGGTCCGTGGTTCGGGCAAAAAAGATCCACAACGGATAGCTGAAGATCGCCATCATCGGCTTGGAAAGGGCGCTGAGCGAATAGCCGATCTGTACAAAAGGCCTCCGTAGTCCGATTTTATCGCTCAAATTGCCAAAATACCCTTTGCTCAATCCTGCCGTTGCCTCGGCAATTCCTTCCAGCACTCCGATTAAGACGATGGAAAAACCAATGCTTTTCAAGTAACCCGGCATGACCGGGTACAACATCTCGCTGGCCATGTCTGTGAACAGACTGACGAGGGAGAGGATCCAAACATTTTTGGTGATGACCTTTGTTGGTTGCGACACGCCTGATCATTAATTCAGGCACCAAGGTACATCGCAATCATTTCAATGCCCCATAGCAGCAGAAGCGGGATTGAGGTACAGTTCTTTTATCAGGATATAAATCCCCATCACAAGCACAAACCAGCCAAAGGCTTTCTTGAGTTTTTCACCGTCTATATTGCGGCTCAGGCGGTTGCCGATAAATATACCGACTATGGCCAATGCCGTGACTGTCGCAAGCAATGTCCAATCCATTTCGTAATTTGACAGGTCGCCTGTAAAGCCAATGAGCGACTTGGCAGCGATAATCAGCAAGGAAGTGCCGACCGCTTGTTTCATGGGCAGTTTGCTGAACAACACCAGGGCTGGAATAATCAAAAATCCCCCACCCGCACCTACCAATCCGGTAAGCACGCCTACGATAGCGCCTTCCATCAAAATCATGGGGTAATTGAATTTCTGAGGGCCTTCCGGTGCTTTTTCCTCCGAGCCATTTTTCTTGCCTCTTATCATGGAGTAAGAGGCAAATACCATCAGGATGGCGAAAATGCCCATCATAAACATGGCTTTGGAGACCATAAAACTACCGATACTAAATACCGGATTGGGAATCATCGGCACCAGATAAGCGCGAGTGAGATAAACCGCCAGGATGGCCGGCAAGCCAAAAATGACCGCCGTTTTCAAGTTCACCATACCGTCCCGATATTTTGGGAAAGTGCCAACAAGACTGGTAGAGCCGACGATGAAAAGGGAATATGCCGTTGCCAGTACCGGGTCAACGCCAAAAAGATACACCAAAACGGGTACTGTCAGGATGCTGCCGCCGCCGCCTATCAATCCAAGAGAAACACCGATGAGCGCCGACGCGAAATAGCCAATAATTTCCATGAAGTTAATCGCTGAAATAAGTTTGCTTCGTCAATTTGACTATGCAAAGGTGGGGGTGGCTACAAGCGCTATCCTGTGATATTTGTCACGAAGGTCGAAATTTTAGAGTTTCAAAATCTCAATCCCATTTTTGAGCAGCCGCACCTTGCCGTCCTCGGAGAGTTTTTTCATCAAGCGGGAAATGACCTCCCGGGAGGAGTTGAGTTCTTGCGCAATCTGTGTATTGGTAATCTCCAGCACCTTGGTATTCAGGGCCTTCCGGTGGCGTTGGAGGTAAAACTCCAAACGTTCGTCCATGTTTTGGAAAGCAATATGGTCAATGGTTTCCAGTAATTCCTCGTATCGCCTGCGGTAGGTTCCCACCACAAAATGATACCAGGTGCGGTATTGACGCATCCAGTTTTCGGTGTGTTCGAGCGGCACGACCAATAGAACGGAATCGGTCACTGCTTTCGCCGTTACCGAACTGACCTTAAAACTGCGGTCGCAGATCAAGGAAAGCGCACAACCATCGCCGGGATGGAGATGGTACATAAAAAACTCGCTGCCCTCATCGTTTTCGCGAAAAAGTTTGACCAGCCCTTCCAGCACAATCATGGTGTTGCGGATGTTTTGTCCGCTTTGGATCAGGGTTTGGCCAGCTTTTACGGCTAAAATGCGGCCATGGATCTGCATCTCGCGTTGCAGTCCTTCTTCAAGGTCGGGGAATAGGTGGCGGTAGTTTTCCATATTTATTACGTTGACACGCCAAGGTAGGCATGTCAACGAAATCCCGTACTATCGTCTGGTTAAGGAGCAATCGTAAGCAGCAACAGTTTATTACGCTTCCGCATTATTTTTCACTACCTTTTGCAATTCTGCAGAGGAAGCCATGCCTGATTTGCGCCAAACGGGTTCTCCATTTTTGAACAAAATAAGCGTCGGAATAGAACGTATAGCATAACGTTCAGCAATTGCCTGGTTTTTGTCCACGTCAATTTTAAAAATGGAAACATCTTCGCCCATTTGGGCTTTGAGGTCTTCGAGCACGGGTTTCATGGCCCGGCAAGGCGCGCACCAGTCGGCATAAAAGTCAACGAGCACGGGTTTGTCGGTATTGGTTAGATCTGCGAATGTCATGATGTTATTAATTTATGTTGTTTCAGGGTACAAAATTACAGCCCACAACGCCTGAAGGTGTTATGCTTTTGATGGCATTTATTGCACTTTTTACTGATTCTCACGAATTCAGTCCTGCTGATTGCATGTAAGATACTCGGAATCCCTCCGGTGTAGTCCCCAGATACTTCTTGAAAAAGCGGGTGAAGTAGGCATTGTCTTCAAATTGGAGGGATTCTGCAATTTGGCTGATCAATAGGTCAGAGTTGGCCAGCAATCGTTTGGCTTCGAGTAAAACGCGCTCCCGGATAAGATCGCCGGCACTTTTTCCAAGCACATTGTTGGTGAGCGCATTGAGGTGGTTGGGGGTCATAAACATCATCTCGGCGTATTCTTTGGGCAGGCGCTTTTCCCGAAAATGTTGTTCGATCAGTTTCTCGAACTGGCGCATCAAGACCAAATGGTGCTTCGAAGCGCCTTCTTTGAAAGATTGAGGCGCTACCCGCGAAAGCCGGACCAAAATAACCGTAAGCAAACCGCGTAAAAGATCCATTTTGTACTCGCCGCCCTTCTCAAATTCTTCCAACATTTCAGCAAAAGTTTGCTCGACCTCGGCACAACAGGTCATGTCCAGAATATTTACCGATACGCCGCTGATGTTGCTGAACAGTGGAAATTCTCGAACATAATGCGGGTTTTGGTACATCGAAGCAAAGAAGGATTCATTGAAATTGACCAAATACCCTTCCGTATCTGCGTCGAATTCCCAAGTGTGAATCTGGCCAGGCGCCATGTAGTAAACCTGATGCGGCAAGACTTCAAATTGTTGAAAATCAATGGAATGCCGCCCGCTTCCGCGCGTAAAAAGTACTATCTGATAAAAGTCGTGCCGATGCGGGAATTGGATATCCTGGTGTGCATTCACAAAATCGCGCAATCGGGTAACTATGATCTCCGTCATGCAGCGGTCTGCACCGAGCAGGTTGCAAATGCTGTAAGTAGGCATTTTTTTCACCATCATATTTTCGTTTAAATCAGCGTTTCAATAAAAACCGCACCACTTCAGCCAATCCTGCATGCCCTTCGCCTTCGCTGAGGTAAGTGGTGGATTCAGCAGCCTCCAAAATCTCCAGTGCTTCAAAATCGTCGTCCAGCAAAACCTTGGAATACAACATGTCAATGTCCTTCGGGCCACCAGACAAGCGGTTGAGTTGCTTTCGGTTAAATGCCTCCAAAATAATGTGCCCGCCTGGTTTCAGCGCTTGAGCACATCTTTGGTGTGTCTCCAGGCGCATTTCAGGCGGGAAGTGCGCATAAATGAGTCCAATGGCATCCCATGGGCCGTTTCCAAGAATGTCATATTCGCGGATATTGGCGATATAATACTCGATAACGACCCCGGCTTCAGCAGCGAGTGCCAGGGCTTTTGCCCTTCCTTTTTCGCTAAAATCCACTGCTGTTACTTGCCAGCCTTTTTGGGCGGCGTACACGGCGTTGCGACCCTCGCCCTCTGCGAGCAAAAGCAATTTTCCGGGCTTGGATAGGGCATCCAGCTGTTGCTGAAAATAGTGGTTGGGCTTTTTGCCGTAGGCGTAGGCCTTTTCAGCGTATCGTTTGTCCCAGAAAGTGCGTGGGGTGTTCATTATAGGAATATAAGTGGGTGTTTCATGAAGCTTGTTTTGGCGTCTCTAGCGAACATAAATTTTGTATTCGTCAAAAACCTATAAGGTTTTAAAAACCTTATAGGTTTCAATCGCGTGAATTCAAAATATTGTCCCTTTCTAGAACCTTATGAATCCCCTCTTGAGACACCTACTTTCAGGGTGCCAACCAATTTCAGCACCATCAATCTCAACAACAACACCCAGGGTAGCCCATGCCATGCCAAATCAAACCAATCCAGCGCTTTCATACCTATAGCGCCACCAGCTACCCAGCGGAGTTTGCCGAAAAGGTGCGGTTCGGGCACAAAGGGGGCAAGCCCAAGCAGCAGGCAAGCCATAATTACCAATTTCCAATCGTTCCAAGGTCTCATTTTCGTTGAAAAGGTTTAAGCATTTGACTAAAAAATCCGTGCGGGTACTCGTCAACCTCGTCAAAACCGAGTTTGATGTCGCGCCCGTCGCGGGGTATCCAGGCCGTACCGAACAGGTAGTCCCACACCGATAGCGAGATGCCGTAGTTCACGCCCGAGCTGCCCTTCGGCAAATCCTTGACGTGGTGCCAAATGTGCATCTGCGGGTTGTTGAGAATGTATTTCAGCGGGCCAAGCGGCAGATAAATGTTTGCGTGGTTGAGATGGCCGATCACGATCGTGAACAAGTGTACCAACAGAAAATCCTGGATACCGAAGCCGATCATTGCCAGCGGTATATACTCAATGGTACGGTACACGATGGTTTCCCCAAAATGGTAGCGCAAGTGGGCAGCATAGCCCATTTCGCGCACAGAGTGGTGTACTTTATGCACTTCCCAGAGGAAAGGCACTTTGTGCAAAAGTCTGTGGGTGTTCCATTGCACAAAATCGCGCACCAGGAACAAAATCAGCAATTGCACCCAATAGGGCGTTTGGGCAATATTGATGGCCACCAGATTGCGGATGCCAAACACATTGGCCAAAAAGTCATTGAATGCCTGCGAAACTACCCCGGACACAGCGTTGTATCCCACCAGTCCGAACAGGAAGAAATTGAAGAACATGTAAAACGTGTCCAGCCAAAAATCTTCCCGAAGCTTCGGTTGGTTTTTCCGCCAGGGGAACAGCAGCTCCAATGCGTAAACGAACAAGGAAATAGCGATGAGCCAATAGAAATAGTTTCCCCAGTGCGGGTTCAGCACTTCATTGGCCAGATAATTGGCGTAGCCCGTGAAACTTTGGGTGAAGGTTTGCCAGTATGTCATGATTTATAAAACTGTTTATCTAAATTCATACGCTACTCCACTCACCTGCGTCAGCAAAGTAGCCGGGGCATCCAGCACTTTGGCATAGCCGTGTGGGAGCGGTGTCACGGGCGAGTTTTTCGCAAGATACTCCTTCAAAACCGGGTGCAAGGAGTAGGGCATATTTTTGCCGTCTGTTACATTCGGGATGCGGCAGAGCATGTTTTCCGGGTCGCCATCGCGCTCGCAAGCGGAGACCGAGTAACTTCGGGCCGGATCAATCGGTTTGCCGCCAACGGTCACTTTTTGCACCCGCTTGCCTTGTTCTCCGAAAGCATTGAATTCAACCTCCATGCCCCGGAACTTGACTACCCAGCCACCAAAACGTTTAGAAGCATCTTTGGCAAACACGTTGTTCAATTCTTTTTCCAGCCAGGTCATCAGTTGAGCGCCCGTCACTTTGGCGGTGCGCACGGTGGCATCTACTGGCAACATATCGAAGATAAAACCTTCGGTAATTGGGATATTGCCCGTAGCGTCGGGTGTGCTGCGCGGCGGACAAAAACGGAAGCCGTTGGACAGTACGATTTCGGTGCCGACTTTCCAGGCCAGCGCGTCCAAAATGAGGGTGTCAATGGTGTTTTCCACCACAAAATAGCGGTAAAGCGGCACGGTGCTGTATCCGACCACACGCTCAATTTCAGCCACATAAGGAGCTTCCATTTGATCAATCAATTTAGAAATCTCCTTTTTGGCTTTGTATTTTTTCGGATCCACTTCCATGAGTTCATAACGGTGGCCCGTGATTTTTCCGTCTTTCACAGTTATGTCCAGACGCCCGACGAAAGAGCCGAACGCGCCGGGTTCCACCACTTTGGCGTATTTGCAAACGATGGGTTCGCGCACACGCTCGTGGGTATCACCACCAAAAATGTAATCCACTCCTTCACATTCAGGCATGTTGGCCAATGCTATTTGTTGTGAAAGGCCAAGGTGCGCTAGGATAATAACAAAATCGCACTGCTCCTGTTCGCGCAGCACATTGACGTAATAGGCCAGGTTCTCCTCCGGTTTGGTATAGATAATGCCTTTGGAATAGTTGGGCGATTGGCGCAGCGGCACGAGCGGGTCGGTGTAACCCAGAAAACCAATTTTCACGCCTAGTTTCGACCAGGTAAAATAGGGCGGGAAAATAAGTTCGCCTTTTTTGCCCTCTCCTGCGTCGTGAAACATATTGGCGCAGACCTTGGGGGCATCGAGACCGCCGAGCAAGGTCTGCATGTTTTTTTTGTAATACACCACTTCCCAGTTGCCAGGCAGGTAAAGGTCGTAGCCCATGGCATTCAGGATAGGCGTGATGGCCTTCCCGGTGGTTTTCACCGACAGTTCGCTGCCCTGGAACATATCCCCTGTGTCAATGATAAAGGTGTTTGGGTTCTTTTTCTTAACCTGGTCGAATAAGGTCGTGACATGAGCATAGCCGGCGGTTTTACGAAACACCGCCTTGCCATTTTCCCAAAACAATTCGTCGTGCGGGTGTATCTGGCAGTGCACGTCGGTGGTTTGCAGGAGCGTGAGGGTGCCATTTACGGAATCCGAACTTTCCGAAAGTTCTGTCCCGGTAAGATCGGGATCGGAAAGTTGTTCATGTGCTGTGGTACCCTGCAATGCCAATGGAGAAAGGCCTGCCCCCAAGCCCGTCAGCAAGGAATTTCGTAGGAATTTGCGGCGATCGATGCTCATATTTCAGAAGTTTTAAAAAACACATAGGCACATAGGACACATAGCCTAAAATCGATTAAATCTATGTGTCCTATGTGCCTATGTGTTTAAATTTATTTTTCAAATGTATTCATTTTTTATAAAACGCCACAATCGGCCCAAAAGGTCCATACTTGTGTTGCGCCTCCGGAAAGGTATCCGCAAATGGCCCAAAGGGATGGTCATAAGGCTTTTTTTCAATTTTGGGCCAGTCCGTATCAAGGAACGGGTGTTTTGGGCGTGGTTGCGAATTGACGTAAGCAGCCACATCCCAAGCTTCTTCGTCGGTCAGTTGCGGATTCTGATAGGTAGCCCCGAAAGGCATGTTTGCTTTGACATACCCAGCAAAACGCGACATTCTGAAAAGACCAGCCCCTTCATTGTAGCTCTTTTCACCCCAAAGCGGCGGGTAATCGCGAGGACTGTCGGGCATGGGCAAGCCTTTGCCATCAGTGCCGTGGCAGGAAGCACATTTGGCGATGTAGATTTGTTGGCCTTTCACAGGATCGGCTGCGCGGTCGAGAAAAGGCACTTCCACCAGGCCTGAACCTTTGGGTTTTTCGCCTTTGGGGACGCCTGTGCCCAGCCAGTGCATGTAGGCGACGATGGCTTTCATTTCACGACTGGTGGTATCGAGCGCTTGCCCATTGAGGCTGCGTTGAAAACAGTCGTTGATCCGTTTGGGAATGGTTTCGAGCGCCCCGGAGCGGGCGCGCATTTGCGGATAGGTGCTTTCGACCGCGAAATAATTGTTGCCAAAAGGCTTACTGCCTGCATCCAGATGGCAGTTCTGGCAGTTCATACCGTTGATGCTGGCTGGCCTTACGAGGCCATTTTCCCCAAAATAGTCCTGTGTTCGGGCAACAAGATCCCGGCCATAAGCAATGAGGTCTGCGTCCTGATCCGTTTGAGCGAGATAAGGGTCTGGTGTTTCCCAGATTTTGCCCCGATCATAAACTGGCATCAGACTGCCACGAGCCTCTGCCACTGCATGGTGCTGTGCTTGTATTTCCCAATACCAGGCAGCAAAGCCGCTGCCAGTCATGGCCAAGATAAAGACCCATAGCAATCCGCGCATTCGTCGCAAAAAGACAAATTGCCGATGGAATTGAGCTCGTAGGAGGGGATCGCTTCCTATTCTTCTGCGATAGAACGAAACCGCCGCTATGACACCAACAATACCGACCACCAAACCGGCGATCACCAACCATAGGACAGGAAAATACACGTTGTTGCCCATAATAAACCTAAGTTTTGGATATCCCCAAAGTAACATAGCCGCATAGCGGCGACATTTTGGTAGCACAAAAGTCAGGAATAGGTAAATAGTGCAACGTGATATTTGTCACGGAGTACCGGTTTGTCGGGTCATTTTGTTTTTCCCACAATCTCAAACCTTTGCTCCAAACGGTAGCCATCCCGATCTACGAGGGCCAGTGTGTGCATGCCCACGGGCGGCTGCAGTGCCATTTGGTGAAAAACCGTTGTGGTACCGAGGTAATTGCCGTCCAAATGCCAGAAGATCTCGGCACTTCGGGAGCGGTGCGCCACTTGAAAAACCGTACTGCCCAATTTGCCGTCCAAATCAATCGGGACGTAAATTCGGGTAGCGTGTTTGGGATAAATCAGCTGCATAGGCGTTTGGGTCTGTGCAGCTTGCGATCCTTTACAGTCATCACGAAACGGCGGAGGCGAGATATAGCCCGGATTTTTCCCTTTGAAATAGTATTCCTCGATAGGCGGCAGCACAAACCAGGCTCGGTGAACCATGGCAGCAGGCGATTCGCAATCACTTGTCACTTGCCATTGTCCCGTGGGGTCGAGGTGGAGCATTTGATGGTATGGGCAAACGGCCGCTTTCAGGGCTGATTTCGGTATCCAAACCGTGTCTGCCTCACAAATATCACTGGCCCGATAACCGCTTTGATGGCATACGGACACTTGTGCCATGTCGTCGTAAGGTGGGTCAAACCAGCGCCCTTCTTGGGGCAATTGCCCAAATATCTCGAACAGCACAGGAGCGGCCATTTCTACACCCAGCAATCCTGGCCGGCCTTCACCATCGGCATTGCCTACCCAGACGCCGACTGCGTACCGTGGCGTCACCCCCGCCGCCCAGGCATCCCGAAACCCAAAGCTCGTCCCTGTTTTCCAGGCCACTTGTCTACTGGTGCGGAACAACTCCCATTCACCTGCACTATTGGGCCGTTCTACCTCCCGCATGGCCTCGAAGGTGTACCAGATACTGCCAGCACTGAGCAGTTCGAAATTTTTACTTGCCGGAGCGGAGGAGGAGATCTTAGGTTTTGCAGCGGCAGAAAATCTCGGGGGACGAAAATCATCGGATGCGTAGCGGCCATCTCGGTCGTAATAACTGCCCAGGCGGCGCGCCATGCAAGCGTAAGAGTTCGTGATGTCAATCATACTGGCCTCCGCGCCGCCCAGGATGAGCGAGAGACCATAATGGGAAGGCGGTTTATTTAGGGTGCTGAGTCCGAGGCGCTGCAGTCCAAAATGGAATTTTTCGAGGCCATATTGTTGCAGCAGCAGTACGAACGGCACGTTGAGTGAGCGAATCAGTGCGCGGCGAGCGGGCACAGCGCCATCGTAGGTTTCGTAATAATTTTCAGGGCGGTAATCTCCCAGTTGGGTCGGAATGTCGTGCAGGAGGCTATTGGGCAGGATGTCGCCGTTCTCCAAAGCCAGCGCGTAAAGGTAGGGTTTCAGGATACTGCCCGTGCTGCGCGGCGCGGTAAGTACGTCCACCGATTCACCATGCTCCTTGCCTGCGCCCACTACATTGCCCACATAAGCCAGCACTTCGCCAGTAGGCACATCAAGAATCACGGCGGCAAGGTTGTGAATGTCGTTGCCCCGGTACATTTCCTGGCGGCGCGCCAATATTTCTGTGACACGTTCCTGCAAGTTTTTGTCCAGCGAACTATTGTGACGGAATTTTGATTGCTTTCCGGAGGCGGACCGTTGATTTTCAAGCATCAAGCGGTCGAGCAGGTGTGGCGCCAATTGAGGAAGCGGGAGTGGCTGCTCTGGCAGGGGTTCCTCTTTTGAATAATCGCATTCAGAAGCAGTCATTCTGCCTTCTTCCCAAAGTTTTTGAAGCAAGCGGTTTCTTTTTGCCAGCAAAACTGCTCGATTCCGACCGGGGTGAATCAGTGCGGGGCTATTGGGCAAAACAGCCAAGGTAGCAGCCTCTGCCCAAGTGAGCAGGCCAGGGCGTTTGCCATAATATCGCCAGGATGCCGCTTCCAGGCCCACCACATTGCCTCCAAACGGCGCATTGGAAGCGTACAGGCAAAGGATTTCTTCTTTGGAGTAGGTCAATTCGAGCCGTGTGGACATGAATGCTTCCACGATTTTCTCCAGCACCGTGCGAGAAGGATTGTCGCGAGCGAGGCGGATAACCTGCATGGTCAGGGTACTGCCACCGCTTACCACACGAGCATTTTTTAAGTTGAGCCAGAATGCCCGGGCAAGACTGAATGGATCCACCCCAGGGTGATACCAGAATCGTTTGTCCTCAAAAGCGACCACACAACGCTCGTATTTCGGTGGCAATGAATCGCTTGTAGGGAAACGCCACTGACCGTCTTCAGCAATCCGAGCGCCGAGCAGTTCGCCGCGACGGTCTTCCAGCACCACACTGAGCGGTTTTTGAAACAAGGGACGAGGCAGACAAAAAAGCCATAGGAGCAGGAGCAAAACCAATCCTGCGGTGGTTTTGGGGCGGCGTTGAGCAATACCTTTGAGGCGTTGCCAATAGGAATCTAATTTGTCTTTGAAAGGGAATTTCAACAGGGTGAATTTTGCCCCAAAAGTAGGAAAGGCAGGGGAAGGCAAGTGCGTATTTGAGCAAGTGCTGGGATTAGTAGAGTATTCGCAAACATAAAATCAAAAAGCCACCTCAAAAAAATAGGTTTTTCTTCTGATAGATTCTTGCGGAAAAAACAAACCTGAGTCATCCCGAATTTTTTAAGCGCCAATTCTTAAAGATTTTCGAGTGTTTTTTGATTTAAGATTCCAGATTACATGATTTAAGATTTTAGATGTACTCGCCAGAGCGTAAATCTCGACGACTTGCGCCCAAATCTAAAATCTTAAATCATGTAATCTGGAATCTTAAATCAAAACAATTCACGCCTTCCAAAAATTCGGGATGACTCATGTTGATTTCCATAAAATTCCATAACGCTTAATTCCTCCGCAACGACACCGGCATCGAGTCATCGTAATCGCCTGTAAGCACAGGTGTTTGCACACCCGCGGTGTAGTCGCGTACCCTGGAGTACACAAATATGTACAGTTCTTTGATGCTTACGATATAATCGCCGTTGGAATCTGCAGCACCTTTCATGCCGCGCAGAATGTAGTAAGTAAACACGCCTTGACGCAGGCCGTGGTCTTCGAGCGAAAGTTCTTCAGGTTTGGACGACATCAGCAGTGCAATGCCACCATCGGCTTCTTCAAATGCCTGATAAAAACGCTGAAGCGATACCGGGGCGGGGCCTTTGGATGCCAGGGTGCCACTGTAATCAAGCGAACCGCTATGGCAAGCATCGGCGATGCAAAGTTTGTGCTTGGCCTTGCTTTGCTTCAGTATTTGGCGAATTTCCTCGTGGCGCAGTTTGTTATTAAAACCGTCAAAATCCACTGGAAGGAAACAACCCTCCAAGCCGTGACCGCTGAAATAGAATAGCACCACGTCATTTTCATCGGCTTGCAAAAACAGTTTGCGCATGGTCTTAAGGATGTTTTCGCGGGTAGCACCCTCATCCACGAGGATATCAATCTGGTTGTCGGGCAATGCGCCGCCCTCTGGGCTTTTTAGGTGCGAGTAGAACCGGAAAGCGTCGTCGTCGGTAAATTTCAGGGAAGGCATGGCCGTGTATTTGCCCACACCTACCACGACGGCCCAGATTTTCACGCCCCGGCTTTGATCGGTTCGCACTGGTTCACTTGGAACGGCTTCGTCAGAGTCCAGTTCCTTGACTGGAGAGCCATTTACCCATACCGCGCCATAAACACGGCCTGTGGCAAAATACATCACACCTTCGCCATAAGGGGCGTTGTTGGCCCATTCCCCTTCGTAGCGGTCGCCATTGGCGTAGTAGCAAACGCCGCGCCCATTGGGGTAGCCATCCTTGAATTCGCCCGTCCAGCGCGAACCGTCGGGGTAATCATAAAAACCTTGTCCGCTTCGGCAGTAGGTTGTGCCGCAATTGCGGAGGCCTGCCACATCCGGCTTGGCGGGGTTTGGTTTGGTTGTATTGCTTGGTTTGGCTGCAGGCGGTTTGTTGGCTGAAGGTCTGTTTGCAGGAGGCTTGCTGCCTGCGTTCGAGGCGGTGGAGGTTTGGGCACGAGTGGGTGCGCCAGCAGGTTTGTCCACGAGCTTGCCTTGGCTCCATGTACCACTTTTCTGATCACCATCTGTACTGACGAGGGTGCCAGTGCCGTGTTTTTTACTTTTTTTCCAAGCACCGGTATAGTAAGCCCCATCGGCATAACGCATGGTGCCTTGGCCATCGAACTCCCCGTTTACGAAGTCACCCTCGTAGCGTTCCTTGGTCTTGAAAAAGTATTTACCTTTGCCATTAGGGTAGTCGTTGGACCAATGGCCAGCGTACTTGTCCCCGTTGATGTAGGTAATGGTGCCGTCATCCCCATTTTTTTTGCCGTAGACGAACGGCCCTTCGTACATACTCCCATCGGAGTAGGTCATCTTGCCCATTCCATGACGGAGGGCATTTTTGAATTGTCCCGTGTACTTTGACGTCGCGGAGTAACGGTAGGTACCTGTGCCGTTTTGGCAATTGCCGCTGATACATTGTGCGGCGGTTTGGTAAGAAGTCCCGGCCAGCAGGATTGCCAGCAAAGACAGGCGGAAAAAGAGATTAAGCCCCTTCATGTTTAACGGATTTTGAATTTTTTGTGCAAAAGTGCGAGTAAACGAAGGGTGCAAGCAAGTGTGGATCAGAATTGATTAAACGCGCTCCAATGGAACGGGTTCAAACGTCGGTGAAAAGTTTTAGATCGAAAGATTACCGAGGCGGATTAAAGTGACGCAAGAACAACTCTAATGACCTAATATTGTGCCAGTCGTATTTGATTCGTTTCAAATTTGTACTTTTGCGCACCCATTTATGGGTCCAATATCGTGATTTTCAATTAATTGTAAAATTTTTAAATTCATGTTAAAAAGTCTCTTACTCGGTTTTTGTGCAGCGGTACTCCTCACTGCTTGCAGTCAAAAATCGTCTGCTCCTGCCAATGCGGCCGCTGCCCAAGACGGCAAACACTTCGGAACAGTCGTCACAGCCAAAAATGCCATAGCCTACGACAAAGTAATGGCAAAAATGGCCAATACGGACTCGCTCAACATGAAAGTGACCGGAAAAGTAAAAGAGGTATGCCAGAAAAAGGGCTGTTGGATGACGCTCATATCTGACAAGCCTGGTTACCCCGAAATGCGCGTAACGTTCAAAGACTACGCTTTCTTCATGCCAAAAGACCTCTCTGGAAAGCGCGTGGTGGTAGATGGCTTTGCACGGGTAGAAACCACCTCCGTAGACATGCTTCGCCACTTTGCTGAAGATGCAAAAAAATCACCGCAAGAAATTGCCGCAATCAAAGAGCCAAAGCGCGAGGTGTCGTTCGAGGCCGCCGGGGTCTTGATTTTGGATTGAAGTCACTCGGTCATTTAAGAAAACATGCGTTGCCTTCCACAGGCTACGCAGGATATGACGTGGTGCAGACCGCTCGCAATGCCCTAATCTGGATGGAGGATAGTTATGAAATAATTTCAGAAGATGAAATCGTGGCAGGGCCGCACACTGGAGTAGACCATGCGGGGGAAAGTGCGGCTTGGCCTTGGCGGTTCTGGCTCAAAAACTCGCCGTTCGTCAAAAAAGAAACCATGATACATGGGTGTGCGGATAAAATCATACTACTTTTAGCCACTTAAAATACGAAACTGACCTCCTGTGCAACCGCTACTCCTGTTCGTCCCCGATTTCCAAAGCTATGGTCTGGAACACCTCCTCTGGCTGGTGGCTGGTGCGGCGAGCGCGGTCTTTTGGATCAGGCTCGGCAAAAGGCAAACGACTGAACTTGCGGCACGCCGTATCGGGCTGATTCAGAGTCTTATACCAGCAGGTTTGTGGTTGATGCTTTCACTCTACATGGCCATTTTTGAAAGCCCGGTGGATTTGAACCTGGTGCTTCCATTCCACATCAGCTATTTTATGAACCTGTTGCTGCCCATCATGTTGTGGCGGCGCTCGTATTTCCTTTTTGAAATCACTTATTACATGGTGATGGGCGGCTGCATTTGGTCGCTCCTTACACCTGCTTTGGAGCACGGCTTTCCACATTACCTCAACTTCCGCTTTTTCCTCGTTCACATGGGGTTGATACAGAGCGTTTTATACGCTATTTTTGTATACGGTTTCCGACCCTCCTGGCAGAGTTTTGGCCGGGCATTTTTGTGGACAAACTTCTATTTTGTTTTTGTGCTGGGCATCAACTATTTGCTGGGCACCAATTTCATGTATCTGAGCAAAAAACCGACCCATCCATCCTTGCTCGACCTCTTTGGCGAATGGCCCTGGTATATCATTGGCGCTGAGTTTCTCTGCCTGATGATGTTTACCCTCGTGATGCTCCCCTTTGCTTTTAATGATAAAGAAGAGGAGAAGTTAGCGTAGCGCTAGATTTCACCTACCTCCTGTTTTATATCCCTTGAGCAGCCGTCCAAGCCCAGCTCAGCACAAACGCCGCCATTTTCCACACCAGCCAGATCAGCACAATGAACAGGGCAAAAAACAACAGCCCAAGAAATGCCGCGGAGCGTGTTGCATTGGGTTTTACCTTGCCATCGGCGTAATAGGCTTTCAATAAATTCACGTTGCGCCGATTGGCCTTGAAGCCAAAATCAAACAAATCACCCACAAACGGCACAATACCCACCACCGCATCCACGATATAATTGAACATCATCCGAAGCATGAGTATCGGACTAGCGCCTTTTTTTACCATCGTGCGCATCAGGAAGCCGGAAACCACCAAACCAGCCATATCGCCCACATAAGGGATGAGGCCAACGATCCCATCCAAGCCAAAGCGCCAGTTGGTGCCAGGGATGCTGAATTGATTGTCCATCAGCTTGGAAAGGGCTTCGAGACGGGCAAGTTCTGGGTCTTGATGGAATGTCTTTTCGGTTTCTTTTTCGGTCATGGAATTTGGACTGTTGGACATTGGACTGTTGGACGTTGGACTGTTGGACATTGGACTGTTGGACGTTGGACTTGATCCGCACAATTTCAGTTTTATAGTGCATAAGTCCAATGTCCAACAGTCCAATGTCCAACAGTCCAACAACGTCCTATTGCACCTTAATCAACTGCCCTATTTTGATGTCGCTGTTAGGCAGGTTATTGATCTGTTTAAGGCGATCCACCGTGATGTCGTAATCGCGCGAAAGTTTGTACAGCGTGTCGCCTTTTACTACGCGATGATAGCCGCGTGGAGCAGGTTTTTCGGTATCAACGGGCTGCTCATACGGATCGTCTCTGGGTGGCGTACTTGGTGTGGGGTCATCTTCGTAGGGAAGGTTGCCGCTCGTCGTAGCAGGTGGCCTTTGACTGGGTCTTGTGCTGGGTGTAGCAGGCTTTTCGGGCTCTGGTTTCGGCTTTGTGGGCTTCGTATTGGGCGCGCCGGGTCCGATCTCAAAATCGAGTTCACCGTCTTCTACCACCGGGCTATCGTCTTGCTTGGGTTTGCTTCCTGGCCAGTCTGTAGTTTTGGTGGGGGTGTAAGTGGAGTCTTCTTTGACTTTGATGGCACGTTTGCTCTTGCCGCGTATGCTAATGGCTTCATTGGCCTCCGGCTCTTGACCGCGACGCAAGCCGTTCATTTCCAGTAATTTATCCAACTTAATGCCATACACCTGTGCGATATCAAACATGGTTTGGCCTTCCCGTACCGTATGCTCGGTAGCGCGCCCATGCCATTTGTCAGATTTGCTTTGAATAAAAATGCGGGTATTGGTTTTGAGTTTTACGCCTGGGGGGTAACCACGGTCGTTGTAATCCACCACTTTTTGAGTGCTAAGTCTGAAGGCGCGTGCTACGTCTTCCAAGGTTTCGCCTTCGCGGGACGCGACTACTTTCACGTCATTTACCCGGCCAATACGGCCGGTGGCCTCGGCTTTTTGGTCGGGAGCATTGGGGCCCATTGGCGTGGCGGGGTTGCCTTGCCCTCCACCTTCTGTGGGAAAACTAGTGGGCCTTGTCCCTTGTGTGTCGTATTCATAGAGTTTGTAGCGCTCGATGAGGTTGATCAGTTTGTCGGCATAGTCGGGCGCTGTAGCATAACCAGCGGCTTGAAGACCACGTGCCCATGCTTTGTAATCCGTTCGGTCCAGGTTGAAAAGAGAACCGTAGCGCGTGGATTTGCGTGGGTCGCGCAGGAATTGGCCATGATCAATAAAACTCTCTTCCACACTTTCGTAGCTTCGAAAACACGATTCAATGAGGTTTCCGTCCTTATCGCGGTCGTCGTCTTTTTTCTTATAGGTTTTGCCGCTCCAGTTGCTGCTGCACTTGATGCCAAAATGGTTTTTGGCCGTAGTCGCGAGTTCGCTGGTTCCTGCCGAACTTTCAAGCACGCCTTGGGCGAGCACAATGCTGGCAGGAACACCAATACGGTCCATAGAGAGCACTGCTGCACGGTTATATTTATCAATATAATCCAAATTGCGGTCTTTTGTGCTGTATTCAGCAGGAGACAAAACGGTTTTGTCAATGCCCGTGCCTTTGTTGGATCGGCTGCTACTACTGCTGTTGGTGCTGCGGCGCAAGGTGTCGCAACTTTGAGCGAGCATTGCGGCCAAGAGGGTGAAGAGGAGTACGTTTCTCATGCTGTTTGTGAGTAAGTTATGGGGATAGTTGGTGAATTGGTTTTACAAAAACTTCAGAAAGGTTTAATCTTAAACGATCCGAAATTTAATAATTCTCGGAAAGGGCGTAAAAGTAAACGCCTTTTGGGAAATTCCAGTACGCACAGGGTTTAGGAAAAATGTGGCGGCTTTTATATTGCTGCGTTAACTTACTATGCCAAAGCGCTTCGCAAGCACCTGGCTTTCTTCCGGGAAAACCGATGCAAACCTTTCAGGAAAAATGAAAAAATGGTGAATCGCCACAGGAAGCGCGTCCACGCCCGCCAAACCGATCACCGATTCTACATGGGCCCGAGGCATTTTGCTTGCAACCTCCAACTTGTCCCACACATCTTCTGCTGAAAAACTGGGCCAAGCTTCCTCCGGGTATTTCAATACAAAGGCTTTGGCGTATTCGTGCATGGCCACATTGTACCATTGCATCGGCTTCACGAAGGCAAACATTACCTGTTCTGCCGAAAAAAGCAGGCAACCATCCCCTTCGTGCATCTCGGAAGCATGATCGTAAGGATGTTCCGGGGTAGGAAATGGCCGTGGAAACACGATAACTTTTTCAAACTGGTCGAACAAAAACTGCGCTCGATTTAAGGTAAGCGCCACCGCCTGCGCCGAAATGGCCACCTGCACATCGGGCGGCAAGGAATCTTCCGGGAAAGACAGCGGCTCCCAATCGGTGCCCATGTTGAACATCGCCACACGCCCTCGAAAGCGGCGCTGATCTGCTCCCGAAAGCCGACGATAATAGCCATGGTGCCGTTCCAAAAAAACACGCAACTCCGCACTCAAATCGGGCGGATTCCGGCTGTACCACCACCAGTTTATCTGGGGTGAAAGGATAAAAATCAGTGCAGAAATGACCAAAAACGGCACGAAATAAATGGAATACTTATCATCCACCGCCCAGGCCAATCCGAGAAAAAGCGCGGCGATCAGCGCAAAAGGGGTCATTAATCTGTTGGCAAACATAATTTTAGAGGAGTTTTACTCAATTTAGAGTCGCAAAGTTCCGAAAAGAATCGGGGTTCTGGTTTGTATCATAAATACTGGCAGCATCAGCTAGTTTTGATATTATCCGACTTATGCATAGGTTGTTCATGGCCGTAATTCGGATGCCCATAACTTTGTTGCACAATTAAAAACAACTTTTAGAAATGAAAAATTTACTTCTTACCCTGTTTTTTTTTAAACGCTTACACGGCCTTTAGCCAACCATTTCCCGTGATTACCCCACTCAACGAATGGGTAGTGGATTATAAACACCCTTTGCCAGGCTGGCCCTCCGAAACGATACGCCGATATACTTTTTCCGCCGATTCCGTCCTTATAGATGGGAAATATTATCATGAACTCATCTATTCAATCAATATGAGCGGCGGCCCCTGGATGTCCGAGGGATTTTTTCTGCGGGAAGAAAACGGGAGAGTCTATTCCAAGTACAACTTCAATACCTTGCCCGAAAAACTGATCTATGATTTCAATTTTGGCATCGGAGATTCTATCACAGGAGGTAATAATACAAACCAGGCCACCCGCTTTGTTATCCAGGTTGACTCTAGGCAGTTTTTAGACAATGTTCCCAGAAAATCAATTGTGCTCGACAGCCCTTGCTGGGAATCTAATTGGGTAGAAGGTATTGGAGAAATGGAGGCCCTTTTTTATTCAGAAGGTTTTTGTTCGCTTTGGGATGGAAATCCGATCTATATCCGTTGTTTCAGCACCAACGGGCAGATGTTGTATCAGCGACCCGATGTAAGCGGTTGTTACACAAGTGCGGTAGGGGATGTGGAAATGGGCGCCATTCAGGTTTACCCGAATCCTGCGTCTGGTATCTTATATGTTGAGACAGAAAATGAAGAAGAGATTCGAAGTATTCAGATTTGCAATAGTTTGGGAGTAATAGTCTTGAATAAGAATCATCTTTTACCCTTCAATAAAAGCATTGATATTACCGCTTTAACTTCGGGCTTTTACACTGGACTGGTACATTTCAAAAATGGTGGAACCAAAATATTCAAGGTCGCTATTGCAAATTAAATCGGGTGTTTATGGGGGAAATTCATGTGTAATAAACCTCGTAGGTTTTCAAAAAACCTACGAGGTTTAAATGCCTATGTTTTATTGTTTTGTGAACTTGACCAATTTAGAGCCATGCATTCCAAAGCCCAGATTCGGAAGAGGGAAGTGATAATTATAGATTCCAAAATTTTGAGACAGATTGCTTTGCTCCCATGTTTGGCCTCTATTTGGGGAAACAAAAAAACCAGCATCTGTCATCAAAACATCATAGTCAACGCATGTATGGGCGGTTTGTACGGTCAAAATTTCGCTGTGGTCAACCCAGTGAATTAGTGTTGTACCGCGATCGCAAACCAATTGCCAGGTGTTAGCTCCGTCAGAGGTACTATAGGTTTTATAAAAGTCGGATGCCAGGCCAACCATGTTGTCAAAAAACCTTACTTGATAAAATTGCAGAAGGGGCGTTTGCACACTGTCAAATGTCGCTCCTCCATCTTTGGTCCGATATAACTTACCCTTATCCCCCGCAAAAAAACCCTCTTGGCCATTCAGCATTTGCATCTGAAAAGTTGTCAGGCCATTCAGCCCCAAAAGCGGGAGTGTCTCCCAGGTATTTCCTCCATCATTTGTTCGGATAATTCTCTGACGATAGTTCTCTGATGGGATAAGCGCCACTCCAATTCCATTCAAAGTATCAGAAAAATAGATGGTCAAAATGACTCCGTCTTTATCGTGTATTGATTTTTGCCAAGTCACGCCGCCATCAGATGTACGGAATATTGTCATTCGACCGTCACAATTGCCTGGACATCCAGTCAGATTTTGTACACTCAAAAAACCATGTTTATCATCTACAAAAAACATGGACCTGGGTGCAGCCTGTATGTTTTCGAGCACCATTTTCCACGAACTCCCACCGTCTATGGTTTTGAGTACATGGCCATTGTTTTCGAAGATGAATCCTGTAGTTTCATTCAAAAAATAAGGTTGCCAGTCCCAATATTCAAACTGACCTGTTTCAAAGAACTCAACTTCCCAATCTGGAATATTTATGGGGAATGCCGTATTGTCTGTTATATCGTTGCAATTGTCCTTACCATTTCCAGGATTTTGTTTTTCCTTTTTGCAGGCGAATATTAGAAGTAGACAAAAGAAAATCAATTGATGTTTGTGCATAATTAGAAGCAGTTAGTAGTGAAAAACATTTGCCAGGTTGATTCAGGAATGCCCCCATTAGTTGACTAAGAGCATGTTGGGGATTTAGTCTTGACAAAGGAGAAACCCCTCCTCAATCGCCCGTTTCGCATCCAATTCAGCCGCCTCTTTTGCCCCGCCAATGAGATGGACTTTAATCCCCGCAGCCACGAGCGGTGCGTATAAATCACGCAGCGGCTCCTGGCCAGCACAGAGCACAACGTTTTCTACCTCAAGCACTTGTAGCTTTCCTTTTACCGTGATGTGCAAGCCGGCATCGTCAATTTTAAGATATTCCACCTCGTTCCACATTTGCACGTTGCGGCTTTTAAGCGTCATGCGGTGGGCCCAGCCGGTCGTTTTGCCGAGGCGTTCGCCCACCTTTCCTTTGGAGCGCTGAAGTAACCAAACCTGTCTCGGCGGTTGCTCTGTATGGGGCTTGGTGATGCCGCCGCGATGATCGTATTTTTCGTCAATGCCCCATTCTTGTTGGTAATGGTGGATGGGTGATTGGTGGAATGGTGGAATGGTGATTGGCGGAATGGTGATTGGTGGAATGGTGATTGGTGGACTGGTTATTGGTGGACTAGTGATTGGTTGATTGGTTATTGGTAATAATGGCTGATCCGTCAGGTAGGTTGCCACATCAAACCCTATGCCGCCTGCACCAATGAGGGCGACCGTTTTTCCGACTGGTTTTCCGTGCAACAAAACATCCAGGTAAGACAACACTTTAGGATGATCAATGCCTTCTATTTTTGGGGTTCGAGGCACTACGCCCGTAGAAACCACCACTTCCGAAAAATTATTTTGAATCAAAAACGCCGCATCCACCCGCGTGTTCAAATGCAACACCACCCCATGTTTTTCGATCATTTTGCCGAAATACCGCAGCGTCTCATGGAATTCTTCCTTACCCGGAATCAGTTTCGCCATATTGAATTGCCCGCCAATCTCCCCCGAAGCCTCGAACAAATGAACCTCCCGGCCCATGGCCGCCAATTCGGTCGCTGCGGAAAGACCTGCTGGCCCAGCGCCCACCACGGCAACTTTGGAAGGAATGACTAATGACGAATGACCCAATGACGAATGACCGCCCTCCTTCGCTTCTGCCCGCCAAGACTCGGCAGGCGGGGAAGCTACGGCGGGTAAAATTGACGATTCTTTACAAGCTCGAGGGTTAACCAGGCAACTGGCCGTTTTTCCCCTAAAAATTTGATCCAGACAGGCTTGGTTGCAGGCAATACAGGTGTTGATTTCGTCGGCTTTCTGGGCTTGGGCTTTACGTACAAAGTCAGGGTCAGCAAGAAAGGGCCGCGCCATGGAAACCATGTTGGCAAAACCCTCGCGCAGTATTTCTTCGGCTTTTTCAGGCGTGTTGATGCGGTTGGTGGCAATGAGCGGGATTTTGAGTTTTCCCATCAGTCGCTTCGTAACCCAGGCGTAAGCGCCCCGTGGCACAAGCGTAGCGATGGTGGGAACCCGCGCTTCATGCCATCCGATGCCCGTATTGATGATTGTCGCTCCTGCTGCTTCGATGGCGAGTGCGAGTTGCTCCACTTCTTCCCAGGTGGATCCTTCCTCCACGAGGTCGAGCATCGAAATACGGAAAATGACGATGAAATCTTTACCCGCCTTTTCCCGCACTTTCTGCATGATTTCGAGGGGGAATCGAATACGGTTTTCAAAACTCCCGCCCCAATCGTCGCGGCGGTGGTTGGTGCGCGGGGCAATGAATTGGTTGATTAAATACCCCTCGCTGCCCATGATTTCCACCCCATCATAACCCGCATCACGGGAAAGTGCTGCGGCATGGGCGAAATCCTGGATGGTGGCGCGAATAAGGCGCTGGCTCATGCCCCAAGGTTTGAAAGGGGAGATGGGGGCTTTCAAAGGGGAGGGCGCTACCAACAATGGGTGCATGGAATAACGGCCCGCATGGAGGATTTGCATGCAAATTTTCCCGCCTTCAGCATGGACGGCAGCTGTTACATTGCGGTGTTTGGCTACTTCTGCGCCGGAGCTCATTTTTGCCCCAAACGGCGCCAGCCAACCTTGCCGATTAGGCGCGATGCCGCCCGTGACCATTAATCCTGCGCCGCCTCGGGCCCGTGCAGCAAAATATTCGGCCAAGGCCTTTAAACCATCTTTTTTTTCTTCCAAACCCGTGTGCATGGAGCCCATGAGCACACGGTTGGGGAGGGTGGTAAAGCCCAGATCAAGCGGTGTAAAAAGATGGGGGTAAAGCGGATGCATAAGTAGTAAATTTGGCCACGAATTGCACTAATTTTCACTAATAGAGCACATGGTTAGTGAAAATTAGTGCAATTCGTGGCAAAAATATTGCGGAAATCTCAACAAAAAAGGCGAAACGCCTACGTTTCAGCAGGTCGTTTCGCCTTTGTATTTACTGGGAAAGTCGTTCAGTTTCAATAAATTGAAGACCTGGCTTATTTCCAGTCGTCTTCTATGTCGTCTTCGTCTTTAGCCTTGACCTCAGGTTTTTCGTCGTCGTCTTTATCGGTGTCGTCTACATCGTCCGCAGGCTTAGCTTCTGCTTTAGCCTTGAACTTTGGTTTCTCGTTGTCGCTGCGATCGTCGCGATCATCGTCACTGCCATCCTCTTCTTCGTTTTCGTTTTCACGATTTTGCGCTTCCCATTCCGCTTGACGACGGTCGAACTCTTCGTAGTCAAACTCTGGCATAAGCTCCGTTTTGACATGGTTCACCACTTCGTTGAGCGAAGCTACAAAGCGGTTAAAGTCCTCTTTGTAAAGGAAGAGTTTGTGGCGCTTGTAGCCAAAGCCGTCTTCCCGACGTGTGCTCTCGGTGATGGTGATGAAGTAATCGTCGCCGCGTGTTTTTTTCACGTCGAAGAAGTAGGTGCGGCGTTTGCCAGCACGTACGCGCTTGGAAAATACACTTTCGTCTTCAAAGCGTTCACCACCACGGTCGCCGCCGCCGCCATAACCGCCACGGTCGTTGCCACCATCCCGACGGTCGGGACCGCGAAATCCTCCGCCGCCGCCGTAACCACCGCGGTCATTGCCGCCACGGAATCCTCCGCCGCCGCCATAACCACCGCGATCATTGCCGCCGCGAAATCCTCCGCCGCCGCCATAACCGCCACGATCATTGCCACCGCGAAATCCGCCCCGGTCGCCACCGCCGCCAAAACCGCCACGGTCGTTGCCACCGCGTTCGCGGTCGTTGCTGTCCCGGTTGTCATTGTCTCTCCGTTGAAAATTCCCGTATTCCACCTGTCAGAAAGTTTAGTGAAAAAAATTATTTTGTTTAAAAGTTCTTGCAAAGGTAGATTTTACCCCGAAACAAGTGCATCGTTTTAAAAAAAATTGTCGCGAGGCCTTTTGCGCTTTAAAAGTCGAGCGGAGTTAAAAGTCCAAGGCCCAAAGTCGAAAACGTTTTTGACCTTTGCGGCCTCATCCGCTATAGCGTCTCTCCGCCTCCACTGCCTTCGCTAAGGCTTCGGCAGTAAAAAAGGCTAAGGCGAGTAAAAGCGCGAAGGAGGCCTCATCCGTCATAGCACCTCGCTTACGGAGGGACACATTCAAACACAAACATAATGGGCGCACTCAAATACCATCGAATCCTCCTAAAACTTTCCGGCGAGAGCCTGATGGGCAATCAAAAATTCGGAATCACCGCCGAAATGCTTCAGCATTATGCGCACCAAATCAAGCAGTTGCGCGATATGGGGGTAGAAGTGGCCGTGGTAATTGGCGGAGGAAATATCTTCCGGGGCATACAGTCAGACGGTACTGGAATTGACAATGTAACGGGCGATTACATGGGGATGCTCGCCACCGTTATCAATGGCCTCGCCCTCCAAAGTGCCCTCGAAAGCATCGGAGTACAAACCAGGGTAATGACTGCTTTGAAAATGGAAAACGTGGCAGAACCCTACATCCGCCGCCGAGCCATCCGACATTTAGAAAAAGGCCGCGTGGTCATCTGCGCTGCCGGAACAGGGAATCCGTTTTTCACCACCGACTCAGCCGCAGCACTTCGAGCCAATGAAATCGGTGCTCACGCCATCCTCAAAGGCACCCGGGTGGATGGCATCTACACCGCCGACCCCGAGAAAGACCCGATGGCTATTAAATTTGATACCCTCACGTTCGCCAGAGTCATCAGTCTCGGGCTTGAGGTGATGGACATGACGGCTTTCACGCTCTGTCAGGAAAACAACATGCCGATCATCGTTTTTGACATCAACGGGCCAGGGAATCTGCCGGATATTGTGCTGGGGAAGGCTGTGGGGACCCTGGTGGAGGGGTAGAATGGATGTTAGACCGTTGGACGTTAGACGTTGGATTGCCAGATTTTTGACTTTTACAAGACTAATTGAACAGGGCTTTTGCTGGAATGAGCGAACCGTCATTTCACGGTTACCTTTGCATAGATGAAACTCCATTTCCACGATTCCATCAACTTTCTCTCCAAACTCACCCTGCGCCGCGCCTGGAACTTTACCCAAGTGCTTGCTTCCTTTTATTGGTCAAAATGGACGCGCAGGGCCGTGCAGTGGGGGATGCCCGTTACCGTGAGCATCGAGCCGACCACCGCCTGCAATTTGCGCTGCCCCGAATGCCCAAGCGGACTCAGGGCGTTCAGTCGCGACACCGGAAATTTAAAGGAGGATTTTTTCCGCAAAACCATCGAAGAACTTCATCGCGATCTGTTTTATCTCATCTTTTATTTTCAGGGCGAGCCGTTTATCAACCCCAAATTTTTGGACATGGTAGCCTTTGCCCACCGAAAAAAAATATTCACCATCACCAGCACCAACGGACATTTTTTGGACGACGAGAACGCCCGGAAAACCGTGGAATCGGGGCTTGACCGACTCATCATTTCGGTGGACGGTACCACGCAGGAAACCTATGAGCAATACCGAATCGCCGGAAAATTGGACACGGTTTTGGAGGGTGCGCGCAACATCGTAAAGTGGAAAAAGACCTTGAAAAGCCGCACCCCACACGTTGTTTTTCAATTCCTTGTCGTGCGACCCAACGAGCACCAAATTCCTGAAATCTACCGAATCGCCCGCGAAATTGGGGTAGACGAAGTGAAGTTGAAAACGGCACAAGTGTATGATTATGAACACGGTAATCCACTGATCCCGACGCTCGACCAATATGCCCGCTACCGCCAAATGCCCGACGGAAATTGGCAAGTGAAACACGCCCTGACACCGCATTGCTGGAAACTCTGGCATTCCTGCGTAATCACCTGGGATGGTATTGTAGTGCCTTGCTGTTTTGACAAAGACGCGCTGCACCGGCTCGGCGATTTGAAAACGGCATCGTTCCGGGCGCTCTGGCATTCGCAGGCTTATTATGATTTTCGGCGGGCAATCTTGAAGGGGCGGGATCAGATTGATATTTGCCAGAATTGCACGGAGGGGTGCACGGTTTGGGTGTGAGCGGGTTCACGCAACGGTTTTCCGAGTTTGTTTCACGCAACGGCGCAACGGTTTTCCGAGTTTGTTTCGCGCAACGGCGCAACGGCGCAACGTTTTGTACATTAAAAAACGTTGCGCCGTTGCGCCGTTGCGTGAAACAAACTCGGAAAACCGTTGCGTGAAATAAATTTACGTCGCACGGGACATTTATCCGCGTTTTCTGACCTTTGTCCTATCAATTTTTACCATGAAAAAAGACCTTTTCTCGGAACTTGTCGTCAAGAGTGGGGTGGACAAAAAACTGCTCAGTCCGCAGCAAAAAGAGTTCAACCGCCTCACCAAAAAGATTGCACAAACCCGGGAGCAAATCGAGTTGCTCCAGGGCCTTGGTCAGCGCCTCAATCAGCGCATTGGCCTCGAAATGAAGCCCTTGATAGAGAAACACCATGCCCATCGTGCCGATTTGGTGCGGCAGCTCGACCGGATGTTTCGTCATCACAATTTCAACAAAACCGAGACCAAAAAACTCCGACACATCATTCTGGAGATGAGTTATGAACTGGCGGATGCGGGCTTCGAGGATTTGAAAGAAATCTACAATTTTCATAGTCCCGACCAAGATTTTGACACCGCCAATGCCGAAGCAGACGACATAACGGCAGCCATGATGAAAGACATGGCCAGTAGAATGTACGATCTTGATTTTGACGAAGACGCCGACCTGGACACCCCCGAAAAACTCCAGGCCTACATTGCTGAAAAAATGGCCGAGCGCGAGGCAGAAGCAGAACGACGCGCCCATGAAACCAAAGCCCACCGAACCGAAAAACCTAAAACCGCACAACAACTTAAAGCCGAAGCCAAACGGGCCGCCCAAGAAGAAAAACGGAAACAAGAGGAAAAGAAAATCTCCCTGACCGTTCGGGAAGTGTATATGGATTTGGTGAAGGCATTCCACCCCGACCGCGAGCCGGATGCCGATGAAAAAATCCGCAAGACGGCCATTTTACAACGCGTCACGGCTGCTTACGAAGCCAACGATTTGCTGGCTCTGCTCCAACTTCAACTCGAATTGGAACGTATTGACGGCAGCCACCTCGACACATTGGCCGACGATAAACTGCGCTATTTCAACAAAAGTCTAAGTCGTCAAGAAACGGAGCTCGCCGAAGAACTTTGGGAGATAGAACGCCAATTGGCTCAAATAGCTAACATCAGCCACTTCGGTTATTTCAACCCGAAACAGGTGGAATGGGAATTTGAAAAGAACCTCAAAGAGATCAAAAAGGAGATTAAGCAGCTCAAACAGGACATTGAAGCATTTCGCGAGCCCATCGTGCTGAAAGCTTGGCTCAAGCATTATCGCATCCAAAAAGAGGAGGATTGGTTTTAGTTTTAGGACAGCCCAAACAATTGCCTGAGCATGGAGAAGAATTTGGGGAGTTCGGGTTGGGTGGGGTCGAGATAAGATTCAATGTCCAAGCCTTGTCTAATTTTCTGAGCAATAAGCAATCGTTGCCGTAGACGCATATCGGTCAGATTAGGATGATCTAATCGTAATAAATCGATCATATATTCGGCTTTATCGGAGTCTTTTTCAGACGGATTGATTTCTCCTTTGATGTTGTATTCAAAAAAATCTTCAATGTCTGACCTCTCAAAAGGATGAAGGTGAAACGCCTCGTTGAATTTGCTTTTACTGGGGTGACCACAAAATTCTGGAGCGCTACGCTCTGCTAATTCTACTTCAAAACCTTCACAAGACACTGCGAGATTAGTGTGTTCAAATATCAAGTCAGGGAATACCTCCCTTGGTTTAATGTGCTCAATATGTGAAGGATGGCGCACTGGAGCATTGGCTAATTGGTCATCCTTTTGTATTTTATCCGGGATACTTTGCTGACAGTAAATACAGAGGTATTGTTGTTCGGCAAGCAAATGTCGATGCAGTGCAAGTTTTACGTCACTTTGAGCAAATCTCCGGTTGTTCCAACTTGTAGGACGATTGCGAAGAATCAGGTCTTCAAAAGCTGCACATCGCCTTGATTTGTCAACGTATCTCATGCTTCGGCAAGGGCAAGGGTTCTTTTCTTTCGGCGAAGCATCAGTAATTCATGCTCCAAAAGAATAATGAAAGGGTCTTCCCTGCCAAGTTGATCGGTTAGTTTTTCTGCCAATTCTATAGCCTGCGCACTTTCAAATGCTTCCAGCGTAAGCAATTGAGTCAGCTCGTCTATGTCTTGTTGTGTCTGGTACTCCCGCAGAGGCACCTGCATAATTTCTTTTAGGATGCGATCCGGTTCAAGCCCTTGCGAATGCTTCCCTGCTTTTGCTGCGTTGATTACGCGAATTTTCCGCTTGCCCTCGCTTTCGTCAATGTGCAGTATGAAAAGGCACTCGGGCGGTACAGATGCCATAATGTGCGGCGAGTGTGTGGCCATGAACACTTGGTTGTTCTCGCCCACATTGCGGTAGAGTTGGGCAATTTGTTGTTGCCAGGTAGGGTGAAATGCGGCTTCAGGCTCGTCCACCATGATGATGCCATCTTTGAGATTTAACTGGCTGAGATAGATTGCACGGAAGTAAAGGTGCTGCTCGCCGTGGGAAAGTTGTTCGAAGTAGATTCGTTGACCGTTAGCACTTTCAAACACTAGTTCTTCACTTTCCAAATCTACAAGACGAGAGCTGAGTTCAAGGCCAAAAAGGGCGCGAGTAAGATTTTGTATCTGATTTTCGATGGCATTCCTAGCGGGCAAATCTTTATTTTCGAAAACCTCGTCGCGGGCAATTTTTAGCCACTTGCTTTTTGCATCTTTGAGATCTCGGCTAATCTCACTAATCCTAAGGTATGCAAAAGTTGCATTCATGCGTTCATCAGCTTTTATCGGGAAATAAACGCCCAATGTTGATGTGGGCACGCCTTGAATCAAAGTGTCATTCAGATTATAAAAGCCAGCATGACTTACATCAAATTTGAAATATCTTGTTATGGCCATTTCATCTGATATGGCAGGATGGCTAAAAACCCCTTTTGTAAGCATCCACTCTGCTTTGGTAAGAGTAATCTCCGATTCAATCTCTATTTGAGATTGGTCAAACTCAGTAGAAAAATGGTGATTAAAAAATTTACTAATCACCTCCAACACGGTCGTCTTCCCACACCCATTTACCCCGGCCAGCACAATCGTATCCAGCGTCTTACCATCGGCGTCCGTAAAGTCAAACTCCACGTCGTCGAAGATTTTGTAATTCTTGATTTTCAGTTTGCGGATTTTCATGCGAGACCGTTTTATATTGCAAAACTATGGTTTTCAGGGCTTTTTATCCAAAAGTTTTCTTTAACCGCCGTAGCCTTCCCGCCTGCCAAGCCATGTCACCCAATCGTAAATCCAAAATCCAAACTCCTCAATCCTTCACTCTCCCCATCCCCATCATCTTCAACATCCATCTTGCCAGTGGCTTTGCCGGGTTTTTCCGCTTGCGCAAATCCAGATACCAGCCTATCTTCTTGAGAATCGGCACTTTATGCGTTTCCACAAACTCTATCAGCGTACCGTCGGAATCTTCGATGTAAGAGAAATAACCTGCCGCTTCGCCCATGTCGAAGGAGCCGCTTGAATCCACGGTGAATGGATGGCCTTTTGCCGCACAGGTCTTTTTCATTTCGTCCATGCCCGTGATGTCGAAGCAGAGGTGGATGTAACCCAGATCACCCCAAAAGCGGTTTTCAAATATTTTGCGGGGAGCACGGTCCAGGCTTTGTACGAGTTCTATTTCGGTATCGCCGAGCAGCGGACTAAAGGGGCCTTTGCGTTTTTCCGGGTGACGGAGCAACACGCGACGATAGCGGCCAAAGCCCCCGTCTACGCCGTGCCAGTCCCCAAAATCGCCCGTTTGGTCGTACACAACACTCTGGTAACCAAGGATTTCTGAATAAAATTTGATGGAACGATCCATGTCGGATACGCCGACGAATGCTCCGTAGACCCCACCCGTTTGTATTCCTCGCCCGGGGTTTGAAAACCAGTCTGTAGCGCCCACAATTTCAAAAGTGTTTCCCCAAGGATCTTTTACAAAAAAGTGCTCCAGACCGTCAGGCCGAGGCGCTGGATTCGTCTGAATATTCACGCCACGTTTGCGGAGAAAGTTGAACGTAGCCTGTACATCGGCGGACTTGATTTTGCAAATGCCAATGCCAAGGTCGCCGAGTTGGGGCTGGAAAGCGGGTGGCACCGGGGTTCTGCCCGTGTATTGCCAGATTTCCATGCCGCCCCCACCGGCCATATTGAGGGCTAGTATGGCATGGCGTGTTTGGGGTTTCCCGCCCGTGTAAGGCAGCATCAGGCCCGCTTCGGCGGCTTCTTCAAAAATCGGCACATCCATGCCGAAGTGTTGGCGATACCATTTGAACGCTTCGTGGACTTTGCTTACGCCGATGCCAACTTGTTGAATACCAGAGATGAACATGAGGGATTTTAGATATTGGACTTTAGACATTGGACTGACGCAGCCTCTGTTTTTGTGCAAAGGTAAAAAAGCCAGGGAGAGTCAGCTTAGAGCCTAACCAAATCTGATTAATGCAGGGCCCAAGGATACAATTTATCTTGTCTGATTATTTTATTAAACCAAACTTCATGTTCCCTTAACCGTCCTATGCACAAACAAGCACCAATTTTGTGGCTGTTAGCAGTTATCATGATTTTCACCCGCGCCCGTGACCTCTCTCCTTCATTTGCTTGTCGTTCAGTCTGTTCAGTCACCCTTTGCACCCGTTAATTTACAAGCAAAATGCCTTCCCGGCGCGGGTTTTTTGACCCATCAAAACACTGTGGTATAATTTGGCCCTCGTCATCGGTAATTTTTTAAAATGAAACGTGAATTAGACATTGTTGTAATTTCTGACGTGCATCTTGGCACCTACGGTTGTCATGCTCGCGAATTGAACAACTATTTGAAAAGCATCGAGCCGCGCACCCTGGTGCTCAATGGCGACATCTTCGACATGTGGAATTTCAAAAAAAGTTATTTTCCAAAAGAACACATGGAAGTGGTGCGTCGCTTGTTGAAAATGGCGGTGAACGGCACGAAGGTCTATTACCTGACGGGCAACCACGACGATGTGCTTCGGAAATTCGGCGAGATGTCTTTGGGACTAATTCACCTGCGCAACAAGTTGGTATTTCAAGTGAATGGTAAGACACACTGGGTTTTCCACGGTGACGTGTTTGATGCTTCGGTGCAAGGCGCGCGTTGGTTGGCAAAGTTGGGTGGACAAGGTTACGACTTGTTGATACTTATCAACCGATGGATCAACAAGGTCCGGCAGTCATTTGGACTAAAACCGGCCTCCTTCTCTGCCAGGGTAAAAAGGGGGGTAAAAGGCGCCGTGCGATTTATCGGTGATTTTGAAGACATTGCCATTCAGATGGCTGCTGAAAATGGATACGATAACGTGATCTGTGGGCATATTCACCAGCCTCAAATACGCGATGTAGTAGCAAAAAACGGCAAAACCGTAACCTATATGAACAGTGGCGATTGGGTGGAACATCTCACCGCGCTGGAATGCAAAGCTGGTGAATGGCAAATGTACCATTACCAAAAAGCCGATTTCTCCAACGTGAATCCACGCCTGCAAGTGCAAGAAAGTCCGGGACAAAATCTTCAACTCCTGCGCGAAGAACTGATGGGGCAGTCAAATGGAATGGCAGCGTTTGAGTTGGTGTAATTCAATTTGATTTTTGCTCTTCATACGCAAAGTTTAGCAGGTTTAGTGTAGCCGGGCGAATTCAATTCGCCCGGCTTTTTTATGCCCAAAAAACTCCTTTGTACGGACAAAAGCAATAAAAAAACCCGGCATAACTTACGTCAGCCGGGTCATTTGTAGTAAAGTTCCTAACCTTTAAACTACTAAAATCTGTATCCAAATTCTTAATCCTAGCGAAATGCTATCGGATAAAATAGGCAATGCTTAGCCCAAGGGTTGTGCCAAGGGTGTAGGATTCAGCGACATATTTTGTGCCTTTGAAATCCTGCGTCTTTTTGTTGTTCGGGTTCAAGATATTTCGCGCAGAAAGTCCAACTTTGTAGTGACCGCCAAATTTCTTCGAAAGGTTGAAGTTGAGCAATGGAAACGGCTCTTCATACACGTCGGGCGTTGCAGCCAAGGAAATGTTGAATAGTCGGCGACCAGAAACATTGAAAGACAAAGAAGATTCCCAACCTTTTTCTGCGTTGATATAAGACAGCACCGCATTGGCTATATAAGGCGCCTGGCTTTGGAACGGTCTCGTTGTTTGAGAATAGGTAGAGTCAATTTGGCGCGATGCTGCCAACTCTGCTGCGGGGATCTTGTATTCTGATTTTATCAGGGCGAAATTGGAACCAATAAAGAAGTTTTCCATAAAGCCTCCAAAGAAACCAAGGTTTTTGCGCAATTCAAATTCCACTCCGTACACGATGGCGTCCTCGGTATTCAGATAGCCCAATTCTGGAATGGTGGAGGTTGCACTAAATGTGCGAAGAATTGGGTTCTCAAAACGTTTGTAAAAAATACTGGCGGCAATCAACTCTCCAAAATCAGGGTAATATTCATAGCGAATATCATAGTTTTGAATCAGGGTACGCTTCAAATTTGGGTTGCCAATATTGAAGAAGCCGTTTTTATTGTCGAATTGGACAAAAGGTGAAAGTTCACGCATATTTGGACGAGCCAAGGTCTGCGTTGCAGCCAAACGCAAGTTAGACTTCTCGGTAAGCGAGTAGATTAAATTCGCAGAGTACAATGGATCGGTAAGGTCAATAATAGCCTTTGGTGTTGCGGTATCTCGGCTCACTACCTCCATATCGGTCGTTTCCAAACGAACGCCCGCGATCAATTTCAATTTAGGCAAGACATTGTAGACACCCATTAAGTAAGCGGCCCCAATATTTTGTTTTCCATCGTAAAAGTTCTTGTTGTTTATTTGATTGACATAGTGATATCCAATTTCGTAACGCCTCACGGAATCTGGATATTGGTCAAAATAGGTCGTGTCTACTACGCCAAAGTTGTTGTAATCAAAAAAGCCAGCAAAATCGCCTTGATACTGATTGAAGAAAATAGAGGCAGGTACACCGCCATGCCGCTGGTGCCCAAACTGATATTCGTCGAAAGAGCGTGTCATAGCACTATACAACCCTCCAATTTTGATAGCATTTGTGCTGTTTTCGTCTCCTCGGCGCAAGAAAGGGATGGTGATGTCTACTTTTGCCTCCTTAGATTCGTCTACCAAATTCCTGAAGAAGTGAAATGGTGGACGAAATTCAGCATCATTGATGGCGTATGTATTGTCACCATTATCGTCAATATAGTTCAGGTAGGCAAAGTAGCGGGTATCAGGTTCGTCTTGCAACGACTTGTTCAACGAGCCATTCCATTCGATTTCTACACCATTTAAATTGGGCAATACGTGACGACCGTTCAGCTGGTATGAAACATATTGGCGACGGGTAAATTCCAGGGAATTGGTCAGAAAAGTTGCCCCAGGGGTTGAAATTTGTCCCGTATAAGAACCCTGTTGATTGCGTCCGACAATATCTGCATCATTATTGTAGATGACGTTGGCAGACAAACTATTGTTATTGCCCAATTTATAGGCAAGGTTGAAAAGACCGCCCAGGTGCGGGGTTTCAACACTTTTGGTTTCTGTAAGCCCTTGATACTCAAATAGTGTTTCGGGGCTGGATGTGACATAAGTATTCAATACCCCATTGTCATAATGGGTGAATTCACGGGAATAATTCAGACCAAGCGTGTAGCCGAGTCGGTTCCCAAAAACTTTTTTATTGTCCCCTACCGAAAAGGTAAATCCGTGGTTGATAGGAGATGTTTTAGGCGTTGTGGTGAAAACATTGCTTAGTTGCCGGGATGATTCGTTGAGAAGTCGGCGGAGCTCATCGTTGGCACGTGCAGGGTTGCGGGCGCTTAAGTATGAATTTTGGTTAAGGAGATTTCGGTTGTTTTCGTTCAAAAGCAGCTCTGGCAGTGCGCGGCCACCATCGTCATAACCGAGCCAATCATTTTTTCCGGCATCTGAACCGTGACCCAGAAAGTTGTCAATATTGGAAGCCTGCGTATTGAAGGACGAATTCAGGCCAAAATACAAATTGAATTTATCGGGAAAGGATTTGGTCTTGACATTCACCAAGCCTCCAGAAAAATTCCCTGGCTGATCCGGGGTGAATGTTTTAAGCGTGATGATGTTCTCGATCATCTGCGAGGGGATGAGGTCGAGGCTTGAACTGTTCCGATAAGGATCGGTACTTGGCATGGTAATGCCGTTGAGCTGTGATATTGAATACCGATCGCCCAGGCCCCGCATTACAATAAACTTGCCGCCTTCAACTACCGCGCCAGTTACTTGCTTCATTGCATCGGCCGCATTGGATACGCCGGTACGGGTAATTTGCTGTGAAGAAATACCATCCTGGATTGAAAGGGCGCTGCGCTGAATGGCAATCAAGGAAGCATCGGTGTTGCGAACTTGCTTAGCAGTAACAACGATTTCGTTGAATGAAAACTCTTCAGAGACCATGGCAACATCCAAGACATTGGCAACACCGGATTTGGCCTCAAAGCCCTCTATGGTGATGTTTTGATACGAAGTGTAAGTACAAGTAATTAAATAAGAACCCGGATCAACAGCGAAGGTGTAGTTGCCGTCGTAATCCGTTATAGCACCCGCAGAAACAGCGCCAGATGCTTTTACGGTAGCGCCTATAAGGGATTCTCCAGTAGTTTTGTCAACTACCTTGCCCGCAATAACGGTTTTTTGAGCAGCAAGTTGGAGGGAGAAAAAACTGAGAAAAAAGAAGGAAAGTGTGAATACAGAGGTGTAATTTCTCATGGTTAGGAAATTAATGAGATGGAAAAAAATTAAAAAAAAGCAGCGGGTTTTTCGATAAAAACCCGCTGCTGGTTTGTGATACAGGAAGGATTATTCCACAATCAATTTTTTTGAAATTACTTTGCCATCTTCAGTGCGGAACTTGATGACATACATGCCAGTGGCCAATGCGCCGATTTCAACGCGCGACAGGCCCGAAGGCAAGTTGTTAACTTCTGAAACTTTGCGGCCAGCCATGTCAAAGATTTCAATGCTGACGGTCTCTTCAAATTGAGACTCGACCATGAATGTTCCTTGAGCAGGGTTCGGGAAAATCCGGAAGATGTTGACCAGTGAATTGTCAAGGTCTTCATTACCCACGGTGCAATCAACGTTAGGCGTATTCACCAAGTGGCCATTTTTTGCCAAGGTGCTCCAATCGCGGATCCAAAGATCAGACCAGCAATTATTGAACGCTCCTTTGAAATCCACAACCGTAAAGAATGGATTGGCAGGGTAGTTCGCCAATGGCGTAGAGAAAGCTGCTGCTCCCCCTTTTACACGTGGGTCCAGTAGATTGCTTTGGTCACGGTTGATGCTAACCAATTGTGGGTCGGCAATCTGATTGGTAGCTACGAGGTGGCTGGTCAGGAAAGCCGCGGTAGCATCGTCTGGCGTACCAGAAGTAACGCGGATAATACCAGTGTTGTCAATCGTCTGTGCGCTGCCGCTGCCCCAGAACAGGTTGTTGAGGATTTTCAGCTCCCCGTTTTGCAGTTTGGTATAGGCGTCATTAGCCGGAGCCGCTTTGTCCTGTACTTCGATTACTTTATTCTTCTGAGCAGCCACGATAGAGTTGGCTACCGTGCCAGCTGTACCTGCGCGGAACAGCCAGCCCAATGGGTTAGCTGCTGCTGCACCAGGGCCTGAGCCGATGTGTGTCCAGTTGTAAACCGTTGGGTTGGAAGAGGGGCTGGCGTCGTCCGGAGTAGAACCGTCCAATTCGCCGCCGAGGTCAGCCACGTCGTCGCGCTGGATGGAGAACCAGAACTGGCCTTGGCCTGTGTACACCTCGTCCCAGTCATAACAGTCGTCTTCTGCGAATGCCACAATAGCGTGCTTGAGGTTTGGCGCGCCGCCAAAGAACTCAATGCCGTCGTCAGAGTTGGCGTACACCTCGACGTAGTCCAAAGTGGTGCCGCTGCCGACCGCGCCCAGCGTCAAACCATTCAATTCGCTGCCGGAGGTCAAAATACGACCGCCATGGCGGATAGAGATATACTTAAGCACGCCAGAGTTGTCGGCGTTGTCTGTGCCACCGTAAGTGCCCCTTGGCTCAGTGGTTGGGATGCCCTCCACGTTTACCTCAGCGTTGCCGTTTTTCTGGGTCACGCCCTTGCCAAGTATTACGATACCGCCCCAAAGCGCGTTGTCCTTCGGGCCTAGATCGTTCGGGTTGTTTACGTCGTCGGCTTCTGCGGTGAAGATGATTGGCTCTGCAGCCGTACCAGCTGCAAAGATTTTACCGCCACGGGCGATAACGAGTGCAGAAGGGTTGCCCACATCCGCTCTGTCCGTGAATTTCACTACGGTACCCGCTTCGATGTTCAACGTTGCACAGTCCTCCACAAAAGTGAGGCCGTCTACAATGTAGGTCTTGTCTTTTGTCCAGGTTACAGTTTCGCAAGCATTGATCGAGTTGTCGTTGACCAATACTGTTTCGTTACCGAGTGGCTTCAAGTGGTTGTTGCGCTCAAGCGTAGACCAGCCACGCAACCACAAAGAACCAGCGAATGGGCTGAATGCGCCTTTGTAGTCTACATTGGTGAAGAATGCATCGGCAGCAGGAAGTGTTGCCAATCCAGTCTGAACGGCGCTGTTGCCCGTTGGACGTGGGTCGAGCAGGTTGTCCTGGTTGCGGCTGATGCTCACGATACCTGGATCAGCAATCTGGTTGGTGTTGGTCACCAGGTGGTTGGCCAAAAATGCAGCCGTAGCGTCGTCGGGCGTACCCGATGTTACACGGATGATGCCGGTGCTGTTAATCGTCTGTGCGCTGCCGCTTCCGAAGAAGAGGTTGCTGAGTATCTTCAACTCGCCGTTTTGCAGTTTGGTGTAAGCATCGTTGGCAGGAGCTGCTTTGTCTTGTACTTCGATCACTTTGTTCTTTTGAGCAGCAACGATGGAGTTGGCCACCGTGCCAGCCGTACCCGCGCGGAAGAGCCAGCCCAATGGGTTAGCAGCCGTTGCGCCTGGGCCTGAGCCGATGTGTGTCCAGTTGTAAACCGTTGGGTTGGAAGATGGGCTGGCGTCGTCCGGAGTAGAACCGTCCAACTCGCCGCCAAGGTCAGCCACGTCTTCGCGCTGGATAGAGAACCAGAACTGGCCTTTGCCCGTGTACACTTCGTCCCAGTCATAACAGTCGTCTTCTGCAAATGCCACAATAGCGTGCTTGAGGTTTGGCGCGCCGCCAAAGAACTCGATGCCGTCGTCAGAGTTTGCGTACACCTCGACGTAGTCCAAAGTGGTGCCGCTGCCGACCGCGCCCAGCGTCAAGCCGTTCAATTCGCTGCCGGAGGTCAAAATGCGACCGCCATGGCGGATGGAGACATATTTAAGTACACCAGAATTGTCGGCGTTATCCGTGCCACCGTAAGCACCACGTGGCTCAGTGGTAGGGATGCCCTCTACGTTTACCTGAGCGTTGCCATTTTTCTGGGTCACGCCCTTGCCAAGTATCACGATGCCGCCCCAAAGTGCGTTGTCCTTCGGGCCCAAATCGGTCGGATCGTTCACATCGTCGGCTTCTGCGGTGAAAATGATTGGCTCTGTAGCCGTACCTGCAGCAAAGATTTTACCGCCACGGGCGATAACGAGTGCAGAAGGGTTGCCCACATCCGCTCTGTCTGTGAATTTCACTACGGTACCCGCTTCGATGTTCAAGGTTGCGCAGTCCTCCACAAAAGTGAGACCGTCTACAATGTAGGTCTTGTCTTTTGTCCAGGTTACAGTTTCGCAAGCATTGATCGAGTTGTCGTTGACCAATACTGTTTCGTTGCTGAGTGGCTTCAAGTGGTTGTTGCGCTCAAGCGTAGACCAGCCACGCAACCACAAAGAACCAGCGAATGGGCTGAATGCGCCTTTATAGTCTACATTGTTGAAGAATGGATCGCCCGCAGGAAGTGCTGCCAATCCAGTCTGAACGGCGCTGTTGCCCGTTGGACGTGGGTCGAGCAGGTTGTCCTGGTTGCGGCTGATGCTCACGATACCTGGGTCTGCGATCTGGTTGGTGTTGGTCACCAAGTGGGTAGCCAAAAACGCAGCCGTAGGGTCGTCTGGTGTACCCGAAGTAACGCGGATAATACCAGCGTTGTCAATCGTCTGTGCGCTGCCGCTTCCGAAGAAGAGGTTGCTGAGGATTTTCAACTCGCCGTTTTGCAGTTTGGTGTAAGCATCGTTGGCTGGAGCTGCTTTGTCCTGCACTTCGATTACTTTGTTCTTTTGAGCAGCCACGATGGAGTTGGCCACCGTGCCTGCAGTGCCTGCGCGGAAGAGCCAGCCCAATGGGTTAGCGGCCGTTGCGCCTGGGCCTGATCCGATGTGTGTCCAGTTGTACACCATTGGGTTAGAAGATGGGCTCGCGTCGTCCGGAGTAGAACCATCCAATTCACCGCCGAGGTCGGCCACGTCTTCGCGTTGGATAGAGAACCAGAACTGGCCTTTGCCCGTGTACACTTCGTCCCAGTCAAAAGAATCGTCCTCTGTGAAAGCCACTACTGCGTGTTTGAGGTTTGGCGCGCCGCCAAAGAACTCGATGCCGTCGTCAGAGTTGGCGTACACCTCAATGTAGTCCAAGGTTGTGCCGCTACCGACTGCGCCCAGCGTCAAACCGTTCAGTTCGTTGCCAGAAGTCAAAATGCGACCACCGTGGCGGATAGAGATATATTTAAGCACACCCGAATTGTCGGTGTTGTCCGTGCCACCATACAGGCCACGTGGCTCTGTGGTAGGGATACCCTCCACGTTGACCTGAGCGTTGCCATTTTTCTGGGTCACGCCGTTACCAAGCAGCACGAGGCCACCCCAGAGCGCGTTGTCCTTCGGGCCCAAATCGTTCGGGTCGTTCACGTCGTCGGCTTCTGCGGTGAAGATGATAGGCTCTGTAGCCGTACCAGCCGCAAAGATTTTACCGCCCCGGCAAATAACCAATGCAGAAGGGTTGCCAACTGTTTGGTTTTCGGTGAATTTCACCACCGTGCCAGCCTCGATGTTGAGTGTAGAACCGGATTCAACGTAAACCAATCCATCCAGGAGGTAAACGTTGTTTTTGGTCCAGTTCACAGTTTGACCAGGCGCAATGTCTGCGTCGGTAATGTTGATTGTAGTTTGGGCTAATGATTGAAAACTCATCATCAGAACAACCACCAACAGGTAAAGTGCTTTGTTCATAAAATTGAAATTGTTTATTAGTTCAAAACTTTCGCGAGTTAATTTCTTCATTTTCGTGAAAAAAAATGCGATTTTAAGATGCAAAAGTCTCTCTAAGCTCACCCGTATATGGATAAAAAGGGGTTAAGTTAAGGTTAATTTTGGGTTTTGGTCAGCCCCGTCAGTCCATAAAAAAGCCGGACAGTTTTCAACGTCCGGCAGTCCAATTGTGCCTCAGAAAGTTGTCATCTTGTAGTGTAGTGAAGACCCGACAACTCATCTGACAGGCCTCCATTTTAAGTCTTGTTCAACCCCTGATTCGCATCAATCCTATTTTTTGCGTGCTATTTTGGGATTGAAAATTACCTTTGGGTCGTTGATCGTCATTAGGTCATTGATCGTCATTGGGTCATTGGACGTCATTGATCGTCATTAGGTCATTAATCGTCATTAGGTCATTGGTGACATGGCATAAATGGCGATTAATGACACAATGACTTACAATGACCTAATGACGATTAATGACCACAATGACCTAATGACCACAATGACCCATAAATCCTCACACCATGTTTTACTTTCGCCTCAACCGTATTCTGATTCATTCCAATCTCCGCAAAACCCTGTTCAGAAAACGCGACAAAACAGATGTCGAAATTTATTGCTTCGTCACTTCTGGTACACGCCCACTGCCTGCGCTAAAGGGCTTGACCGCAGAATCGGACGATGACAAGAAGGCAGCGATGTTAAAAAAGGCGGTGCAGCAAGCCATTGATACACGGGTTTTTACACCCGTGGAAAATGTAAAAGACAACCATGTGTTGACTTTCGGCGATACGGGCTTTGTCCTGTACGAAGACGACAAAATCCCGGACGATTTCCACTTCCAATTGGTACTGATTGGCAGCCGTAAAAAACAGCGCAACACCGCCAAACTGTTACAGGAGGTTGAAAAAGATGCAGAATTCCCAGGTTTTTTAAAATCGGCCGCGCAACTGGTGGGAGTTTCCGCAAACCCTGCTGTGGCCTGTGGCGCAGCAATAGGTAAGTTCCTTGCCGGTTACCTGCTCCGAGTAGCTTCCGAACAAGATGACGACCAATTGGGCCTCGTTTACCAAAGTTGGAACCGTTGGGAACACTACCCGCACGGAGAGCGCAAACGCGACGACAACTTGGATTTGACGGGCAATATACGCTACGATTACTCCCTTTTTGGCTTTGAAAAGCCCAAAAATAAAAAGAAGGAGGAGCCTGTTGGGTGAAATTTATTTCGCCAATGGCAGGCAAGTGCGACCGCCTGAATTTAATCGTTCGTTACCATAGCTGCACAGCGGCGGCATTATGGTAGCGTCAGCGTTTCATTTATGTTCGACTAAAAGTTTCCTGGCAGCCCAAACTCGGCTTGAGTCTCTTCGCTCCACGAAATAAAACCCGCTTGGCCAATTGGATACGTTTATTCGCATCGTTTCGTCAAGCATTGGCATTTCAACCATCAACCTGCCAGTAGCAGAAACGACTCGGATATTACCTGATACTTCCCCATTTACTCTGATTTGCAGCAACTCGCCTGCCGGGTTTGGAAACAGCTCAAATCCAGGCGAATCGCTTAAAAGGTCTTCGACCGCAACACTCGAACCGACCAGAAACCTTGCAACAGCAAAAGACGTTTGCGAATTCTTGTCCGAAGCGCCCGCCATCACGATTTTTCCCTGGTGCAAAACCATCGCGTTTGCAACATCCCTGCCCATGGCAAAATCTGCCAACCCGATGCCGCCGTTTCCAAAGGAAGCGTCCAAATTTCCATTCGGCAAGTACCGAACCACGGCAAAATCAGAAATAGAATTGCTGCCAGGCGCAGTCCCTCCTGCCAGTATTTTACCATCTGACTGAATGGCTATAGTGCTTGCATAGTCTCCTCCCGTGACCACGTTGGTAGTCAATTGCCCATCGCCACTAAAGGTAATATCGGGCGTCCCGTCACTCAGGTAACGTGCCAACGCAAAATCGCTGATGGAAATGTTGTTAGAAACTCCAGCGGCTACAATGCTCCCATTGGGTTGAATACCAACGGCATATATGACATCACTCAGACCGCCAATGCTGGTGCTGAGCTTGCCATCAAAACTAAAACTTAGATCCAAAGATCCATCGGGATTGAAACGCGCAAGGGCAAATTGACTAGCATTGTTCGCATATCGGTCTCCGGCGAGTACGATTTTGCCGTCTGCTTGAACGGCAATGGCATTGGCACTTTCATCTTCGCCAAATAAGTCGGCTCTTATGGCTCCAGCTGTGCCAAAATTATTGTCAAACGTACCGTTAGCATTGAGTTGAATCAACGCAAAGTCGGCATTTTGTCCATTGTAGGCACGACCTGCCACTAAGATTTTCCCGCTTGGCAGCAAGGCCATCGCAAGGCCAAAATCAGTAGAGCCAAAATTTTTGATGACTTTGCCATTGGTGCCAAAAGAGTTGTCCAAGGTCCCGTTGGCCAGGTATCTAGCCACAGCGAAATCGTAATTGAAGGTGTTGTCAGAGTGACCGGCTACCACAATTTTGCCGTCTGGTTGAATCACGATGGCCTTCACAACATCAGTACTCTGCTGCAAGTCGGTGACTACGAATCCGTTCGTGCCGAACGTGTTGTCCAAGCTGCCATCGGAATTATACCGTGCCAAAGCAAAATCTTCGACCACACTGCTGTTGTTGTAGGTTTCGCCCGCCACCACGATTTTGCCATCAGCCTGGACGGCAATGGCATGGGCTGTTTCATTGTTGGGGCCAAAGCTGGTGGTTATTAGGCCGGCAGTGCCAAAAGTTGGGTCCAGCGTTCCGGCTTGTTGGGCATTTGCAGGGTTAAAAATGCCTAGAAAGAGGGGCAGAATTAGTAAGTTGATTTTCATATTGAAGGAAAACAATAAAGATTTTAAGGTTGACAAATGATTTTTCGCCACGAATTTTCACGAATAGGTTTTAGTGAAAATTTGTGCAATTCGTGGCAAGTACTACCCTTGGAAGCATGCCCTATGACCTCCCAACCTTTACAAAGGGGATGGGTTTGAAGGGACTTCCGGCAATTCGGGCGAAGTAAATTCCCTGTGGAAGGGATTGTATTTGAAACGTTGAAGCATTCTCGGCGATTTCCAAAAAAGCCACCTGCTTTAATACGACCAGACCCTTTGCGTCCAAGAGCTCAACCACGACCGTTTCCACTTTTTCCGAAGGAATAGAAACCGTTACAAAATCAGTTGCAGGATTCGGGTAAATGCTCCAGAGCATGGTCCGCAGCGGTTTTTCTGTCGCTGTAATGCGCTCGATGGCACCGCCACTAAAAGGTGTTGGCGCACCGAGTGTCCACCAGCCATTTATATCGGCGAGGGCGATTTGTTCGACGTAGTTTTGGGAGCTACTGCTGCTGCTCCGACCCATGTCTGTCCAGGATGCGCCGTTGTTCGTGCTGCGCCAGATGGTTAGATCAGCCTCTGCGAGACCATTGAGTTCTGAATCGAAATATTGAAGACGGAGGGTTGCATTTTGTCCCGCTGGATTGTTGGTGGTGCTTAACCGCCAGTATTTCTGAATTCCATCGCCAGAGGGCAGGTTTTGTGGTTTGTGGCGGCGATCCAGGGTTGTATTTCCAAAGGAGCCCGTTGCCGTGATGCGCATGCCCATACCTCCAAAATGAGCATTGGACGGATTGCTGATGCTATGGGTCTTGGTTACGCTGGAGAGCGGCAAGGCAGAATACGTGTAGGAATTTGTATTTTCGTTGGACAAACTACCCGAACTAAACCCTGTGCCAAGCACCACCGATTTTCCATTCAAATCCAGATTTCTGCTGGTAAATCTTAAATTGCTATTTACAATCACTGAACTCGACAGGACTTTTACATTGTTTTGGCTTTTTGCAATCTCCAAATCGTGAAAAGTAGTGACATCGCCTTCCAGGACCGAATTGGCAGCAGAGGCATTTCCTGCCAATTTTACTGTACTATTCCCTTTTGTAAACGTTCCCCCGGTATTCTTCCACCTCCCGTTTTCGATCACGATTTTTATGGTTCCGGAGCAAACTATTTGGGCACTGTCTAACAATAGTCCACCTTGGGAAAATAAGGAGGTTTGCCCCAAAAGGAGTATCAGAACATTGATTATCAATATCTTTTTCATCGTTGTAATGTTTAGAAAGTAAATGATTGGGTTACTTTTTGCTTGTCTCCAAGGCATCCAATCGTTTGTTCATTTCCACCAAAATGGCTTTTAACTGCTTGTTTTCGGCATCCAATTCCTGCACGGCTTTCACGAGCGGTACCGTGAACTCGGCGTAACGAAGACCGTAGAGGTCTTTTTCGTTCTTGGGCACATCCACACCGTCGAAGTCAAAACCTACTTCCTGGGCAGCCATTTCAACTTCTTGAGCAAGAAATCCAGTGCGAACTTGTGCGGTGGCTTCAGAGTTAGGCATCCCAGCTTTTGACTGTCCGGTGTATTGATGAATACCCTCGATGTCAATCTGATAGGTGACGGGGCGAAGTTTATTGACGAATGCTAAACCCGGCACATTTTCGCGCACATTGGTTTTGAAACGGGCATCGGAAGGAAGCGTGGTCCAACTTTGGAAACCACCAATGCTGGTCACATTGGCATCGCCGATGCGGACCTGGTTGCTGGCCGTGACACTGGTTTGATAGCCCAAAGCCGTGCTGTTGGTGTAGTTCGCTGCATTCGCATCTGTCAATGCTCCGAGGAAGGTATTGCCATCCCCATGCTGAAAATCTCTCCCAGCAAAGTAGCCTAAAGCCACATTCCTGATTGACGTAGTAATAGAGGCTAAAGCCATGCGGCCAATACCGGTATTGCCAATACCGGTAGTATTGTCAATCATGGATGACGTCCCTGCCGCCAAGTTGTCATAACCTGTTGTGTTTTTGCAAAGTGCGGCGTAGCCAAAAGCAGCATTGGCATATCCAGTGGTGTTACCCTCTATGGAATGATGGCCAAAAGCAGCATTGGCGTGACCTGTAGTGTTCAAGGTAAGAGCAAGTGCGCCGACTGCAGTATTATTCATTCCTGTTGTATTCCCAGCAAGCGTTGAATTGCCCACCCCAACATTATTCTGTCCGGAAGTATTGTTTTCCAGGGCAGAACTACCAACGCCTACGTTACTTATTCCCGTAGTGTTGGATTTGAGTGCTTTCATGCCTACCGCCACATTGTATGGGCCCGAGATGTTTGAACTAAGCGCATCTCTACCTACCGCCGTGTTCTGATAACCATTAATATTTGATACCAGGGCATTGTACCCGATTCCAACATTATCGGAAGCGCCAAGATTAGACTTCAAGGCATTTACGCCCAAGGCTACATTAAAGAGGCCCGTAGCGTTCGCCTCTCCTGCAGACTTTCCAATAAAAGTAGATGAATTTGTGTCGTAAATTTCTAACCTAGGATGGCCCGAAGTATTGACGAGCAGTGCCATCCGTTGAAGGCCGCTTACGTCAAAACGGATAATATCGTCATCCGCCGATTCCTCCACCTGGATTTTCGTATCCCCGTCGGCATCGGTCAATATTTTTTCGGAGTTGAGGTTCACCCAAACCGTACCGCTCCGAAATTGGAACAAATTAGCATCGGTATTGTAAATCAGCAATCCCGTGGCCGGAGCAGCAATGGCATCTCGTTGGAGGGCAGTCATGCGCGGCACAAGCATTCCTTTGTTGGTACTTTTTACCTCAAGTATGGAACTGGAGTGAGCCGTGCTGCCGTCGGTATTGATGGAAACAGATTGCGCAAAAAGCGTGGAGAAAGCGAAAAAAAAGAAAAGGGAAAGAAAGGACTGTCTCATAGTGGTAGGTTTGTTTTGAAAAATATTGATTCAAAATCTACCACAAAGGTCGGTTCAGTGCAAGCCGCGCCGCTTCCCTGAAATCATAGGTTTGGGAAAAATACTGGAATTCATAGAGGGAACGCGGATTTCGCGGATAGGGCGGATTTTCGCGGATACTGCTCCCCAAGTGTGATAGAATGCCACAAAAATATCCGCGTAAATCTGCTACATCCGCGTAATCCGCGTTTCAATACTCACCACCGTTCCCTCGCCCGGCACCGAATCCCACTCGATGGTGCCTTGCAGGAATTTCACCCGGGACTCTATGCTCGAAAGCCCCAGGCCTTTTTTGGTAAATGCTTTTTTTACATCGAAACCTTTTCCGTTGTCTTCAGCAATGATAGTGAGCGCGTTGTCGCGACGAATGAGTTGAAGGAGCAAGTGGTTGGCTTGGGCGTGTTTTACCACGTTGTTGGTCAATTCCTGAATGATGCGGTATATCGTGACGGACTGATTGGCTTCAAGCGGCGTCTCCATGCCAATCATTTCCAATTGGCAATGAACGCCTTGATTTTCAAGGTCTTGGGCGAGGTCTTCCAACGCGCCTGACAAGCCGAAAAGGGCCAATGCACGGGGCATCATGTTGTGCGAGATTCGGCGAACTTCCACGCAGGCCTCGTCAATTAGGTGGTTGGTTTTACCAAATAGTTCCGCTTGATCTGATGATTTTGGCAAGGCGTTAAAATGCGATTTAACGGAAGTGAGCAGCCCGCCCAATCCATCGTGCAAATCAGCGGCGATGCGGCTGCGCTCTTGCTCCTGGCCTTCGATCACGGCACTCAAATTGCTGAGTTTGCGCTCTTGTTCTAATTGCACGATTTGTTGCTGCTGGAGTGCTGACTCCTGTTCGGCAATCTTTTTGTTGGCTCGAATTCGACTGCGCAGCCCAAAGAAAATGGCCAGCGACAACAACCCCAGTAGGCTTGCCCCGGCCATCAACCAGTTGCGTTCCAAAGTGCGCTGTTTCAGGTCGAACTGGTTGATTTTGATCTCACTGTCCTTTTGCGCCACGTCAAATTTTGTTTGCATTTCCTCCATCAGCAAGAGGCGGTTTTTCTCTGTCACCGAATCACGGATGGCGAAAGCGTCTTGCAGGGAATGGTAGGCCGCCGCGTGTTTGCCCAGCGCCGATTCAACTTTGGAAAGTTCTTTCAACATCTCAAAAACCCGGTCTTGCTGGCCAAATTGCCGTGCCAATTCCAAGCCGTTGCGGAGATATTTTTCTGCCGTCAGAAAATCTTCTTCCCGGGCTGCAATGGTGCCGAGCAATTGGTAAGTGGAAGGTCCGTATTCCACGCTGGGAGTTTCGATGTACCCTGCAGCTGCCATTAACAACTCCTTTTTCGCCGCTTCCAGGTTATCAAAGTTGTAAAAAATCTGACCCAATAAACTGTGACAGCCCGCCACGTCGTCGGGGCGATTTAGTTTTTCATAAATTGCAAGGGCTTTTTTGGCCTCCTCGATGGCTAGTTCTTGTCGGAGGCTTGAGGTGTACAACGCGGCCAAATTCTGATAGGCGGCAGCCATGCCCAGGGTGTCTTTCAATTGCTGTTTGAGTACCAGGGATTCTTTGTAAATCTCTTCAGCCCGTACGTACTTGCCTTCTGCACGGTACACGATGCCGATGTTGTTCAACACTTTAGATAGGTTTTCGGATTTGCCCGTTCGTTTGTAAATATCATAAGCTGCCAGAAAATTTTGAAGCGATTTATCCAATCTCCCCATCAAATGGTGCGCCGTGCCCAGGTTGATGTGGAAGTCGGCTGCGGCTTGTTCGTCGCCCTGCTTTTTAGCCGTCAGGAGCCCTTCTTCAAAGAGTGGAATAGCTTCCTGTCCCCGACCCAGTATGTCCAGTGCGCTGGCTTTGTAAAAAATAAAAAGGCTCAATCCCTTTGCAAAATCCAATTTCCGGCTGAGTACCAAACCTTTTTCAGCCACCTCCAGCAACTCGCCCGAGCGGTCTTCAGCATACAGCGCGCGAAAAAGCAATCGGTAAGCCATTACCCGGTTGGTGTCATCGGGCATGGAGGCGATGGCTTTTTGCAGGCTGTCAATGGATTGGGCTTGGGCGAATGCAGAAAGAAAAAGCAGCAGCGAGAGGAGAAGTTTTTTCATAGGAAAGGTTAAACCGCAAACATGAGCCCGATCGGGGCGGCAACGTTTATAGCACATCGATCAAGCAAATAAGGAGGGGCGCTAGCCCCGGCAACCAAGACGATAACCATTGTTGCCGCCGCTACGCGGCTCTTTTCTACTTCGTCAAAAGCACTATAAACGTTGTCGCCCCGATGGGGCTTTTAACACCTGAATCATATTTGCAGTCCAAGGACTTACAACAAATCAAATTCCAACGCCGACTTTACCAGCCCTGCTGTATTGCGTGCATTGAGTTTGAGCAGCAAATTGCGGCGATGTGTTTCTACAGTGCCGAAGCTGATGAACAATACTTCGGCGATTTCCGAGGTAGTTCTTTCATCCACAATGAGTTGCAGGATTTGTTTTTCCCGGCGGGAAATGGTGGGGAAAGGGCTGGCGGAGGTTTTCGCAGGTTTATTTGAAAAACTGTTCATCAGCGATTCCATTACTTCTGCACTGAACGCCTGTTTGCCTGATGCAACGGTACGAATCGCCTCCAAAACCTCGTCTTTCCCGGCGTTTTTCAATAAAAAACCCGAGGCCCCCTGCTTGAGCATAGCCTTCACCAGACTCAATTCCCGCATCATCGAAAGCACCAGCACCTTCACCAGTGGGTGGCGTTCTTTGACGATGCGGCAACATTCCAAGCCGTCCATTTCGGGCATATTGATATCAAGCAGCAGGACATCTGCCGATGCACCCTCCAGCAAGGAAAGGGCTTCCCGTCCATTAGCTGCTTCGCCCACACATTTCATGTCTTCTGCCTCGCCCAACATGAGCAAGAGCCCGTCAATCACGAGTCGGTGGTCGTCGGCAATTATGATTTTTATCATGGAGAAGTAGAGTGGATTTGGTTATTTGGGGATTTGGTTATTTGGGGATGTTCTCCAGCTTGGGATTTGTTCATTCAATTAAACCATAAGGGATATCAAGCTTGAGAACATCACCAAATCCCCAAATAACCAAATAACCAAATCCCCCCTCAATGCGCCAGCTGTACAGCGCGATATTTAAACCACGTTACGGCCATTTGTTTGCTCGCTTTTTCGCCGGAAGCAAATAGGGCCAGCGCGGAAAGCGTAATACAACTCGGGTTCACTTTATCGGGAGTTTCTTCGAGCACAGCATTGATATAATTGGTGAGCGATTTGTAACTCAGCATCACACCGGTAGATTCTTCGATGAGCCAGGCGAGGGTGTGGGCTTTGCTGTGCGGGATTCTGGAAATGGGTTCACCAAAGGCTTTAGCATGTACATCTGAAAGCAAGGAGCGAAAAATGGAGAAATCTTTTGCTTGCATGATTGGGGTATGGTTTAGGAGTGAGAATTCAAAAGGCGTTGCAAAAATCAATATTTCCAATGGATTTCCAAAACAATTCCATTTCAATTCCAAATCGTGAACACTGGTTGGAGAAAACTTTGTGCCTCTTTAAAACTCAAATTTTTCTAACTCCATTTAAATGTTCCCCATTATGAACAAAAAACTTTTCTCTCTCGCAATTTTCGCATTCCTCCTCGGCCTTTTTGCCGAAAAAACCAATGCACAAGCCAGTGGTGTGAAGCCCGAACTCATTATGTACCGCCACAATGGCGGCGGTATTACTCCAGCCCCGGTAGTTGCAACCAATACCCTCGGCACACTCAAATGGAATGGACTCACCGCCATTGGCAGTATCCAGACTGGCGCTTCCATCCGCAGTGTGGCCAGGCAAGTCGCTCCAGGCTTGCTGCGTGCCGACATGACGTTCAGCACGAGTGGTCATGATCGCGCAATCATCACGGAAAACGGCATGGTGGGTGTTGGTACGATGACTCCTCAGTGGCATCTTGACGTGGTGGGGAATACCCACACCAGCGGTAATTTTTGGGGGCGTATTCACTTCGACAACAACCCAACAAATGACATGCCTAGCACTTATTTTGATGAGGCATATTTTGAGCGCAAGGTTCGCACACAAATTGGGCTGGCCGCCAATGCCTATAACAATGGTGGTATCCTCACCCTCGCACCAGGTGGTGGAAGCCTTGACCGCCAACTGTTTTCTGGGGGCAACGATGGCCTTTGGACTCGCTCGCAGGAGCTTGCTGGAGCAGACAGTTGGGCTGCCTGGGAAAAAATTCTCACCAGCGGCGACATCAATGGCCGGCCAAACCTGGTGGCACGTTTTCTGCCTCCCGGCCCAAGCTCCAGCAAATTGGGCGACAGTCAGTTGTTCGACGATGGTTTCAACGTGGTCATTGGAGGCATCCCCGCTGGGCCCAACCCGGTGCCTGTATTCGCTGCAACGGATATGTTTACCGTAAACGGGAACAGCGCCACGGTGGGCAACCAACATACCACCGGCAATACTGTGGTGGACGGCAGCACAACTACCAATACGCTCACTGTGAATACCGTTGCGACCATCGGTGGCAATGCTTCCGTGACCGGCAATGTGGGCATTGGCAAAGTAGCGACGGCTTTTGATTTGGACGTCGCAGGCGAGTCCAATTTTGATGGCCGCGTGAAAATCGGCGCGAGCGGTTTCCCAACCTTTGCAGGTGCAGCAGGCTACGAATTATCCGTCGGTGGAGGCATCGTTGCTGAGGAGGTTTTGGTGGATATACAGCCTTGGGCTGACTATGTATTCGAGTCGGACTACAAGCTGAAGTCGCTTTCCGAGGTTGAAAATTTCATTCAAAAAGAAAAGCACCTTCCGGGGGTTTCTTCTGCAAAAGAAATCGAAGAAAACGGTCTTAATCTGGGCGAAATGCAGAAATCTCAGATGGAAAAAATCGAAGAACTCTACCTGCATGTAATCGAAATGAACAAGCAGTTACAGACCCTGAAAACTGAAAACGAGGCTTTGAAGACTAAGGTTGACCAACTGGAGAAGCGGTAATCAGCAAACCGCAAGAAAATTCACCACAATACCTCAACCAAAATCTAAAAAGCGAATACAATGAAAAATAAAGCATTTGCCCCACTGGCACTGTTTTGTTGTTTGTTCGGCGCATTATGGGCACAAAAACCCAGCGCCAACCAACAGCCGATGAACGGGCCATGGAAAGATATTCAGGAGCTCCGTCTGCCGAAGCCCGGCCAGGAAGACGTGCAACTTCCTGAAAAATTCCGGCTTCTGGAATTGGATCTGGATCAACTGACCACGATGTTGTCAAAAGTCCCTGCCAATTTCTCCAAAAACATAGCCGGAAAGCCCCGACTGGAAATCGAGATTCCACTTCCGGACGGCAGCAACGAAAAGTTTGTGGTTTACTCAGACCCAATCATGCACCCTGACCTGGCGAAGCAATTCCCGGAGATTCAAACCTTTGCCGGCCATGGGATTGACGATCCTACTGCTACCATCCGAATGGACCTTTCTCCGCATGGATTCAGCGCCCAGATTTTGTCGGGCAAAAAGGGCAGCATCTACCTTGCTCCTGTTGCACGAGGCGATAACCGCCACAATATCAGTTATTTCAAAAAAGACTCGAAGCGTTCCGGCGATTGGAAGTGTTCTACCCATGAGGATGAAATCCAGGATGCGCTGAAGGTCACTCATAACCAGGAATTTGCAGGAGATTGTGGCATTCTGCATGAATACCGTTTGGCGCTGGCTTGCTCGGGCGAATACGCTGCGCACCACGGCGGTACTGTAGCACTTGCATTGGCTGCCATGAACACCACGATGAACCGGGTAAACGGCGTTTTTGAACGCGATTGTTCTATTCGGATGGTCATGGTTGCCAACAACAACCTCATCGTTTTCACCAATGCCATGACCGACCCATATACCAACCAAAGTTCTGGCCCAACTTCAATTAGTGAAAACCAAACCGTGGTAGATATGCTCATAGGCAGCGCAAATTATGACATTGGGCACGTTTTCACAACCGGCAGCGGTGGATTGGCACCAGGGAATACCTGCTCCGGCAGCAAAGCCATGGCCACTACCGGACAAGCAGTCCCTGAGGGCGATGCTTTTGATATTGACTATGTGGCACACGAAATGGGCCACCAGTTTAATGCCAATCACACACAGTACAACGATGGTTGCAATCGCTGGAACCCAACCGCGATTGAGCCGGGCAGCGCCTCCACCATTATGGGCTATGCGGGTGTAAATGGTTGCGCTCCTTTTGTAGCGTTTAACAGCGATGATTATTTCCATACGGTGAGCGTTTTTGAAATCAGGAATTATGTAGCAACCGGAGCAGGCAACACCTGCGACAATGCCCTTGCGGTGGCCAATAATGCCCCCAATGTGGCACCCGTAGCCAACTATTCCATTCCGGTATCCACGCCCTTTGTGCTTACCGCCGCGGCGAATGACCCTGATGGCAATGCCCTTACCTATTGCTGGGAACAAATTGACGCACACACCGGAACCACCCAAACAATGCCTCCGGCACCGGGCAACACTTCCGGGCCGATGTTCCGATCTTTCGACCCTACGCCATCGCCTCGTCGGTACTTCCCTGCTCTAGCCGATATCTTGAGCAATACGAACTCAGATTGGGAGGAATTGCCTTCCATCGGCAGAGTGATGAACTTTAGGGTCACGGTTCGTGACAATTTTGTTGGAGGAGGTTGCACCGAAGAAACTGCCAGTACGGTGACTACCATCGCAACAGCAGGTCCGTTCACTGTCACCAGCATTGGTGTAGATCCCAATTGCCTTTTGGCAGAGGCTAATACCTCCATCACCTGGAATGTGGCGAACACCAACGCTGCACCCATTAATTGTACCCAAGTGGATATTTGGCTTTCGCTGGATGGTGGCAACACATTTACGATCCAGTTGGCAAACAACGCGCTCAATGATGGTTCGCAAGTGGTGGCCATCCCTGCCACTGCGATCACTGCGCAAGGCCGAATTATGGTGATGGCTTCAGATAACATCTTTTTCGATGTGAATGACAATGACATAAGCATCAATTGTCCGGCCAACACCACCGTGACCGCCAACCCTGTGAGCGGGGTGGTCAAAGTGCGGGAGAAAATAGAAACCGCTGGCCCTGTTGTGGTGCTACCGGCTACTTCGGCCAGGTTCTACGCGGGGGAATCCATTCGACTGAAACCAGGTTTTTGGGCACAGCGTGGAAGCGATTTTCAGGCAAAAATCAAGCCTTGCGACGCATGTACATCAACCCGGCCCGCAAGCCTGGCTGCTGAAAAAGGTAACCCGAATGTGTATTTCTATGAACTGCCTTCCAACGAACGAACAAAAGCCTACGCCCAATCACCCCTGAATGCATTCGCATTCCCCAACCCGTTTGACCAAAATTTCACGGTAAGTTTTGATCTCCTCACGGCAGGGAAAGTGGATATTCAACTGATGGATTTGACGGGCCGATTGATCCAAAACGTCTATCAAAACGACTTTTTGGAAGCTGGAACGCACCAAATTCCCGTCACAACGGGTCAACTGGCCGCTGGGGTCTATGGTTGCAGGATCAGCAGCAATGGCCAGCAGGCGCAAATCAAGTTGGTGAAAATCAATTGATTGTCGGGTTTTCTAGATTTTTTTCTTTTGCCACTAATTGCACTAATTTTCACTAATTTACCTTGTCTGGTTATCATAATTAGTGAAAATTAGTGTAATTAGTGGCAAAAAGAATTAACGGCTAAGCAGTAACATGTTTTCTAAAATTAGAGCTGAAACATGTTTCCGATATTTGCGCTCTATGCCGCTGCTCCGTACGACCCACCCATTTCCCGATGCCATTTTTGGCCTTTGGCAAATTGCCGAAAGCGAGGAGTTTTTCCGCACAGACCTGCCGCTTTCCGCTTCTGAGGAGTCTGATCTATCACAGCACCAGAATCCACTCCGCCGACTCGAATGGCTTGCCGGGCGCTGGCTTTTGCACAAATTGACCGATGCCCCCGAGCGCCTTCCATTGGCCAAGGACGCTTTTTCAAAACCTTTTTTTCCCGAAAACCAAGACCTCGCCTGTTCGCTCAGCCATTCTAAAGGCAATGTGGGGGCGCTGATTGTAAATCGTCATTCGGGTCATTCGTCATTAGGTCATTCGTCATTTTTACCCGCCGTAGCCTTCCCGCCTGCCGAGACTTGGCGGGCAGGAGTGAAGGAGGGGGGGCATTCTCCACCGTTCATTGGCTGTGATATTCAAGTTCTGACTGAAAAGATGTCCCGGATAGCGCACAAATTCCTCAACGATGCGGAGAAGGATTTTGTAAAAACCCGTCCTTTTGATGAAGAATTGGAGCTGCTCCACCTTTTTTGGACGGCGAAAGAAAGCCTCTACAAAGCTTACGGATTGAAGGAATTGGACTTCAGGAAAAACCTCTTTGTGACAAAAATCCAGTGGGATGGCCTCCAGGGAGAAGGCCTCGGCAGGGTCGAAAAAGGAGATTTTCGGCAGGAATTCCAGTTGATTTTCAGCAAGATAGTGCTGCCCGAGGAAACAGAACTCCTATCGGCTGTGTGTCGGGAAGGGTAGGTTTGGTTGGGGATGGGTTTATTTGGTGATTTGGTGATGGGTTTATTTGGGGATTTGGGGATGGACCAGCGCCTGGGATAAACTCCCTGAAAGTAAAAGCAATACAAGTGCATACTGTAGGAGCTAATCCCCAGCGCTGGTCCATCCCCAAATCACCAAATAAACCTCTCCCCGATTCACCCCACCATCTTCCGCGCCTTCAATGTAGAAGGCGAAACGCCCAAATCCCGGTCTATTTGAATATGCGGAAAATGGCAGCGAAGTCCAATTTTTATCATCGCCAAATGGTGGATGGCATGATCGTACACAAACGCCAGCTCGCGGCCTACGGTGCTTTGGTAGCAAGGGCGATCGGCGCCGCCGAACTCCGCCTTCAAGAGCACTTCCGTCGAAGGTTGCAAACTCCCCATCGCTTCCGCAAAAGTCTCCAGCGCCGCCAGTGCCACGCCGGGGGCATCTTCAAAGAGCGTGTTGCGTTCCCGCGCAGCGTAATCTACCATCCCGGAAGGGACCCCTCTTTCGAGACAAATAAAAAATTCAAGGATGTGTCGAAAGTGCTGCCCCAAGGTGCTGCCGTCAAATTCAGGCAATGGTTGACGATATTCGTGCGGTTCTAATTGGCCGAGCAGGTCAGCTACTTGGTTGATCGTGAGTAAGATGGAATCTTTTGCTTGCATGGAGATTGCCTTACAGGATGAGGGTTTTAGAAAAAGGAGAAAAAAACTAAGGGGGTAAAAATAGATACGATTCTATTCTTCTCGGAGATTCACCTGACTTTTGCTCCAACTTGTCTGCCGAAAGACACCAAAAAAATGCTCCCAACACTACCGCCTCCTTTTATTCGCCAAATGCAGGCCCTGCTCGGGGCAGCATGGCCGCTGCTTGAAACCGCCCTCCAAACCCCACCACCAGTGAGCATTCGACTCAATCCTTGGAAGACGTTGGATAAGGGGACGTTGGACAAGGGGACGTTGGACATGGGGACGTTGGACTTTGGACATTCCATATTGGATATTAAACATTCAACTATCCCCTGGCATCCGAATGGATTTTACTTGTCCGAACGCCCCGTTTTTACGCTCGACCCTACATTTCATGCGGGTGCTTATTATGTGCAAGAGGCATCTTCCATGTTCATTTACGAGGCATTGCGTCAAACAGTAGATTTTTCCAAGCCTTTGAAAATCTTGGATTTGTGCGCTGCACCCGGCGGAAAAAGCACCTTGATAGCCGATTTGTTATCGCCGGAAAGTTTGCTCGTTTCCAATGAAACCATTCGCCCGCGCACTGGCCCACTTCGCGAAAACCTGGAACGCTGGGGAACCCCGAAGGTGGCGGTTACGAGTGGCGAGGTAGAGGAATTTGCAGTGTTGGAGGACTGGTTCGACGTGGTGTTGACCGATGCCCCCTGCAGTGGCGAGGGACTTTTCCGCAAAGACCCCGATGCGATGCGGGAGTGGTCGCTGCCTCAGGTCGAGGTTTGTGCCGCGCGCCAACGCCGCATTCTAGCAGCGGCAGTGCAAACGCTGAAGCCGGGCGGTATTTTACTTTACAGCACTTGTACCTACAATGCTCAGGAGAATACGGAGAATGCGCGATGGCTTGCCAAAAACTTTGAGCTCCAACCCATTGCGCTGGAAATCCCGACAGAATGGGGCATTGTTCAATCTGATTTTGGCTGTCAGTTTTACCCGCACAAATTGCAGGGCGAGGGGTTTTTCCTGACTGTTTTCCAAAAAAAAGAGGGCGATTCTAAAAAACACACGCCTGCCGCGATGTACAAAAGCATAAAACCATTGCCCAAAAACCTCCTGCCACAAGCAGCAAGTTGGCTTACACCGGATGCCGATGCTCGTTTTTTTCAGACCCCTTCCGGCGAAGTGCTGGCCTTGCCTGCGTTATTGGAGCCGGATTTTCTTTTGTTGGATAAATTCTTAAAAACCAAGTGGTTTGGTGTCAATATCGGCGAATTCAAGGGCAAAGATTTCATCCCAAGTCATGCGTTGGCCTTAAACCAGTGGGCATCTACGAATCTGCCCGCAGTGGATTTGAACCGCGAACAAGCCTTGCTCTTTTTGAAAAAAGAAACTTTTGATCCGCCGAACGGAGCGCCACTGGGCTGGACTTTGGCGCGTTTTGAAGGGCTGAATTTGGGCTGGCTGAAAATCTTGCCGCATCGTTTGAACAATTATTTGCCGCAGGAAAGGAGGATTCGGATGGCGTTAAAAGGTGCGGGACCGTGAGGGGCAGGGTTGTTTTGTACAGCAATTATTGCCTAATTGCCGACCAACTCCAAGTTAAAAATCAGGTTCAATGCGCTTGCTCCTAGTTTTGTAGCACCTTTTCACGCAAACATTGATTTTCTGATGAAACAAATCTTACCCCTTTTGGCCTTCCTGATCGCTACCGGCACGTCTGCACAAAACGATGTCGCCAAGGCATTTGCCATTTCTCCAACCCTCTACGATCTCGGAACCAAGGTGTTTCCAACCAGTAATGGCTACGCGGTCTTTGGTTACATTGCTGGACCATCCAATGCCCAAGGAGATATTTTTATGCTTCGGCTCGATCAGGATGGGAACGAGCTGTCTCGCCACATTTACGGCGAAAACAACCGAAAAGAAGGCCTCGCAAAAGGAGTTTTGCCCGTCGGGAACAATGGCTGGCTTCTTGCCGGGTGGCGGGCCACGGCACCTAATTCCGGCAGTCGTGTCGGCTATTTGATACGGGTGGATGCCAATGGTAACGAAATGTGGAACAAAACCATGAGCGTCCCCGGCTCTCAAATTGTTTTCACAAGCTTGACACAATTGCCATCGGGCGACTACCTCGCTGGAGGAAATTCCGACGACAAAATGGCCCTCATGCGCTTCACCGCGAGCGGAGACATCGTATGGTATAAAAACTACAACGCCGATCCGGTGGTCGGGATGTATATCAGCGAAGCGGGTGGAAACTGTTTTGTGGCATCCAGATCACAAGTGGCCAAAATCAGGACCTCAGACGGAGCCCTGAGCTGGATTAAAGCGATCGAGCTTCCCGTATTTGGAGACCCGGACGGAAGTATCTCTGCCAGTTTGAATGACATCGTTTCGGTAGGCAACGGACAGTTCGCAGTGACTGGTGATGCCCTGAACGATGCCATTTTTGATTTTGAAGAGGCCATGTATGCCAGTCTCTGGAAAGAAAACGGCGACATCGTCTGGATCAAAGTTTACCCTCGAAATACTGCCGCAGGCACAGGGAGTTTCTACGGCAATTCGCTGCTCTACCTTCCCAACCAGCATCAACTGTTGTTATCTGGCCAAGGAGGCCCGGGCTTGATCGTTACCCGAATTGATTTGAGTGGAAAAACGCTTGAAACCAACGATATACCCATTCCAGGCGGTGGTTACAACCCGATTTTGGGCAAAAGCAATGGCGTTTACTTCGCCACCGGGGGAAGTTTTCAAAACAACATGAATGCTTGCTTCTACCGTTCGGGAGGAAATTGGTTGCCCAACGGCAGTCAAAGACCCGAAGAGCGGACCCTGTCAAATCCTGTTAGGTTCAATCTCTACCCCAACCCTGCAAGTCACACGCTGAACCTCGACTTTTTTTCCGAAACCGCAGGCAACAGGGGCCTCCAAATATTCAGCAACACCGGGCAGGAGGTACTGCGAACGGAGCAAGCCGTAGCGCCGGGGCACAATAATCTGGGCATTCAGATTGATGCCTTGCCCAATGGAATGTACTGGCTGGTATCGCCCGAGGGGTGTTTTGCCCCGAAGGCTTGGATAAAGGGGTAGTACAGCCGCAGCTAATAGATAAGCGGCTTTTTGGGCAATTCTTTCAGGCTAAGCCTACCTTCGCCCAGTTATGCAATCCTTACTGAGCAACGATTTTACCCCGCTGGTTATCAAACTCCCAACCTTGTCTGGCATGAACGGACTTGTCTTATCTGGCGGGCACAGCCGACGTATGGGGCAGCCCAAAAGCCTGCTCGATTATCACGGCAAACCGCAGTATCAGCAGGTAGCGGAATTTCTTTCCGGCTTTTGTGAGCAGGTATTTATCTCCTGTCGCGCCGAACAGCAAAGCTTGTTCGAGGGTGTTGAAACCATTCTGGACTCAGACAGTTATGGTGATATTGGACCCTTAAACGGGGTCTTGACAGCGTTTTCTCTACAACTTTCCGAAAGTTCCAAACTTTCGGAAAGTTCGTTAAGCGCTTGGTTAGTAGTCGGTTGCGATTATCCATTGTTGGAAAAATCGGATTTGGAACAGTTGGTTCGCGCAAGAAATCCAGCCCGCGTGGCCACCGTTTTTACCAACCCGGAAACCCAGTATCCCGAGCCGCTCCTCGGTATTTACGAGGCCAAAGCCGGGCCTTTATTGCTAGAGTGGTTTCAACAAGGTAATGAATCGCTTCGGCGTTTTTTGGAACTGCAGGAAATAAACCAGGTCATTCCTGAACACCCCGAATGTTTAAAAAGTGTGGACACTCCAGAAGATTTTATGAAGCATCACCCATCTTACACTCCTGAACATTTTCGCGAAGATAGATTTTCCACGTTTTAAAAACCTTTGGTACATACTCATTTCGGATCAGGGGCGTAGCCCCGACACCGTTTATAGAAACACGATCAATCCAAAACCAAGAGGGGCGTAGCCCCGGCACGAAAAACCCATAATTTACCGAAAAAGGGCGAAATCTTGCCACCGCTATCGCGGTTCTTGAACCGGCGCACCATTTGTCTATAAACGGCGCCGGGGCTACGCCCCTGATTCAACAACAATTAACTGGTGTACAAACCATAGGCTATTGGAAACCTTATAGGTCTTTTTTCAGGAAATGCAATCCACCAAACCTCCATCACTATGCCCGCTCTCGCAACCCAACAAATCCTCCTCCAAAAATACAAAGGCACTACCCATTGGGAAGAAACTGACCTGCTTGCCGTGGAAGAACCGCTGGAAATCCGCGTCGAATTTGGCCCCATCGCTAAGCGTAAAAGCCAAAACATTTCCATCACCATGCGCACCCCCGGCGCGGACGAAGACCTCGCCATTGGTTTTCTTTTCACAGAAGGTATTGTGCGCTCGGCTTCCGATGTCTTTTCTGCAAAACTGCTGGGGGAAAACATGGTGACCGTTTCCCTGCAACCCGATTTTGATTTTGACCTTAAAAAACTGGAACGCCATTTTTACACCAGTTCCAGCTGTGGTGTATGTGGCAAGGCTTCGATGGATGCTGTGAAAATTGCTGTAACGCATTCATTTTCAACTCATCCACAAAACTGGAAAATCAACCCGGAGCTTATTTATACCTTGTCCGACAGCCTCCGAAATGCACAGGACACCTTTGATGCCACAGGCGGTTTGCACGCCTGCGCCATCTTTGACCAGGAGGGAAATCTGCTTGACTTGCGCGAAGACGTGGGCCGCCACAACGCCCTTGACAAACTCATTGGCCATTACTTGCAAAAGGGCATGGTTCCGCTCGACCAGCATATTCTATTGTTGAGTGGCCGGGCGAGTTTCGAGTTGTTGCAAAAAGCAGCCATGGCAGGCATCCAGTTTGTCTGTGCCGTGGGTGCTCCCTCCAGTTTAGCCGTCGAAACCGCTGCATCCTTTGGCATCACACTGATTGGTTTTTTGCGCGAAGGGCGTTTTAATGTTTATTCGGGAGGGAGGCTTGCTAAAACGCCTCCCCAAACGTCAGATAAAACCCGCTCGACCGATACCCCCAACCGTAATCCGCCCGGATATTGATCTTCTGGGCCTTGTCAATCATAAGCCGCAGCCCTGCGCCAAAGTGGTGGCGGGTATTTTGGATGGCCAGCGCTTCAAAATCCTGGCCGACCAGGCCCAAGCCCCCAAACGCCACAGCGCCCAGCCGCCAAAACAATGGCTGCCGGTATTCCCCTTGCAACAGAATCAGGTGATGATCGCGGTATTTTCCTTCAAAATACCCGCGCAAACGTTTGGTGCCTCCAATGACGGGCATTTGATGAAACGGCACATCCCCCAAGGAAAACACCCCGACCCCATTGAGCGCGAAAACACCTTTTTTGCCCAAAGACCAGTAGTGCGCTGCATCGGCGCTCAGGCGGCGATAGTTGAACTGGCTGCCGGTCAGGGCCGATTCGCTGTAAATGCTGGCATCCAGCAACCAGCCTTTGGTGGGAAAAAAAATACTGTTTCTCGTATCGTAATTGATGCCTCCGCCGAGCCCGGAAATGCGCCCGCCGTCTGCGCCAGAAACCGTGTTTCGATCCAGCTCGCCCCCCGTTTCTGTACGCGTAAACCTGAAATCATCATATGCATAACGCAAACCGGCGTACAGCCCCGGAGCTACTTTTTTGCTCAAATTCAGCCGGATACGCGGAAAAGTAGCGTCGTATTTTTCAATAAAATCCGGGGAGAACCCATTCCCGGTACCAAAATAATTAAAAACATAGCGATAGTAACCTACTTCTCCGCTGATCCAGTATCGCTGGTTTTTGGGAAACAACTGAAAGGGGAAGTACAGGAGCAACTGATTGAGCTGGGTGTACACCACCCCTACGGTTACACTCGAACGCCGCGCACCCAGGCTGTCTTTGGGGAAATTAAAAGTGGCAATCCCACCTGCACCGCCGCCCAACTTGGTATCAGGCGTGAAAAAAAATACGGGCAATCCTATGATTTTGAACCGATTGGGATTTTTGGATTGCTCCGTCTGGGCAGACAAGGCACTCCAAATCAAACACAAACAACCAAGGAGCGCAAACAAGTTTTTGGATCGCATAATTTCGTTTTGCACGAAAGTATCGGAAGCCGCAGCGTCCGGGCACCCAAACCGGGTATAATGTCGGTGTAAGGACAAAGCGAGCCTTCACCCCCAACACTTTGATTTGCGTGAGCAAAAGGTAACTTTGCGTGTTATTCTTCTGATTCGGGCTGAAAAAACTACATAAACATGAAATCACACCTTTTTTACACGCTTTTCCTGCTTTTGGGCTGGTCAAATCTGCAAAGCCAAACCTATGCTGTCACTTTTCGTATTGACATGAGTGCCGAGTCCGTGGCCCCCAGTGGTGTTCACATTGCCGGTTCGTTTCAGTCGGAGGCTGGATTGGGCAGTGATTGGAATCCAGGCAGTACGCTGGTTCAGGATTTGAATGGCGACAAAATATATGAAATTACGGTTCAGCTCCCGACCGGCACCTACGAATATAAATTTATCAACGGGAATGCCTGGGGGATGGATGAAAACCCGCCTGCTGAGTGCTCCGTCGGGAATAACAACAACCGGGAAGTGGTGGTTGAAAACGCCGCGCTGGTGCTTCCCGCCCATCCATTCAATGGCTGTATTTCCAAGCTGCGCTTGGCGGTCAACATGTCCAATCAAACGGTCTCCGCAGAGGGGGTTCATGTAATGGGCAACTTTCAGCAGGCCGCCGGGTTTGCACAGAATTGGGATCCCAGTGCTACGCTGATGCAAGATTTGAATGGCGACGGCACTTATGAGTTAGAATTGACACTTCCCTTTGGCGAGTATCAATATGTGTTTGTAAACGGGAATACCGCTTTGAACTCAGAAAATTTGTCAGGAAATTGCAGTGTTTTGGGCGGAAATGGTACACAAGTCAGGAAAGTATCCTTCGCGGAAGGCTCCGCCGATCCAGCCATTTTTTGCTTCAATACCTGTCAAACCTGTCATCCTTCTATAGTGTACGATTTTGATACAAAATGGTGGAATGATGCAGTGTTTTATGAGATTTTTGTCCGCAGTTTTTATGATCAAAGTGGCGATGGCATCGGCGACTTCAAAGGTCTGACCCAAAAACTGGACTATCTCAACGATGGAGATCCGAATACGCAGGAAGATCTGGGCGTTACTGGCATTTGGCTGATGCCCATGATGAAATCGCCCAGTTACCATGGCTATGATGTGGCTGACTACTATGCTACTGAGCCGGATTTCGGCACGATGCAGGATTTTGAGGAGTTTCTTGCTGCGGCGCATGCACGCGGCATTAAAGTGATTATTGATTTGGTGATGAACCATTCCTCCAGCCAACACCCCTGGTTTACCCAATCTTCCAATAATCAAAATGGATACCGGGATTGGTATGTTTGGTCAGACAACAACCCGGGAACCATCGGCCCTTGGGGACAAACCGTATGGCATCCCAAAAACAACGATTATTATTATGGGATTTTTTGGGACGGCATGCCTGATTTGAATTATACGCATCCGCCCGTGCGGGAGGAGATGTTCAATGTCGTGAAATTTTGGCTGGATAAAGGTGTGGATGGTTATCGGCTGGATGCCATCAAATATCTGGTAGAAGATGGCGCTTTGTTGGAAAATACGAACCAGACCTATACCTTCCTGGAGGAGTTCAACGAGGTTTACAAAACGCAGAACCCCGATGCATTGACCGTTGGGGAAGTATGGTCGAGCACTCCATCCATTATTCCATACGTTCAAAATGATCGTCTGGACCTGTGTTTTGAATTCGGGCTGGCGGGTGCCATACTCAATGCGGTGAACAATGAAAACCCGGAAAGCATTGAAAATCAGTTGCAAATGGTACAAAGTTCGTACCCTATGTTGCAATATGCGACTTTTTTGACCAACCACGACATGGATCGTGTGTTCAGCACTTTGGGTTCAAGCGCCGAAAAAATGAAATTGGCCGCCTCGGTTTACCTGACGCTGCCGGGCATTCCATTCGTGTATTATGGAGAAGAAATTGGCTTGGCCGGAACGGGAGACCATTTGAATATCCGTCGCCCGATGCATTGGACGGATGGCAGCCACGCCGGTTTTTCAAGCGTCACGCCCTGGCAAACCATTGGCGGCAACTTCCTGACGAACAATGTAAAAGACATGGACGGAGACCCAAATTCCATACTCCGCCACTACAAGAAACTGATCCGAATCCGAAACGAACAAATAGCCTTGCGCAGAGGACAAACCTTGCTGCTGGGAAACAACAGTGACAAGGTTTTTAGTTTTGCAAGAACATACCAAGACGAAGCCATTCTGGTCGTATCCAACACGGGTACCGCTGCTTTAAATCCAGCACTTTCCTGCTCGTTTTCTTCACTACCACCCGGAGAATATTTTGTTACTGAATTGCTTGGAAACCAAGCCTTTGGTAAAATCACCATCCATGCGCAAGGTGGTTTTTCAAACCTCCAAATTTCAGGTCAAAACCTGGCCGGTCGTGGCACCTGGATCCTATTGTTATCTGTCAACAACCCACTTTCAAGCACTTTTGAAACGGAATCCCCCGACAAAATTCGTCTGTCGCCCAACCCTGCACAAGACTATTTCCAGATTGAAAGAACGGACGGCATTTTCGAAAACACACAAATCCGGGTTTATTCTGCTGATGGACAACTGGTTTATCGGGACTTGATGACCTCCGACAAAATGCAAATCAAAACGGCCCACTGGCAGCAGGGGGTCTATTTTGTTCAAATTTCGGATGGTGGAGAAAATGTGGTGGAGCGCCTGGTTTTGAAAAAAATGTAACTATGTCCAACCCACACCTTTTCCTCCCCCTCGAAGTCCGTACCGCCTTAAAGGAAAACCGCCCGGTACTCGCTCTGGAAAGCACCATCATCGCGCATGGGATGCCCTATCCTCAAAATGTAGAAACTGCCCTGCTCGTTGAAAAAACCGTGCGGGAAGCCGGAGCCATTCCCGCTACCTGTGCCATCGTCGGTGGAAAACTCATAGCGGGGTTGAGTACCGACGAGATCGAACTGCTCGGTAAGGAAGGGGCAAACATCCCCAAAGCCAGCCGCCGCGACTTGGCCTATCTGGTCAGCCAGGGCCAAAACGGCGCTACCACCGTGGCCTCTACCATGATTGTGGCCCATCTGGCGGGCATCCGGATTTTTGCGACAGGCGGCATCGGCGGGGTACACCGCGGCGCGGCGACCACGATGGATATTTCAGCTGACTTGCAGGAATTGGCCCAAACGCCTGTGGCCGTGGTCAGTGCGGGTGCAAAAAGCATCCTCGACCTCGGGCTCACGCTGGAATACCTTGAAACCATGGGGGTACCTGTGGTGGGTTATCGCAGCGCGGAGTTTCCTGCGTTTTATACCCGGTGCAGCGGTTTCGGGGTGGATTTTCGCTTGGATTCGACGGCGGACATTGCTAACTTATTAAAAACCCAATGGGAACTGGGTTTTCGCGGCGGAGTCCTGATTGCCAACCCTGTGCCGGAGGAATACCAATTGGATGCCGATTTAATGGAAAAAACCATCGTCGAAGCTGTGGCAGAAGCGGAGCGTCAGGGTATTCGGGGCAAAGCCCTTACCCCGTTTTTGCTGGCCAAAATTGAAACCCTTACGGGCGGGCAAAGCTTGCAAACCAATATTGAACTGGTGTTGAATAATGCGCGCTTGGGGGGAGCGATTGCGGTGGATTTTTGTTTTAAATCAGGTAATAATTCGTGAAAATTAGTGGCAAAAAACAATTCCAGGCCGTGTAAAAAATTATAAAGCCCTCTAATTACCCCCCTCCTGATTGTCTTCTTTTTTATCCGATTGGTGTCCGAAAATACGGCGAAAAACCCCCTTTTTCTTTTCGCCCTCAGGCTTGTCTTTATCTTCCTCTCCTGTGCCTTTGTCCACAGGAACCTCCCCGCCAGGCGTTTCACCAGGCTTGAGTCGCTTGGTGTACACCTGAAGCAAAGAATCGCGTAGGGTAGAATCCTGTCCAATTTCTTGCAAGAACAACTGAAAAGTATCCGGCGAGATGCTGATCCAAGGCTGGCAACCCAGCACATTCAACACCTCTGGCTTGGGCGTTGGAAATTTTTCCAGCAGAAGCTTATTGAGTTTTTTATCCCCCGCAATTTTATTCCAAAACCCGCCTACAATGGGCAATGCCATGGCTGAACCTTGCCCTTGCGCCATATTGCGGAAGCGCACCGCAGGGCTTTCACCGCCCACCCAGGCGCCTGTGACAAGTTGAGGATTATAGCACATAAACCAGCCGTCTGAATGGTTTTGGGTGGTACCGGTTTTGCCTGCAAAATCGCCGCGCACATAAGAACGAAGCCGGGCTCCAGTACCGTAATCCACCACATTTTGGAGCATTTTGGTCATGGTAGCAGCCTCATTGACCGTCAGGGCCACCTCGTGTGGGCCTATATTTGGATTTGTTTCGAGCTCTTTTTTGTAGTTGTAAATGTCCTTGCCGCGGCGATCGGTCACACGCAAGACGGTGACCGGTTCAGGGCGTATACCTTGATTGGCCATCGTGCCATAAACTTTCATCAATTCGTAGAGCGAAGTGTTGGCGGCGCCCAGACTTATGCCAAATTCACGAGGCAGGGTGGAGGTAATGCCCATTTTTTGGGCAAGGTCAATGGTTTTTTGGATACCAACTTTTTCGATAATCTGTGCCGTGACCACATTGACGGAGCGGGTCAGCGCGCCCCCCATGGAATACCAACCTCCGTAGGTTTCATCCGCATTGTGCGGCTCCCAGTCCAGTATTTTTTTGATCTGATTGGGGAAATAGGTGCAGGGTTTGATGGTGTCCTGAAGCGCAGCGGCATACACAATCGGCTTGAATGTGGAGCCAACCTGACGCTTGGTGAGCGTGTGATCCACCTTAAAGTTCTTGAAATTGATGCCGCCCACCCAGGCGCGAACGTAGCCATTACGGTGATCCATGGCCATAAACCCACAGTTGAGCATACAAAAATAATACCGCACTGAATCGAGCGGGGTCAGTGTGGTGTCCATTTCCGAACCGCCATTTTTCCAGGTGAAAATAGTCATGCGCGTAGGGGTTTCAAAAGACTTGCGCGCATCTTCATCGCTGAGGCCGGCTTCCTTGAGGGTTTCCCAGCGGCTACTGTTTTCGACTTGTTTGTCAATCCACTTGTCGTCGCCCCAGGGTTTTTCCAGCTTGTAGTTTTTCCAATGGGCATCAAATTGTTTTTGCAGCTTTTCCATGTGTGTTAGCACGGATTCCTCTGCAAACTGCTGCATTTTAGCGTTGAGCGTGGTGTATATTTTAAGACCGTCGGTGTAAAGATTGTAAGGTTTTCCGTCCGCGTTCCGTAAGTCTTTCAGGATTTTGGGCATCACATCGGTGCGGAGGTGCTCCCGGAAGAAGGTGCCCGCGCCTTCGTTGTTGCTGTCTACGTTGTAACGTTTTGCGCCTACCGGTTTTTTGCTGAGTTCGTCGTATTCAGCTTGGGTAAGGTGGCCGTTGTTGACCATTTGGCGAAGCACTACATTCCGTCGGTTTTGGGCATTTTTAGGATTTCGAAGCGGATTGTACAGGGTGGTGCCTTTGAGCATTCCAACCAGCGTGGAGGCCTGATCTACGGTGAGGTCATTGGGCTTTTTGCCAAAGAACTGACGTGCTGCTACATTGATGCCGAAAGCGTTTTCGCCGAAAGGCACGGTGTTCAGGTAGAGGCTCAACAATTGGGGTTTGGTGTACACCCTTTCAAGCCGAACGGATATAAAATTCTCCCGTATCTTATTGATCATCATACTCACCCCGGGAACGTAATAGTTCTTTCGAGGGTAGAGGTTTTTCGCCAATTGCTGACTGAGGGTAGAGCCGCCGCCGCGTTGGCGCTGTCCAGTGGCAAGGCCATAACCTACCCGCAAATAACTCATTATGTCAATGCCGCTATGCTCTAAAAAACGCTTGTCCTCAGTGGCAATGAGGGCATTTATGATGTAGGGCGACACGTTTTCGAGCGAAATGGACGTGCGGTTTTCAAAAAAATATTTTCCGATCAACACACTGTCAGCGGTGTATATCTCCGTGGAGTTGGCCGTTTCGATTTCGCGGAGTTCGGCGGTAGAAGGCAGCCGCCCGAAGAAGCCAAGCCAAACGCCCAGAATGAGTAACAGCAGGAAGTTGAGTCCCCAACGGGCAAAAGTGCCAAGCCAGCCCAAAGTGAAGCCCAGCTTTGGATAACGCTCCCGGAAAGTCGCCCAACGTGTGCGCACCGGCGCAGTGAGACGGGCCCAGGCATGGGTGACTGGCTGCAAAAAAGCCCAAACAGGTGCCATAAGCTGTGCCCAAGCTGTTCGAATAGGGCTGAGCTTACCGAAGACCCAAGAGAAGGCATTTTGGATTGTTTTGATCAAGGTCTGAATGAATTCGAGCATGGTATTGTCCCAAAAAGTGCACGAAGGTAAGAAAGGTCGTGGAAACGATTTTCAAGAACAAGTAGTGTGACCTAATCCAGACTATTGACATTTTGACACTGGACGTTAGACACGATTCAGCAAGTGCTTGATTTTCAAATTTTTAGAGGGCATGTCCAATGTCCAATGTCAAAATGTCCAGTAATCTGGCCCAAATCTTCGATTAATTTGTTCGTTTTATTGCATTTTTATTACATTTTTACTGCGCTTTTACTGCTGTTTTTGTATCGCTTTTGTGTGATAGCGTAATTTTGAGGCAAAATCAAAGCCTCACCCATGAAACTAAAAACCCTGATAATCGCCCTGTGCTGTACTGCGCTCCTTCCGCGCTGCGCTTCCGCCCAAATATTTCGTGATGGCGAAAAATTCAATCTTGGTCTGGCCGTCAAAATGAACCTCGGAATTGGCGGAAAACGCTCCTCCTTTTACAACCTCAGCGTTGCTGCCGGTCTTTCCAGAAATATTCAAAACGAAAAGTTGAATATCCTTCCGGGCGGACAAATTACCGTTAATTACTACTCTAAAGGTCCGGGAACCTCTGTTATTGACCATTTCAACCGAAACGGTCAATTGGATGTTGTGTCATCGTTTTATGTGGTGGGAGGCTACAATTGGGGCGGATATGGCCGCGAAAAATATGTCCGCACCTTCAACCAAATGAGCGCGACCACCATCCGGCACAATTTCGACGGCGCAGTTTCTTACGGCACCAGTTTTTTGGTCAACAATCACGGGCGAAACCAACAATTGGGACATCTTGGATTCAATATTGACCAGTTTTTGGTGGGTTATTACAACGACGGTTTTTGGCCATTTGACTTGTTTGCGGGCGATGCTTTCGACCGATATTGGACGGGCGGAGGGTATTTGGCCTATGGTTTTGATGCTTTTGGCAATAAATTGTCTGGTAAAAACCCCTGGTTTGAAGGCCAGTTTGTCGAGTATGCCTACGACCGATTCACTGGAAACGTGCAGGAAGGCTACAAACTTTCGAAAGAACTTTTGTTCAGTGGCATCCCGCAGCAAAACATGGGACAAGCCTTCTATAACCGGGCTTTTACCTCCATTTCCTTGCGCAATATCAATGGTTCCAATATCGGATTTGGTCTCCTCGGCCAATGCCCTAACTGCGACGTTCAGGATCTCTTGCACCGGATGCTCGGATATTCGAGACACGTTTCGCTGTCGAAATGCCTGCCCATTGTCTTTGGCAGTTTTCAGTACAACCATTACCATAAACTCCTCAACAACAACCCTCAATGAAAAACCTGGCAGTCTTCTTCCTCCTTAGCACGACCTTTTATTTAGTCGGATGTACAAGCGAACGCTCTTTTTTCGGCATTTCAGGTGTTATTTACAATAGTTTAAACCAATCCGTCCGTCCGGTGCCCAAGATCAAATTGGCTTCGGAAGGCATTTACCGCTTCGATATTTGCGCCCACGATACGCTGTTCTACAACACCAATGTGCAATGGTTTTGCGATTGCCTCGACCCAAAAAGCGAGGGCAGCGTAGACAGTTTTGCGATGGCGTTTGTGGATGAAATCAGGGTGGTATTCTTCAAAAGACCGAAGTCTGATCGGGAGATCAACCTTGGAAATCCGGGAAAAGAAACCAAAGTGGGCGTTTATTATTGGGGTTTTCAAAACGCTGAAGGTGGGCAGCAAAACAGCCCGGTGCTCGTTGTGCGAATCAAATCCCCCAAGTCCAGCAACAAAGAAAACGATTACACGGATTTGTTTTTCGAGACCAGGGGAGAAGACCTGGAGTTGGTGGAAATGACCTATTTTGATAAAGACAATTCACTCGTCAATTTGAGCCGAAACGTGAAAAAAACCAAAAAGACGGGCCCATTGGCTGCGAGCTCAAAAGAAGGCATGAGGACCATTCGCCCAAAGGATGTTTTTGCGCTGTCTGAAATGTTGTATTGTTATGTTCCTGAGCCCATTGCGCTAAAACTGAAGGGCGAAAAAGTGGAAAAAATCGGGTACGCTGCGGACGGGAATCATGAGTTTGTTCGCACGACTACTTTGAAAAATACTGACAAGGTGCTCGAGCGATCTGTTCAACAAAAATCTATAACTACGTGGTAAATGAAAATTGTCAGCCATTAAATTGAGATTGCTGAGAAGAACCCACATTGTATTTGTTCCGATACTCTACAGGTGTCAGTCCGGTAATTTTTTTAAAAACATCTCGAAAGGCCTTGGTATCGGTGTAGCCGACGTCAAACATGACTTCACTGACATTTTTTCGGCTGTTCTCCAGGCTTCTTTTGGCTGCCTCGATTTTTACCCGTTGCAGGTATGCTACGACCGTATTATTGGTGGCTTTTTTAAAACGGCGCTCGAAACTCCTTCTGCCTACGGCTACCTTATCGGCCAATAGTTCTACCGTGATTTTTTCTTGAAAATGTTGCTCAATGAAATCTTGCGCCTGCCGGATTTCTGTATCCAAATGATCTTTTTGCCCATGAAAGATCATAAAAGCGGATTGACTGCTGCGGTCAATGTCAATCGCAAAAAACTTGGATGCGAGAATGGCGATCTCGCGGTTGGTGTATTTCTCCACCAAATACAGCAGCAAATTCCAGTACGAACTGGCGCCACCGCTCGAATAAATACCCTGTTCCTCGGTGATAATGCTGCCGTCCACTAAATCAACGTCCGGGAACATCTGCCGGAATTCGTTGGCAAACAGCCAATGGGTGGAGCATTGTTTGCCATTCAACAACCCGGTAGAGGCCAACAAAAATGCCCCGATACAGAGCGAGGCGACTTCTGCCCCGTCCTCGTGATGCCGTATGAGCCAAGGCACAATTTCCTTGTTCAGTTCGAGGGCAGTTTTTAAGTCTCCACTTAAGGCGGGTATAAAAATCAGGTCGGTCTGTTCCACTTCCTCCAGCAATTTGTCTGGGTGAATGGAAAACAAGCCGTCGTTCAGCCGCACCTCTTTGGTAAGTCCGACGAGTTGCACCTCGAACAAAGCGGGTAAACCGGCGGAAGTGAAAAATTGGTTCACGGCAGTGAACATATAACGGGGGTCGGCGATGGCAGCCAAAACCGCCGTTTCGGGAACGAGAATGGAAACCTTTTTCATAGGGCAAAGATAAACAATTAGTTTTGTCGCAAACAACCCATTAACTTGTCGCATTCACCACCTACGTCGAATATTTGAATAATCGCATCTTTGCAGCATCAAAATTCACACTAAATAAAACAAATAGTTTTTTATTTGACCTTCAATGACAACTGTCGGATGGCATTTTTAAACACCTATCTCAATTTCAACGGCACTGCCGAAGCGGCTTTCAATTTTTACAAATCCGTGTCCGCCGGATTTCACTTCAGGTGTCCTCTTCCCCTAGGCCGCAACCGCTCTAAAGTAGAGGTTCTTTTTTTGCATTTCGATTTCGTCCGGGGTTTTATATCCGATTGAACTGTGGGGGCGAAGAGTATTGTAAGTCACCGTCCATTGC
>Ga0247843_1000524_pt1 | contig 90778 bp, 78 predicted proteins | sample LaCruzMarch2017__FD_192420 | JGI IMG/M metagenome (GOLD analysis project Ga0247843, IMG submission 192420) | Freshwater microbial communities from meromictic Lake La Cruz, Castile-La Mancha, Spain - LaCruzMarch2017_8m | ecosystem: Environmental > Aquatic > Freshwater > Lake | place: Spain... | reverse complement strand
AATATCAACAATCAATCAACTGCCTCAAAAAAAGTCGCAATCGCCATTCCTTCAAAACCTTCTCAAATCATTGCAAGTTCAAGGCTTGTGGCGCGCCATGCGTAGCCTATGGGATGGCTGTGAATTCATTTCATAGCCGTCAGATACATAAACATCACCACTTAATTTCCATGAAAACTTCTAAATCCAAATCCGCTGTCGAATGTTCAGGTAGCATTCGAGTTCCGCGAGAATTTTCAAGACAGCTCGTCTCACTCTTTGGACGAATCGTTAGCCTAGTCCTGTTTTTGGGATTTACAACCGTGTCCCAGTCCGCCGCCGAAGCTCTCAAAGCGGCGATGATGCCCAGTTATCTGCAGAGTCCTATCCATGGAAATGCAGCCATCAACGTCCCGCTTGATGTGTGGGGGAGAACTTGGGGCGGCACCCCTCCTTACACCTACAGCTTGGATTTTGGCGATGGCACACCTGTGGCTTCTGGAACGGTTGTGAATCCTGATTTCATCTCTGCCAGCCACAGCTATACGGTAGCGGGTACGAAAACGGCATCTCTCACAGTCACTGATTTTACCGGTGCCTCCATCAATCGGACTGCCTCCATTCGCGTATTTGTTGCTCCCGTTCTCCAAGAGAGAGTCAACATGGCCACGGAGAAGGCTTTGATCTATCTTTACAAGAGCAGACAGGCTGCCAATGCAGATTCGCTTTATTGGCATTCTACTGGTTCTTCAGACGGTGTCGGGACGACAGGGGCTGTAATTCTTAGCTTTGAAGAAAACGGACATTTACCCAGCAATGATTATGAACAGGACATTTACGCGGAAACCGTTACCAAAGGTCTCAATTGGCTTCTTACCAATGGACATGGTAGCTACCAAACACTAACCGCGCATACGGATGGAATTGCAGTCAGAAATGAATACACTTCGGGAAATGGCAAGGGTGCCTATTTGTCAACCTTAACATATGCCAATGCCCTCGCCAACTTGGCAATTATCGGAGCTACCCGTAGCAAAATCGATGCCCAAAACCGAATTGTTGCCACTGGGACATTTGCGGGCGTTTCTTACTATGATTTGGGAGTTGATTTCCTCGACCAATGGGCCTACTGCCAATCTGATAATGGCTACCGGGGCGGCTGGCGCTATGGTATGACCTCCGCATCCGAAAGTCTGGATGGTTCCGCACAACAATGGCCGATTCTCGTTTTTGCAGCAGCCACAGACCGCTGGGGCCTCCGTCCGCCACAATGGGTGGTGGATAATGCCATCAACGGCTATCAGCTTCTGAAAAATGCCAATGGTGCTGCTGGATATTCATCAAACTCTGAGTGGCTCAATTCTGCTAAAACCGGGGGCATGCTGGTTTCCTTTGCCTATGGAGGAAAAGGCGCAGCCGATCCTGATGTGGTGAATGCAATCAACTTCATCGGCAGCGTCTGGCGCAATGAGGGCGAACGCAATCCAAATGGTGGCTGGTCATCCGGTTGGTATGACCTCTATTCCGTCAAAAAAGGACTTCAATTGCAAGGAATTACCACTCTGACCACACCTGATGGTCCGCGTAATTGGGCGGATGACCATGCGGCTTGGCTCCTAGGTGATGCCACAATGCTCGATTCCGACATTAATCCAGCCCGACGCACGCTTTCCTACGCCTTCGGACAAAATAACGATGGTTCTTGGACAAGCTGGAGCTGGCCCACGGATGGCGGTGCAGAGCTGATGACAGCAGGCGCGTTACTGTCGTTAAATCGCTCCGTGACGGAGGCCTTGCCTGCCGCGCTGATCACTCAGGTCTCTGATCGATCACCTGGCCTTGTCTCTTTTCAAATGGATGGTAGTAGCTCTTACCATCAGGATCCTGGACTCTCAATTGTGGAGTATCTATGGGACTGGGACTCGAGTGATGGAATCAATTGGGCGGCACCTGACGCCAGCGGTCCACGTCCCACCCATCCAGGATATCTGAATCCCGGAACATACACCGTTACTCTTCGTGTCAAAGATAATGACACGCCTTCCTCCACCGCTTTGTCTAGCACAACCATTATCATCAAAGATGGCGATGTGCCACCAGTGTCAGTTGCCATTCCTGCCAGCCGCCGACCAGCTTACACCGGGGCCATTGGTGTTCCCATTCTGTTGGATGGCAGGGAAAGTTATGACCCCAACGGAGACGAAATTACTTTATACGAATGGGATACGGATGGAGATGGCCAATTTGACGATGCCGTCGGAGCAACGACGACCGTCACATTAAATGCCGAAATCCAGAGGACGGTGGGTCTGCGTGTTACGGCCAATGGCGTATCCAGCGCTAATTTGGCACCCCTCGACCTGTTTGTTTCAAGTGCAGATCTGTTGCTCTCAGAGTTCACGGCACAAGTGTCGAATGGTTTTGTAGATGCACAGCTGACAATCACTAATAATCAGGCCTCCGGCAAAGCGTTCAATGGAGTGCAGGTCAGGCTTTATGATGGAGATCCACTTGGAAACGGCTCAGCGATTGGCAATTTCAAAACGGTCGATATTCCATCAGGCGCAAGCGTTTCTCTCGTCTTTTCCGAAATCCCCGCAACTGGATTGAACCAACTCTTTGCCTACGTGGATTCGGCAAAGGCAATTCCGGAAAACAACGAGGTGAACAACATACGCTCGGTCCAGATAGCGACAAATATGACTGTGCTGCAAGGTTTGGTGACCAACGCGGTTAACGGATTGCCACTTGCAGGCGTGCGGGTCGAAGTTGGTGGATTATCGACAATAACAGACGTCGATGGAAATTACCGAATTGAAAACATCCCACCTGCTGTGTTGACAGCGGACTTTGACTCAGATGTGCGATCCGGCATGGCACCGCTTACGGTAAAGTTCAACAACCTGACTGCGCGCAACCGCCTTTTAGTCATGGGCACCCTTGAGGGATTTAGTCCTTATGAGAGCAGCATCGCTCTCGTCCCCGGAGAAACGCGAAATCTAGGATTTTCGATGAGTCCGTTTCTTAACGCGGATGAAATGCGCTTAGTGCTCAACTGGGGCGAAAACCCGAGGGACCTCGACTCTCACCTAGTCACTCCTGAGATCGAGGGCGAAGTGCGACACATTTATTATTCCGATGAGGGAGCCCTGAATCAAGCCCCCTATGCACAGCTTGATGTGGATGACACCAACAGTTATGGACCCGAGACCATCACGATCTCGCGTTTCTTCCCAGGAGTTTATCATTACTATATTTACCTGTATGCGGGTACCGGATCGCTAATGACGTCGGAAGCAGTAGTGAACCTTTACGGATCGACCGGTCTGCTCCGTACTTTGGAGGTGCCGACTGCGGGTTCGGGTGCCTACTGGCATGTTGCGACCATTGACGGGACCACGGGCGCAATTCAATTGATCAATCAGATTACTGATAGTTCTGCTCTTCCGCAATCGGCGATTAACGGCTTATCTGCCTCAGCAGCGCAGAACGTCGGAGAGGAATCAATGAGCTACTTATGGGAGTTTGGCGACGGAACGACCAGTTCGGAGGCGGATCCTGTGCACGTGTACCAAAGTCCGGGAGTTTATAACGTGACGCTGACAGCTACGCAGGGATCCGAGGTAGCAGTTAAAACACGTGCCGAATATATTACAGTTGAGGGCGTTGAAGATCCGTATGACCTTACCTTTGTCGGAACGCCATACGATCTGAGAGTAGGAAATCAAGTCAGCTTCGATCTAAACCGGCTGCTCGGCCTTGGAGAAACGCTCAAAGTGAGAGGAAAGCTTCCTTCCGGACTCAAGTTCAACGCCACCACGGGCATGCTCTCTGGAATCCTCACGGGCAAGTCCGCAACCTATCTGCTCAAAATCCAGGTGCTTTCGGGCAGATCGGTGGTACGCGACATTGATCTTCCGATCACCGTGCTTGATTTCCCTTCATCGCTCATTGGGAGCTTCGATTTTCTCATGGAAGATGAAATCTCGGATCCAATCGGCGTGTGCAAAATCACGATTTCCAGTGCCAACCGCTGGTCTGCGACTTTGGAGTCCGCCGGATGTGGCAAAAAACGCGGTGCAAGCGGCACATTTATTCTAGCAGAAGATTTGCCAATCGCTCCGATCAACGCAATCTTTCCTGGCATTGCTGAAACTCCTGCTGTCACCGTCAACATCGATATCGATGGTTCAACTCCCATCATCACAGGCACTTATGAAGGCGGAACCCTGCGCGGATTCCGCATCGCTAAAGTTGGGGAACTGCCACCTGCAACTGTGGCCTATAACTTGGTCCTCGATACCGGTGAACAGGATGGTATCGACGTCCCAGCAGGACTCGGTTGGATGAAAGGAAAGGTTACCGACAAAGGCGTTGGCACTTTCAAAGGAATGCTCGGCGATGGCACGGCTGCCAGCTTCACGCTGCGTGTTTCGGCCATGGGCCAATCGGTCCTCTGGTCGCAGCCCTACAAAAACAAGAACTCCTACATCGGTGGCATCGTCACGCTCGGAAATATCGGGCAGACGATACCTGACGATGAGCCGCTTGAAGATGAAGTTTGGTGGACCAAAGCTGCGGATAACAAAACTCTCAGCTATCCGGACGGATTCCCCGGTGTGCTCGTCACCGTCGGCACCAGTCGCTGGACCGCTCCCGCCAGTGCCGCCGCGTTGGGAGGTATGCTTGGCTGGACCGACAACAATAAGTGCTCAGTGATGATCGCTGGAGCGGGTCTCAGCAACGAGGAACCGCAATCCACCCCCGCCTCGCTGCCCACTGAGTTCACGCTTGATAACAAGTTCGCACTCAGCACCTCGCAGCCAGCCGGCGTGACATTGGCCGCATGGAAAGGCAAAGTATCAAAAACGGACGGAGCGATGTCCGGTACGTTGAAGCTACCAAGTGGCTTTGCCGCCTTGAGCGGAATTCTTCTCCAAGACGAGCCATGGAGCAGCACCACCGGCTGTGGCTTAATCAAAGTCCCGGTCCCGGGTCCGAAAGGCAGCTTCAAAACCGCCTACATCGTGTTAGGGCAATGATACGATTCTGTTGCTGAGAACTAACAATCAGATGTGACTGATTGTGTGAGTTCGCAGGCCACATTACTCAAGTCCGCGCTCGTTGACATCTTCCTCGTTCCAGCCGAGGTAGTGACCAAGCTCATGTAGAAAAGTCGTGCCGACTTCGTCGCGGAAGTCTTGTTCGTCCTGTTCCACCCAATCCCAGAGATTGGCGAGGAACAGGCGAATCCGTGGCAGTGCTGCGGGATCCGCATCTTCGTCGGTCGTAGGACCTTCAAATAACCCAAGTTCGTCGCCGACCAATTCAGCATCAAGCGCTCCGGTCCCTGGTTTTTCCTCCATCAAAACGGGCACTCTCTCCGCGGCGGCCTTCACATCGCTCGGCAAGACTTTGATGAGCATTTTTAGTTCTTCATCCGCCCAGCGACTCAGTGTTTCAAAATTCATGACCCGGACTATGGCGCGACAGGCGAGATGACGATGAGAAATTCGTGAGAAAATGCTTTTAGTCTGCAGAGTGCTGACTGTCCGAGAGTTGGGATCAGCCCGCGGACACGGCCCGTGCACTTGGGCATTTATTCGGTTGATCCAAGTACACTTCAAGAAAAGTTGTTCGGAAAGCCACGCAATTCGGTCTTTTCTTTTAAAAATATCCTGTTTTTTCCTCTTTGTGAGCTAAATGGTGATCAAAAAATTAGGCTTTCAAAAATACTTAAGCTTTTGATTATGAATTAATTGTGAAATCCTTTACTTTATTTGGAATTATTCTTGCCGGCTGGGTGTGTTTTAGTGTACTTTGCAAACACTGATTCGACGACCCGCATTTTAATGAGCAGCACCCACCAACGCTATAAGGGATTTAAGCCGGCCAAGATGGACCCGAAGTTTCGGGTATCCATCCAGCCGTCTTGGCGTCCGGAGACGGGTGCGCCGCTCTTTTTGTTGTTTTCCAAAGAGCACGGCATGCCGCTGGTGAAAGTGCTAAGCCAAGAGGCCTACAGCGAAAAAGTGGAGCTGATTAAAGGCAGCGACAAAACGCCGGCGGAAAAAAACAAGACCCTCGGCAAGTTGGCCATGCTTTGCCGTGAGGCTTCTCTAAACGACCAAGGTAAGTTGCTCGTTCCAAAAGATCTCAGTGAGAAATCCGACATCACAGCAGACTCCGACGTGGTGCTGGTGGGCCGCGGGATTCACTTCGAGATCTGGAATAAATCGAATTTCGATTCCGTGCTGGAAATTGAAACCGGCCAGCAAGAGGACGACGATCTCGGGATTTTTTAACAACCTGAATTTAACTAAAAGTAAAAAATGTTGTTCAATCCATCCATTCCAACTCCAGACACGGCCCGCAATAGTGCGGCTCCGTTGTCACTTGCGCGAGTGACGGAAGAGATGGGATTCCGTCTCTTTTTCATGCAAACCGCCGGGCTCGGGACAGCACGGCAGTTTGTCCAAAACACAGATGTCCGCACCGCTCCTGGCTGGTTGTCGGTGCGGCTTCTCGTGACTTTCATGGCTGGGCGATCGAAGTTTCTCGGGACAGAGCTTCGTTCGTCGTTTGAATCGATGGTTCGCGCGGCTTCTGGCTGGTTGTCCGCGCGGCCATCGCGAATTTTCTCCACACCACAAGACAACGCGCTCGGAACAGCACGGAGTTCTGCGGGTTCCTGCGCTGCTTCTGGCTGTTTGTCGGCGCAGGTACCTGCTGATTTTTCCGAGGCCTTGGATGCCGGTCACTATCATTTGCCAGTATTTCCTTCGGAAATCGCAACATGGATGGCACCTCAATCGGGTAAGTTCATCATTGATGGTACTCTTGGCGGTGGCGGGCATAGTGAGATTTTTCTCCATTCAGGTGCCACAGTGTTGGGTGTGGACCTTGATCCGGAGGCGCTGGCACACGCACGCACACGTCTAGTTGAGTTCGGCGAGCGTTTTTCAACCTGGGAGGGGAATTTTTCACGGCTAAAGGAAATCCCGGTGATTCAAGCGGGTGAGCGGGCTGACGGCTTGCTGTTGGATCTGGGCGTTTCTTCCCGGCAACTCGACTCTGCAGCACGCGGGTTTTCATTCATGCGTGAAGGTCCGCTCGATATGCGGATGGGGCCATCCAGCCCGCACACAGCGGCAGAAGTGGTGAATCAATGGAACGAGGCGGATCTCGTGCGGATTCTATTTGAATATGGAGAGGAACCGAAAGCCCGCCGCATCGCCGGGGCCATCGTTAGACAACGGGCCGTTCGGCCTTTTCAAACGACTCTCGAACTCGCGGCTTGCATCGAGGCTGCGGTCGGCCGTCATGGCCGGACGCATCCGGCGACGCGCGCATTCCAAGCCATCCGAATGGCCGTGAACGAAGAACTCGAGTCCTTGGCGACTGCGCTTGCCGCTGCCCCTGCGATTCTCAAACCGGGGGGGCGCTTGCTGATTATCACATTTCACAGTCTTGAGGATCGAATGGTTAAACGTTTTCTCCGGCATCGATCCGCACCATTCATGGATGACCCCGGATGGCCTGAACCTAGGCCAAATCCGGACTACCAATTTCAGCTACTTGCTCGCAAGGCCATCACGCCCACCGCTGAAGAAACCTCCCTGAACCCGCGAGCCCGCAGTGCGAAACTGCGGGTTGCACGCATTTTAAACCCTACGCCATGAACCGCCGCCGCGACGAACCCAGAACGCCCGCATCCGTCTTTATCGCCATGATTCTAGCGGCGACGATTGTTGCCGGAGGTGGCGTGCTGCATGCGTATTACAAAAACACCCAGATCCAAATCACCCGGGAAATCGATGCCATCGAGCGTGATATCGAGCATAGTCGGTTAGAAATCCGCACCACCGAGATGCGGATGGATCAACTGCTCAACCGCTTTGTTATCCGCAAACAACTCGAAGAAAACGGATCCAATATGCGCCCGATTTCCATCGCCGTCGTTGAAGAAATCGATCCATCCGCAACTCCAAGTCGGCGGAGTGTAGCATCCATTGCTCCCTAGCTTGTGAAATCCTCTTTCCAAAACCGCTGCATCATCCTGTGTTTGATCCTAGTGATCGGGCTCAGTGCTCTTTCGGCTAGATTGGTTCAGATTCAATTGGTGGATCGTCACCGTTACGCGGAAAGTTCGCGCAAAGCCTTCCACCGCAAGGAGAGAATAACTGCTATGCGCGGCATGATCGTGGATCGTCGTGAAGAGCCCCTTGCCAAGAGTATCCCGGTTTCGACTGTGTTTGTGGATAAGAATCATCTGCTGGATCCCAAGCTTGCGAGTTACGGTCTTGCCTATCAGGAAGCCAGCTCAGGGCCGGGTTGGAACGATCTTGATGCCACCGCCCAGCGCCGCCAAATCAATGGACTGCGCGGAGAAATCCTCGCCCGCGAAACAGCGGAAACAATCGTTAGCAAACATCTAGCATATGCCATCGGAGTGCTCGCCCGACCGCTTGGCATGCGCCGTGAAGAGCTCCGCAGCAGAATTGAGACCAGCAAGGGCAAATGGGTGGCGATCGCCAAAGATTTGCCGGAAGACGTTGCGGATAATCTCCGCGGGACGGTGGATCAACATTGGATTCAAGGATTTGAGTTTCAGAATTCCATCAAACGTTGGTACACCGCACCGAATATCGCAACTCACTTGCTAGGTTTTACCGGCGAAGTCGAGGAAACGGATGAAAATGGAAAGCCGGAAACCCGTGTTGTCGGCAAATTTGGTGTCGAGTATTCGATGGAAGAATATCTAGCAGGTCGTGATGGCTGGCGCGAACATCGCCGCGACGCCCGTGGCCTTGTTGTTCCCGGGAATTCCGCAAGCTTGTTACCGCCTCGTGCCGGGCTCAATATTCAACTCACTCTCGACATGGGCTTGCAAGCGATTGTCGAAGAGGAATTAGATGCAGGCCTCGCCGAGTTTGAAGCGGAGCGTGGAGCTGTGGTGATGATGAATCCGAAAACCGGGGAGCTGCTTGCCATGGCAAGCCGCCCGCATTTCGATCTCAACCGTAAGCTGAATATCGCGGAAACTGGCTATAACTATGCGATCCAAGCGATATACGAGCCTGGATCCACGATCAAGGTTGTAGCAGCTTCTGGCGCGCTGAATGAAAAACTAGTGACGCCATTGACCTCGATCTATTGCCAAAACGGATATTTTAAAAATGGTAAGGTCGAGCTAAGGGATGATCATCCGGCGGGGCGGCTCACTTTTGAGGAAGTTTTGCAGAAATCCAACAACATCGGCACCTACAAGATGGGCCTACAGCTCGGACCCAAACGCTTTTATGATTATCTCCATCGCTACGGATTCGGACGGAAAACCGGCATTTTATTGAGTGGAGAAAGTTCGGGAATCGCCCGCAACACCGGCAACGATGTCGATTTCTCCCGTGCGTGTTTTGGCTACGCGACAAATGTCACGCCGCTGCAATTGACCTGCGCTTTTGCAGCCATCGCAAGTGACGGCCAGCTTCGCAAGCCAATGATCGTCAAATCTCTCGTGGCCAATGACGGCACGGTGGTGGAGAACTATCACCCGGAAGTTATTAATCGCGTGATTTCCGAAAAGTCTGCTTCACAGATGCGCCATGCCTTGGCAAAAGTTGTAAGAACGGGTGGTACTGCTACCCGCGCGGTGGTCCCGGGATTTGAGACTGCTGGTAAGACAGGAACCGTTCAAAAGCATAATCCCAAGGGTGGATACTATGTGGGAAAATATATCGTTTCCTTTGTTGGCATGATGCCCGCAGAGGATCCCGCGTTTGTCTGCCTTGTCGTGGTGGATGATCCACGCACGAAGAAATGCAATATTTACGGCGGATCAATTGCTGGGCCGATTTTTAGCAAAATCGGCGTCCGTGCCGCAGCTTACATGAATTTACAACCGACTGAGCCCATTCCCACTCCGCTCGCCACTGCCGCTTCCCGATGATTCTCCGCGATTTGATTTCCTGTCTCTCACGCGTTACCGCATCCGGTTCTCCGGATCTGGTAGTTTCGGGGCTTACCGCATCCTCGCGCGAGGTTGAGTCCGGCATGCTTTTCGCAGCGATCCGGGGCACGTCTGTCGATGGCCATGGTTTTATTTCGGGAGCACTGGCTGCCGGGGCATCCGTGATTCTTGCTGAGATCGCTCCGCCAATGGATTTAGATCCATCCGTTGCTTGGCTGCATGTGCCGGATAGTCGTGTGGCTCTCTCTTTGCTCGCATCAGCGAGGGCTGGTCACCCGTGGAAAGACCTCTCCGTCGCGGGCGTTACCGGCACCAATGGTAAGACCACTACCGCATTCCTGCTGCATCATGTGATGAGAAGCGTGTGGCACCGCGCTGGATTGTTAGGAACTATACTCGTCGATGATGGCGAGAAGCAGGAGCCTGCAAAACACACTACTCCTGGTTCGATCGAACTTTCTGAGTTGTTAGGACGCATGAAGGATAACGGCTGTCGTGGCGTGGCGATAGAAGTTTCATCCCACGGAATTCATCAAAAACGCGTTTTTGCAATCGGTTTCGACGCCTGTGTATTCACAAACCTTAGTCAGGATCACTTGGATTACCATGGCACGTTGGAAGCTTATTATCAGGCAAAGGCGGAATGGTTTCATGCCCTCGCCGCAGATCCCCATGGCAAAAAGCCGGTAGCTGTGATCAACACCGATGATGCCCATGGAATCGAACTCGCTGCTTCGTTGGACGGAAAAATGCCGATCATTCGTTTTGGCTTCAACGTGCATTGCGATTTTCGCGCAAACAATTTCCGCCAGAACTCGCGCGGCATGGAATTTGAACTCTCTGCAAAGGGGAAAACTTACCTTGTCCGCGCACCGCTGATTGGTCGGTTCAATGTTTACAATCTTCTTTCCGCGCTTGCCGCCGCCAATGCCTGTGGCATTCGCCCACGAGAGGCCGTTGCCGCGCTCGTTAACTCGCCGCAAGTGCCCGGTCGAATGGAGAACGTCGGCAATGCGGGCGGTGCGACTGTTTTTGTAGATTACGCCCACACCCCGGATGCTTTGGAAAATGCCTGCCGCACGCTCAAAGAGCTAGATCCGCGCCGACTGATCACTGTTTTCGGTTGCGGCGGAGATCGTGATAAAGGCAAGCGACCGCTCATGGCCGCCGCCGCCGCCCGTCACAGTGACGCCTGCATAGTCACTTCAGACAATCCCCGGTCGGAGGATCCGCTTGCCATCATCCGGGAGATTGAGTCCGGTATGCGAGGTATTGGCCACCTAACCATGCCCGACCGTGCCGAGGCGATTTCATACGCCGTTAAAAACTCTCTATCCGGAGATATTATTCTAATTGCCGGAAAAGGCCACGAAGCCACCCAACAGTTTGCGGATCGGACCATCGATTTCGATGATCGGAAACACGCATCACGAGCGCTACGTGAGCGCGCCCAAACCATTGCAGAAAGCCGATGAAACCTCTCACCGCACAGCAAATAGCAGAGATCCTAGGGGCATCCGTCGCCTCGGGGAATTCCGCCGTGCTCGCATGCGGAGGAGTTTCCACAGATACCCGAACGTTGCCGAAAGGGGCTGTTTTCTTTGCTCTTCGAGGCGAAAATTTCGATGGTGATGCATTCGCAAAGACGGCGCTCGAGTTGGGAGCTGCGGTCGTAGTAGTGCATGATTGGGACGGCGAGGCACCTGTGGATGCGGCCGTGATCGAGGTGCCTGATACCTTGCGGTCACTTCAACGCCTCGCGCATTGGTGGCGCAAACAACTGGACCTTCCAGTGGTCGGTATCACCGGATCTAACGGGAAAACCAGCACCAAGGATTTCACCATGGCAGTTCTCTCACGCAAGTTCCGTGTTTCCGCCACACGCGGAAACCTGAACAACCACATCGGAGTGCCGCTCACGGTGCTTGCGACATCTCCTGCGGACGAGGTGGCCGTATGGGAAATGGGCATGAATCATTCAGGTGAAATAGCCCCGCTCTGTGAGATTGCCCGGCCTAAATACGGAGTCATCACCAATATCGGCACCGCGCATATTGAGTTTCTTGGGACGCGCGATGCGATTGCCGAGGAAAAAGGCATGTTGGCTCGTGCGCTTCCGGCTGATGGGCTGTTGTTTGTTCCAGCAAGTTGCGACTTTAACGAATATCTACGCCAGCGCACCAAGGGTGGGATGATTCCGGTAGGCAACGGGCGCGGCCTTGTCCGTGCGGAAGACCTTCATTACCATGCGAATCACACAGTATTCAAACTCGTCGTCGAGGGCGAAGGCAGCGTGGAAGTCACCCTGCCGGTTCCCGGCAAACACATGGTGACCAATGCGCTGTTAGCCGCAGGAGTCGGCTGGAAGCTCGGAGTCCCCATCGCGGAAATCGCCGCCGGTTTATCATCCACCAAGTTGACCGAAGGCAGACTTGACCGCTACCAATCGCAGGGGGTCACCGTCATTGATGACACCTATAACGCGAACCCCGAGTCGGTGGCCGCCGCTATTGAAACCCTGGCTGACATCCCCCTGGAAAACGGTGGCCGTCGGATCATCGTGTTGGGTCGCATGGGAGAACTCGGAATTCACTCGCCAGCCGCTCACCTCCGCATTGGCGAGATTGCCATCGCACGCAGCCTGGCGGTGATTGCCGTAGGTGAAGGTGCCGAGGGCATCGCACGCGGTGCGAATGATGCCCCCTATTTTTCGGTTTTTGACGATGCCGCCGCATGGCTGTCTCGCGAGGCCAAACCTGGAGATATAGTCCTTTTCAAAGGCAGTCGCGCTGCCACCGTCGAAAAAGTTATGAACTTAGCCTTTCCCCGCGACTAATGCTTCCCGCTCTCTACGATTTCTGGTTCCAGGCGTTTGAGGCCGAAAATGCATCCGGCATTCAAGGCTGGGCCCACGCTTGTTCGTTTCTCAATTTGTTTCAGTACATCACTTTTCGGGCCGCTGCAGCAGGATTGTTAGGATTTGTGATCTCGCTCATTTTCGGCCCACGCGTGATCCGAAAACTGATCTCGCTCAAAGTCGGCCAACCGATCCGAACGGCTGCGGAAGTTCACAAACTTGCGGAACTTCATGGCGGAAAAATTGGCACACCGACCATGGGTGGCGCACTGATTCTCGGCGCGGTGCTGGTTTCCACTCTGATCTGCGCCCGCCCGCTCAATCCGTTCATTGCCGTGTGCGCCTGCACCATGGCTGCATGCGGCTTGCTGGGTTTTTGCGATGACTACAAGAAGGTGAAGGAAAAGAAATCTGATGGTTTGAGTAGTCGGACAAAAATCTTGTGGCAGGTTGCGATCGCTCTGATCGCTGCTTCTTTCATCTACTTCAAACCGGAAATCTCCGGTATTGGCGCAAGCCCGGAGCAAATCGCAGCTTGCGATGCAGGTTTCAGTCTCGGAAAGAACAATCCGATCAACATGGGCGCGATTTGTTTTCCTTTGTTTAAAGTCCCACTCATCAGCCTTGGCATTTTGGTCATCCCGTTTTTCGCCTTGATCATCGTTGGTTGCTCGAATGCAGTTAATCTAACAGACGGGTTGGACGGGTTGGCGATAGGCTGCACCATCAGCTCATCGCTTGCTTATGCCTTGCTCGCTTATCTTGCGGGCCACTATTTCATGTCGGTAGAGTATCTGGTCGTTCCACACAATCGGTATATCGGCGAGCTGGCGGTGTTCCTGATGGCGCTCGCAGGAGCCGGCTTTGGCTTCTTGTGGTTCAACTGCCATCCGGCCAAGATGTTCATGGGCGACACCGGATCGCTGGCGATCGGTGGCGCGCTCGGATCGGCGGCGATTTGCACCAAACAGGAACTGCTGCTTGTCATCATCGGCGGGGTTTTCGTGATGGAGGCGATGTCCGTCATCCTTCAGGTAGGAAGTTTCAAGTTGCGCAAAAAACGAATTTTTAAAATGTCGCCCATCCATCATCACTTTGAACTTCTCGGTTGGCATGAAAGCCAAGTGATCGTTAGATTCTGGATTCTCTCGATCATGCTTGCCCTTGTGGGACTTGCCATTCTCAAAATTGCCTAAGCAAATCATGATTCTTAGCGGAAAACACATTGCCATTCTCGGGGCCGGCCGCAGCGGCCGGGCCGCAGCATTGCTTGCATTGCGTGAGGGTGCGACGGTTTCGATGTGGGATGCCGCCGGCTTAGAGGCCTTCACCGATATTCCGGCGGGTGTGAATATCCATCCATCCGCCACCGAGCAGCAGGGCAGGGGATTGGTTTCTGACCTTTTGCTTGTTAGTCCAGGCATCGACACCTATGGCAGCTACGTCGCCGCATTTGCGGAACATGCTGGTGAGGTCATCGGTGAGGTTGAGTTTTCGGCCCGTTTCTATCAGGGTAAAATTGTCGGGATCACCGGGACCAATGGCAAAACCACAACCACCGAGTTGGTGGCGCGCATTCTCGCGCATGCGGGTTTGGGTGGCACGCCTTGCGGTAATTATGGCACGCCATTCGCGGAAGTCGTTTTACAACGGAATCCACCGGCCGTTGTCTCGCTTGAGCTGAGCTCGTTTCAACTGGAAACCATTCGCACCCTCCATCCCGTTGTCGCGATTTGGCTAAACTTCGCGCCGGATCACATGGACCGTTATCCAACTGTTGAAGGCTACCGCGCGGCTAAACTCCGGGTTTTTGAAAACCAAACTGTTGCAGACACAGCGGTGGTGCGCAGTGGGGAAGAACTCCCTTCACTCGCCGCGCAGGTCGTGACTTTTTCCACAACTGATCCTTCTGCTGACTGGTATTCTAACGGTCACACGATTCTCCATCGCGGGGAGACATGGCTCGACATGGATCACGACACCGGTTTGCGAGGACTTCACAATGCGGAGAATGCCATGGCGGCGCTCTCCGCCTGTAAGGCCATGGGCGTTACAGCGTTCACCATGCGCGAGGCGCTTCACGGCTACGTCCCGCCACCGCACCGGTGCGAACTCATTCGGACTCTGGATGGAGTGGAATATTTGAACGATTCCAAAGCAACGAACCTGCATGCTCTTGAAAGCGCATTGCTCTCTCAATGCCGTCCGGTAGTGCTGATTGCTGGTGGCAAAGACAAAGGGCTCGATTATGCACCACTTCTTCCCTTGCTGCGCCAAAAAGCGCTTTCTTGTGTGACTTTCGGCCAGATTGCACGGCCGCTTGCGAAGTTGTTCGCGGAGTCGGTGCCGTGCGAGTCTGTCGCCACGCTGGCGGATGCGGTCGCCGCCGCTCGTAGTCTCGCACCCCGTGGCTCAACGGTCATGTTGTCGCCGGGAACTTCCTCTTTCGATCAATTTTCCGGCTACGAACAACGTGGCAATGCTTTCCGAGATCTTGTCCATCAATTGCGTTAGAAAAACAACATGAAAACACAAACACTTCCCGTCAAACGCCGTCCGGTTCCCAAAGGCATCTTCCGCCGCCTCAGCGCCGTCACCCGTAACCGCAGGCAACGCGTCGCCGCAGCCACGGTGCCTTCGTCTGATATGGATATTGATGATAGCGGATCGAAAATCTCTCGGGCGTTGACGATCATTTTCCTGATTCACATCGTTGCCATAGGCTTGATCTTTTTTCACCAGCGTTTTCTAGATGGACGCCCGTCGGATCAAGCTACAGTTCCGGAGAAGTTTGCTGTAGCCGGCTCATCTGCCACGGTTGTTCCAGCACAGGAATTGCATAGAGATTTGCCACGTCTTTCTTCCGGGGAAAAACCATACATTGTTAGGGCAGGAGATAATTTTGCCCGCATCGCTGCCACCGAGGGTGTGGATGAAAACGATCTCCGCTTGCTGAACAGAAACGTTACCATTGGTCCAGGACTCATCCTTAAAATACCGCCCAAGCGCATCGTGGCTATCGATCCTCCAGAAGTCACTGCCATTCGTGAGCAAACTCCATCAGATGGTGAACGCGGTTTGGTTGAGGCTGTGGATGTTTCAAGTGCGCCGAAAGCACAGTTGATTCGATCATCGCAAAGTGAGGCTACGGCCACAGCCAACGGATCATCCTATGTCGTCCAAGCGGGTGATAGTGTCTGGCGCATTGCTAACCGTTTTAAAGTGAGTCAGGATGCTTTGATGAAAGCCAATGGCATCGCAGACGCACGTAAAATGAAAGTCGGCATGAAACTTACAATTCCTGAATCATTAGCAATCAAACATTAATATCCGTATTTAAATTCCGCCAATGACCCGTCATTGCTCTATCATCCTTTGTGCTGCTGTTGCGGCTTTGGTCGCGCTCGGGCTGATCATGCTTGCGAGTACCAGCGTGTGGGTGAAGGGTATTGAGGATCCCTATCATTTTTTAACGCGTCAAGCGTTCATGGTGGTGGTTGGACTTGGTGCCGCGATCATGGCTGCGTATTTGCCGATGGAGAAATCCCGCAAACTCGCTCCTTGGATGTTTGTGGGCGTCTGCGTTTTGTTAGTGCTGTGTTATGTGCCAGGCATCGGTATTGAAAGCTTTGGATCGAAGCGCTGGATCAAGATGCCGTTTGTCAACCAATTCCAGCCCTCCGAGCCGGCGAAAATGGTGGTTGTCATTTGCCTCGCCGCTTGGTTCGCTCGCTGGCAAACCGAGATACACACCTTTTGGCGTGGCTTTGTGATTCCGGGAATGATTGCGGGCTTGCCCCTTGTGCTGATTGCCGGGGAAACGGACGTTGGTTCCGCCCTATCGCTTTCAGTGACGGTGGGAGCCATTCTGTTTTGCGTGGGTACGCGATTGCGATATGCCGTGCCTACTGCACTCACCATGATATCAGGGGCCGCATGGTATATTTACAATGATCCAAACCGCCGGGGCCGCATCGAGGCATGGCTTGATCTGGAAAACCCCATCCATCAACTTGATCGCGGCATGCAACAGTGGCGCGCCTTGCTCGCCCTTGGCAACGGAGGACCATGGGGGGTGGGTCTCGGCAATGGTGTCGAAAAATTTGGCACGCTCACATTTGCCCATATCGATTTCATATTCCCGGTGGTGGGTGAGGAGCTTGGTTTACCCTTCACGCTGGGCGTTGTGCTATGTTATGTGCTGATTGCTGTGGCTGGCTGCGGTATTGCCCTGCAAGCGAACCATGTCTTCAATCGTTGTATTGCACTCGGACTTACTTGTTTGATCGTCGTCCCCGCCATTCAGAATATTGCGGTGACCACCGCGATGCTTCCCAACGACGGGTTGCCGCTTCCTTTTGTTAGTTATGGTGGCACTAGCTTGGTTTTCAGCCTTGCGGCCGTGGGAATGCTGGTGGGCATTCATCGCCGTTGTCATGCACGCGTTGTTCAAGAGTTTCCACTGACCCGCGAAACCCGGCTTGCGGTGCGCTTGTGAATTGGAAATTAATCTCAAGTCGCGGGAGCTGAATTTTCTGAGTTGGTATTGCCGATGACCGGTGGGATTAGCCATGAATCATGAGGGCTGCGATTATGCCGCATGCCTCAAACAGCGGGGAATCGTCGCGGTGTTGGTGAAATACCGGGTTAGTAGCCTGGACCGCGCTGGATTTCAATTCCCGGTGCCTTTGCTCGACGCTCGCCGGGCGATCCGTGTGACCCGCACTCGGGCGGAGGAATGGGGCGTCGATCCATCGAAAGTCGGTGTGATAGGTTCCTCGGCTGGCGGTCATTTGGCATCGATGTGTGCCACGCTATCGGAGGGAAAATTCCCAGAAGTAGGCAAGGATGCCGTGGATCAGCAACCGTGCCGTCCGGATTTTGCGGTGCTCGTGTATTCAGTGATTGGCATGGATGAGTCATGGGGACACAGCGGCTCGAAGCACCGCCTGCTCGGAGAAATCCCGGACCCGGCGCCCACAAGCGGGTATCCACCGCCGCGCGGGTGAAATCCAAGACTCCGCCGTGTTTTCTGATTCATGTGAGGCGGACCTGCTTCAAGCATGGTTGGTAGCCCGCAAATTCGCCAACGAATCATGATGCAGCGCACAATGAATTGGCATGGTGTTTACAAATCCTCGGAGATTTTGCCTGAAAACGAGGAAACTGAAATTTCAGCGATGTGGCTGGTTGACAATAAAGGGACCGTTTGACCAAGCTTCAAAGGTCGCATTTATGGCTTGTATCGGAGTCGCATTTTAAAATCAATTTTAAGGACTTAAAACCCAGTGTTTTCCAACGAAGATTATCTCGCGCAATTGCTCGTCGAAGCTAATATAGTGAGTCTGGATGAGATCACTTATGCTCGCACCATGCTTGCGGGTTCGCAGACACTCATCGAGTATCTTCTCGCACACAGCCAACTGACCCAAGAGGACGTTGCCCGGACGCTTGCCGCAAACGCAGGCATCCCGTTCGTCCGTCTCATGGATATACACTTTGAACTTGGCATTACGGAGACCATTCCCGAGGAAATTGCCAGACGTTACCGGGTTATCCCTATCGAGGGCGATGGGCTGACTTTGACGGTAGCCTTGGCGGATCCTTTGAACTTTGAGGCGCTGGACACTCTGCCGCACATCATTGGTCGCGAAACGAACCTCGTCTGTTGCACGCAACTGGACATTAAGGAACATCTCAAGCAGTTTTATCGTATCAGTGAGGAGAAGGTCATTGCCGAAGAATCCGAGCTTGCGGTCACCACAACCGATAACGATGCCGACGACACGGTTGGTGATGCGCCGATTATTCGTCTAGTCTTGCAGATGCTCTCCGAGGCATTCCGCGTCCGAGCTTCCGATATTCATATTGAACCTTTGGAAACCTCAGTGCGGGTGCGCTACCGCCTCGATGGCAAGCTCATCCATGTGGATACGCATCCCAAAAAATTACTGCCTGCCATCATCGCGCGCTTGAAAGTCATGAGCGGCACCATGTCGATTGCTGAAAAACGCTTGCCTCAAGACGGCCGAATCCAGCTTAAAATGGGTCTCAAAGAAGTGGATCTTCGGGTTTCCTCGGTCCCTTCCAACCACGGCGAATCCATCGTGATGCGGATTCTTGATAAAACCTCGTTGATGCTCGGATTACCGGAGCTCGGGTTTTTCTCAGACGATCAACACACTTTTGAACAATTGCTCGGATTGCCGGACGGCATCTTGCTGGTGACCGGGCCCACCGGTTCCGGCAAGACGACGACCCTCTACGCATGCCTTAACGTCATCAATAAACCGGATAAAAAAATCATTACCGTGGAAGACCCGGTCGAGTATGAGCTCAACGGAATCAACCAAGTCATGGTCAAAACCGACATCGGCATGACCTTTGCCGCCGCCTTGCGCGCCATGCTTCGCCAAGCTCCGAACATCATTATGATCGGCGAAATCCGCGATATGGAAACCGCAAATATCGCCATCAATGCCTCGCTCACCGGGCACTTGGTGTTTTCGACCTTGCATACGAATGACGCGCCTTCCGCCGTCGCTCGTCTCGCGGATATTGGCGTGAAGCCCTTCCTGATTGCATCTGCGGTGCGCGGTATTCTTGCTCAACGGTTGGTGAGAAAGCTTTGCCCCATCTGCAAGACTCCCGCACAGCTTACGGACAAGGAGATGAGAGCTTTGACGCTGGATCCGTCTCGCATGTCCGAAGCAACGATTTTCGGACCTGTCGGCTGCGATAAATGCCGCCAAAATGGCTACAAAGGACGGATGGGGATCTTTGAATTGTTCCTCGTTGATGACGAAGTGCGCCAGATGATCAACACCAGCCTCGGCTCCAACCAACTCCGTCGTCGCGCCCGCGAACTCGGCATGCGCACCCTGCGCGAAGACGGAATCCGCAAAGTGCTCGTCGGTCTCACATCCGGCGCGGAGGTGGTCCACGCCACCATGTCCGATGACGATTGACCGCCGATATTCCATTTTAATAAACCCAATCCTCGTTTCAACGGTTCATGGACAACAAGCAGATTATCGAACTTTTCCAAGCCCGCGGCCTGATCGATCAAAACCTCGGTCAAGACCTCCTCTCCGAGGTGGATCGCAGCGGTAAGGAAATCGGCGAGATCCTCGCGGATTTTCAAATCATCGAAAGTCGCGATGATATTTGGCCGATCATTGCTTCGGAACTCGGTGCTTCCACTGTCAATCTCCGCGACTGGGTGCCATCTGACGCACTGCTCGAGCTAGTTCCCGCTGGCACCGCTCGCTTGCACGGTGCATTACCAATTAGTTTTGATGAAAATGGTCTCCAAGTTGCCTTGGTCGATCCGCTAAATCCACAGACCGTTGAGGATCTGCGCTTCTCGCTCGGGCGGGAAGTCACCGTTGTCGTTGCCCCGGATTATCTGGTCGAAGCCAAGATCAATGAATGCTATGGCGGCGAGGGCAAGGCGATGCAGGACCTTCTCAGTCAGTTCGTGATTGGCGGGAAGGACCAAATGACGGATGACATTGAATCTGAGGCGAATTCCGCCCCGATCATGCGCTATGTCGATCTGGTTCTCTATCAGGCGATTAAGGAAAAAGCTTCCGACATTCACTTCGAGCCATTTGAAAAAGACTTCAAGATTCGCTACCGGGTGGATGGCGCGCTCTATGAGATGGCTCCTCCACCGATCCATCTCGCTCTGCCAATCATATCTCGCGTCAAGGTCATGGCCAATATGAACATCGCCGAGCGCCGCATCCCACAGGACGGGCGGATCGTCAAACAGGTCGGCGAGAAACAGGTGGACATGCGGGTTTCCTCGTTGCCCACTCATCATGGTGAATCCATCGTGCTGCGGGTGCTGGACCGTTCGTCGGTGAATCTCTCCCTGGAAAATCTGGGGCTAACCGACCACATATATAATTACATTACCGAGACGATTGAGAAGCCTAACGGAATTTTTATCGTCACTGGTCCCACCGGCGCCGGCAAAACCACCACTCTCTATGCTGCGCTCCGTCGAATCAATACCATCGATTCAAAATTGCTGACGGCCGAAGACCCGGTCGAGTATGACATTGATGGGATCATTCAAATTCCGATCAATGATGCCATCGGTCTTGATTTCCCGCGCATTTTGCGGGCATTCCTCCGTCAAGACCCGGATCGCATCATGATTGGAGAAATGCGGGATAAGGAAACTGCCACCATCGCGATTCAAGCCGCGCTGACGGGTCACTTGGTGCTGTCCACCCTGCACACCAATGATGCGCCCGGCGCGATCACTCGCCTCGTGGATATGGGTTGCGAGCCGTTTCTCGTCGCGGCCTCACTTGAGGGCGTTCTGGCCCAGCGCCTTGTTCGGACAATTTGCAAGGAGTGCAAATCCCCTTACGAACCGAACGAGGCAATTCTCAGTCAGTTAGGAATTTCTGCCCACGAACTCGGTGACAAGCAGTTTTTTACGGGTGCGGGTTGTGACGTCTGCGGCCAAACCGGCTATCGTGGGCGCCGTGGTCTTTACGAATTGCTCAACATCACGAATCCCATCAGTGAACTCATCACCGCCCGAGCACCTACCGTCGTGATCAAACAAAAAGCCGTTGAACTCGGAATGAATACTCTCCGCGAAGACGGATTGCGCAATATCTACCTTGGCAATACCACCATCGAAGAAGTGCTCAAATACACTTGAACGCTTAATTTCCCATCGCCAACCCACATTTTTTGCCGTTTTCTTAACTCAATCAACTTCGAATTCCCGTACTCTAAAAACTTATGGCTAATTTCCAATACACTGCGCTTGATGCAAAAGGTGAGCAAGTCAATGGCGTGATTCCCGCCGCCTCGGAAACTGAGGCGATTCAGCTACTACGCGGCCAAGGACTTTATCCGACCCAAATCCAAGAGGAAGGTAAGGCCAAAAAATCCAAAGCTTCTGCGCCTGCCAAGAGTAAGACCAAGGTGAAAGCCAAGGCTAAATCTGCTAGAGGTCAGATCGGCGGTCGGGTCAAGCCCAAGGGGCTGATGATATTCACTCGGCAGCTGGCCACGCTCATTGATGCCGGCCTGCCCTTGCTGCGCAGCCTCACGGTGCTGGAGAAACAGGAGCCCAATCCAACTCTTAAAGCGACCGTCAACGCGCTCGCCGATAATGTTCAGGGCGGCTCCACCTTTTCCGAGTCGCTGGCCCAGCATCCTAAGATTTTCAACAAACTCTACGTCAACATGGTCAAGGCCGGCGAACTCGGCGGGGTTTTGGAAATCGTTCTCAATCGTCTCGCCGAATACCAAGAAAAGGCTCAGAAACTCAAAAACAAGATCGTTTCCGCAATGGTTTATCCGTTGATCGTCATGTTCATCGCGATTGCGATTTTGGTGTTCCTGATGATTTTCATCGTTCCGAAATTCGAGGAGATGTTCCGTGATACGAACCAGGAATTGCCGCTCATTTCCCAAATCGTATTCGGCACTTCGAAGTTCTTCCTAGCCCGCCCTCTGTTCGTGCCGAACGTGGTTTTCGTTTTCATCTTCGTGGGTGTTGGTATTTTCTTATTCAATATTTGGGGCCATACTAGGGGCGGCCGCAGGATAATCGACAAGCTGAAGTTGCACCTACCCATCATCGGCGACATCCAACGCAAGAGTGCCGTCTCGCGGTTTGCGCGCACTCTGGGAACTTTGGTCACCTCCGGTGTGCCCATTCTCCAAGCGCTTAATATCACTCGGGACACCGCTGGCAACGTCGTCATTTCCCAAGCCATCGAGCGAGTTCATGAGTCCGTCAAGGAAGGGGAAACCATCGTAACACCACTTCAGGCATCCGGCGTGTTCCCCAACATGGTCATTTCCATGGTGGACGTGGGCGAGGAAACGGGCCAGCTACCGGAAATGCTTCTCAAGGTGGCTGATGTTTATGACGATGAAGTGGACAACGCCGTCACCGCGCTGACCTCCATTCTGGAGCCGGTCATGATTGTCTTCCTCGCCCTCATGGTTGGCTCAGTTGTATTTGCATTGTTCCTACCATTGATTAAGATGATTACAGGGATTGAGTAAACGCGAGCCCGCGCTTGCGCCTCCTACGTAAAAATCCAATGAGTCCTAAGATCATGAAAATCAATGCATGCAAGCCCTCGAATGGTTTCACCTTGGTTGAGCTCATGGTGGTGATTGCCATCATGGCCATCCTTGCCACGATCGGAGTCACGAGTTTCGCTTTCGTTCAGGAGCGTCAAAATAAGGAAAAGGCCAGAGTTCAAATCGCCCTACTCTCCAATGCCATTGAGGAATACAAACGGGATATGGGAGAATATCCGGGAACGGATGACGACACTGTGGCCAGCGGCGAGGTCTCCGAGCAGTTGTATAATGCGCTGTTTAAGGACGGTTTCGACTACACAGATCCAGATACACCGCCCACGCCTTGGACTAAAGCTACCAAAATTTATATCAAGGAACTGGATCCCAGAACCTCCAAGGTGGGCTGGGTGGAGCCAAGTAAGAACGCGGTTCCTGACCCCGATCTAAAAATCCTGGATCCTTGGGGAAATGAATACCTTTATCGCAAAGGCACTAACGCGGAAAATCCGGATTTCGATCTGTGGTCAAGCGGCAAGGATGGAGAATCAGATACGAAGGATGACATCCGGAATTTCTGAGGCCAGCCATTAAATCACCGGCCATTCGCCACGTTCTTCCAGCAGCCTGCGCAAAAACGAGCGATCCACCGCATCTTTCTCACGATACGTCTGCTTGGTTTTCCATAGCAGGGTGGGTGAGGCGAAGGGGATCCGCACGCCGAGATGATCCCGGAAATCAATGAGTCCTTCGGCGTCGGCGTAGCTCATACCGCAGGCTTTTGCCATCAAATCGACAGTAAATTCGTCGCACACTCGGACTACGACGTATTGTTCTATCTCTCCGGGACCTATTTCCAGGATCGCTTGATCTGGCAGAATTTCCAAAGCGGCGCGGACTTTCGCGTCATTCTCCGGTGAACAATCGACTAACAAATCAATATTCATGGTGCTGCGTGCAAATCCAGCGGTGATGACCGCGAAACCGCCCACGACAATATATTTTGCTCCTAGTTCGTTGAGTTTCGCAGCCAAGCGCGCCAAATCCTCATCGGATGGGGGGCGGGTTTCCTCTAGCGGAGCTGAAGTTTCATCATCCATTCGTCTGCTTCCTCGTAACTTTTAAATCGATAGACCCCGTGCTTTACCCTGAAAGGACGCCTTCTTAATTGTGTGGCGAGTAGATTGAGTTGGGCCGCTGCCTTGAGACACTCGCTCCCCGCAGCCGGGGGGCGGCGCTTGCCGACAACCTTGGCGCGCGGGTCACCGGATTCGATCAATTCATTCATACCGGCGACTTTAATGCATCGCAACGGGCATGGCGAGGTGGATTTATTTGATAATGGAGGCGGATTTGTCCGCTGAATATTCTCGACGGAAGCCCGCTAGAAAGGATTTCCTGCCGCGACCTCATGAGCGACAAATCCGCAAAATCTTCCGAGACTTCCCCCACGCCATCCACCGGATCTGCACCGCGCGTCCGCAGGATTTCAAATCCCCGGCCTAAAAAAACAGCGAAGTCCGCAGCGAGAACGGTGGACCATGCCGCAGAAGTGGCCGAGGTGATTTCAGCGTTAGCTCAACCGCGCACTTCCAAGTTTCCGGAATTTCCCGACTCGCCGGATGTGCTTGAGGCATCGGAGACGCCATCCAGCCGCACCGATTGGCCCGAGCCCGAGGCGGCTTCATCCGGAACTGCGGCCTCGGCACAGGATGGCCCCAAGCGCAAGCGTCGCCGCAAAAAGGGCAAGGGTGGATCTTCTCAAAATTCAGCACCTCCTGCGGAAGGCGAGCCTCTCGCGCAGGCGGCTGATGAACCTTCGGCCTCTGCGCCTCAGCCACAGACCCAAGCGCCGCGCCCGAATCAGGTGCCGCGCTCAAAGCTGGATGCCGAGTTGCTAGCCAAATGCGCATGGAAAATCTACCTCGCGGAAATCAGCGAGGAAGGGGTCGCCCTTGTTGGTGACAACGATGCAAAGGAGCTATCCCGTCGTTGTTTTCGCCTCGCTGAAATCTTTATGGAAGAGCAAGCCAGGCGCCGCTGAAACGAGGACGAAAATAGCCGAAAGTGGTGGCTGGTTTCGGTAAAAACTCCGCTTCAGGAAGTCTCAGGACTTCCAGTTCAATGCGCCTTTTTTGAGTGCATAGACATAGGCGATCACCAACACGCCTGCAAAACCGGCCATGCTGGCGAGGGCAGTTGGTCCATCTTGGATCAAATCACGAAATTGGACTGCCCACGGATACATGAAAACCACTTCGATGTCGAACAACACAAACAACATCGCCACCAGGTAGAACTTTACTGAAAACCTTGGCGCACCCTGGCCGATTGGCAGCATGCCGCATTCGTAGGCGGTGTCCTTCGTCGGGTTATTCCGGCCGGAACGACCGAAAATCACGCTGGCACCGAGAACGACAATGGCGAAACCAAGTGCGATGATCACTTGAAACAGAACGGGAAGATATTGGTCGGGCATGAGGCTGGCGGTGGGACGCCAATAGACATAGGATTCTCTACGGGTATTGTCCCGACAAAAAAACCCGCACCTTGGTGAGGTGCGGGTTTCCTGAAATATGCAACAATGAAAGAGACGCAATCTCAGTCTTGTGCGGCAGCTTCTTGAGCCGCTGCGTAAGCGCTGGATGCTTCATGCACGCGAGCCGTGCCCTTGTATTCCTTGCCGAGCTTTTCAACCAATCCGCGGGTGACGAGATTTTGGAGTTTTTCGTAAGCTCGCAGACGGAGCATTTCCTCGCCGCCGCTCACTGCATTTCGCAGTTTAAGATTTGCAAAGACCCGCTCAAACAGATCATTGAAACCGAAGACTTTTTTCTCTGTGAGAACACTGCAAAGTTCATCGGTGACATGATCGGGTAGGCGGCGTGAGAATCGTGTGCGTTTCGTTGTAATAGCCATAACGAGATGACCATACACCACCTTGTGACAAAAGCGACTCAAAAAATTACGGAGATTCACATGAGAAATTTAAAATAAAGTAAAGTTTATTGATTGCTGGCTCATGAAAAAAGTGTGGATTGAGGGCGGAGTCAGCTTGACAGGCGGGAGTTTTTCGCGATTCTCCCGCCCCCGGCGCGTCGGAAACGTGACGGTTTTACCAAAACTTCTCATGAAAAAGGATCTTCATCCGAAATACCATCCGGTCGTCTTTGTGGACATGACCACCGGCAAACGTTTCATCTCGCGTTCGACCAAAACTTCTGAAAAGAAGGAAATCATCGACGGCGTGGAACATAGCCTTATCTCGATTGGCATCACCTCCGATTCGCATCCGTTCTTCACTGGCTTGGCGCAGTTTGTGGACACAGAAGGCCGGATCGACAAATTCCAGAAGCGTTTCGGTGCCGTCCGCCGCGTCGGCAAACCGAAGCTCGACTGAGCCTTAGCCGCTCTTTTCTGTTTCCCCAATTTCTCCAAACGCCCGCCTGCCCCGCGCAGCCGGGCGTTTTGTGTGCTCCGCTCTTGCATCCGGAGCATCCATTCCCGAAGTTCCACCCGTGCTTGCGAAACGAATCATTCCCTGCCTTGATGTCACCGACGGTCGCGTCGTCAAAGGGGTCAATTTTGTTGATCTCATCGACGCCGGTGATCCCGTGGAAGCGGCAATCGCCTACAACGCGCAGGAAGCCGACGAGTTGGTGTTTCTCGACATCACTGCCTCCTCGGACAACCGCGCCACGATGGTCGATGTCGTCCGGCGCACAGCCGAGCATTGTTTCATCCCTCTCACCGTGGGCGGCGGGATCCGGACCGTGGAAAATATGCGCGAAATGTTGCTCGCCGGTGCGGACAAGGTCGGCATCAACACCTCCGCCGTCACTCATCCGGGACTTGTCGATGAAGGAGCGAAGGCCTTCGGCAGCCAATGCATCGTGGTGGCCATCGATGCCAAACGTGAGGGCCCAGGCAAATGGGGAGTTTACACACACGGCGGCCGTACCCCCGTGGGCCTCGACGTGGTGGAATGGGCGAAAGAAGTCTGGCGTCGTGGGGCCGGTGAAATTCTCCTGACCAGCATGGACTCGGATGGCACTCAAGCCGGTTACGACATCGAGCTCACCGCCTCGGTTTCCTCAGCGGTCGGCATTCCGGTCATCGCCAGCGGTGGAGCTGGAAATCTCGATCACATGGTGGACGTGCTCGATCGTGGCAAGGCGGATGCCGTGCTCGCCGCCAGCATTTTTCACTTCGGCATGCACACCGTCGGCGAGGCAAAACGTCATTTTGCGAGCAAAGGTGTCCCGGTCCGGCCGGTGGTGAAGGGGAGGTGACGTTTCGCTCTTTCAGACATCATGGCAACTCTGATCGAGATCGCCTGCCTGGGGATGATCGACAAGGCCTTCAGATTGAATTTTATGGGTTCAACAATCCTTCCGCCTCCGCCACAATGCGTGAAAGTTTATCCCGCTCCGGTGCCGCGCCTCTTGCTTGGTCCGGTTTCCCGCCACCTTTGCCGCCGGCGAGGGCGGCGAGGTCGCGGAGTAGGTCGCCGGCTTTGAGGCCTTTGGCCAGGGCATCCGGGCCGCAGTGGGTGGCGAGGTGGAGTTTTTCGCCGTCATCGACGACGAGCAGTGCGGAGCCGGCGAAGGCTTTTTTCTTGAGGCCGTTTTGGAGTTCTTGAAGCAGCGAGGCGTCGGACTCGAAGGAGACGATGATGGATTTTCCTAACGCAATGAGTTCGGCTAGAGATTCGTCGGCGAGGGCGGCGGCATGGGCGGATTGGATTTTTTTGAGGTGTTTTTCAGCCTCGATGGCGGCGGCTTGGGTTTCTTCGAGCGTGCGCTGACCGTGGGCAAAGGTGGCGTTGATTTCACCGATGTCGGCGCGCTCGACAAGCATGGCTCCCATGATATGTGGGAAGTCGTTCACGGTGACGGCTTCCTCACCGAGTGCGGTTAGTTTTTCGTTGGCGGCGTGGAGTTTGGCGCGGGCCGCTTTGAGATCGTGGTCCCATTTCTCGACGGATTCGTTGAGATAAGCCCAGGCGGCATCGCCGCAAACGGCTTCGATGCGCCGGACGCCGGCGGCGATGGCACCTTCGCTTTTAATTTTGAAAAGGCCGATCTCCGAGGTGTTGCGGACGTGGGTGCCGCCGCAGAGTTCCATTGAGTAGCCGTCGAGGGCGTTGCGCTTGCCGCCGATTTCGACGACGCGGACGATGTCGCCGTATTTGTCGCCGAAGAATTGCATGATGTCCTTGCGGCCTTTGATGTCGGCGTGTTTCACCTCGGTCCAGGAAACTGCCATATCCTGTTTGATCGCACCGTTGACCATTTCCTCCATCGCTGTGATTTGTTCGGATGTTAGAGGTGCGCTGTTGAAATCGAAACGCAGGCGGTGTTCGTCGACCGACGAGCCTTGTTGGGTGGCGTCTTTGGAAACGGCCTCGTGGAGCGCCCAGTGGAGGAGGTGGGTGGCGGTGTGGTGGGCTTCGATCGGGCGGCGGCGCTGCGTGTCCAGCTTAAGGACGACTTGGGCACCGGGTTGGATTGCTGATTGTTGATTGTTGATTTCTGATTTTTGAATGATCAGAGCGCGAGCTTTGCCGATTTGTTGGGTGCCGGTGATGGGGAAGTCGGTTCCGTTGATAGTGAGCGTTCCGGTGTCGCCGGCTTGGCCGCCCATTTCGGCGTAGAAGACGGTTTTGTCGGTGATGACGAAGAGCGCGTCTTCCTGCGGGTGGATTTCGAGGATGGTGGCTTCGGTTTCGTCGGCGTCGAAGCCGAGGAATTCGGTGACGGCTTCGGTGGAGATGTCGAGGGCGCGGACGATGGAGGATTTCTGAGCGGCGCGGGAGCGTTCTTGTTGTTGCTCCATGAGTTTTTCGAAACGTGGCATGTCTACTTTGAGACTGCGTTCGGAGCAGAGGAGTTCGGTGAGATCGATGGGGAAGCCGAAGGTGTCGTAGAGTTCGAATGCGTCGTCGCCCGAGAGGGTTCTCGGGGAGCACACGCGCCCTCGCGTGTTGTCGGAGACGCCCTCGTCTCCGATAGGCTCCAAATCACCAGAGAACTCTCGACACCACAACCACGCGTAGTCTTTGGCATGCTTCACCAAACCATCGGCGATCGGATTGCTGATGATGTAATCGTATTTTTCAATGAGATCCGATTCACTGCGAATCAGGCGATCGAATGATTCCTGATCCCAGACATGTTTGATATTTTCGTTTTGCAGATCGGTCCGGCGCTGTTTGAGAATCTTGTGAGAGGTTACGGATTTGATCGACTGGAGGATTTCGGTGAGCGTGTAAAAAATCGGGGTGGAATCAGGCTCGTGGGATTTCACCTGTGGCTCGATGAGGAGATGGACGTGGTCCGGCATGACACATGCGGCGTAAAGATGAATTTGTCCGATTTCGCGGGCGTAGAGGATGGTGTCGAGGACGATGCTGCGCTCGGCTTCGCTTAGGATGTCGCGATCCCTTGTGGTGAAGGTGACCATGTATTTTCCCCATGGACGTTCGAAATGGGGGAGGTTGCGGCGAGAGTAGGTAGGTTGGGGTGGGTTTTGTCGGGAAGTGGGTGTTGGAGATGGCTTGCGGCCTATCTGAGGCGAGGGCGCCTCAGATGACACGCGAGGGCGCGTGTGCTCCCCGATCGCTTCTTCGAAGCGTTTGAGTCCGCGGTCGAGGGTTTGGTTGAAGCTCGCTTCTTCCTGCTCCAGCGTTTGTCGGACGACGTCCTGACGATTCTTCAACTCAGGGAAAACTCCGCCCATTTCACTCACAAGCGTTTCCACGAGTGCGCCGAAGAACGGTTTTTCTCCGGAGAATCCGAGTTGGCGGCCGTAGCGAACGGCGCGGCGGAGAATTCTGCGAAGCACGTAGTTTCTACCGTTGTTGCCGGGCATGATGCCGTCGGCGATGGAAAATGATAGAGTCCGCAAGTGGTCGGCGATGACCCGGAAGGCGATGGCGGTTTTCATTTCCTCGTCGAAGAGGGAGCGGTCGGCGCCGAGGGCCGGATAGATATTGACGTAGGTTTTTCCGCTGAGTTCTTCTAACTTTCGGAAGATCGGTTGGAAGACATCGGTGGCGTAGTTGGAGGGTTTTTTTGAGAAATTGGTGAAGCCTTGGGTGTTCTGGATGATGGAGCAGGCACGTTCGAAGCCCATGCCGGTATCGACGTGTCTGGCGGGGAGTTCGCGGAAGGTGCCGTCGGCTTCGGCGTTGTATTGGATGAAGACGAGGTTCCAGATTTCGATGCAGAGGTCGGAGTCGTTGTTGACGAGGTTGCGGCCGGTGACGGGGTTGCCTTCGGGTGTTAGGTCGACGTGGAGCTCGGAGCAGGGGCCGCAGGGGCCGGTTTCGCCCATCATCCAGAAGTTGTCTTTGACGTTGCCGTGGACGATTTGGATGGCGGGATCGCAGCCTTTGGAAAGGAAGAGGGCGGCCCATATATCGTAGGCTTCTTGGTCGAAATTTCCTGGATCGCCATCTTTCGGGGCATAGACGGACGCGTAAAGACGGTGGGCGGGGAGGCCCCAGCGTTCGACGACGAGTTCCCACGCCCACTGGATGGCTTCCTTTTTGAAATAATTTCCGAACGACCAGTTTCCGAGCATTTCGAAAAACGTGTGGTGATAGGTGTCGTAGCCGACATCCTCGAGGTCGTTGTGTTTGCCGCCGGCGCGGATGCATTTCTGGGTATCTGCGGCGCGCGGGGGATTGTAGGGAGCTTTATCGACGCCCAGGAAATACGGGACGAACGGATTCATCCCGGCATTCGTGAACAGCAGGCCGGGCGACTGCGGGAGCAGCGAGGCGGAGGGGACGATGGTGTGCTGTTTCTCTTGGAAGAAATCGAGGAAGGATTGCCTGATTTGAGCGGCGGTCATATAGTTTCGGATTGGTGAGGTGTAAAATCAGGCCATGCGATTACGCTTCGCCTTTCCCAGTGCGCTATCGCGCTGAGGCATTGGCGGATTTCGGCGGCGGTCATGGTTCAGCGGGTATGAAAAACTTGAGTCGTGCAGAGGGATGCCGCAGCGACCAGAGCGGGAAGATGCCCGAACCCCGGGGCGAAAGTAAAGCCCGGCGCATTGTTGATTAGTAAACCGCGAAACGCCTGAGTGATGAAACCGCACATCCGGAGGTAACCGCCACGGCGGCAGGAAAACGAATATGGCGGCATTGGGTGTTTCCGGGCTTGGAAATCCACGATTAGAGAGCATCTTATGGGCGTCACCCAATGGTTTATGAATTCAGGATTTCGTCGTCTGCTAGCGCTAGTCGCCGTTTTTATCACCGCATTTGCTGCCGTGTCGGTGATGCGAACTTGCCGTAACGAGGTGAATATTCGAGATTGGATCTCCGGGTTTTCCAAAAAAGGCGAGCGTTTCAAGCCGGAAAAATTTACCCTGCCGAATCAGGCACCGGTGGATTTGGGGGATGTGGAACTGCTCTCACGGCTCAACGATGAATATGCGAATCTGACGCGCGCGGTGGTGCCATCCGTGGTCAGCATCAATACCGCCGGCATCCGGACTGAGCGCATGCAGGATCTTTGGGGCCGCACTCAAGTGCGACGCTATCCCACGCAAGGGCAGGGATCGGGCGTCATTGTCACAAAAGAAGGACACGTAGTGACCAATCATCATGTCATCGCGGGTCAGCAGAAAATCCAGGTGACGCTTCATGACGGGAAAACGCATGCTGCGCGATTGATCGGCGAGGACACCTTGCTGGACATCGCCGTGCTCAAAATCGATGAGAACGGGCCTTTTTCTCCACTCAAACTGGGCGATTCATCCCAGACACAGGTGGGCCAGTTGGTTTTTGCAGTTGGCAACCCGTTCGGGCTCGGTGAGACCGTCACTCAAGGCATCATCTCGGCCAAAGAACGTTCGCTTTCGGATAATCAGCGCGATCTTTTCCAGACCGACGCCGCCATCAATCCAGGAAACTCCGGCGGCCCGCTCGTTAATTTGCGCGGTGAAATCATCGGCATCAACGTAGCGATCTTTTCCCCGGACAAGGAAAATCCTGGCTTCCAAGGAGTCGGTTTTTCCATCCCGGCTAACGACGTCAAAGACGCCTTGTTTCAGATTCTTGAACGCGGGCGACCGATCCGCGGATTTCTGGGTGTGCAAATGCGCGATCTCGATCCAGCTGTCCGTTCGGCCCTGCAATATAATGGTGATCATGGCTCGGCTGTCATTGGCGTTTCACCCGGATCGCCGGCTCAAGCGGCGGGCTTATTGCCGCAGGATGTCGTCGTTTCCATCAACGGAGAGCCAATTCGCTCGGCCACGCAATTGTTCACGCTGGTGCAGGGAGCGCGCGTTGGAGAAACCGTAACGCTTGGTGTCTGGCGAAATGGTGAGGCTCTCGAACTCAAGGCGGTTATCGCTGAAAGCGGGGCGCCCGCCCAAGCACTCGAACGCCCACTCAGCGCTTCTGGCAAAGCCCGCGCCCGCGATCCCGAGGAAATCCTGCAAACCCTTGGCATCGAGGTGCGGGATCTCTCGGTGCCCGAACGGATGCGTGGCTACCGTGGCGTGGTGGTCACTTCTCTGGTCGCTAATGGTGTGGCCGCAAAACAACTTCAGCCCGGCGATCTCATCGTCGCCGTGAACCATGCGCACATCAGCGGTGCGCGCGAATTTTACATGCATCTTGCGTCCTCCGCTGCCGTTCAGGAGACGGTTCTCCTCCTTGTCCGTGAGGGTAAATCGTTGCGCGTGATTTTGCCCGTGCCGCCTCAAAGAGAATGACACCTTGTTTTCTCATCGTTTTATCTGGTTCTTCTATCAAATCTCCGTTTTCTAACCGCCATGCCCCGTTCAAAACTTCCATATTTTTTCCTGGGTCTAGCAGCTGTGCTCGCCGTGGCTGCGCTTGTGATGTTGATCCTTCGTCCGGGTGTGAAACCTGAACCTCCTGATATTACTACTGCTGCTCCTCATGAAATCCCGGTGATCCCCGAAGCCGATCCCATTGATGATCCCGCCGCGCCCCAGGATCCGGAAGTCGTCCTGAAGGACCTTGGCATCGGTATCGCCACCTCCGATCCCGCTGAGCTTGTGAATCAGATTGCCAAAGCGTTTGATTCAGGTGACTTCGCCACACTCTCGCGCCTCATCGGTAAGGATGCATTGGACCCCCAAACCGTGGAACGTCTCAAGTTGCTTTCCGCCTCCGGCTTGCGCTTGCGCCAGCCAAATGGCATTCGGGAAATCGGGGAACTTGAACTGAATCTCCGCGCCCGCTGGGTGCTTGAATTGGCTGGCCAAGAATCCGGCAGCGACAGTATCCAGCTCGACCTCCGCCGCAGTAATGGCAAATGGTCGGTGGAAAAAATCATTCTTCCCGCAGCTGCCGACGAAGCGACTGCTCAGGCACCCGAGGCTCTTATTACAGATTCGCTGAGTATTGCAGATGCCTTTCTTCAAGCGGTTCTCAATCAGAAATTCGAATTTGCCCGCGCATTCGTGGACCCGCACACTGTTTCTGATGCGAAAATTGCGGGGCTCTGCATTCTCTTTGAAGAGGGCGAATATCGGATGCGCAAAACCAAGCCTCTACGCGCCTTGTTCCAGCGTCAAGATACCATCGGATATATCGCCAACTTGGAAACCACTGATGGCAAACAAAGCGCTCAATTTGCCATTACGATGAAACTTCCGCCCGCCCCGGCGAAATGGCTCGTCTCCGAAATCAATCTCGATCAACTCCTCGCCGACTACGCTCGCCGCGTTGCCGGTGGTGATGTTTATTATTCGCCTCTGGTCAAGAACCCGGCCGGTGGTGATACCTTGGCGCTCTACTTCGAATTCGATGAGGACATTATCAATCCGCGCACTCGCAGGCAGTTGGAAATCGTGTCTCTCATTCTCAAATCCGATCCCGGAAAAAAACTCACCCTCAGCGGTCACACGGATTCACGTGGCACGGATGACTACAACAAAAGCCTCTCGGAACGCCGTGCTGATGTGGTTCGTGAATACCTAACATCTTCTGGTGTGGATGCCGCTCAGATCGTCACGGTTGCCAAAGGCTCTAGCCAGCCGCGCCGCCCGAATGTCACCGAAACCGGTGTCGATAACCCTGAAGGTCGTCGTGCCAACCGCCGCACCGAGATCTATCTGGATTTCTGAATGGTGTGATGCCAAGAAGCCTCTTCTGTTGGGTGCCGTATCAAAGGGCGGGAAAATGGAGTGCCCAGAAAACGCGAAACCCATCAGGGGGAGCGTGGGCGTCTCGCCCGCCGGGAGTTGATTGCAACATCATGAATTCATAGCGACGAAGAGGCCATGTGCGGCGGGCATGGAAGTCCGAATGACACCGGGAAAACTTTCGCTGGGTATTCTGCTGGCTATGATTAGGATTTCATCCAGTCATGTTGAATTTCAATCCCTACAACATCCTCGCAGGCTTCGTTTTCGGGACGATTGGCTGGGGAGCATTTTCCTATGGCAGGCGGCTGGATCGCTGGCAACCCCGCGCCATCGGAGCGGCTTTGATGGTGTATCCCTATTTCATCAGTAATAGCTGGCTGCTCTGGATTAGCGGAGTCGGTCTGCTCGTGTTGCTGTGGTTTTACCACGACGAGTGAAATCGCCCGGTTTTCCCTTGGCAGAACGGGGGATTTCCCGCCTATTCTCCCGCGACCATGCCAACCGAAGCGATCCTTTCCACCGCCCGACAATTTCTCGGAGTGGACCCGACGGTTTCCATCACTCTGGAGCCCATCAAACGCGGTGCCTCCGGGCGCACGATTGTGCGGGTGAAGTCGCCGGTTCACGAGACATTCATCGGCATTCATTGGACGGAGGAGCGCGAGGATAACGCCCAGTTTATCCCGGTCGGGAAATTCCTTCAGCAAGCCAAGCTGCGGGTTCCGAATATCATTCATGACCGTGCCCGCTACCGCGTCGCACTGGTCGAGGACCTCGGCGACACCGATTTGCTCTCGCTGAAAGACCGTCCGTTCGCGGAACGCTTGCCGCTCTATCGCTCGGCATTCGAACAGGTGGACCGATTGTTTTACGCCAAACCGCCGAAGGATTTCTATTTGATGCCGCCCTTCGATGCGAAGCTCTATCGGTGGGAGCAGCAATACTTTTTCGAACATCTGGTGGAGGATTTCCTCGGTCAGGATGCCACAAAATTGCGCGAAAACCCGGTCTTTACCGCCCTCGCGGATCGTCTTGGCACCGTCGCCCGCCATCTGGTGCACCGCGATTTTCAATCTCAAAACCTGCTCGTTAAGGACGGGAAAATCTGGTTGATCGATTTTCAAGGACTGCGCCGCGGCCGCCAGGAATACGATCTAGCATCGTTGATTTTCGATCCTTATATGGACCATTCCAGGGAAGAGCGCGAAGCGTTGTTAGATCTTTGGGAAGACATCGCCGACGAGCGCCCAGAGGTCACCTTGTTCCATGAATGTGCCGCCCAGCGCCTGATGCAAGCTCTCGGCGCATACGGCAACATCCTAAAAAACCGTGGCGATGAATGGTATCGCCCGCACATCAACACCGCCGCGCGTCTGCTCGCCGAGGTCACTGCCGGCACCTCCCTCGAAACCCCACTCGCACCTGTTCTCGGTGCGATCCGCTGATTTTTCCATCGTGACCGATACGCTCCAACGTCGGTCTATCGTGCTGGTTGCCGCCGTGGCCACAGCAATCGGTTGTTGGAAAATCGTTTCCGGGACCCGAGTGGATCGGTGGGCCTTCAACGGGATCGCCCGTAGCTTCGCCAGCCCGCCGTTTTTCATCACGGGAAATGGCAGCCACACGAGCCCATGGAAACTCCAGACCTCTGCGGAGAAAAACCTAGCCGATTCCGACCAACCGCCTGTGATCGTCGCGCTGGGCGATGATCTCGAAGGGGTCTTCCAAAGTTCCCCAGCATCGCCCATCGATCTGGCTGTCATTTTAAGCAACTTCCAGCGGCTTGGAGCCAAAAGAGCCGCAAGTGCTGCGGTGCTCGCATGGGATGCTCCCGACGCGATTGGTTTGGCTGCGTTGGACAAGGCGATCGGCCGCTTCGATACGTTTGTGATGGCCGCGCCACTGTCGCGCGGCGCCGTTCCGGAAACCATGCCGCCCGCATTCCGCCGTGCATCCATCGCGTTGGATGTTATTCAAGGCGACACCGCATTGCTCCCCGCCGTCAACCGCATCCCGCTTCCTGGCATCATTCTGGGCGGCGAAAACACCGTCGCCGGATTTCAAACACTCGAGTCAGAACCTAGCACCGAGTTGGTTCAACTCATCGCCCGCTGGAATGACCGGGTCGTTGTTTCATTCCCACTACTCACCGTTCTTCAGCACTTGAATCTAACCGTAGATGGCATCGATATCCAGATGGGTCAATTCATCAAACTCGGGGCCAGCGGCCCGATAGTTCCTATTGATCGATATGGCCGAATGACCCTTCCGCTCAAACCCATTTCGCCGCATTCGATCATCCCTGCCGAGTCACTGATTGATAGAAGTGAAAATCTTCTTCCAACCGCATCGGCGGGCCCTCTCGTCCTTCGCGACGAGCGCAGCCAGGCAGAGTCCGGCACCCGCAGTTTTTCCGAACATCTCCCAGCCGTGATCGCCATGATCCACTCAGGAGTCACCCTCACCCCTGCGCGCGAATACCTCAGAATTCCTGCGTATCTGGAACTCGCGGTGCTATCCATCCTCATCCTCATAATCACCGCCATTTGCACATTGCCTACAAAGCCCCGGAATCTCGCTTTTCTCATCATCGTCACGGACTGCATCGCTTTTCAAGCCGTCTTCGCCGGATACTCTCATCTCTGGCTGCCCGGAATCCCCGCGCTTGCCACGACACTTAGCGCGATACTTTTTTCGTATGGGAAAAAACATCGGGACTGAGTTTCGCTTCTTGTTTCTTGATCACCAGCCTCTCAATTTCCAGCCATGAATCCCATCGACAAAGCGGACGTTCTCATCGAAGCACTGCCTTACCTTCAGGCATTCCGCGGCAAGACAGTTCTGATCAAAATGGGTGGTTCCGCGATGGAAAACCCGGAACTTGTCGCCAATGTCATGCGCGACATCGTGTTTCTTGAAGTCGCCGGTATCAACCCGATCGTCGTCCATGGTGGCGGCAAGGCAATCTCTGCCGCCATGGAAAAAGCCGGGCTTAAAGCGGAATTCATCGGCGGCTTCCGCGTCACCACCGATGAAGCCATCGACATCGTCGCGCGCGTGCTTTCCGAAGAAATCAATCCGGGTCTCGTCCGCATGATTCGCGATTTTGGCGGTAAAGCCGTCGGGATTCCCGGCAATGACGTGTTTCTTGGCGAAAAAACCAAGGGCATCGATGCGGATGGAAACCGGGTGGATATCGGTCGCGTGGGCGAAGTCGTTGGTTGCCAACTCAACCACATGGATGCCGCCCACCAAGCCGGCATCGTCCCGGTGATTTCCCCGCTTGCCGCTGAACTTGCCACCGGGAAGCCTCTCAACATCAATGCCGATCTCGCGGCCGCCGCACTCGCCAAGGAGCTGCGCGTGGCCAAACTCGTCTATTTATCCGATGTTCCAGGCCTTCTTTCCGACCCGAAAGATCCGTCCACTTTGATCAAATCCGTGAGCCGCAAGGAGGCCGCCGAGTTGATTGCAGATGGCACGATTTCCGGCGGAATGATCCCGAAAATCCGCAGCGCAGTGGATGCCCTGAACGCGGGCGTCCGCAAGGTCCACTTCGTTGATGGCCGATTGCCCCACGCTCTATTGCTGGAAATTTTCACGGACGGCGGGATCGGCACGGAAGTCGTGCGCTGAGAATCCGGCTGACAAATCAGATGAATCACTCGACTTGCTTTTCCTTCAGCCTGACCACGCATGAAGATTTTCTCAGCAAAGAGATTGCTGGAGTTTTTCGCAGCATATTGCTAACTATCCGTTCTCACCCATCCGCCTACATGAAAATCCTACTGTTTATCCCGGTTCTCGCCATCGCCCTGTTCGCCAGTTCTTGCCGGACTCTCACTCCCGTCGATCCCATGACGATGAAGCCCTCTGCGCATTGCCTACCAGCCAGTGAAACCACGGTTTATGGCACCAAGTGAGTGATTTGCGCTCAAAATAGGCATAGCAGGGCGAAACGAGTTCGCCCTGTCCATGAGATGATAATGGAAAGAACTTCTCCCATCTCATTGGTTTTTCATGGACATCGGCGGACACATTCCGCCGCTCCATGAGGCGCTTCGCTCGCAGCCGTGGATTGCTCTAAATTCGCCGCAGTTCCAGGCGCTCCCAATACATCCGATCCCGCCAGTGGTCGAAGGCGTCGGCATATTTGGAAAGACATGATTTCGACGCCACAAAATCTCCTGCTACCAAGACCTCGTTCATCGCCTCTGCGGATCTGATCGTCCGGACCACCGGAAATTCTTCGCGCAACACTCGCCGCGTCAATGATTGCATCGTCCGATGGCCTGCCCCCGTTACGAGATTAACTGCCAGCAGTCCCCCCGGTGCCATGGCCCGTTTAAGATGCCCGATTAACCGCTCATCCCAATGCCGCGGACGGAATACATCGAGTTTTCCTGCCAGATAGATATCGTCAATCACGGCATCAAACGTCCGTCGGTTTTGCTCCAACCACGGGTAGGCATCGCTGATGATCACCTCGATCCCCAGCGCGTCCAAATCCATGAATTCCCGGGCAAGTCCAACAATTTCCGAATCAATATCGATCGCAGTCAGTCGGCAATCCGGTAGTAAATGCCGTAGTATGCGAAATGCCGTGCCTCCCGCCAAGCCCAACATCAGCACGGATCGAGGCGGATCATTCTGCCCCAGCAATGCACCGGCGGCGATCATGTCCCACGCCAGTCCCGTTAGTAAGCGATCTGGGTGAAACGATGCATGCACTGCCCCGGCAACACGGAATTCAGTGACCAGCCCTGATTTCCAGACCTCAAGAGATTGGTAATGGGTATCAAAAACTCCCGTGCGACGCATCGCAAGGGAGTTTGGATGATTTGCCCCGCGATGGAAGCGGGAAATCGGCTGAAATCAAACCGCGTCGAGCAGCAGTTTTGCGGCTTTTTTGGCTGTGGAGGCACTCACTTTGCCTTCAACCAGCTTGGAGCCCTCCAACAATGCTCTGAGTTCGGCGAGTGTTGTTTCCGCAGCGGCGAGAGACTTCTTGCCACTTCCAAATTTTTTGTCGGGGAAGTAACGGGTGAAGCCTGTACCTTTATAGCTGAGACTGAGGCGCCAGCCTTGGAAGGCGGAGGTTTCGTATGTGAAGCGAGTTAGGTTCTTTTTTGATTTCATAGCTAGGTTCTCTAAGTAGAGTCATGGATTCTATTCTGGGATTGCTAGGAATCCAGCAGATTTTTCATTAGTTTTGAAAAAATCTATGCGAGGTCCATCACAAGGACTTTTGCCCACCATTCTTTGAACGATCCGATGAAGATGTTGTGGTCCGGGTCCACCTGATAGGCATCGTGCTCTTCGATGGTTGCAAACTGCATGGTCAGAGCGTAATCCCAGGATTGGTCGATGACCGGACGCAACATCACTTTTGCAGGTACGGCCCAGCGGCCACCGGCCACAAGATCGATTTCAAATAGCCTTGCTAGGCCTTGTTCAAACACGGCGCGATCCGCCGGATTTTGGTGCTCTTCATTGAGCCAGAAATAAACATGGTGTTCCATGCCGCAAATATCTAGCGATTATCCGTCACGCGGGCAAGTCTCGATTCAATTTATGAAATGTCATCTAATTGTGCTGATCTTTCTGACCCCTGCGGTGCATGCCGCGGAGGTTCTGCGCGTAGCAAGTGAGGGGCGCTTGTGGCTTAAAGTGCCAGTGGAGCATCCGGTTTTGCGAGACGTTCGGGTGTCCACCGGGCATGCGGAGACCGCCACTTGGGAGAAAAATGCCGCAGTCCGAGAGCGCTGGACCGACATTCAATTTCCGGTTCGCTGGTGGTCATGGAGCGAGTTGAGTGTGAGTTTCACTCCCACTTGGGATGGCGATTTGGAGCTTACGCTACTTGGTCCTTGGGCGGCGGATGAAAACGGATCGATGCCACGCAAGGAGGTTCTTTGGGATAAGATCAGTGCGCAAGGGGCTGAACTTGAAAACGGAGGTTTCGAGAAAATGGCAAATGAGGGGCCAGTCGGCTGGAATTCTCCGTGGAGTGCCTATCCGTCGGCGGATTTATGGCCACTTGGAAACGCTGAAGCGCTTGAGGGAAATCGTGTGGGTACTGCGTGGTGCAATCGCCCGCTCACCCAAATCCTCCGTGTGAAAAGTGGTAAAACCGTAATTCTTAAACTTTATGCGAAAGCAGCCAGTCCGCCGGATTTTGTCGTTCCCAAGGCACTGGGAGATCACACCCCGGCGCACCGCGCATTGGCCCCGTTGAAACGGGGGATCAACCTAGGCAACGGTTGGGAGGCCCCGCCGACCGCCTCCTGGCGATCACGTTTCACCGTTGAAGACATAGATCGCATCGCCGCCGAGGGTTTTGATCACATCCGTGTGCCGGTTGCATGGCATTATTATCTCAAGCGCAAGGATCAAGGTCAGGAAATTGATGCCGCATTACTTGCCGAGCTTGAGCCGGTGCTGCGCCGCGCCATGGAAAAAAACCTGCGAGTTTTGCTCAATTGGCATCATTTCAACGACCTAACTTCCGCGCCTGCCGAGAATCTGGATCGTTTCATTTCCGGTTGGGGAGCGATCGGTCGACAATTCAAATCATGGCCGCCCGGCCTTTTTTTCGAGTTGCTCAATGAACCCTGCGAAAAGCTGACGACCGAGGTCGCCAATCCAATTTATCAAAAAACTATCGCCGCGATTCGCAAGACTCAGCCAGAGCGCATCATCGTTGTTAGCCCGGGAAATTGGGGGTCTGCAGGCGAATTGGACAAACTGCGGCTGCCCGATGACGATACCCGGATCATCGTCACGCTGCACAACTACGCTCCATTCCAGTTCACGCATCAGGGAGCTGGCTGGGCCGGGCTCCAAGCCCTGCGCGGCATCACCTACCCGGGGCCTCCTGCCATACCATTTCGCGTGCCGGATTCTCTGCGGACCAAGGCGGACCTCCTCGCTTTCGTGGAATCCTACAACACGCTCCCCAGCGAGCAAAACCCCTGCTCAAAACGCCCCGTCCGCGAGTTGCTGGACGTTGCGCGGTCATGGTCGAAACATTTCGGCCGACCGGTTCACCTCGGTGAGTTTGGTGCCCATGATGTCGGGGACGCCGCCAGCCGCGGGCGATACCTGCGTGACGTGAAAATTCTGGCCGAGGAACGCCAAATTCCATGGACGATGTGGGAGTGGAAATCCAATTTCGGATATTGGGACCCCGTGAAAAATCGACCTAGATTCCGGCAAAGTTTGTTTGAGTAAAAAAATTCTGATCGCCCTAACGCCTATGTCATTTTCAAAAGTCAGCATCCTTCTTGTGCTCTTTGTTCTCGCGGGTTGCGGGAAAAATGAACCTTCGACCGCCTTGGCACAGGGAGCCCATCTGCCCGGATTGGTGCACGCGGCGAATGCCCCGATTTTCGAAGCTGATGGGAAATCCTACACGGAAACGGTTCACAGCAATGGCACGTGGAAAATCTATGACGGCGGAAATTGGCGGGCGGATGGTCGGACCGAGGATGAAATTCACACGGCGTTGAAAGACACGGATCATGAACGGCAAATTCTCATCAGCGCTTGGGGAGATACCGCCTTCGATGATATCAGGAAAGCCGTACGCGGTGCCGCTCGTGCAGGATTTCCTCGGGTGGATTTTCTGGTGTCCACTGGCTCTGGAGACGGTAAAAATCATGCGTTTTTCCTCGATTTTCCTCTAGCGGGGGGGGCTGACATCCAGCCGAACATCATGCCATTCCAGATTTTCTTAGATGCGAAGGGTGCCGTTTTCACCGGCTCAGGAGCCGCTCAAGAATTGATGGATTCGGATCCGACGAACCACGCCCTTCCAAAGCTGAATAGCCAACTGGAAATGTATTCTAACGCAGCAAGGGCGGCACAATGTCAGCCTTTATGCCAAGTTTATGCCGATCCTGCGGTGAACTATCAACGAGTCATCGACCTTTTTTCGCGTTTTCACGCCCATGGATTGACCACAATCATTTTCTCCGACTTAAATACCCACATCGAGACGACCTGCGGGGGAATGGGCGATGGCCAGCGCCTCCAAGACCTGAAATCCAAGCCGCGCCCGCCCGCGCCATCAGCTCAGCCACGGCCGATCGAAAAATAACCCGCTGAAATTTCGGTTGCTGCCTCCCGTCTGCGCCCTAAAGTTCCAGCCAACTCCGATGCCCCGACTTCTCTATTTTTTTCTCCTCGCATGCGCCCCGTCGCTCATGGCCCAAGCTTTGCCCTCGGATGTTTACCGCTCCGTTCTGCGCATTGAAGTGGCCACTCAAGTCCCGGATTACCAAACTCCTTGGAATTCCGGCCGTTTCAGCGGCGGCATCGGCACTGGATTCATCATCGGGAAAAACAAAATCCTCACCAACGCGCATGTCGTCTCGAATGGTCGCCGTTTGCTCGTTACTGTCTATGGCAGTCCGGTGAAGTATCCGGCCAAAGTCGAATACATCGCCCACGATTGCGATCTCGCCTTGCTCTCCGTCGAGGATTTCAAGGATTTCGAATCGTTTCCAACTTTCGCATTTGGCGATGTTCCACAACTCGAAAGTCAGGTGCGCGTGATTGGTTACCCGGTGGGTGGCGAGCGCTTGTCAGTGACTCGCGGCGTGGTTTCCCGGATCGATTTCCAACCGTATTCGCACTCCCGCGCAGATTCTCACCTGATCGTGCAGATCGATGCCGCTATCAATCCGGGGAATTCCGGTGGTCCCGTGGTGCAGGATGACAAAGTGGTCGGCGTTGCGTTTCAAGGTCTGCGCCAAGCGGACAATACTGGATACATCATTCCCACGCCGGTCGTTCGCCGTTTCCTCAAGGACATCGAAGATGGCACCTACGATTCCTATGCGGATCTGGGAATCACTGATTTTCCTTTGCACAATCCCGCAATGCGCAAGGCCTTGGGAATTCCTAACGATGGCAAGGGCGTGCTCGTCACCAACGTCGTTCCTACCAGCTCCAGCGATGGTTTGATCAAGCCTGGCGACGTGATCGTCTCGCTCGATGGCAAGCCCGTGGACAATGCTGGAATGGTCACCATCGATGGTGAAAACGTGAATCTCAACGAAATCGTCGAACGCAAATTTGCAGGCGATAAAGTGGCCGTGCGCTTCCGTCGGGATGGTTCGTGGAACGATGTCGAGGTCTTGCTTAAGCCGCTCACGTGGTCGCGCATGTATGCCATCGAGTATGAAAAAGCTCCGCGCTACATGGTCTTCGCAGGTCTCGTATTCCAGCCACTCGATACCAATCTCTTCGCTGCCGCAAAGTTCTCCGATGTCAATGTGCGCCGACTTTACACCGATTATGTCCCCAAGGGATTGTTCCAAAAACACCGGGATATTGTCATGCTCACCCGCGTCGAGAGCGACCCGGTGACCAGCCAACTCAGCGATTTCGCTGGTTTTGCCGTGGACAAAATCAACGGCGTGGAAGTCACCGATCTCACTCAAGCTCACTCTCTGCTTCATCCAGAAAAACCTCCGGAGTTTCATGTGATCGAGCTTTTCGGAGCCAGCCGCCCGGTGGTGATTCCCTCCGCCAAGGTCGAGGAGGCTAACCGACGCGTCGTTCTGAATTATGGCATCACCCGCCTTGAAAATCTCAAAGACTGATCATGCCACGCGCTGGTATCGCTCTCGGCTCGAATCTCGGTGATCGCCTTGGCCATTTGCGCGCCGCCATCGACCAATTGCGTGAAATAGCCACGGCCGGTGAGCCGGTTCTAACCGCCCCGATCTATCAAACCGAGCCGCGCCTGTGCCCGCCGGATTCTCCGGATTTCCTCAACACCGTCGTCGAAATCGATTTTGCCGGAAGCCCGCTCGATTTGTTGAAACACACCAGCGCCATCGAAAAACAACTGGGCCGCTCCCCGGCCGCCCAGCGAAATGCGCCGCGCGTGATCGATCTCGATATCCTCTATCTCGGCGATGAAACCAGCACAGGTGACTTACTGGAACTGCCGCACCCGAGAATTCAGGAACGGAGCTTCGTCCTGCAGCCCCTAGCCGATATCCGTCCGGATCTCATTCTTCCCAGGCACGATCAAACCATCGCCGCACTGCTCGCTGAGTTGCCAAGCGACGAAGCCCCGCTCGTCGTAGTGGTGGAGGAACTATTATAAAACACATTTGCTCCCTGCTAAACGCCCACTCCATCCATCAGAAAACACGCATCCGAGGTGGTGCGCTTTGAAGTGATCAGTGACAGTAAAAAATGCGGTGATAAAATGCTTGCCGCCCTCAGGCATATTCACTGTAGAATTGTAGAATTCAGTGTCACAATAACTACGAATATTTGATAAGGCTTCGGTACATAGTGCCAGATTTAGGTCAGTATAGTTTTCCTCGGAATATGCCAAACACACACTGAGACACTTCGAGACTACTGCTGCGGCACCATTCCTTGAGAAGATTCGCAACGTTGGCTACTTTGGTTACTCGCCTGTATTAAAAAGACAGGCTTTCTATAAGAATATGTCTTGTCGCGCCTGTATTATCGGGTAATCATTGCGCTGCAATGAGTGTAAACAATCGAAAGCGATGGATTGTGCCGTGGAAGGATTCGCGGGAGAAGCCGGTGATTTATCACACGATCTCGCGGGTCGTGGGGCGGGACTTTTTGTTGGAGGTGGATGAACGGGAACATTTTCGGATGCTGATGCGAATGTGCGAGAAGTTTACGGGTTGTAGGGTTTTGTCTTATTGCCTGATGTCCAACCACTTTCACTTATTACTGGAAGTGCCACCGATGCCTGAGAGTGGGATTTTGGATCAGGAATTGTTCGAGCGACTGGGCGTTTTTTGCAGTGAAGCGCAGGTGGCGGAGATCATGAAGGAGATGCAGGACGCGGCGGTTGTGCGGGTGAGGGGTGAGTATGAAATGCCGCCGGTGGATGAAATGGGTGCTCCATTGACTGCCGCTGAGGAATTGGCGCTGGCCCAGCAACAAGCGGCGCGAAGAGTGGAGGAAATCCGAGGCCGTTTCACGCGGCGGATGCATGATTTGAGTGAATTCATGAAATCCTTGCTGGAACGCTTTACCAAATGGTTCAATCGCATGCATACGCGGACGGGCACACTGTGGGAAGATCGTTTTAGGAGCGTGATCGTGGAAAGCGGGATCGCGGCGCGGACGATGGCGGCTTATATTGATCTCAATCCGGTGCGTGCTGGCATGGTGCAAGATCCGGCGGATTATCGTTGGAGCAGTTATGGCGAGGCGGTGGGCGGTGGGAAGAAAGGGAATGGGAAAAAAGCACGGGAAGGTTTGGTGCGGGCGTATTATTGCGATCAGGGAGTGGGATTTGATTCCGGGAAATGGCTGGAAGTTTCGCGCTTGTATCGGCGACTGATGGGACTGGCGTTAGGCAGGAAACCTGGACATGCTGATGTGGCGGGGGAAGGCAATGGGCTTGGTCAAACTACCCTGAACACTGCGGAGATGATGGAGATCAAGGACAACGGGACCGTGCTTAAAGATCTAGGCGTTGCCAAGATGCTGCGGTGTCGGGTGAGGTATTTCACGGATGGCGCGGTGATTGGCAGCAAAGAGTTTGTGAACGAGGCGTTTGCGAATGCGCGTGAGCGATTTGGTCCGAAGCGCAGGGACGGGGCGCGGGCGATGCGAGGGAGCGGCAGCGGCGCAAAGGGACAGTTGTGGAGTATGCGGGATCTGCGGGTGAGGGTTTGAAACTTTGTTATGCGACGACTCCAAGTGTTGTCGCTTCCGTTCAGGTTAAGCCCGGGCAGGTCGTATCCCCGTGTTGCCCGCTTGATGTTTGGTCGGGAAATCGCTGTTTTTTTTCACAGCTACAGATGCTTCAGCTATTTTCTGGTCGTTGCTGTCTGCTTTAAGCTGGAGGGCGGTGCAAAGTGTCTCAATCAAGTTCAAGTAGAGCACCTAGTGATTGAAAAATAATGCAGTGGTTTGCCTGACCGCAGACTGATTTCCCTTGAATCCACCGGCGTGTGGGAGAAATCTCGGACGCCCGCCAGCAATCGACGGACAAGGAGGTTCGCTTATGAAAAAAGGGGAGGTTCGGTCGGCAAATAAGGTTCTACGATTCAGGCCGCGGCTGTTGGAAATTTTCAATGGTAGCTATGGACACGCGCAGCTTGGCACGGATGTGATGGCTGGCATCACCGTGGGCATGATCGCCTTGCCCTTGGCTTTGGCGCTTGGCATCGCGAGTGTGCCCGACGGGGTTGAAACGCCCTTTCCAGCTCCTGCGCTGGGAATTTTCACTGCAATCATTGCAGGGTTTCTCATTTCAGCGTTGGGCGGCAGCCGAGTGCAGATCGGCGGACCTACGGCGGCTTTTATTCCGATCATACTGCTCATCATTGATGAACACGGCTATGGCGGCTTGACGATGGCCACCATCATGGCCGGTGTGATTCTTGTGATCATGGGTTTGGCGAAAATGGGCTCACTCATCAAGTTCATCCCATGGCCCGTCACCAGCGGCTTCACCACTGGCATCGCCGTGGCGATCATGGGAACTCAAGCTGTCGGTTTCCTGGGGATTGAGTCTAACAATCCTCCGCCGCGCGAGTTTCTTGAACGGCTTCACTGGTTGTTCTATCATCTGCTCGATATCAATTTGCCGACACTTTTGCTGGCAACCGCTTGTTTGCTCGTGATCATTTTTTGGCCGCGCCTGGGATTCAAGCGAGTGCCCGGATCGATGGTAGCGATGTTCGGAGCAACGATTTTGGTGGCGGTGTTCGGTTGGCAGGAAAATCTGGGGATTGCCACCATTGGTTCGCAGTTTGGCAACGCGGCGATTCCGGCAAGGCTGCCCCCGGTTTCGTGGCCGGAGTTCGATTGGTCAATGATGCGCGATCTGATCGGCCCTGCCACGGCGATCGCTCTGCTGGGAGCCATCGAGTCGCTTCTTTCCGCCGTGGTCGCGGATGGTTTGACCAATGACCGCCATGACAGCAACACCGAACTCGTCGCGCAGGGCATTGCCAATATCGTCTGCCCGTTTTTTGGTGGTCTGCCTGCCACCGGGGCCATCGCCCGCACCTCCGCCAACGTCAACAACGGCGCCCGATCGCCTGTTGCTGGAATCGTTCATTCACTAACATTGTTAGGAATCATCCTGCTATTCGCGAAATGGGCCATCTATGTGCCGATGGCAGCGATGTCCGCAGTGCTTGTTTTTGTCGCGCTGCGAATGGGCGAATGGCATGAAATCAAACGCCTGCGCTTGATGCCTATGAGCGATGCGGTGGTATTATTGACGACGTTCATGCTCACGGTGATTTTCGATCTCGTGATCGCTGTGGAGGTGGGCATGGTTTTGGCGGCGATCCTATTTATCCGACGAGTTTCAGAGACCACCGAAATTTCGCAAGTGCTGGAGAGCGATGCCTTGGAGTCACCGGAGCAGCTCATGAGCGGCAAGAAGATCCCGGAGGGAGTGCTGGTCTATCGGATTTTCGGGCCATTCCTTTTTGGTGCCGCCGAGAAGATGCAGGATGCGATCGAGCGTGTGGAGGAGCTTCCGACGGTCCTTATTCTGCGCCTTCATCTCGTCACCGCCATGGATGTGACGGCGCTCAATGCGTTGGAGAGTGTGATCGAGCGATTCAAAAATCATGGAGGCACTGTGATTCTCAGCGGGCTGCACCGACAACCGCTCGACATGCTTCGCCAGGCAGGCTTTGTGAGTATCATCGGCCGGGAGAATCTCGTCGCGCATTTTGATGATGCATTGGCGCGGGCGAGCGAGATTCTCGAAATTCGGTAATTCTGGTGAAATTTCCGGTTTTCAATCGGGATTTCCCGGGCTTCAATCCGACCCGCACATGAGCCATCCCACATTCCGCATTGCCATCGGAGCCGATCACGGCGCCTTTGAACTCAAAAACGCCGTTGTTGAACACCTGAAAGCCGTTGGTCATGACGTCCATGACTTCGGCACACACAGCAATGGACCGGTCGATTACGCCGACTACGCCAATCTAGTCGCCCGCAACGTCGCGGATGGCACCTACGATTTTGGGATCCTCGCCTGCACGTCCGGCGTGGGCATGAGCATCGCTGCAAACCGCCATCGCCATGTGAGAGCTGCCAGTGTGCGCTCGGTGGATGAGGCCACCATCACTCGCCAGCACAATGATTCCAATGTGCTTTGTCTGAGCGGAAAATACACCGATGCCGCCACCGCAGTCGCCATGGCGGATACCTTCCTGTCCACTTCGTTCGAAGGTGGTCGTCATGAAGGCCGCATCTGCAAGGCATCCGGCAGCCGTCTCGAACAGACGGATCCCGCGATCTACAATGCCATCACCGCCGAGGAACACCGCCAGCGCAACAACATCGAGCTCATCGCATCGGAAAACTTTGCATCGCCTGCCGTGATGGAAGCCCAAGGCTCAGTGCTGACGAACAAATATGCCGAAGGTTATCCCGGCAAACGTTGGTATGGCGGTTGCGAGAACGTGGACGTCGTGGAGCAACTCGCAATCGATCGCGCCAAACAGCTTTTTGGAGCCGAGCACGCCAATGTCCAACCTCACTCAGGCTCGCAGGCAAACACCGCCGTTTACTTCGCCGTATTGAAACCCGGCGACAAGATTTTCACCATGGATCTGGCTCATGGCGGCCATCTCACTCACGGCCACAAAGCCAATTTCTCTGGCCGTTTTTACAACGTCACTCATTACGGTGTCAGCCCGAAAGATGAGCGCATCGATTACGACGAGTTGGAAAAAACCGCCCGCGAACTCCTGCCCGCACTGATCACCGTGGGTGCCTCCGCCTACTCGCGGAGTATCGATTTCGAACGCATGGGCAAGCTCGCCCGCGAGATTGGGGCCTATTTGTTTGTGGACATGGCGCACATCGCCGGTCTCGTCGCTGCAGGGGTTCATCCCAGCCCGGTGCCACACGCTGATTTCGTGACTTCCACCACCCATAAGTCGCTTCGTGGCCCGCGCGGTGGTATCATTTTGTGCAAAGAAGAGTTCGCGAAAAAAATTGATTCGCAAGTCTTCCCAGGCATCCAAGGCGGACCGCTCATGCACGTGATCGCCGCGAAGGCCGTTTGTTTCGGCGAGGCGCTCAAGCCCGAGTTTAAGGAATATTCCGCGCAAGTTATCAAGAACGCCCAAGCCATCGCCGCCCGTCTCGCTCATCACGGTTTCCGCATCTGCTCCGGCGGCACGGACAACCACGTTATGCTGGTCGATCTGCGGAATAAGCACCTCAACGGCACGGACGCCTCCCACGCCCTCGATGAAGCCGGCATCACCGTCAACAAAAACGGCATCCCGTTTGATACCGGCAGCCCGATGAAACCCAGCGGCATCCGCATCGGGACGCCAGCAGTCACCACTCGTGGCATGAAGGAAACTCATGTCGAACAGGTCGCCGATTTCATCCATGAAGCCTTGTCGGATCACTCCAATCTCGCGAAGCTCCATGCTCTACGCGAACGAGTCTTCACCTTCAACCGCGATTTCCCACTTCCTTGGTAAAAGCTAAAAAGCTAAGAAGCTGAAAGAGTTTCGCGCATCTTCTTTTCAATTTTCGCCTCGCAGCATTTCAGCTTTTACCCCATGAACCCCTTCCGCGAAGATCTTGTTGCCCGTTCGATGGCGGAGCCCTGCACCGTCGTGATCTTTGGAGCCTCGGGCGACCTGACGCACCGCAAGCTCATCCCTGCTTTGTATAACTTGGCGGTGGATGGCGAATTGCCGACGGGCGTGAACATCATCGGATTTGCTCGACGTGAGAAATCCGATGCGGAGTTCCGCGCGGGTTTGGCCGACATCAACCGCAAGGTTTCCCGCTCCGGCCATGACGAGTGTGTTTGGAATCCGTTCATCGAGACCGTGAGTTATCATCAATCCGAGTTCACGGATGATGCCGGATACCGCAGTCTAGCGGAAAAACTTGATGCCATAGATACCGCCCGCGGCGGTAAAGGAAATCGTTTGTTTTACATCGCCTCCGCACCCGAGTTCTTCGATGAAATCCTCATTCACCTGAAAAATGCCGGCCTCAGCCACGCGGCCGATGGTTGCTGGGCGCGGGTGATTGTGGAAAAACCCTTCGGCACCGACCTCGCCACCGCGCGCCACCTCAATGAAGTGGTCAACTCGACGTTTCAGGAGCGCGATACCTACCGGATCGATCATTATCTCGGCAAGGAAACCGCGCAAAATCTCATGGTCCTGCGCTTCGCCAACGCCATTTTCGAACCGCTTTGGAATAGCAAATACATCAGCCACGTGCAAATCACCTGCGCGGAAAACCTCGGCATGGAAGGGGGCCGCGGCGGATATTATGATACTGCCGGTGCCCTCCGCGACATGGTGCAAAACCATTTGTTGCAACTCCTCAGCCTAGTCGCGATGGAGCCACCTACCGATCTATCAGCCGACGGCGTGCGCGATGAAAAAGTCAAAGTCATCCGCTCGCTGCGCCAGTGGGACACGCCGGAGAAAGTGGCGGCCAATGTGGTGCGTGCCCAATACATCGCCGGCCACGTCGATGGCAATCCGGTGCCCGGCTATCGTGAGGAAGATCGCGTGAATTCAGAATCCGACACGGAGGCCTACGTGGCGGTTCGTTTGTTGATCGACACGTGGAGGTGGAGCGGGGTGCCATTTTACATCCGCATGGGGAAGCGCCTGCCAAAAAAATCCACCGAGATTTCCATCCATTTCAAGGACGCGCCCTGCGTGCTTTTCAATACCCCAAGTAGCGGTACCCCTGGCGGAAACGTGCTGGTCATCCGCATCCAACCAGATGAGGGAATCTCACTGCGCATGGTTTCAAAAATTCCCGGCAACAGCCTGCGCCTCGAACCCGTAAAAATGGATTTCCACTACGCCACAAGCTTCGGGAAAGTCAGTCCGGAAGCTTATGAGCGATTGTTGCTAGACTCGATCGCCGGAGACGCTACGCTCTTTGCCCGCCGTGACGAAGTCGAGGAGGCATGGAAGTTTATCGATCACATCGAACACGCATGGCATCAGTCCAAAACACCGCCTGCGATGGCCGAGTTTGTTGCAGGTTCCTGGGGTCCCAAGGAAGCCGATGATCTGCTCGCGCAGGATGGGAACCAGTGGCGGCGGCTCTGATTCCGTGAGTGATTTTTTGTGGCCGTTAAAAAGAAACTGGAATGACGATTAGAAGTTGATTGATTTGCGGCGAACCGGATGAAGAGGAAAGCGCCCGCCTTTGGCTTGGCGTAGCGGATCGAAGACCGAGTCCATGCCAACGGTTTTGATTTCGAATACCTGTGCCATGAGTTCACCGAGGCGACCCTTGGGATAACCTCTCTCATGAAACCATGCGAGGTATTCAATGGGCAGGTCGATGATCGGCACGCCGGCGGGTGGATAGGCTTTGATGCCAAATTTGCCGAATGGGATGTGGGTTTTTCCGATTTCCGCGAGTAGGTTGCGGAAATCCTCACGATCGATTTCGGTGAAGTCTGACATAGGGTAGAGGGAGTATGGGATGGGTGATGGGGTTTGTGAAGTCTGCAAGGCGTGGAATTAATAAGCATTTCCTGATGTTTCGCTTTGACGAACTACGGGGTGCATCGTAAGAGATCGCATTCTGTAACTTATGAAGTGTCCACGTTGCGTCCAGCGAATCCACCGAGCAGCGGATTCGTGCCCGCACTGTGGATTTTCGATTGTGGATGCAGACGCGCGGTTTGGTGAGGAGGAAGTGAGGCTTCGCTGTCTCACGGACAGCGCCGGGATTCTGAGGTATGGTGATCGTGATCGGGTGGAAGCGGCGATGGAGCGGATTTCCAAGCGTTTTCCACAGATTTTCGTGGCGATTTACACCGGGGCATTGGGTGAAGTGGCGAATATCCGGCAGTTCGGATTCTGGTTGTTGAACCGGTCCGCGTTCGAGGATTTACCCATCGAAAAACCGAACGAGGCAGGCATACTTCTTACGATTGATCCGGAATCGAAGGCGGCGGGTATTGTTTTCGGATACTTACTGGAACCGTTTTTGGATGAGTCTGATACCTTTGATTGTTTGACGCGGGCTCATGCTCATTGGTTAGAGGGACGTTATGCGGAAGGGGTGACCAGGGCTCTGCGGCATCTGGAAGGAATCTTGGCCAAGAGGAGTGGACGGGCGCAGCGCGATCCCGAGCATTTCCGACGCAAGGTGATGCCAGCGTCGGTTCTGGGCGATTCAGTGCGACCGATGCGCGCGGGGCACCGGAATCAAACGACAGGAAAAGATCGGGTGGAGGTGGTAAAATGAAGCTGCGGCCGAGCTGGCTCATTGTGTGGATGATGTGCGGTGCGATTTCGGCCGCGAGGGTTCAGGAGTCGAGTGGTGAGCCTCGATCCGAAGGGATCGCTGCGAGTAAAGAAAAGACTCCCGATGCATCGCCAGCATACTCCACAGAGATCATTAAAACGATCAGTGTGGAGAATGAAATCCCGAAGAAATTCCGATCGAGCTATTTTGAAGAACGTCCAAAATCATTCTTGATAGATCCACAGGGACTTTTGAGTCGAGTGGATTACAAGGATCGACTGGGTTTTTTGAACTATCATGCGGATGATTCGGCGATCGATTTGTATGTGTATGTGTTCAAGGGCGATCAAGAGATTCCTTTTGAAGTGCGTGGGGAAGAGCTAGTCGAGCGGTTTTTCAAACAAGGTCGGCCTGCAGCGGTGATTTTCTATTACATGGGTAAGCCGCAGCGCGCGGTCTTGCATTTGAGTCCGGAATTGAACGATGGGGTTCTGGCGGCCGAGCAAAAGAGGGCGATGGAAAGTGCTGTGATCCAAGCTTCCAAAGACGCCGATCCGGCCCGTCAGTTCGAAGGATTTTTGGTTCAGATGTCGATCCGGATTTACTGGATGGAAAAGATGTTAGAGGAGAGCGCGGTGAAGGGCGACGAGACTGGGGGTGTCACCGCCGCGACGGGTATTCCGGTGTTAAAACCGACGCTTGAAGAAAAGCTTCAGCCTGTGATTGATGAATTCAGGCATTTCACCCTTCAGGCGGCAGCGGGTGGTGTTCTCATCGTGGGTCTCATGATTTTAGCAGGATTGAAGCGCCGTTCACGCTATCGGTTTCCCGATTTTGAGGTGGAGCCACGGCTTGGTGGTCCCCATGCGGCGGGGGTGGGTGCGGTAATTTCGTTTGTTAGCGCGGCTGTGCCACCGGCGTCTCAGCGGGATCAAGTGCCGGACTATTTGCGGCGTGCATAAAGTCATGGGTATACGGCGATCAAAATGGATGCGGAAATACTGTTGGACGGATATTCATACCCCGTCTAGTGTGGATTCATGATGCAATCATTGCGCTGGTGGATTATTTGTCACTGGCTCCTGGCCTTTGGCAGTCCAGCTCTTGTCGCTGCGCCGCTTAAGGTGTTGGCCATCGGTGATAGTTTGACCGAGGAATATGCCTTCGAACTTCCGTTTAGTGCGCCGGATTCGGATCCGTTGAATGCGAATACTCGCAATTGGCTGGAAATTTTATCCAGCCGCCGTGCCCTAACCTTCACGGCGGGCACATATGACACGTCATATGTGCACTATGGCGATTTCCGCAATGGCGGATATGAATTTAACTACGGAGTCCCGGGTTTCACAACCCGGGATTGGATCAGGGTCTGCGAATCAAAGTGGTACGATATTTTTTCTGGAGACCCCATCACCGTATTGCAGTATTTCACTCAGGAGTCACTTCTTGAAAATCTCGATAAAGTGAATGCGGTGGTTATCTTCCTCGGGGGCAACGACGTGGAATCGGTTTATGGTGAAATATTCAACGATGCCCAAGTACCGTCCCTGTTAGCCATAATCGTTGAGAACCTTAAAGATATTCACGATTTCGTGAGGGCCCATGCCCCGAGTATGCCGATCATCATTGCGACGGCACCGGACGTCGGGGCTACGCAAGAAATTGCTTCCACCTACACCGATCCCACCAAGCGGGTGATTGCGCGGGCGAGGATCGCCGCCATGAATGCGTCGATTATTGCCATGGCCGCCAATCGCCGTGCCACGGTGGCGCGGATCGACACCGTGACGGATCGCATTTTCGATCAAGTGCCCGTGAATCTAAATGGCACCGATTTCATCTATGCTCCGAGTCCGGAAAACTCGTCGCGTCGGTTGTTTTGCAAGGATGGCTTCCACCCGGCGACGATGATTCAGGCGTTGATCGCTGATCAGATTCTAGCGGCGCTGAACCTCGCCACCGGCCGCAACATTCCTCGGCTGAGCAATCGCGAAATTCTCGGCTCCGTGCTCGGCCTCAATCCGGACCAACCTTATCTCGACTGGACGGCCGGAATCGGCGCATTTGATCAAAACCCGGATGGCGATGGTCTGCCAAATCTAGCAGAGTTTGTTCTGGCGACTTCCCCTACTATCGCCGGTTCACCCTTCATTTTCGAAGCCGACGGGCGGATGCTTTTCGCCACCTCATCCGCCGGCCTGAAGTTCGCCTCTCTGACCGTTGAAGAATCCACCACTCTGGCGACATGGCAGCCAGTTCCAGCCGCCCGCATCGTAGTGAGCCCGGACGGGGTCTGGCAGATTTTGCCTTCTGCAGCCGATCGGACGTTCTATCGGTTAGCTGCGGTCCCCAGGCCCTGAAGGAATTGGGGCCAACGTGGCCACGCTCAAGAAGCGACCAACTCCAGATACGCCTCAATTTCCCGTGATGGATCGTGTGCACGCATCAACGCCTCGCCGATGAGCACAGCATTGGCCCCGGCATCGAGTACGCGCTGAGCATCTAATAGATTCTTGATGCCGCTTTCGGAAACTAACAATACATCATCCGGAACTTCTTCGGCGAGGCGCTCGGTGGTTTCCAAATCCACTTCGAAGGTTTTTAAATTCCGGTTGTTCACGCCGATCAAATCCGCGCCGAGTTCGAGTGCGCGTTCCATTTCCCTGAGGTCATGGACTTCGACGAGCACATCCAGCATCAGCGACTTCGCTTCATCATAAAGCCGACGTAGCATCTCATCATCAAGCGCGGCGACGATCAGCAGAATGGCGTCGGCCCCGGAAACGGAGGCCTCGTGGATTTGCACTTCGTGAATCGTGAAATCCTTGCGCAGCAGGGGAGCCCCAGAAAATTTTGAAATTTGGGTGAGATAGCTCAATGATCCCTGGAAATATTTCTCGTCCGTGAGAATCGATAAACAAGATGCACCGCCTTCCAGATAGCGCTTTGCCTGGCGGATTGGATCGAAATTGGGGTCGATCAAACCAACGGAGGGCGAGGCTTTTTTGACTTCGGCGATCACTCCGAGGCGGCCCGGGCCTTGGTCGATGGCGGCACGGAATCCACCGAAGTCGTTGCGTTGCAAAGCGGCCGCGCGGAGGAGGGCGGCACGAGGCATCAAGGCTTCGACTTCGAGGCGTTTGGTGGCGATAATTTCAGCGAGTTTGTCGGACATGCGCGGGAGGAGAGAAACCGACGGCAGACGGAATGAACATGGAATTTTTTGCAAAATTTGGCTTGCCGGTGATTCGGTCGCGTGTAGAAAGCGGCATCGCGTTTCCTGACGCGGGCGTAGCTCAGTGGTAGAGCGCCACCTTGCCAAGGTGGATGTCGTGAGTTCGAATCTCATCGCCCGCTCCAATTTTCCCCTCCCAGTTCTTGGATCACGCGCAATCATTTTTCACTCCGTTTCAGTCACGTCGCATTCCCATGTTTGTTTGGTCGAAACTCTCAGGAGCCCAGTGGTTGGACGCGTGGGAAGAACGGTTCTCCGGAAATCCAAATCTCGTCATCGAGTATCTCAAAGGCGGGAAATCCATCCGCGTTCGCCTGTTTTGCAACACGGAGAAGGAAGCCATGGCAGTTTCCGAGCAATTTGGTGGCAGCATCCGGAAAATGGCGAATGCCGAGTGGAATACACCCGTCGCCCCGCCGCGCTCGCTGAAAGTTCGGGACGTTTTTCTTCTCACTCCGGAAGCCCGGGCCAAAGAACTCACCGCGATCCAAGCCGCACACCCAAAGCGCCAAATCATCTCGATTCCGCCGGAAATGGCATTTGGCACCGGCGATCATGCCACCACATCCACTTGTCTGCGGCTGCTGGTCGATATTGCTCGTGAGCGTGAGAGCAGGGGTAAGAAATGGTCGGTTGCCGATCTCGGAACGGGCACCGGTGTTTTGGCGATCGCTGCGGAAAAGCTGGGCTCGAACGACATTTTTGCCTGTGATTTCGATCCGTTTTCCGTCGCCGCCACTGTCCGCAATGCGGAGCGCAATCGCGCAGCGAGAATTGCCATCAAAGAGCAAGATGTCCTGAAATGGAAACCACGGAAAAGTGGCTACGATCTGGTGATGGCCAACCTGTTTTCCACCGTGCTCATCGAGGCTTGGCCGGTCATCGCAAAATCACTGGCCGTTGGCGGCGATCTCATCGTTTCCGGGATTCTCCATACCCAAGCATGGGAAGTGTTCACCGCAGCCGCCTCGAATGGTCTGGGATTCTCGAAAGTCATTAAAAAAGGCAAGTGGGTCACTGCGCGTGGCGGGCATTTGAATGACTTGATCGCTCGAGCTGCCGTCGAGGCATAAGCATTGCGAAGGGGTTGGAAAAACTGAAATCCGTTCTTGTCATAACGAATATTCCCGCTACGAGTTTTTTCGTCATGAATAACCCCGTCACGTATTGCCGTGCTTTGTCCGATGAGACGCGTTGGAGAATTGTGCGTCTGGTGATGGAGCGTGCACTTTGTGTTTGTGAGCTGGCGGACATCCTCGGGATGCCTCAGTCGTCGGTCTCGAGTCACGTTCAGATTATTCGCAAGGCCGGGCTGTTGGAGAGTGAGATCTGTGGCAAGTGGACGTATTTTCGCATCATGGGGGAGCACCTTCCGCTGTTGCACGCGATGATTCGCCGTTTTCCGGATTCTGAAATCCTCGCGAATGATATGCAGAATGCCGCATCCCGCTTGGCGGCTCGCGAATCGAGTTGTTGCATGGGACCGGTGAAATTGGCCCGACCCCGCAAATCCGCCACCGCGTCTCGCGCGAAAATTAAAAATCTCTGATCCATTCCATCATGTCCGAATCTGTTGCAAAAAAAATGTCGTTTCTGGATCGTTATCTCACGCTCTGGATTTTCGTAGCCATGGGGATCGGTGTTTTGTTAGGAAATTTTGCGATTTCTGATCCCGAGGCGTTCTTTGCACCGGTCACCGTGGGCACCACCAATCTTCTGATCGCAGTTGGGCTCATCCTGATGATGTATCCGCCGCTCGCGAAAGTGAAATACGAGGAAATGCCACGTGTCTTCAAAAACACGAAGATTCTCGGTCTGTCGTTGGTGCAAAACTGGATTATCGGACCGATTCTAATGTTTGTGTTGGCGTTGATCTTCCTCCACGGCCAACCGGAATACATGGTGGGTCTCATCCTCGTGGGAATCGCGCGCTGCATCGCCATGGTGTTGGTCTGGAACGAGTTGGCGAAGGGCAATAGTGAGTATTGTGCCGGTCTCGTTGCGCTCAATAGCGTGGCTCAGATTGTTTTCTACAGTGCCTATGCTTGGCTGTTTCTCGCCGTGCTGCCACCGCTCTTCGGCCTTGAAGCCACGGTGCTGGATATTCGCATGATGGATATTTTCAACAGCGTGATGGTCTATCTAGGTATCCCGTTTTTAGCCGGGATTTTGAGCCGGATCGTGCTCATACGCCTCAAGAGCCGCGAATGGTATGACGATGTGTTCATTCCGAAAATCTCGCCGATCACCCTAACAGCTTTGTTGTTCACCATCGTTGTGATGTTCACGTTTCAGGGCGAAAAAATCGTCAAATTGCCGCTCGATGTCGTTCGCATCGCCATACCGCTCACGATCTATTTCATCATCATGTTTCTGGTGAGCTTTTTCATGGGCAAGAAACTCGGTGCGGATTACAGCCGCTCGGCTACGCTTGCCTTTACCGCTTCTGGCAACAATTTTGAATTGGCCATCGCCGTGGCCATTGCCGTGTTCGGCATTGGCTCGGGGGTCGCCTTTGCAGCGGTCGTGGGTCCGCTCATTGAGGTGCCAGTGCTCATCGGCCTAGTCCATGTGTCCTTGTGGTTCAAAAAGAAATATTTCCCGAACGACGGCCCATCATTCGAGCTTCCCGCAGACGCCTGCCGCACCTCCCGCAACATCGATGCCGAAACCCACTGAATAGCATTATACTAATACCCAATCTCTAATCTCTAATCTCTAATCTCTAATCTCTAATCTCTAATCTCTAATCTTCATGAAACCACCCGCCATTCTTATTCTTTGCACCGGCAACAGTTGTCGCTCCCACCTCGCCGAAGGCATTCTTAAACGCGCGCTCGGCGATGGATTCCGCGTTGAAAGTGCTGGTTCCAAGCCGGCGGGTTATGTCCACCCGCTTGCCGTCAAGGCGTTGGCTGAGATTGGCATCGACATCAGCGCCCACGAGTCGAAACACATGAATCTTTTTCTTACCGACCAAGTGGAAACCGTGATCACGGTTTGCGGCAATGCCGACCAAGCGTGTCCGATGTTTCCGGGCCAGATGAACCGTCACCACTGGCCATTCGACGATCCCGCCCACGCCACGGGCACCGAAGAAGAGCAGTTTGCTGTCTTCCGCCGCGTGCGGGATGAAATTCTTCGCGTGTTCGGAGCTTATGCCGAGGGCAGGCTTGACCAAATCAAATCAGCACCCCATCAGGGAGGGCTTTAGAGTTGGTTAGATGACGGGGCTTTTTTCCATAACGCGAAGACCAGCATCATGCAGAAGAACAAGGTGTTGAGAAGAAGGCCAACTGAGAAATAGAAGGCGGTGGCGATCACCAAGATCACGGAGATGGGTATAAGAAACGCCTTTACCCAAAAGTCTCCTCGCGTGTTGAAGGTATGCTCGGGGTTTTTCTCCGATGCGGATATGACGTGGTTGTAGAAAAACAACGCACTCAAGGAGACTAGTCCGATCGCACCGAAGAGATACCACAGCGAGTAGGGCTCATAGGCATCCCAGAGCACCTGTCTGGCCTGGAATGCATCCATGCCAAGCTTTTCATGGAAGAACGGCAGCAGATCAGCTTTGGGAATGGCATCGACCTGCGCCTTGTCCACATTCAATTGATCCACAAGATAACGGCGTGCGAGCACGACCTTGTCGCTGTTGTTCTCATAGTAATGGCCGGCGATGATCGAGCCGATCGACGCGCCGATGCCGACGGTGAAATTCGAGTAGCCCATGTATTGGCCTTTTTTGCCTTCCGGTGCGATGCGGGAAAGGTAACCTAGGTTGCATGGGGCGGCGGTCATTTCGCCGACCGCATACAAAGCGATGCAGAACAGGATCCACCAACCGTTCATCGAGCCGGTGAGGCAGAAGATCGCGATGATCGTGAAGATGATGCCCACAATAATGCCGGGGAGCGGACGGAACTTACCGGTGAAGTAGCCCGCAACGAAGGCGAAGATGCTGATCAGGAGCGAGTTGACGTTGAGCATCCACTCCTGTGTGAGGTTGCCATCCTGCACGGTGGGCACGCCGGTCCCGAAGATGCCGATGAGGAAATTGGCCGCTCCACGTGAGTCCACCCAGTCGTCGATGAAGTTCGGCAGGATATCGAAGAACTGCTGGTTCATGAGCCAGAAGCCGCAGAAGGCGATCGTGTAGAAAAACAACCGTGGGTCTAACAGGCCGCGAATGGAATCCAGCAGCATACGCCCCGGTCCCACCAGTTGGGTGCCCTCAGCGGGTTTGCGAGCGGGGTCCTCGAAAAAGAAGAGCGGAATGAAGTTGAGAGCGATGGCTGCGGAGCAGGCGAGGAAGACGTATTCATAATCGAGAATACGTAGATATCCGGCCAGCAGCGGGCCGACGAAGCCGCCGATATTGACCATTTGATAGAAAAGCCCCCAGCCTAATGAGGAGGTGTCTTTGGTCACTCGGTTGGCGATAAGTCCTTGCACGCCGGGTTTGAAAATGGCCGTGCCAAAGGCGAGAAACAATAGGCCCAAGGTGAAAATCTCATACGCGTGATCCGCCTTTAGTGGTCGTGCCTCAGCTAGCGGCATGCCGGCGAGCATCTCAGCCAGCGGCACCGTGTATCCCATGATGAGGTATCCGATGATCTTGAGCAGAGTCGCACCCGCAATGTTGACCTTGTAGCCGTAGCGGTCCGCGAAGCCGCCCGAGATGATCGGGACGAAGGATTGAATCACCAACGCAAAAGCGAAAATGTTTCCTTTCTGGATTTGGTCAAGTTCCGGACCTCCCTTACCGAAGGAATCCACCATGAACACCGGCAGCATCACTTTCACGCCGTAATAGGCGAAGCGCTCGACCAACTCCATCCAGTTGCACCACCAATAGGTGCCGTCGAACGACTTGAGCTGCGTCATGAACGGCATCGGTGCATCGCCAGATGCGGAATCGGGTTCTTGTTTCATGGATCGGGAAAAATCAGAATTTAGAGATTTGATAGATGTGTGCTGCGTTTTCGCCCCAGAATGCGGATTGATCGTCAGAACTTAGATTTTTTGTGAGTTCGGCGCAGATGCGCGTCCACTCCACATGGCTGGAGCGGAGCAAGCAGACTGGCCAATCAGAACCGAACATCACGCGTTGCGGGCCGAAGGCTTCACACACCGTTTCGAAGTAAGGACGCAGCAATTCAAGATCCCATGTTTCTCCACGCACTTCGGTGAGCATGCCGGAAACCTTGCAGCTGGCGTTTTCGCGCTTGGCCAGTTCACGGATACCGCTGGCCCATTCGGCATCGAAATTTTCTGCTGCGATGCGGGGCTTTGCGATGTGATCGACGACGAACGGTTGGTTGGGGTGGCGATCCACCAGCTGGATCGTCTGCGGCAGGTGCTTCCAGAAAATCAGGATGTCGTAAACGAGGTTGTATTTCGCGAGGTTGCGGATGCCTTCGTTAAAGTCGGGGCGGAGGATGAAATTATCATCGGGTTCGTCGTGCACCACGTGGCGGACGCCGGCGAGTTTCGGGTGCGCGGCGTAGCGTTCGAGAAATGGCTCGCCACCGTTCTCACAGAGGGGCACCCAGCCGACTACGGCCTTGATGCGCGGGTTGGAATCGGCGATGGCTAACAAGAAATCGGTTTCCTCGATCATTTGGCGGGCTTGGACGGCGACGCTGCCGTCGATGCCGGATTCGGCGAGAGTGGCATCGAGATCGGTGGAGAGAAAGTCGCGACGAATCACCGCGTGAGCGTCGCTCATCCAGACATAGTCGGTGTCGTTGATCGCCCAGAGGTGGTGGTGGCTGTCGATTTTCATAAATTAAATCACTCGGTTTTACCCCAGATTTTTTGCATAAGGGCGTAGGCGGCGGGGTCGTGTTGATTGAGTTCGGCGCGGACGAAGGGATAGAAATCGTTGTGATAGAGATAAGCTTCCGTGGCTTCCGCGAAATATTCTTTGTGATTGGTGGTGGCGTAGTGCTTGACGGTCTTACCGGTGTAGAGTAGCGATTTCTGATAGACGCCTTTTTTCATCGCATCATCGTATGCCTTGATGATTTCCGGCTCTTCAAAGCCGAGAACTTGATTGTGATAAGCGTGGGCGAGTTCGTGCAGGATGACGGCGGGATGTTTGAGCATCTGCTCGCGTGAAACGAGTTCGGCGGCTTGCGGAATGTGGACTTTTTTCACTAACAGTGGGTCATAGCCGTGTTCGGTGAGCCAATCGAGGTCGGGATGATACTGCATGTTGCCTAGGTCCGGATGTGAGTGCTCGATGAAGATTTCCATCTTGCGCATTTCTTCGAGTTGTTTTTCCGGGAGCAGGATGGTGAGGCGTTCCAAGTGGTTGGCGAGCATGCTGAGTGAGCGTGTGCCGATTTCCTTGTATTCGCCATTCACGAGTCGGGCATCGGCGTGGACGGTCCATCCTTGGAGGTCAAGTTTCACGGTTTCCACCCAACCGATTTTAGCGGGGGCGGATTTTTCGGTTTCTGCGACGGCGGCGAAGAGTCCGATGAGTAAGAGACAGGGGAGGGCGAGTTTTTTGATCATGGCGGCGAGAATACGCGGGTTATTTTTCCAATTTCTCAACACCGGCATCATAGTTCCATTGTTGGTCCATGACGGGGGCTAGAATGGTTTTCACTTCGTCGAGCAAAGAGGCGTCGAATGGTTCGCTATACCAAGCGAGATTCCGCTCCAGCGATGAGGTGCGGGCGGTGCTGAACATGGTGGTGTGGAACGGGCTTTGCTGGCAGGCGAACTGGAAGGCGAGCTTGGCGATCGAGCTGCCCTGGCGTTCGCAAAACGCGGCGGCTTCGGCGAAGAGAGTGCGTTCTTCGGTGTTTGCCGGATGCCAGTCCGCGATCTTGCCGCCGGTGAGAAGCCCGCTGGCGAAGGGCGAGGCGTTGATCATGCCGATGTTTTTCGCGCGGCATGGCTCGACGAGTTCGAGCCCGCGAGTGTCGTTGAGGCAATAATGATTGTGGGTGAGGATCGCATCGACCGGTGCCTCAGCGATGACGCGTTGCCATAGGTCGATCGGATAGATTCCGGCGCTGACTGCGCCGATACGGCCTTCTTGCTTGAGGGCAACGAGTGTGGGAAAGCCTTGGGCAAAGGCGCTTTCGGTTTGTGCGCCGCCTTGATATTCGAAGTCGTGCAGGTGGACGATGTCGATGTAATCGACGCCGAGGCGTTGCAAGCTTTCCTCAAGTCCGGTGCGGATGCGGGCGGGCGAGTAATCGAGTTCGTCGGCACCGTAACTGCCGAGGGCCGTGTATTTGCCAGCCTTGGTAGAGAGGAAATAGCGGTCGCGTGAAATGCCTTTGAGCGCCTTGCCCAGCACGGTTTCCGCCACGGTGCCGCCGTAGGCGGGGGCGACGTCGAAGTAGTTGATTCCGGCATCAAGTGCGGCGTGCACGGCGCGGATCCCGTCGGCCTCGTCGATGTCTCGGAACACTCCGCCGAGCGCGGAGGCTCCAAAGCTGAGGCGGGAAACGTTGAGTCCGGTTTTGCCGAGGGTTGTGTAGTTCATTTGGTTTGGTGTCAGCCTGGATTTTCGATTTGCATTTTCAGGACGTTTTCGCCGGTGCCGGCTTCAACGATTGCTTCGGTTAGGTTTTCGAATGGGTGGATTTTGGTGATTAACGGGCGTGGGTCGATGCGGCCGGAAACGACCATTTCGATGACGCGTTCGAAGACATTGGCGAAGCGCCATGAGCCGACATATTGCAGCTCGCGGGTGAGCAGTGCGTTGGCGGGGATGGCCGTGCCATCGGGTAGAGTGCCGACTTGCACGACGGTGGCTCCTGGGGCGCTGAGGCGGATCGCCTGGTCGAGCGCAGCACCGACGCCCGCTGCTTCGAAAACCACCTCGAAACCGCCGGGAGAGAGCTTGGCGGCTTCTTCAGTCATGGTTTTGCTGGTGGGGTCGAGTGTGCCTACCGCGCCATGTTCTTCAGCGAAGCGCCGGGCAAATGGTTTGATATCGGAAACGATCACCTTGCTGGCACCGAAGGCCACGGCGACTAACAAAATCATTTGGCCGATGGTGCCGCCGCCGGTGATGAGCACGGTTTTCCCGCTCACGCCACCGCTGCGCATCACGGCGTGCATGGCCACGCTCATGGGTTCTAACAAAGCACCCCACGCGTATTCAAATCCTTCCGGTAGGGGCCAGCAATTTTGGGCGGGAGCGGTGACATATTCGGCATAACAACCGGCGCTCGGTGGAGTCACGCTGGCGGAGCCGAAATAGACCATCTTCGGGCAAAGATTGTAGCGACCTTGGCGGCATTGTTTGCAGCGTCCGCAGGCGCGTGATGGGTCGACGGCGATGCGTGTGCCGATCGCCGGGCTCGTGACTCCTTCGCCATGGGCGACGATTTCACCGGCGAATTCGTGACCGAGAATGAACGGTTGGGTGGGGATGAAGTTGCCGCATTTGCCGTGTGCGTAATAATGCAGATCACTGCCGCAAATCCCAGCGGCGCGCACGGCGACGAGTACCTCGCCCGGGCCGGGAGCAGGGCGGGGGACGACTTCTTTGCGGATGTCTTTCGCGCCGTGGAGCACGAAGGCGGTCATGGTGGATTGGTTGCCTGTCATTTTCTAATGAATGTTAGTGAAGGAAAAGATAGAGCACGCACAACAGCACAAACAGCAGGAGCGCCACAATGCGCGGGTCGCTCAGGCCGGTGATGCGGGTTTCCGTGACGGCCTTTAACGGGCTGCCCCAGCAGGCGTTTTCAAGTTGTCCCGGTGATGGCGGCGCACTGAGGAGACTCACCATGATGTAGGTCACGATGCATAGTGCGCAAAGGATCGGTCCGGCGAGCATGAATGGAATTCCGAGACCCTGCACTGGATCGGTCACGAGGCCAGCGAAGCCTGTTGCTGGATTTTCGAGGAGGAGTGCGCCGACGCTTTTCATGTCCATAATGAAATAGCCCAGGCCCAAAGCGCAGCCGATTGCGAAGGTCGTCAAGGCGGCCTTGTTGTTGCCGCGTTTCCAGAAGACTCCCAGCACGAGCACGGTGGTGACGGCGGGTGCGAAGATCATTGGGATCTTATTGATCGCTTCGAAGATCGTTCCGAATTGCCCGCCTTGGGTGGACCACAAAATCGCCAGCACCATGATGACGCCTGCGCTAATCCGGCCGATCTTGACCTCTTGGGCGTCGCCTAGGTTCGGGTTGATCCGTTTAACGATATCAACTGAGATCAAGGTTGCGCAACTGTTGAGAGCTGAGGCGATGGTGCTCATCAGAGCGGCCAGCAAGCCGGCGGTTAGAAAGCCCTTGAGTCCCACGGGAACCAAGAGATTGATCATGTTCGGCAAGGTGGCGTTGTAGTCGGGAGTGCCGTCGGGGAGCGTGGTCAGTGACATTGCTCCATTTTTGATCAGGACTGACGCGATTACGCCTGGCAGGACCATCAGGAAGAGCGGGAGAATTTTAAGGAACCCGGCGAAAAGCGCGCCATTTTGGCCGTCGCGCTCGCTGCGCGAACCGAGGACGCGTTGCACGATGGTCTGGTCCGAGCACCAATACCAGATGCCCAAGACCGGGTAGCCGAGCAGTATGGCAAGCCATGAGTAGGGATTGAGATGGCCCTTGTCGTCGAAAATCGAGTGGATCATGCTCATTTGGTTAGGTTCGAGTTTCGCCTTGAACTCTCCATAACTGTGGACTCCGACCTCCGGAAGGTAGCGGATTCCAAGCACCGTGATGAGCACCGCGCCGCCTAGCAGAAGAAAGGTTTGGATCGTCTCGGTGACCACCACCGCCTTGAGGCCGCCGAGTATGGTGTAGATCACCGTGACGACCGAAATGATGAGGATCGACCAGATTACCGGGATGCCGAGGAAGGCTTCGAACAGTTTGGCTCCGGCGAAGAGGCTGATTCCGATGTGGATCAGCAGTGCTCCGAAAATCGCGATTGCCGCAAGGAAGGTGCGGGCGGTGGGGCTGTAACGCCGTTCGAGAAACTCTGGTAGAGTCGAGATTCCGCTGCGAAAATAGAAAGGAGCGAAGAACAGCGCCAGGGCGATCAAGCAGAATGACGCCATCCACTCAAAATTTCCCATTACGAGGCCGATGCTGGAACCGGCCGCCGCCAGGCCGACGAGGTGGATCGTCGAGATGTTCGATGCGAACATGGCTGAGCCGATGGAGAACCAGCCGAGCGATTTGCCGGCGAGGAAATACTCCTCACTGGTGGCTTTTTTCTTATATCCTGTGAAGATGCCGATGGCAGTGATGCCGATCAGGTAAATGGCGATGATGATAAGATCGAGCGTGGAGATATTCATCGAGGATGGGTTGATGATTTCAGGGTTTTCAGTGCGCGGAAAACCGGGATGGGTAATAGAGTGCGAAATTTGAATTCCCGGGTGCTGATTGAGGCGGAACCAAATTGCGGAATTTTATGGCAAATTGCGACATTTCGGGCGGCGGCGGGCGGAGACGCCCACGCCACTTTTTTGCTATCCTCCTGCTATGCGGGCGTTTTCCCGATACTGGCGTGGGCTCATGCCAAAGTGCTCGCGGAAGGTCCTAAACAAGTGGTTGGGGCGCGAGTAGCCGGTCTGGGAGGCGATATCGGTGATGCTGTCGTCGGTGGTTTCCAAGCGCAGGGTGACGGCCCTGAGGCGGGTGCGGACGAGTTCCTGGTTGATGCCGCGGCCGAGTTCGCGGCGAAACCCTTTTTCCAGCACGCGGCGGTGGATTCCGGTGGCGGCTGCGACATCATCGACTGAGAGGGCGCTTTGCGCGTAGTGATCCCAAATGTAACGGAGAGCCGTGGCTACGTCGCGGTCATCCACGGCGATGATGTCCGTGCTGCGGCGGGCGGCGATTCCCTTGGGCTGCACCCGTTTGATTTCGGCTGGTGCTTTTCCGCCATCCATCAGGCGGTCTAACAAAGCTGCCGCCTCGTATGCCATGCCTGCCAAGTCATGGCGCACGCTCGACAGCGGGGTGTGGAATGACTCGCAAAGCATCGTGTCATTGTCCACACCGAGCACCGCCACCTCATCAGGCACGCGGAGTCCGTTTTGATCGCAGGCAGCGATGATATCGGCGGCAACGCAATCGTTGTAGCAAAAAACCGCGAGCGGTTTTGGCAAGCGCATCAATTCGCTGGAAACGATTCTGCGACGTGCGGCCCAGTCCGGTCCGCCCTGCCCGGCGGCCCATGCGGTGGACGGAAGTTCGGCAGCGGCGATACCTGCCTTGGCGAGGGTTTCGAAAAACCCCTCGCGGCGCTCGCGGTTCGGCACGTCGTCGCGGAATGGCACCCACAAACATCGGCGGAATCCGCGTTCAATGAAATGCTCGGCGGCCACACGTCCGATCATGCGATTGTCAGCTGCCACCCGTGGCAGATCGACGTCGTCGCGCACCAGCGAGATTTCGACGGCTGGTGTTGGATTGGCCAGGATGAACTCCGCCAGATCATTGCGGTGGCCGATGAACGAGAGGATTCCGTCGCCCTGCCAGCCATAGGGAATGCTGGCCGTGTAAATCATGTCCGTGACCAAATGCCAGCCGTGCTCGCGAGCGTAGTGTGCGGCCCCCACGTAGAACCCGTGGTGGGTGTCGGTGAGGGCGAGGAGTACGGATTTTTGTTTCTTGGGCATATCGAGCCCGTTCCGCATAACACCCATTCCACGAACCTGCGAATCCAATTTGCGAACGGGTGGAAAAAACTGCACCAGGCTTTCCCGCTTGCCCGCAGCGGGCGGACAGGCACAATCGCGCCAGTGAAATCAGCGCCTCTTGGATTTTTTGACTCTGGTGTCGGCGGCTTGACCGTGGTGCGGGCGGTGCAGGAACTTCTGCCGCACGAGGACATTCTTTATCTCGGGGACACCGCCCGGTTGCCGTATGGATCGAAGAGTCCGGAGACGATCCGGCACTTTGCCGATGAGGACACCCGGTTTCTCATTGCTCGCGGCGTGAAGGCGATTGTCGTGGCTTGCAACACCGCCACCGCTCACGCCCTGCCGAGTTTGCGTGAAAAATACCGCGTACCGATCATCGGAGTCATCGAACCCGGTGTGGACGCAGCCTTGGAGCATCCGCAGGTCGAGAGGATCGGCATCATCGCGACCCGTGGCACGATCGGCTCCCACGCATATCAGCACGCGCTCGCCTTGCGGCGGACCGGTTTGATCATCCATGGCCAAGCGACGCCCTTGCTAGTGCCCTTGATCGAAGAAAACTGGATTGATCACCCTGCTACGGGCATTGTGCTCAAGACGTATTTGGATCCGTTGGTCGAGAAAGGCATTGATACTCTGATGCTTGCGTGCACGCATTACCCGCTGCTGATCCCGGTGTTGCGCGAATTGTTGCCGCAAGAGGTGAGGTTGGTGGACTCGGCGACGACCTGCGCGGAGCATCTGCGAAGGGAGTTGGTCCGGCTCGATCTGCTGGCACCGGACGATCACGATGGAACCCTGGAAGTCCATTTGACCGACCTTTCCGATGAATTTGAAACCCTAGCGCGGCGTTTTCTCAAACGGGCACCAGGGCGGATTCACCGGGCGGTGCTTGGTGGTCAGACCGGGGTTTTATCTTGATTTGTTCATATTTTTTTGAACAGAATCACATCTACAAATATTCTTATGACAAAACTATTTGGAACCGATGGCATTCGTGGGCGCGTGAATGAATTTCCGATCACTGCGGAAGTAGCCCTCCGGACGGGTAAGGCGGTGGCTAGCGTGTTGCGCTCTTCCGGCCCGAGACGGAACCGGGTGTTGGTGGGGAAGGATACCCGGATTTCCGGCTACATGTTAGAAACCGCGCTCACCAGCGGCTTGGTTTCGATGGGGATGGATGTTTATCTGGTGGGTCCGATGCCCACTCCGGCGGTGGCTCACTTGACGAAATCAATGGGTGCCGCAGCGGGAATCATGATCACCGCTTCCCACAATCCTTATGAGGATAATGGGATGAAAATCTTCGGGCCGGATGGCTATAAGTTGTCGGACGAGTTGGAAGCGTTGATCGAACGCTACATTTTGGGTGACGAGCCGGAAGCGCCGCAGGTGCTGCCGGAACAAATTGGCAAGGCCCACCGGATCGATGATGCACGCGGCCGTTACATCGAATTTGCAAAGCACACGGCGGACAACATCTCGCTGCATGGCTTTAAAGTGGTGGTCGATTGCGGGCACGGAGCCGCTTATTTCATCGCGCCATTGATTTTTAAGGAACTCGGAGCAGAAGTGATCACCATTGGCAATCAACCGGATGGGCTCAACATCAATCGCGATTGTGGAGCGCTCCATCCCGATGCGGCGGGCGAATTGGTCCGTCAGCACAATGCTGATCTTGGTATCTCGTTTGATGGCGATGCGGACCGGGTGATCTTCACCGATGCCGCCGGCCAAGTGGTCAGCGGTGATCGGATTCTGGCTCTCTGCGCGCTCGGCATGAAGGAACAGGGGAAACTCAAAAATGATACGCTCGTTGCAACCATCATGAGCAATCTCGGCCTGACCGAAGCGATGAATCGGCACGGGATCCAAGTGGTGACAACAGCTGTGGGTGACCGCAGCGTTATCGAATGCATCCGTCAAAACGGTTACTCGTTCGGCGGTGAAAATTCCGGGCATTTGATCTTCGCGGATCACTCGACCACGGGCGATGGCATCCTGAGTGCGCTTCAGGTGTTGCGCATGATGCGTGAAAAAAATGCCACTTTGGCTGAGCTGGCGGGCATCATGAATGAATATCCCAGCGAGCTTTCCAACATGCCTGTGGCATCGAAGCCGCCGCTTGAATCGCTGCCAAAACTGAATGGTCTGATGCGTGATGCCACAGCCGAGTTTGGCGGAAATGGCCGGCATCTGATCCGTTATTCCGGCACGGAAAATAAAATCCGCGTGCTCGTCGAACACCGCGAAGCGCTGGAATGTCGTGCTTGGATCACTAAATTCGCCGCCGCGATCCGCGAGGAAATCGGTTGAACCATCATCATGTCCGCCGCTTGTCATCCACTCTCCCTGACTCGAACCATCGAGGATTTTCCGATCGGAAATGTGCCGTTGTTGATTCACCATCAGGCGTTGTGCCTTGCATCCACGGATCTCTTGTCGGTCCATCGACATGCATGGATTGATCCAAAAGATGCCGCTGTATTATTCAGCAACTCAGAGATCCGCACATTGATCGACAGTGAAGGATTGGTTCTCGCTTGGTTGGGAGCATCTCCCGATTTGTCGAATGCGGTCGCGGCGACAGCCTCATTTGAAATTCGCTATCCATGGGATCTTCTTCGCGCCAATGAGCAATACGTTTCTTTGCTAACGGAAAACATCATCGAGGGTGAAATCCATCCCTTGGCCGTCATAGAGGGAACAATACAGATCGGCGTGGGCACCCGCATCCTTCCTGGCGTTTTCATCGAGGGAAACGTCATCATCGGCGCGAACTGCAAGATCGGCCCGAATTGTTATATCCGGGGAAATACCAGCATTGGCGATGGCTGCCATATCGGCCAATCCGTGGAGATCAAGAATTGCCTCATCCTTTCAAAAACCAACGTCGGCCACCTTTCATACATCGGCGATTCGGTCCTTGGTGAAAAAGTGAATCTCGGAGCAGGCACCACCACCTCCAATCTCCGTCACGATGGTACAAACCATCGATCATCGGTCGATGGGGCTTTGGTGGATACTGGTCGCCGGAAGTTTGGTGCCATCTTTGGCGATCACGTTCACACGGGCATCAACACTTCGATCTATCCGGGACGCAAACTTTGGCCCGGAACCACCACACGCCCCGGCGAAATCGTTCAATATGACGTGGAGTCATCATTCTGAATTTTCATCTCTCCACTATCACCATGTGCGGAATCGTCGGATACATTGGAACAGCGCGACCGTCGAGTGGACGGGCTATCGGCCTTTCAAGCTATCCAGAGTGATGGATTCTGCTGTGTTTAGGAAGCGCAGCCGGGTGGGGGAGATGCGTGTCACGCCGAGGTGGCGATTGTTATGGTTTTGCTGCTTTCCAAGCAATTCAGTGATTTTCCGAGCGTTCGTTAGAAGTTGATCGGCGGATTCTGCGGAATCGAGTTCAATATCCCAGAGGATGGCGACCGACGATTCACCATCGGGGAAAAGGATGTAGCGGTCGCCGCGCCAAGTGGCGGCGATTTCCGCTGAAGGTACATCATCGCCAAGCATTTTTAGCCAGAGAAAAAGCCCGAGTTGACCGGCGGATTCCGTGAGAATGGGCGGCTCGGGAGTCGCAGGCAATTGGCAGTCGATGGGGGTGACAGATTCGTTAGGGGAAAAGATAGCGCGCGTCGTTTGTGGCGGGCTGCGAAAGGCGGCGTGGAGGGCATCATTGCCACGAACATACAAGGCATCCGAATAGCCTTTGCCTTCGGTCGTCGGGAAGTTGGTGAGTCCCTGAAGAAACGGTGAGAGGCTGGCGAAGAGTTGTTTGAAGTCATTGTTTTCCGTCATGGGCATGAAACCGACGGTGCGGGCTTTCTCCGCATAGAAACGGGCTTCGGCACCGGAGGCAGCCCCTTGGTGAAGGGCTTCCCGGGCACGTGCAGCGTCATCGCCGGGATGGGCCGGAGTGGGCGGGAAATGCTGGTGAAACAGAATCCTGCCTAACAAACCGATGAGTGTTGCTTGGTCGGGGATATTTTTCAGATCCGCCCGATCCAACATCCAACCCTCGACGGTGACATCATCGAACCAGCCATTGGCGTCCACTGCGCGGACGGCGGTGAGTTGTGTGAGAAGATCGTCGTCGGGGCGCAACCAGCCGATGAGCCCATAGGATTCCTGGCGATCATCGATGCCTGAAGGCCCCATGCGGCTTTCGATTGCAGCTCCGATTCGGTCGCGGAGTTCTTCTCCGGCGATGCGGTGGACCACCGGATTGGATAAAAACCGCAAGCCAAACTCTTTTTCGGTGCGATCAATGAATTCCCGTGGCACGGAGAGTTCGCCGCCGCCTTGGGCGAGTGAGCGGAGTGATTCATTCTCGCGTTTGAGCATCACGATTTCTTCGCTTGCGGTGCGGAGTTGGTTTTCGAGTTCTTTCATCTCGGCGGGCGCTCGAGATGATTTCCAATGCAACCCTTGGAGGATTCCTCCGGCACCGATGGCTCCGCCTAAAATGATGAATAGGATGTTTTGAGGAGAAGCCATGGTGTTAATTCCGCATGAAGTTTTCCTCTTGCGGGGGAGTGGCGGCTGTCACTTGATCGACGATCAACACTGGCTTGAGCGATCCGGTTTCGGTGGGAAAGCTCATCGTGCCGGAGACTTTTACCCAATCGTTTTCCGGGAACTCAGGTGGTTGCGCGCCAAATTCGAGAATGATCGGAATCGCCCGGCTATCGGCTGCGCAGCAGGTGAGAAACAAGCGGTAAAGGCGTTTTCTTGAACCATTCGGGTTATCATTTTTTTCATTCATCCAGCGGCCTTCGGTTTCCACCTTGAGTCCCCCGATCAGCGATTGCAGTTCGCGGTCGCCCGTGGCGTAAAACAACTCCATGAGATCGAATTCGATGTAGCCCTCCGGGGTTTTGCGGTGGCTTTTTTCGATTTCCTCAAGTGTCAATGGGAGCATCGATGAAGCAAAAAAGGGTAAAGCTCCGCTCGTTGGAGAATCATAAAGTCCCTTGCGCGAGAGTGCTGCAATCGAATATGCATCTTTGGTCCAAGCGACCGAAAAGGCAACTGGCACCACCATCAACAGGAAGGCCGCAAGCGGATGTGTGTCTCCGCTTTCATGATCGTGCGGATCGTCTCCACCGCCATGTTCGTGGCCGCAATCCGCTTCGTGCCACGCGGTAAGCATGTTGAATAATCCGACCACCGCAAGCCCCAGTCCGCCGACGAGTGCGAGCGGTCTGAAGTCCGTGGCAAGATACTTGTTGATGCGACCGCTGGCGTAAAAATACAGTAGAACCGCGCTCCAAACGAGCATGGCCATGGAATAAATGATGCGCCGGGTTTGCGGTTTCATTTCATTTGGAAAACGAGATGCTGCCAGAACATGGAGAGGCTGCCGATCGAGAGAAACAGCCCGATCGCCAACCAGATGATGAAACGTTTTTTCAGCACTGTCTGATAGAGAAACAACAGTTTGACGTCCATCATCGGTCCGAAGGTGAGGAATGCGAGTTTCGCACCCCATGAGAATTTGTCCAAAGTGGCGGCGATAAAGGCATCTGAGGTGCTGCAAAGACTCAGGATGAACGCCAGCGTCATCAGTGCCGCAGGTGCCGCAGCGGGATTTTTCGCAAGGCTGTCCAACCACTCCGCGCCCGGCGCGATGCCGGTGTTGAACAAGGCAGTGATCGAAACTCCGATGGTGAAATACACGCCCACATCGATGAAATCCTTCATCGCAGAGCGGAACGCGGCCACTAATTTCTGATGAGAGTGATGGGAATTATGGGAATTATGGGAGTGATGGGAGTGATGGGAGTGATCACAGCAGGCGTCGTGGTTATGATGTGATTCGGCTGGTTCTGGATTTTTTTCGAGGCTGGCGAGCAGTTTGGATTTGAGCACGGCCGCAAGTGGGAGCCGCAGCACGATGAATCCCACCGCCACGGCGATGAGGTAGCCTAACACCATGCGTGAGCCGGTCATCATCGCCGCCTCTTGCCCTTGGAAGGCTTTCCAGGTGCTTAGTGCGGTGATGGGATTCACGATTGGCGCGGCCAACATGTAGGTCAGCGCGCATGAAACGGGCAGGCCTTTTTTCACCAACCGCCGAATCACAGGTACTACTGCGCATTCACAAACCGGGAAAACCGCTCCTAACAATCCGGCCATCATCACCGCGCGATAGCGGTTTTTCGGCAGGAACCGATCCATCGTTCCGGCAGGTAGGTAAATATCGATGAACCCGCTGATCAATGTTCCCAGCAGGATAAAGGGAGCGCCCTCAAAGAGGATGCTCAGAAAGGCGAGCGCAAAGTCCTGTTGGGAATCGGGCGACATCCTGCTGAGGAGAAATTCTGCCAATTGGCGTCAGAATGGTTTTGCAAGGCCCAGCCAAGCGGCGGTCACTGCGGCGGCGATCGACATGATCAGGACAATCGATGTTGGCAGCACCTTGCGTTTTGCGAGAACCGGAGCCAATCCGAGGAATAACCAGAGACCAAGTTTGGCCATCCACCAGTATTTCTCCATCGGCGGTTTTCCGAGCATGGCGAATCCGATCAGTAAGATCAGCAACAGCGAGGTACCATGGAGTATGGAAGCGCCTTTTTTGCCTGAACCTCCGAGCAGAGTAGCTCCGAGTGAGGTGAAAAGCGCGATGACGCCGAAGAGATGCAGTGTTTTAAGGAGAATGGGGTCCATGGTGATGTCAGGTGCGGCAGTCTTGTCGGAGTGACGGCTGAATCAAGCCTGCAAATTGCGGAGTCGAAGCACGCCATTTTCAAAATGAAGGCTAACCGCAGATCCGATGCCGCGTTCCATCCTTGCTGCACACTCTGGGGCCCCATAATCTTCGTGGAAGAATCCCAAAACACTCGCCGTAAAACCCGCATGTCTCAAGAAATCCCGCCCACCCGAACCAAAAACCGCCCGTGGGTAATTACTTTTTTCGGCCTGCTTGCCATGGCGGGATTGATCTCGATGCCCATCCTCGCCGGTGAGCCGACTGCGACAAATCTTCCAGACATGGTGCGTTTTATCGGCCATTTTCACCCGGTTGTGCTGCACCTTCCGATCGGGGTATTCGCGCTGATTCTTTTCCAAGAACTCGGGGCGATTTTCAGTAGCCGCACCCGTATTTCCGCACCCAGCTCGTTGTTTCCGATGTTTTTCGGGGCAGCAAGTGCGGTAATCGCGGCGATTCTGGGATTTCTGCTCTACCACGGGCATGGTGCGGATTATGCCGGCAATGATCTTGCGGAGCGGCATTTGTGGGGTGGCTTGGCGTTCGCAGTGGCGGCAGTGCTCACGTTTGTGCTCAAGGCGTGGTCCGTTTCGCTTTCTGCCAATCCGGCGTGGTATCGCTCGCTGCTTTTCGGGAGCGTGGGCGTGATGGGGTTTGCCAGCCACGACGGAGCATCAATGACGCACGGCAGTGATTACCTCACCCAATACGCCCCGGAGCCTCTGCGCAAAGTGTTAGGACTGGAGCCCGGAATAATCGCCAACGCTCCGGTCAAAGTTTCCGCCGACCAAGTGGTCTATGCGGACATCGTTGCGCCGATTTTTGAGCGCCGTTGTGTGCAGTGCCACAAGGAGGAAAAGTCTAAGGGCAAGTTCCGCATGGATACTTACGAGCTGTTAGTCAAAGGCGGCAAAGAAGGCCCTGGCATCGAGCCCGGAAATGCCGCCGAGAGCAACATCATCGTCCGCATGGATCTGCCTGAAGACGATGACGAACACATGCCGCCCGAAGGGAAGCCGGACATCGAGGATGCGGAGGTGCTCATCATCAAGTGGTGGCTCGACGGCGGTGCCGATCCGATGAAAACCCTGAGTCAATTTGAAGTGCCGGCCAAGGTCGCCGACGCTCTTGCAATTGTCACCTCCATCGCCCCGACTCCCAAGGCCGAGCCGGACGGTCACGCGGCACCCACCACCGTGGCAGGTCCTTCGGAATCGCTCAAAAAAGAGGTTGCAGCGCTCTCCGCCCAATTTCCCGGGGCTCTTTCCTTCGAGTCCCAACAATCCTCGTTGCTGACTTTTTCCGCCGTTTCCATGCGTGGAAAACTCGACGATGCCGCCTTCGAAAAACTAACCGCGATCCTGCCGCATCTGATTAGCTTGGATCTATCCGCCACCTTGATCACGGACAAGTCCGTCAGCCTGTTGCAATCCGCCACCAAGTTGCGCATGGTGCGACTTGCGGAAACGGAAGTCACGGATGCGGCGATCAACTCGTTGCTCAAGTTGCCCGCTCTGGAATCCGTGAATTTCTACGGCACCAAAATCACCGATTCCGGCCTCTCAAAATTGGCAGCCATGCCATCACTCAAGCGCCTCTATCTCTGGCAGACCGCCGTGACGCCGGCCGCCGTCAAAGCCCTTCAAGAGAAGCTTCCGGAATGTGAAATCGTGACAGGTTCAGAGGCCTGAGTAAAAAGCGGAAGCCCGCGCGTGGTCCCGAACTGATAGATCTCGATTCCGGGATGACAGTGAAATCTTGAAGGACATGGCCAGCAGCAAGATCACAGCTGTCTTTCTATCCATTTCCATCATTTCGTGAAGTCGAGAATTTTCATACTCGCACCCTTCTGGATGGTCACAATGCCGCGATCATAGTCGGCATTGAGGAAGGGACTTTGGAGCACTTTTTGCGGGGCGTAATCGACCGGTTTCCCGTTGATGGTCGGTGCCTGCTTCTGGCTGGTGTCAAAAGTCAGGCTATCGCCGTAAACGGTTTTGCAAACCAATAGCGAGCCCTTCATCTCCGGTTGGTTGGCCTTCACTTTCGCCTTGAAAGCATCGAAGTCCCCCACATCCTTTTTGGCCATGACTTCTAGAATCACCGGGGCGAAGTCGTCTTTTGGCAGGATGACCCTGCCTGGTGGAGCCTCCCGTATGGGACCCTCCATCGACGGGTTCGTGACTTTCTGCTCTGTGAGCTTGAATTCGCTTCCAACCACCCGGATGGCGGCATAGGCACCCTCCGTTTCCACGAAAACCACATTCCCGTCCCGCATCGGTTTTCCCATGCCGTCCAGCGGCATCCAGACGATCATTGGACCTCCGGCCTTGTTGCCCTTGAGCTTCTGGGTGATCAAGCTGCCCTTGCTCTGCACCGACCAGTGTCCGTTAAGCACGTCGCGCGCCTTACCCTCCGGCCGGACGACGGGCACAATGCGCGCTGCGGGGTCGTCGCCAAATACAACCCCCTGCCAGCGACTCTGGGCGCTGATGGCGACCCAATCCTTGTTCGGCCGGGCTTCGGTCATGAGGGTGCCGATGGTGAACGCGGGATCGCAGTAGCTGTAGCGGATGATTCCTCCGCCATCGGCTCGGAACTTGTTGGGCTTCATGTCGTCCGACATGACCGCCTCGCCAACGCCTTGCTCGCCGAGCCCTTGGGCGCGCTGGATGATCTCATACGGACCGTCGGCGCGTGCGGAACGCGCGATCTCCGCCACCACCGCCGGCGGCTCATAGTCGCTGAGCAAGGCGTTGATCTCTCCTTGGATGATTTTGGGTTTTTCCCCGATCCCGAAGTAGAACCATCCGAGTGCGGGAATCCCGTGTATGGCGTGTTTGAAGCCGTTCACGCCGCGGATGCGGGCCTTTCCTCCGCCATCCACCCCGTGGAGCTGTTCCTGGGTCCAGTAAGCCCAATAGAGATCCAGGAACATCCCGGCGGACCGGCGGACCTCCGGTTCCCCGAAGTCACGGAAATTATAAAACCCTTTGAGCCAGACCGAATTGTAGCCGGGGCACATGATCTCGATGCTGACACCCTTTTTCGCCCGCTCCCGGCAGTAGACCACGATGTATTCGTTCCATGCCCGGTAGTAATCCTCCAGGCTCGAGCCGTCGTCGAGTTTCAGCTTTTGGTAGTCGGGCTTGTTTCTCGCGATTTTGGCGAACTGCCATTGCAGCGAGAAGTCCATGGCATGGTGGTTCTCGGTGCTGTGGAAATGCCAGGTCTTGGTCGTGGCGTGGTCCGGCTTGTTGTGTTTCGCGCTTTCTTTGACGTAGAGCCAGATCGGTTTCAGGCAGGCGGCTTCGGTCTCCGCCGTGAGCCGCCCGGGATGGACCGTGCCGTTGGGGCCATACATGTCGATCAGGCGCATGATGATATCCGCGTGCCAGTGGAAACTGTCACGGTCGATGATGTCCAAGGGATGATCGAGATAGTGCCGGGCGTTCTCGACGAGAGCGGCATTGGCCTCGTCGAGCTTCTCACCGAGGTGGAAGCACCGCGCGGCAAAGCCAACGATGGAATAAGAGTAGGCCCGCGTGTAGTTGCCACTTCCGGGACGCAATGGCGGCTCCTTGGCTGCCCGTTTGAGCGGCTTACCGGCGTCGGCCCGGAACCACGACTCCACACGACTCCTAAATTCAGTCGGCGGCTTCCCCTGTGTCGTTATCTCAGCATCAGCGCCGACTGCCGACCCCAAGCAGATCAGGATCAAAATCCATCCGTAACTCTGTTTCACCATTTTTCTCCTACGCTTCTCGCTCCTGGCGCTTTTCACGCAACGCGAATGGTATCGGAGAAGAGTTCCTTGCGGTGCAGGGCGGATCTGTCGAGTATGTGAAAGTAGCCATGGAGTGGCTCAAGGATCACCAGCAAAGCGCCTGAAATTCCGGATACTCAGCCCCAGAAACAGCCGTTCTCGTCCTCGTCCACTACTGCGAGAAACTCATCGAAAAACACTGCTTCAGTATGGGGCGGATAGGAGTGCCATTTTAAATCCGCCCGCATCCAATAGATTTTCCAGCGGTTCGTCTTGCGATTGTAGGTCGCCTTGGCCGCCGGTTCCTCGATTTTCTGGCTCTCGTCACGCCAGAGTGGACGAATCGAGTAAATCACCACGCTTTGTCCCTCGATGCGCCAAGCGAGGTCGAGCTTGTGACGAATTTCCTCGGGCGGGCGACGTCTGGTTAGAAAATCCACCATGGAAGACTCGATGGAGGCGTTTTGTTCTATTGTGAAAGCCATGGTGAGTGTCTTGGATCAAGCACCTTCGACCAGCGCGATTTCCTCTTCGGTCAGATCGTAGAGGTCATAGACGAGGCGGTCGATCTGGCGGTCGGTGGCGGCGATCTGGGCGTCCAGTTGCGCGGCGGCCTGCGGGTTGGCCTCGGCACGGCGCTTGGGAACGAGGGCGAGCATTCTTTCCACCAGGGAAACCATGCGGTCGTGTTTCTCGACGTCGGCGGGGTTGGTGAAGTCGATCAATGGAAATGCCGCGCTTTGAATGTATTGTTTGGAGAATTTGATATAGCCGCCACGCAAATTGGTGCTTTGAGCGCGGATCATGACACTGAAAAGTTTGGAGTTCATGACTCCGAGCAAACACCGCAGCGACAAATAATCTTTTTTGGGACGAATGCCATAGAACGGACCGCTGCCGCCGCCGGTCATGTGCAAACCGCATTCGTCCAACATCACTGTCGGTCGTTTAGCGGTGACTTGGACGATGAGCTTGGGCGTTTCCATCTGCGTGAGGTTTTGTGAACGTCCGAAGGCATACCATTGTGAATTGTTCCACTTGCCGTTTTCACGAGCCACCAATTCCTTTTTGTTTTCTTCCAGATGTTTCCAGACATTAGGAAAAAATGCCTTCATATCTGCCGCAGGAACAAGCCGGGCAGAGGAATCATCGACATAGTAAGGAAACAAAAGTTTCGCCGCAGGCTGCAAGTGGGTATAAGGAGCGAGATCTCCTGTGAGCAAAAAGGGTTTTGTTGCTCCATTTTCGAAGGACGCATTCAAAGGCACGACAAAAACACGATCAGCACTGGTTTGAAGACCCACGAAAATTTCTGCCACATCGCCAAGTTTGACCGGACGCATCTGGAGTTTTCGCATGAGGTTGGCAATCCGCCCGACACCGAAGTTCCAATCATCGCCGCCGAGTTGGGCGAGGGGAATATCACCAGTTGTGACCACTTCGTCGATGCTTGGACGCTGGATTCGATAGATCGCCTGATCCTCCCCAAGGCTGGAACTTGTCGGTTGGATAAGTTTCCGAATTTCTTCGATCCGGTTTTTCCATGCTTCGAGGTCGTGAACCTTGATGAAGGGACACGTCACCTTGTATTCGTGGTCCAAGAACAGCAGGCAGGTGTAGGTAGTCGCGCCGGAAAAAACCTGCTGATCTCCGAAGTGGACGATTTCCGAAAGATGGCGGCCCTTGGCGATCATCTCACGGAGATTGCGCCCATATTGAGCGTTGAAAAACTTGTGCGGCAGGATGAAGCCGGAACGACCTTTCGCACTCAATAACTGGAGAGTTTTTTCGACGAAGACGACGTAGATGTCGTAGTTTCCTGACGCGGCGGATTGGTAGGCTTTCTTGTAAACCTCTACTTCGAGAGGAGCCCATTCCTTCATTGCTTGGATGCGCACATACGGCGGATTTCCAATCACGCAATCGAAGCCGCCTTGCTTGAAGACTTCAGGGAACGCCGTCTTCCAATCCAAGACATTGACGCGGTATCGTGCCTCGTCGTCGAGCAGGTCCATTTCGGGCGCATCGTAGAAATCCGGACCGATGAGCGAGTTGCCGCATTTGATGTTGTTGGCGAGGTCGGGCAGGATGCGTTCGCGTTCCTTGAGGAAGTCGCGCTGGGCGATCTCGCCGGTTTCGCCTTCGAGGACTTTGAGCAGCAGAGAGAGCTTGGTAACTTCCACGGCGGCGGCGTCGATGTCCACGCCGTGGATGTTGTTGAGGAGGATACGCTTTTTCTCGGCGGTGGTGAGCCGCCATTCGCCGCCCTTGGCTTGATAGAGCGTGGCGTTTTTTCCCTTGCTCCATTTTTCCGGGTTCTCGGCGTAGCGGTCGCGGTGCCAGTCGAGCAGGAATTGATAGGCGACGATCAGGAAAGAACCGGAACCGCAGGCGGGATCGACGACCTTGAGCTTCGCGGCGGCGCTGAGGGAAAGGGGAGCGCGGGCATCCTGCCCGCAATCGGGAGTTTCATGCGAGGAAGATGCGGGCGGGACGCCCGCGCTCCCTTCCAACAACTTTCCGAGCGTGTTCTGGACGATGTAATCCACGATGTAGGACGGCGTGTAATAGACGCCGCCCGCTTTGCGGACCTCGGGTTTCTCCTCAATCTTCGCTTGGTGCCCATCGGTGAGGCGGATGGTTTTGCCGAGGAAGCGCTCATAGACGGAGCCGAGAATGTCGGCGGGCAGGACGGAGAACTCGTATGGGCTGTCCGGGTAATACAGGTGGGCGATGATGTCCTTGAGAGTCTTGTCATCGAGCGCGAGATTCGGCGTGAGCGTGTCAGGTTCCTCGGCCTGGCCCTTTTCCTTGGAGAAGTGGAAGAGGCCGGAATTGTAGCGGGCATCGGCGGCGCGGAAGAGTTCCAGCAGGCGCGGATAGGTCTGTGTGCCATTGGCGACGATGCGGAGCCGGCCGTAATCCTCGGTGCCGCGATCTTCGCAAATGCGGAGGAAGACCAGTCGGTCGATGGTTTTCTGGACGGCGAAATTCAGGTCGCGGACGTTGAGCGTCGGATTGCGCAGGGCGAAGTTGCGGGCGAGCAGGTCGCGCCAGCGCTCGATTTCCTCAAGGAAGGCGGTGTCCACCTCGGCGGTGCCTTTTTTCTTCTTCGCGGAGTCGGCGTATTTGTCGAAGGAGCCTTTGAGAATGGCATCGCGTGAGAAGATGGCGGCGATTTCGTCCCATTTCTCCGCGTATTGATCGAAGGTGCAGTAAAAAGTGCGGGCCTTGGATGAGGGATCGCCGGGCGCGGGTTTGATGCGGGTGTCGTAGATGGCGAATTCCTCGAAGTCCGAGAGGATGGAGAGCGGCAGTTTTGCCGACCATGCGTAACGCCGGAGTTGATAGGCCGGGGCGACGTCGCCCTTGATGTTCACGGACGGTTTTTTCGCTTCGAGGAAGAATTTCCGCTGGCCGTGCAGGGTGAAGGCATAGTCCGGAGCTTTGACATGCGGCCCGATCTTGATGGCATCCTCATGAATGACATCGCGGTATTGCGGCGCGAGCCCCTGTGAGTTCGCCATGTCCCAGCCGAGAGCCTCAAACAGCGGATCGAGGAACTGTTTGCGAAGCTGGAACTCGTTGTAATTTTCCGAGCGGAAGTGTTCGCGATGTTCGGCGAAAGTTTCGCAGAGTTTGAGGACAGAGTCGGGGGCGGGCATGGGATGACAGAGTAGCTGTCAGATTGCATATCCGGAACACGTGGGTTATGCCAGCCGGAATGTCCTGGCGGGACGGGTTTCCACGCGATTATGGCAGCCGAACTTCCGGATCATCACCGCGATGCAGATGCTGGAAGTCATCCATGTTCAGGGTGTAGATCACCGAGGCGTCGTCTTTTTTCGCCGCCAAGAGGTGCATGTAGTCATAGACACAGCCGCCACGCACACCGCGAGATTGCGCGACGCGCAGGGCATCGACGATTTCAGCGGTGGAAAGTTCAACTACGGTCACCCGTGGAAGGATCGTTTCTGAGAGCATTTGCGCCGCAAGGTCGGGAGTCACCCGGACCCCGAGCTTTCCGCCCGTCAGGGTCGAGAAGATTTCAAGTAGCGCGTGAGAATAGATGCAGTGGCCACCTTGGAGCAGGAGCACGAGGCAATCGGCGTGCTTGGTTTCATCCGGGGCGAGCGCCGCAACAAGCACCGAGCTATCGAGAAAAGCGCTCATCGCGGGAGAGCGCGGTCGGCCAGGGAGTCACGGTCGGCACGCACGGCGGCGGTATCCATACGGATTCCCTGCCGCGCCATCACCAGAACGCCGCTTTCGATTACCCCCTGAGCCATCACCGGAGGCTCCGGACAAATGTCGATGCGGTTCGGACTGACATCGGCACGAACCTGATCACCCGGCTCCATGCCAAGCACTCGCAGGGCAGTGTTTGGCAGCACCAGCCTGCCGGCTTCATCGAGACTGAGCGTGGCGTTCATGTGAATCTTATGCCACATCCCAAGACCCTTGGCAAGCCGACGCGTCCCGACGATGTGAAGTGATGGGAAATTGGATCTTGAAATCGAAGGACCCCGGCCATTGGCTGACCATAGCCACCGTTCATTTCATGCGATGACTCTGACTTCTTTCCGTAGGTTTCCGTTTTTGGCGTGATAGGCTTTTTGAAAATCGAATTGACCTTGCAGACGGATGAGCAAATCGCCGGGGACTCCGAAGCAAAATTGGAACCGCAGGGCGACCCCGGCACTCACACCTTTTTTCTGACGAATCACGTCGCTTAGCTGGGCTTTGCTGATGTTCATGGCTCGCGCCGCCTCGATCTGGGTGACACCATGATGAATGAGGGTGTCCCGGATGAGGGCGGCAGCGGGGTTTGAAACAGGCTTCGGAATCTTGAGGAGATCCCGAGGAATGGCAGTTGGTTTCGTTTTCATTTCCAGTTGGATTCAGTGGGTGTCTTCGATTCTGACGAGTTCGACGTTTTTCATTTCCGCGTTTTCCCATTGGAAGGTGATACGCCATGGTGAATTCCTTGAGTCCGCGTCGATGGAGTATTTTGAGGTTCCCTTGAGTTTGTGGTAGTGGAGTGCGGGGATAAGAAGGAGGGATTTTTCATCGGCCTCATTGAGGATGGCGAGTCGCTCAAAGGCTTTGATGGGATTGAGAGTCCCGAATTTGTTGCTTTCTTTCCGGGTCAGGTCCTCACCAAGAAAGATTTTTTCGGTTGCTGCATCTGCGAAACTCCTGATCACGAGGAGGAAAATACACCGAAAAGCGAACAAGAAAAGTATGGAATTCGTTTTTTGTGTATCCGTGCCCAAGCTCACGGAAGTCCGGGAGTTGGATAGGATTGTCATTTCTTGTCGGCGGGCTCTCCAGAACGTTCCGGAGGGTTCAATTGGAGGCCGACTACTCGTTGCTGGGCGGAGCTAATAGGTTTGGCGGACAGGGAGGGATTGCAACCCTTCCATTCCTTTTCCTTATGGGAGTAGGGGATTTTGGAACACTGACAACGGGATGTGTCTCAATGTTGTGCCCCAGCAATCCACCTGAAATGTTCAAATGTGTCAAGGCCGGCATTGGGTCATTTGAGAACACCGGGCGAAATGCGCCATGGCTGTTCGAGATCAAACCAGCATCGCGGGCTTTGCGAAGCAACTTGTCTCCGCCTGCGATGCATTCGACACATTTGCCGCCTTGGATACGCCCGTGTTGCCGTAGGATTTTGTAGATTGCTTTGGATGTCTCAGAATAGCCGCAGCAAGCGACCCATGCCATCCCATATGCTTCCCAGTCACTCCCTGAGCGAGAACCCGCCTGAAGGCTTCTCAGGGACGAGAGAACGGTATTTGCCTTAGCTGTCGCCAAGGTTCGGAAGCCGTCAAGTTTGCCAAGTGTTTCAGCGAGGGTGTCGGAACAATAAGGGCGATTTCCATTCGTCGGGCGATGCCTGATTTCAAAGCGTAGCCTGTTCGGGGCCTTCGCATAGACAACCAACCTTTCCCACTTTGAAAATTCAATCGTCACGGTTCCCGCGTTGCCTATCCATCCCCGCCTTCCCCCGTGTGCAATGAGTGCGGGTGTGATGTCTGCCAATGCTTGCACGGCATCAAAGCCCGAGCCTCCGATGTCCCAGCAAGTTTCCACTTCGCGAAGGGAGAATTTGCCGGGTTTCCCCGTCACGGAAAAGTGACCGCCGCCCGCCTCGCCCGCAGTCTCCGCCGCCCGTTTCACGTCGGCATGAATAGCGGAGGTGATGAAGTCGAAAGATAGTTTGCGGGCGTTGTCGTGTTCGCCATGCGCAAGATCGAAAGGAGCGAGGTTGTCTTTGCCGCACAACCCCAAGACAACGGGCGCGGGACTCTTGAAAATGGAATCCTTCCGACTTTTTGCCAATGCCGCCCTCTGATGATTCAAGGCGCGATTCACGTTCAAACACAAATCCGCAGTCACGAACACCGCAACCTTTTGACCCTGATAGGGTATTCGTTTGAATTTCAGTTTCCCCGTGACCCATGGGGCCTGATAGACTTTTTTGCCGTATGCCACTGGCAAGCATCGAAGATCCAACGTTTTGCCACTGCCATTCAGCGGGGCCGTGTTGAAAAGTTTAGAGAACAATTCATGCTCGTTTCTCTGATCCTTCGGAGCCGCTCCGCAGTGGAGAGCGAAGCTTTGAGCATCTTCCGCGTCGTCACAGATCACTATGGCAATGTCACAGACAACGTGGATTTTGTCGTTTCTTCCTTCGCTGGCTGTGATGCTTGGGGGGATGCATTGCTGTGAGTGTGAATGTGTCTGTGTCTCAGTGCTTTCGTAGCCTCCGGGATGCCTAAGAGAGGACGATTCATTTTGCGGCCTCATCCTACGGCGCACCGGGCCGGGCGGGTGTGCAACGTGTGCGGATTTCCGTGTCCGCGTTTTCTGAGTCGATCCTTGCGGACCGGTGGCTTTCGTGGTAGTTTTCATCGTTTCCTACAAGCCAGCCCGGTTGCAATTTCCTGTCGCGCCGGGTTGGCTTTTTTCTTGTGGATTCTAGTCGTCGTCGTCAATCGGCAGTTCAAAATCTAGTAAAGGCCGGGTTGGTGGTTTTGCATCTTTGCCGAATAAATCGGGATGCCTCCTTTCCAGCATCCAAGCCGCCGCTTGCCAGTTCGCTTTTTTTGCTGCCTTTTCTATCAATCCAATGAACCTCATTGCCGCTTCTGCTTCCGCCTGACGGACTGCTATCAAAAACTCTCTAAAGTGCGACGGGCCATCGGGGTTTGATCCATCATTCCGCCATCGCGCAAAGGTGTTATAGCTAACGCCTCCCGCCGAAGCCGCCAGCTTGTAGGGCAACCCCTTCTTGATAGCAGCAACGATCCGGGCTGCTTTCGCGGGTGTGTATGACTGCGGTCTTCCTGTCTTGCTCATGGCGTTATTTTCCCCCGTTTTCGGACAAGGCCTCGCTGTGCCTGCGTTAGGGTTATTTGCGTTGGTTCTCGCTCACTCTCGCCAAAGGCTTTAATGGTAGCGGCTGAAAGCCTTTCAGCGAACAATGGCGAGTTATCCCGCCACCAATAGATTAAGGCCCGTGAGACTCCGGCCTGCTTCGCGCTCTGCCGAATATTACCCAAATTTAGGAAGTGATTGAGGAACTCCCTCTGCTTTGAAGTTTGCCGTTTTCGTGCGATTGATTCACGTATTTCCATAGGAATCATTTAGAGCATATGCCGAAGGCGGTCAAGAAATGAAAAAGTGCTAACCATTGAAGATTAGTGACTTGCAAAGGCAATCCCCATATTGCCCTGTTGCGATCATTTGATAATTAGATAGTTGTGTCGAATATCCCTTCAAAAACTTCCGAAGTTGTGTTGCCGATGGCGACGTGGTAATCTCACAACATGAATCGCCCCGTATCAGAAGTTATTGTCGAAGTTGGTGGAGAGGGCGGAAGTGTGACGCTTTACGGAATGCGCACGAATGAGGGTTGGATTTTTAGCTCTAAGTCGATTGACCATTCCGCTGCATTTCTTGGCGAGTCTTGGGAGGGACGGAAATCCCAAACGGTAGCGTTATGGTCTGAGGCATTAGAACTTCTTGATTCCTATCCGTGGCATAGGCTCTCCCCACTTCAAGTTCACCCGGATTTCCGGGCGCAGGTATTAGATGTGGTGAAGGTCCGGTATGAGGGCGTGGAAGATTCCGTTTGGAACCGTCTTCCCGACTGGGAGGCTCTCTGCGGGACTGTGAATGACTAGCCGTATTTTGGCGGCTTCAAGTTCGGGCTTCGGGGGGACAGCTATTTGGATAGTGGCATTGCCGCTTTCAACCGTTGCACGGTGGAAATGCCCTTGCCCGTAATCTTGGCAGTGTTCCGAACGGAATGCCCTTCTTTGAGCCTGCGGACGATGTCAGAGTGTTTGGTGAGAAACTCCTTGTCGGTGTGCGCGGCACCCGGACGACGTCCCAGCTTGCGCCCCTTGCGGCGTGCTTCGGCGAGTCCAGACTTGATGCGTTCGGAAAGCGTCTCCCGCTCCGCACGGGCCATTTCCGCAAGCAGGGCGAACATGATTGCCGCTGCCGGGTTGCGCTTACCGTTGGGAAGCAAGGTTTCGATTCCTTGCGTGTGCCAATACAGGGAAACACCCAAATCTTCCAGCATCTCGACAAAGCCATGCGCAACACTGTTGCGGCGGGCCAAGCGGGAAACTTCATGAACGAGGATTTTCCGCACCGTGCCCGCCCGTGCCAGTTCCTCCGCCCGTTGCAGGCCGGGGCGGTCGGATTCGTCCGCCATCCCTGAAATCTGCTCCCGGCAAATTTCGATCACGTCATAGCCTTTGGCTTTGGCGTGTGCCTGTAACTCGGAAACCTGTCTGTCGGTTTCTTGCTTGGCAGTGGAGACGCGAACGAGAATGGCAACGGGAGTTTTCGCGGGGGCGGAGTTCTTCGGCTTGTCGGCTGACATGCCCGCAGAGTGTCAAAGTGTGTCCAAACAATCAAGTGTTTTCGTGAATACATTTTGCGACTGATTTTGGAACGGGGAATCAGGGGTTCCGTTGAGGGAAACGTCGGGATGATTTTTTGAATACAGGTGCCAATAGCCGATGGGTGACTTTACCGCGAATAGCGTTTTGCTGCGATTTTGGTCCAATCGTCCGAAAACTTTTTCCATGTTCTGTAACTATCTTCATCCCCAAGCTCCAAAAATGCTTGAGCGGCAATTCCGGAATAAATCGCGGCATCGTCAAAGTGTTCACTATCAGTTGCAATTTGGCATTTCTCAATAGCATCGTTTGCTATTTCGTTAAGCCGCTTCTTCATCGCCTGTTCTGGGGATATTGTGCTTTTCGGTTCCACAAACTGAGCTTCAAGATGCGCTGTTTCTTGCTGAAAGCTCTCAGCAACTTGGACAGCACGGCTTCGGGAATTGTCAATCATCACGGCCATCCAAGATGTGATTCCAAGAAATAATAGGGCAACGCCAATTCCGCCGATGAGCATATTCTTTGCGCCATACCGAGATCGCCAATACATGTAGGCGGGGAAGCTGAAAACCCAAGCTAACATTACGTAAATAGCCCATCCAATCGGCCCGGTTTGATGTTTTTCACGACCGTTTTTATCGAGCTTCTTACCCTTGCCCACACCCAGTTTTTCAGCCTCTATTCCAGCAAGGATTCCTGTCGCCACAACCGTTCCAATGCTCAGAAGAGTAAGCACAGACCCGGGGTTTTGAAGGAGGTTCATTCCGCCAACCCATTGCCATATCAGAAGTGATGTAGCCAATGGAAGAACGAGTATGATGATTCCGAGTGTCTCTTGCGGCTTCTGCGTTTCATCCGTGGCGGTGGGAGGCAAAGCGGGCAACGGGGCGGGCGCAACAACAGCAAGAAGTGGTTGCATGGCCGAGGGTGCTTTCATGACCGGGGGCATGGTGAGTTCCACCCATGGTGCGTTTTCCATGCCTGCTTGGGAAACATGCAGTGCCTGAATCGTGCCGTAGAGACCGCTTTTCAGATGCTCTTCAATTTCGCTGACTGTGACCGGTATTTCTTCCGTCACGGCATCAAGGCTAAGCCACCATTGATCCGGTTGGCTGTTTTGAAAAGACCACTCGCGAAGCTGTGAAGGTGTCATGGGGTATAGAGTTTATCGTTCTCTTTTGAATTTCAGTTACAATAATGAGATTTTGCTTTCAAAGCATCAAATGTTCACCTTGGAGAATATGAAAAAATAAAACACAATCATCACTATAACAGAAACACATAGAAGGATCAATCCATCTTTTCGGCTTTCCTTTTTGCACACTCTAATTAGTCCAATAATCAGACCTACAAGAGGGATCAGGATGGTGAGAATGATGAGGAGCCATTCTCCTAATCCTGATGTTTCTTTATTCTTGCTAATGGCTGGGGGCGCAGCGGCGGCTTGAATACTTGGAGGAGAAACGGCATGTGAAAAATCTGTGAGAGCTGGGGCCGCAACGATAGGCGGCGATTGCATCCCCGGGAGCCTTGTCGGCTGTGACTGAGTGACGTCGATCCAAGGCGCATGCTCCATTCCGGCCTGCGAGGTATGTAGTGCCTGAATCGTGCCGTAGAGACCGCTTTTCAGTAGCTCTTCAATTTGGGATACCGTAACCGGAATTTGTTCCGTCACGGCATCAAGACTAAGCCACCATTGATCCGGTTGGCTGTTTTGAAACGACCACTGGCGAAGTTGTGAGGTTGTCATGGTGTTTTTTGTTGCTATCGGGTCGAAACGATTGGGATTGAGGTTTGTGGTTGGATGCACAATTCGCCAAATGTCAGACGACATGGCCATTCATGGCCATGTGTGTTCGTTGGATCAAGTCCATAAATGATCAGGCGTGAAGCCTGACAAAGATCGAAAGACCGTGGAAAACGTGTGCCGAGCACTTCGCGACGAGCGCGTGCGCATGGGAATATCCCAGCAACAGCTTGCGGAATTGGCGGGAATCAGTCGAACCGGACTGCGTCATATTGAAAGTCTCCAGACCAATGCAACGCTTTACTCCCTTTTGCGGCTGACAAAGGCATTGAAGGTGAATCTAGGCGAATTGCTGGATGAACAAAATAGCAAGGCATCTCAGGGCTAAACGTCTCTTCACCGTGTCGCCGCCGCCCTTGGCGTCAAGGCTTCCGACCTGCTACGGGAAGCGGGCTATTGACCGATCTTTGGCGGGAAGAGGGCGGAGAAATCGACCTTTGGAAATTCGATCTTGTCGATTGCTGTTTTCAGAAACGGCAAAATATCGTGCCCGCCGTAGTTGTCAGCGGCGTCGGGTAGAAACCAGCCGCCAAGCCGCTTCCAATCCGATTCTGCCACATTGGCGACACGAGCCGCCGCCACCCATGAATGGCGCAAGCTGTGAATCCCCCTCGCCCCTGTAGGACCGTCATCGGGAGACGCGCCTAGGATGTTAGTCATTTGCCGTGCCCACCATTTGCAAACCCCGTCCGCCATGCTGCCGTTTTTATTTCGGTTCAGTCCTTTGAACAAATGACCATTGGGATCACTTTGCCTTCGTTGGGAGACAAATTCGAGAAAGCCCAGTTCCAAGAGCAAGCGATGCAAGGGCACCGCTCTTGCGCTGGTATCGGTTTTCAATCGGTGCCCCTCTGATGCCCGCAAATTTAGGAAGGCAATCCCATTGATTTCTTTCACGTCGGAAAGTAGCATCCCGGCGACTTCGTTCGCCCGTGTGCCATGGAAGAGACAAAGCAGCGGAAGCCAGAAACGGGCTTCAAGTGTGCCCTTCGTTCCCACCCTTTGAGAGAGGAAATCCGGTGATGAAAATGCCTTCGTCATTTCATCAGGTGTCATGGTTTGCCTGTGTCGCCGCACAACCTTGGGAATGCGCTCACGGATGGATCGGCCGACAAGCGGATTCTCACTCAACCAATCCCATTCCACCGCAAATTTAAAAATGCTGGAAATGCCTTCAAAGTAGTAGCCAACGGTCTTGGGTTGAATCAACTGCTTGGCATCCAATTTCCCTTCGCGCTCCGCCGCAGTGACAACGGAAACGCCTCTGTGACGCTTCGCTGCGTTCTTGGGGATTGTCGGCAAGAACGCCACCAAACGGGCGGCATCATTTTTCGTGATCGAAGGCAAGGCTGTCTCTTCACCAAAAAATTCAGCCATGACCTTTGAACTCTGTTCCATCCATTTGACCGTGGAAGGTGCCAGATTGCCAGCCTTTGCCCTTTCTCTGGCATCGGCCATGAACTCCCGGCGCAAGTCGCCAATGGTCTTTGAAGCCTTGGCCGCTTGGGGAAGCGGGCTGTCCTGATGGAAGGCATCAAAATACGCATCGCGTGAATCGTAGGAACTGCCGCTGATTGCCCGTTCCGTGCGCCATGCGCTTTCCATCGCCGCCCGCCGCAGCATGTCGGCAATGCTTCGTAAAGCTGTCGCATCACGGGTTGCGTCGATAGAAATGCCGTCCTCTTCCAGCGCCTTCCGTGCGACGGAAAGCCAATCGCTTCCCGCATAGTGGGGAGAGCCTTCAATTGCCCCCAAATCCTCCCGCGCAACTTCAAGTTTCAGTTCGCGAGTGTCCGGGTCCGACTCGAAAGAGCGCACGGCGGATTCCAGCTTTTCGCTGGCGATGAATTGGCGAATGACGAAATCGCGGCGATGGATGTCCGAAAAGTCAGTAAGCCGACGCTTGGCCGAGGCCTCGCCGGGTTTTGCAAACTTTGCAAATAAAGACGGCGGGACATGCTTTTTCCGTAGAGCGTCAATTTCGGCTTGGACGTCCAGCGCCACCGTAAGAGCGAGGCGATTTGCTGTCGCAAGATCACTTGTTCCCAAGCATCTTCTGATGTCCATGCGCTTCTTTTTTAAGGCACGCGCAATCTCCTGAGGAACGCATTTGCGGTAGTAGTAACGGCCATTCCTTAACTGAATATGTGGATGTTTCGGCATGGGGTTTGATGGGGATTGTGTCCCATCGTTGTGTCCCATCGTTCCCTTGCTCTTCATTGCGGGAGAAGGATTTACCGTATTTTCAATGACTTGTAAAGCCAATGGCGGACAGGGAGGGATTCGAACCCTCGGTGACGTTACCGCCACACACGCTTTCCAAGCGTGCTCATTCGACCACTCTGACACCTGCCCTTGGAGGGCGGGAAGCTAAGAAGGGGATTGGGGCTTG